>Ga0137394_10003272_pt1 | contig 12134 bp, 5 predicted proteins | sample czobulk116metaG_FD_108278 | JGI IMG/M metagenome (GOLD analysis project Ga0137394, IMG submission 108278) | Vadose zone soil microbial communities from Angelo Coast Range Reserve, California, USA - czobulk1.16 metaG | ecosystem: Environmental > Terrestrial > Soil > Vadose zone | place: USA... | reverse complement strand
GATCCGTTGCTACAGCAACCGGGCAAAAACGTTACGGCCGCGGCAGCCTAACTCCGCAGTGCGGCCGCGAGATGACGCAGTTCCTCGTCCACGTCCGCTGGTGACGCCACGGTGCCGGTGACTTCGTTGCGGAGCAATTCCCGGTAGGTTTCGCGCAAACGGTGCATCGCCACGCGAACCGCGCCGTCGGTCATGCCGAGTCGCCCGACGATCTCCTCGTAGCCGTCCACCATCTTGTCACCCCAGACGTAAGGTTTGAGCGCGTCGAACAGCGGCGCCTTCTCTCCGGCGACATATTTTTCCCGGAGGCGCGCGAGAACTTTTTCCAGAAGAGTGACAGCCCAGCGCTTCTCATAAATCCGTTCGGGGGTGAGTCCCTCAACCGGTTCAGCAAGGTAACGGTCTTCGGCAGCCTGTTCATCCCAGGAAAAACTGGCATGCCCGCCGCCGCGCTTCACCGCGCGCGATTTTTCCCACTCGCCGATCAAAAAGTGCTTCAACGAACAGAGCAGAAAAGTGCGGAACCGCCCCCGTTCCGGGTCAGCAAGCTGGAGATGCTTGCGCTCCAAAAACCGGGCGAAAAATCCCTGCGTAAGATCCTGCGCATCCTCCGCATCGTGCCCTTGCCGGCGCACATACGCGTACAACGGATACCAGTACGACCGGCACAGTTCTTCCAAAGCTCTATCCGCCTGCTCCGATCCCCCGCCGCCCGCCTGGAGGATGACGCTCCAATGGGTCGTGGCAAATTCGCGAACGGAATGTGACGGAGACTGGATGTCTGGATTATTCATCGCTTGACAACGCAGCCCTCAGTAAAACTGATTCTCAGTGGAAAGGCGAAAGAATTCCGATTGGCTTGCCCGATCGTCGTAGATGAGGATTTATCTGTCAACCAAAGGTAGTTTGCGAAGCTTGCATTACATTCCAAATATCGTCCGGCAAGTGCGAGCGGATTTGCCAGCAATAGGAGTGAAAATGCAGCGCAATTCCATTGAGTTCGAAGGCTAACGGGCTCATTTCCTGCCAAAATAAGGCATTCCAGACGCGCGTCCTACCTTTGGAGCCATTTTGCAGGGGAGAGCAAAAAGAGCCCAATTACAACCCGGCCAGGATCTCTCGAAGAACGGTTGCTATTTCTTCGGTGGCGCTAAGGCTTGGGGCCAGCGCACTGCGCAGGCGCAAGACCAGCGCTTCCAATTCCTGAATTGGAGAATCGAACACCATTTCTAACGCGAGCGGGGAGACGTCGCCGAAGTTTTTGCAGAAGCTATACGATCCTGCGCCTGGAAAAAGCCGGAGCAAAAAGGCCATTGTTTCCAACCAGATCTCTGTGTGGATTTGGGACCTGGCCTCTTCGGGTTTCCAATCCTTTTCTATCAGCGCGTGCGGGCTGACGAGGTCGGCGAGTTTGCGCTCACGCTCAATGAGCGCCTTCAATTTCGGCAGCAGATCGCTTTCTTCGCGCGCATCCTTGCCGAGGTGTCGCGCCAATCCAAGGATGTCGTCGATCATGACAGGCAGATTTGTTTTGCTGTTGGCCAGCAGGATTCGAATCGCCAGGATCCCGAGCGAGTATAAATCACAAGGCGAACTGAGGAGCGGCCATACTTCATAGGGCGCTTTGGCGAAAGTGGTTCCCGCCGCGGGCTTGAGTTTGGCGACAATCGCGTCGGACAATTTCGCCGGCACTGTGCGGAAACGGGCTTCGCGCGGGCCGACTGCTTCCGCGCTGTGAACATGGGCGTAGAATTCGAGACGTTCTTCGGCCAGCGGCAGCTTAAACCAGAGGAGATCGTGTGGGTCCAACGCCAGATAGTCTTCAGCCACCAGGGTGCCTTCCAGCACAATGCCGTCAGTTTCGTTGAGCACGTTGCGGAGACGCACGCTCCCAATGCCAAATGAATGCGCGCCCAATCCTTCTGGAAGAAACGAAGAGGGTTCGAGCCTTCCCAGCCGGATGAAATATTTTTGATCCGTGAGTTTTATCTTCAACGGATAAGCCTGGCCGGGCTTGACCAGAATGCATTTGGCTGTCCAGAGCGCGGGAAATTGTTCGCCCACCTCCTGCAAACTGACGCTGAAGCTCGAGGGCGAAAGGTTCAGAAGCGGAAGCTGCTGACCCTTAACGTAGGCGCGGACTTCGGTGAAAAGATTTCGCAGGGCCGAGAGCTTCAGGAAGAATATCTCGTTGAGCCGGTCCGCCGGAGATGCCGAACCGTGCAGCAGGAAGGGCATTCCTTTCTGGCTGGCTGACCAACCCTGCAACTCGCTGTAGATACCGGGGTGAAATAAGCGCGTTCCCGCGAGACCAACTCCAGGCCACTGCCGGCCTTCCAGGACTTGCAAATATTCGTCCAGGCTCAATGGACTCAACCGGACGACACGGATTAATCCTGCATGCGGGTTGAAGATCGTCGCGCCTTCGGCAGGAGCTTGCAGTCGGTCGAGATTTTGTACATGCGAGTTGTTGGGCGCATCCTCGGCTGTGGCGAGAAAGGTCTTTGCTCCGTCGGCCTCCGGATCATAGAGATAACGGAAAGGGGAAGTGGAATAGCGGGGCAACCCAAACGACTCGAGGAGCGCGTCATCCTTGCAAAGGCGCCAACTGGTTTCCTCGGTAGGAACGAACGGGGGAGCTTTCTGGCCAACCCGCCGTTTGATGACGATGGGCCGAGGATTAGCCTCTTCCATTCCAGTCACGATAACGCAATCGGGCAACCGATCCCGTGACAGTTCGTAATCGGTGTGCCAGCGTTGGTCGAAAGCATGATTACTGAGACGCTCCTGGTACCCTGAGAAGGCGACGTCGCGCAGTTCGAGGGTCTGCACCCAGACTTCCACCCACTCCTGAATTCTGGCGTCAACGTCGCAAACTGCGCCCAGATAGACTCGCGAACCTGGCAATTCCCGCAGCAATATCAGTCCCGCCGATCCGGCCGAGGGAGCCTCGCGTTGCGAACCGACGACGCAGATGCGCAAGGGTGTTCCGGCATTATAGAAATGGATCGGGATCAGCTCCAACCCGGCTCCGGCCAGCGGCTGAGGCGGTCTGCTCTTTTGATCCATTTCAGTCCTTATTACAAAAAAGAAGTTTGATGCAAAGCAAATCCGTGTGAGTTTCGACGCCTTTGAGCTTGACCCTGCACTCCTTAACCCTTAAAAATCAGCCGGTTTGGAATCACCCATCTGCCAGCTTATGAAGCCACTACCTGCAAAATCCGCCTTAGTCGTTTTGCTTCTCACCGCCCTGGTCCTTGCGGGTTGCGGTGGCGGAGGCAAAGCGAAAATCAACGCCAAGCCCTGGAATCTTAGCATCACTAAGAATACGCCCTCTGCGATTGAAGTTGATGTGATCGGAGTAACCGATATCGAAAAACCAGCCTGGGAAGGATACTCGATCAACAATTATTGGATGCCCGGCGACCAGCGGCGCACCGATGCGGACAAGCTGACAATGGATTTACCCACAGGCAAAGAATGGGTGATCGATCGAGAAAACCCGCAATGGAAAAAGTGGCTAGACCGCGGCGTTACGTGGGTCCTGATCATTGCGCGCCTGCCGGGCCGATTTGAGGGAGGGGCGTCGGACCCTCGCCGCATTTTTGCTTCGTTGGACAAAAAGGCGTGGAAAGAAAAGACGATTAAGTTTGAAGTGCGCGATAGCGAGATACGCTCGTTGACCCCGCAGAGATGAAACCGGTGTTGGGGAAGTTCTGGTCCAGTATTGACGGCGGTCAGAACCATGCGGTCAACAGGCTGAGTTAATGTCGTCGTTGGCGCCAGCTCGGCCTTTTATTTTTCGCGGAGAACGGGGGCGAAGGCGAGCAAGGTAGATCAGTTCCGTTTGTTTTAGCCTGCAAGGGCAAAAAGCAGCATGCCAGAAAGTTTTAGAAGCGCTTTGACGCCACCCGCCACGGTTCCCGACTACGAACTGGTGCGGTGTATTGGCAAAGGCAGCTATGGGGAGGTTTGGCTGGCGCGCAGCATCACTGGCAACTACCGCGCCGTAAAGATTATCCTGCGCTCGAGCTTTACTGATGCGCGACCTTTCGATCGCGAGTTCCTCGGCATTCAACGTTTCGAGCCTGTTTCCCACAGGCATCCAGGGCTGGTTGCGATACTGCACGTCGGCCGAAACGAAGCGGCTGGTCATTTTCACTATGTCATGGAGCTCGCCGACGACATGCAGGCCGGCCAGCGGGTTGACGTTGGGCGCTACGTTCCGAAAACACTTAGCCATGTGCTTGCAGAGCGCCGTCTTTTGCCGATTGCGCAGGCAATTGACCTTGGTCTGGCGCTCACCGAGGCGCTCGCTTATCTGCATAGCTGCGGCCTTGTCCACCGGGACATCAAGCCGTCCAACATTATCTTCGTAAATGGCATTCCGAAGTTCGCGGACGTGGGACTGGTTTCCGAAATTGGGCGTGGCTCCAGCTATGTAGGCACCGCTGGATATATTCCACCTGAAGGACCGGGCAGTGTGCAGGCCGACCTCTTCAGCCTGGGCAAGGTCCTCTACCAGGTCGCCACCGGACTTGGAGACGAGAAATTCCCCGAGTTGCCGCCCGGCGACGCCTCTGAGCTGGCGCAATTCATCGAGGTAATTTTCCAGGCCTGCGAACTCGATTTTCGGCGGCGCTACCAAACTGCGGCGGAGATGCAAAACGCCCTCCGATCGATTCGCGTCCAAGGCGGAGAGGCTCTCGTTGGCAGCATCGCCAACGAGCCGAAAGCCACGGGGTACGAAACATCTCCGATTGACGAGGAGCAGCCTCAGACAGCGTCACTCGCTTCGACCAAATCGGCTGGACAACACACCCCAATTTTTGGCGACTACGAGACCGTTGGTGAGCCAGTAGCGGTTACCGAGGAGGGTGGACATGTTTCAACGGTTTGGAAGGCTCGTAAGATCGGGGGCACGGACGCCCGTATCTTCGCCATCAAATGTTTCGCTGCGGGCAGAACGCGAGGAGACGCCTCTCAGCAAGATACGCTCGGCGAGGACAGGGGCCTGGCATTTCTTGAGACGGTCAAGCAACTCAAAAAGGCCACGACCGAACGCGGGAAAACGCAAAGCGACGTCGGTCATTGTCTTGCTCCAATTCATGAGTTTGGCACCTCGACCGAAGGAGCGTGGTACCGCACTGATTTTTACCAGCGCAACACCAATTCACTCAAAGCGTGGATAGCAGTGCGAGGCATGGTGGATAGCGCGGCCTTGCGGCATGTCGTTTACAGTATCGTCACCGGCTGCCTGGCATTGCAACGGTCCTGCGGCCGCTCCCATGGCAACCTGAAGCCGAGCAACGTCTTATTGGCTGGCAAGCCGCGCCAACCGCTGCGCAAGACGCCCATTCACTTGATCGATCCGCTCCCGGCCTCGCTCTTCCGGGCTCCCGACCTCGACGCTACCGACCGCGAGAGCGTCCTTCAGCTCATTCGAGAAATTTCTGAGATCCAAGACTTGCAAGCGATCGGTTTGATCATATTGCAATTGGTCGAAGGCAGAGACGTCCGCAGTGACAATTACAACTATCCCATCGATCGATCCGCAAAATGGGACAAGCTGGGCAAAGAGGGAGAACAGTGGCGGGGGCGATGCAATCGCTTGCTCAATCCACACCTCTCGCTGATCGATGTCAATCTGGAGTCGCTCGCCAAAGAACTGCGCCCGAGCACATTTCAGGCGAAGTATCCGTGGTTTTTTGCTGGCATTGCCCTTATCGGGTTTATCTGGCTTGCCGGCTGGGTTGGCAGTTCATGGATGGGCAAATCGCGCGAAGCGAAGTTCCAAAACTCGATTGCCGCGGCGCGACAGAACGTGGAGGCATCCAAGTTCGAGGAGGCAAAGGCGGAGATCGCTAGTGCATTGAAGCTCAAACCGGATCACCCGGGGGCCAGGCAAATGCTCGGGGATATCGAAACCAAAGTTCAGTCAGAGTATCAGGGCAGTATTAACGCGGGACGCAAAGCGCTGACCGAACAACGATTTTCAGAAGCAGCCCAGGCATTTGATAAGGCCCTGCGCCTGCGGGCAGGCGATCGCGACGCGGGTACTTTGGCAGCGCAGTCTCATGATTTGGAGAAACGCGCCACACTGAATGCCAACTACGCATTGGCCACGGACAATGGAAGGCTCTTCCTGGAATCGGGAGACTACGCCGGCGCGGCAGGCCAGTATGCCAGGGCTCTCGATCTTGCGAGCGAATTGAACGACGAGAACAAGAAGCGCGCTGCAGACAGTGATGCGCGATATGCGACCGCGCTAAACGACGCAAAGAAAGCCAATGAAGGGCGTCGCGTTGAGGAAGAGGTGGCCGCATTACAGAAGGCCGTCCAGTCCAAGCCGGCAGATTTGCGCGCAACCAAAATGCTTGCAGACGCGCAGGCGCGGTTGAATCAGGCGCTTAGTGAAGCGCAGCGCGAAAGGGGCTACAGTCAGGCGCTCGCCGCAGCCAAAGTCGCTCTCAGCGGCAACGAGTACGCCAACGCGATCGCGCAAGCCAACGTCGCTCTGGGCCTCAAGAAGAACGACAGCGAAGCGACGAAGGTTAAGGCGGATGCGGAGCGGGCACAGACTGAGTTGCTGCTGCAACGCCAGCGCGAGCAGGATTACAATCAGGCAATCGCCGCTGCGCGATCCGCGTTGACGGCGAGGCAATACACCAATGCCATAGCACAAGCGACCCGAGCACTGACCTTTAAGGCGAACGACACTGAGGCGACGAAGCTAAAGGCCGACGCTGAACAGGGGCAGCGAGAGCTCCTCACGCAGGCAGAGCGAGACAGGAAATATGAGCAGGCAATGGAGTCGGCGAGGTCGGCATTCAAAGATCGCGATTATGCCAACGCCATTGCGCAAGCCGGCACTGCTCTCGGGTTCAAGACCAACGACAGTGCCGCCCAAAAACTAAAGGCCGATGCCGAGCAATTGCAGATCGAATTGCTGGCCCGGGCGGAGCGAGAAAAGAAGTACACCCTGGCCATGGATTCAGCGCAATCCGCCCTGAGCCGGGGCGATTACACCAATGCGATCTCCCTGGCGGACGTCGCGCTCGGGTTCAAGACCAACGACAGCCCAGCCAAAGAGATCAAGACCAAAGCCGAGCGGGCGCAGAGGCAGATGCTCGCGCAGGCGCAGCTAAACGAGACCTATAAACAGGCCATTGCCTCCGCGCGATCCGCGCTCGCAGCCAGGGATTACACTAATGCGATCGCCCAGGCCAATACGGCTCTTGGTCTGGGGGTCAATGACCGCGAGGCGGCTGAGTTTAAGGTCCAGGCCCAGCGACAGCAGATGAGCGAAACGCTCGTGGGCGGAAATACGTACTTACAGCAAACAAATTACCTGGCCGCAAACCGCCAGTTCAAGACGGCAGCCGATCTTGCGGAAGCCTTGAAAGATTCAAGCAAACAGAAGGAGGCCAAAGAGGGGTTGCGGTACACCGAACTGCTGATTCAAGCCGACAAAGCAAAAAATGAAGAGTCCCTTGAGCGTGAGATTGCATCCCTGGAACAGGCCGAGGGTCTCAGAACAGTTGGCCCCGTCCGTGATCGGCTCGCGGGTTTGAAGCAAACGCAGAAGCGAAACAAAGATTACCAGGAGGCGTCCGTGGCGTTGAATGACGGCGCGTTCGATAAAACGATTGCCATCTCCCAGCAATGGCCGGCGGTGGCGCGTTTTGAGAAACTCAGCAAGGATGCGGTCGATCATCGGGTAGTAATGGCGCGCATCAGCGGTCCGCTGAGCGAAGGTCGATTTAAAGAAATTCCAAACGCCAATCAGTTGCCGCAAACGGCAGCCTTTAGCAGGGAGTTGGAAAAGGCCAAGCTGGCGGAGCGCTCGTTCGAACAAGCTCTGGCTAAATTTCAGAACGAGGGCCAGTCAGGAGCGCTGGTTGAGTTCTTAACAAGTCAGCCCTACAAGGAAAAGTCGCCCTACAAGGAGAGGCTCAAAGAAGCAGAGGCATATGGACGGGCCTTTGCTTCCTATCAGCAGACAGATTACGCCTCGGCTTTGGCGATATGCAGGCAATATCCCAAGACCGCCCCTTTTGACCGGCTCGAGAGCTCGATTGCGACTGCGCAGAAAGTCCTCGAGGATGCCCGCAAAATCGAATCGCTGGAGAAACAGGTCGAGAACCTAAGGGTACAGTTAACGCAAATAAAAAACGCGATTCCTTTGCAACAAAAGGAACAACTCCATGCCCGGGTCAAGACCCTTAAGCAACAGGTCGATGGTGTGGCATCGCTGAGTCAAAAACAACGCGACGCCATGCTCGTGAAACTCAGAAAAATGGATTCAACAATCGATAATTTGGATTGAATTTCTTGACAAATCGCTCGTCCCCGAAGATAAATGGGCGCACCCGTGCAATGAGCACTCCCCGGTCGGGGAGGTTGGGTACTGAACTCCAATTGCACTTGGGGTGGAAACTAAAAAGCTAAGGCGGTTTCTTGCCTGAATGAATTGGGGCAAGGGGAGAGTTCTGCGCAGCGGGAAAGAGGGCTAGCAATGAAAAATAAGAATCATGGGGCGTTGACGAGTGACCACAGCCAATCATCAGAACCAATTTCCCCTCCTCAAGACCCGTCGTATCTGCTCCCGCTGCGCAACAAAACATTGGCGCCCGCGTCGATGGCGCTCTTCACCACGGTGATCGCTGGAATGACGGCCATCGCTCAAGGGCAAGCGCAGCAGCCTGCGACCCAAACTCCGGCGGGAGCAGGTGGCCAGCCGAAGGCTCAAGCTGCACCAGCGCGCGGCCTGACCTATGACGACCTGGAGCGGCTCTACCTGGACGGCAAGATCTCGGCAAAGCAATACGAGAAGTCTCTCAACGACCTCAACGCTGGGCGGGCGCCTGCAGTTGCCCCCAGCCAACCTGCTCCAGTTCCACAGCCGCCGCCTCTCGAAAATCCGCCGGCCGTGAACGCGCCCTCCGCGTCCCAGGCGCCTCCCTCGAAAGCCCATGAAGAACTGGAGCGTCTCTACCTGGAGCGAAAAATCTCCACGAAGCAATATGAGGAGCGACTCAATCAACTAAACGCACGACCGACCGAAGCGCCAGCGGTCACTCCAACCCCTGCGCCTGTCCCGGCTCCGGTGGCTCCGGATGCAGCAGCGGTTGAGCCTCCCGGCGCATTAACTTTGCCGCCGCCTGCTGCTCTGGCGAAGCCAACCCGGAACGAGATTTCGTTCTCCGGCGATTTTCTCTACGGGCAGGGGAATGTGACGATGCCTTTCAACTTTTCCCTGGCGAACCTGGTTCCGGGTGTGACGCGAGCGGTCGGTAGCCCGTCGCGCAACTCCGATTATATTGGGGCGACGGTTTCCTATTCATTTGGGCAGGTTTGGTATTTGGACTTATCGTTCGCTCACGGCAGTTCCAGTGGCAACGCCGATGTTCCGCTGGGTAGCACATTCCTGCTGCCGTCCAAATTCACCATCGATGACAACTGGTACCAGGCTTATATCCGTTATAATGTTCCCGCCTTGCGTGGCCGCCGTCTTTCCGCCTACGTGCGGGTCGGCTTCAGCTATGTCACCGCCGAGCTGCGGGACGAAAGCACGATCCCTGCGCTCGGATTATACGAGCAGACGGACAAGACCGACGACATCCTGGGCAACCTGGGATTCGGGCTTTCATACTCGCTCAAATCAACGAGCCGGCTGAAGGTCCTCTTGCAGTTCGAAGGCGAGGGATTTTATGGGCGACGCTCCCAGGAGAGCCTCGAGGCGCTTCCCAGCGCCGGGTTTCCGTTCCCGGCGGCCAAGATCGATAATGATCTTTACGGCGGTATCGGTCGGTTGACCGCGCGGTTCCAATATGGACTGGGACGTTCGGGCCTTTTCAAAATTTTTGCTGACGGTGGGGTTCAATCGAAATTCACGATGATTAATTACTCGGGACTTGGAAGTTTCGACGAATTACTCTGGGGACCGTACGCGAAGGTTGGTTTCCGTTACTCGTTTTAATCAGTTGTTGACCCCTGCATATGAATTCAAAGTTACTCATCACTGGCTTGTTCTTCGCGCTGGCTTTGCGGTCCCTCGCCCTGAATTTCTCGAATGACACCACTCATACCCTAAGCGCTCCACTCAACGCAGTCGCCTATGACGGCAACTCTACCGTTGTAGCAGTCGGTGCTGGTTCTGTTGTATGGACTGCTCCGTACGCCGGAGACGGATTGCCGTGGGAGTTGCACGCCGCCTCACCCACCGCGGTCGAACTTCTAAGCGTCACCCACGGAGGCGGCCTGTTCCTCGTCGGCGGCGCAAATGCTGCAACGTTCACCTCGTCAGACGGCGCCAACTGGACGCAGCGACCCAATGCGTTTGGCAATCCAGCTCGCGTCACCGGCGTGGCATTCAACGGTGGACATTTTGTCGCCCTGGGCTCGCTCGTTGAAATTAGCTGGGCCGACTCCAATCCGACGGTATGGCACGCGGCGACGATAGTCGATCCGGTCTCTGTCGAATCGTTCCGGGGCGTAACCGCCATCGGCACTGATGGCTTTGCCGCGTGCGGCATTCGAGGGGTTATCCGCACATCTTCTGACAGGGGCTCGAACTGGGTTGCGCGACAGCGCTTTACTCTGAGCGAGCCTGATCTGCTCGCCCTGGCTTCAGATGGGGGCTCGACAGTGGTCTGTGTCGGCGTAGGCGGCAGGATCATGCGCTCTCCGGATGGCGGAGCCACTTGGCCCATCGTTTCATCGGGAGTGACCAACGACCTCACGGCCGTCAGTTTCACAGGTAATGAGTTCATTGCGGTGGGCGCTGGCGGTGTGATCTTAACGAGCAGCACCGGTGCGTCCTGGACACGGCAAACACCGAGCCCTACGCCAGCCGATTTTCTGGGGGTCACCTCTGCGGTGGGTGGGCAGCTCGAAGGCGTCTCAGTCCTCGTCGGCAAGAGCGTCAACGCAGTAATCGGAGCGGATGTTCCTCCGGCGCCCGCAAATCCTGTGAACCAGATAAATTGCGCGGATTCTCTGCCCAACCCCCTATTGTCAGTCACTGTCACCAATGACACTTTTTTGACGGTCGATTGGTATGATGCCGCCGGAAATCAGAAACTGCGTGGCTCGACTACTTACGAGCCGACGAACACCGTGGCGGGCACCTATACCTACTATGCCGAGACGCGGGATCGAAGGAGCGAGTTCGTCAGTGCCACGCGTACCCCGGTCACACTCACGCTTAATCCACGACCGACCGCGGTTGTCAGCGGGAGCGCAACGATCTGCTCCAACGACTTGACTATCATTACGGCGACGCTGGGTGGCAGCGCCGGACCGTGGAACGTGACCTGGTCAGACGGCATTGCGCAGAACGGCGTTACCAGTCCGGCTACCCGGATAGTCTCACCGCGCTCGACTACCACTTACACGGTTACTGCGCTCACTGACGTGAACACGCTTTGTACAGCCCTTCCTGGCGGTCTCACTGGCAGTGCGGTCATTACGGTCAACCCTCGGCCGACCGCGGCAGCTAGCGGCAATGCGATCATCTGTTCTAACTTTTCCACGACGATTACAGCGGCCCTGAGCGGCAGCGCCGGACCTTGGAACGTAACCTGGTCCGATGGCGTCATTCAGCCCAATGTAAGCAATCCTGCTACGCGCGTGGTCAGACCGACCTCCAGCACTACCTACACCGTCACGGCGGTGAGCGATGTGAACACCGGTTGTGCTGCCGTGCCCGGTGGCCTTTCAGGGAGCGCGGCTGTCACCGTTAATCCCTTGCCGACCGCCGTTGTGAGTGGTGACGCCACGATTTGCTCTAACTTCTCGACGACCATCACCGCGGCCCTGGGCGGCAGCGCCGGACCTTGGAACGTGACCTGGTCCGATGGCTTTCCCCAAACTGGAGTGACTAGCCCTGCGACGCGCTCGGTGACACCGACTTCCAGCACCACTTACACCGTTACAGCAGTTACTGACGTGAATACGGGATGCGCTGCGGTAGCTGGCGGCTTAAGCGGCAGCGCCGCCATTACGGTCAACCCGTTGCCGACTGCCGTGGTGAGTGGCAACGCAACGATCTGCTCTAACTTCTCCACGACGATCACCGCGACGCTGGGCGGCAGCGCCGGACCTTGGAACGTGACCTGGTCCGATGGCTT
>Ga0137394_10003271_pt1 | contig 12140 bp, 6 predicted proteins | sample czobulk116metaG_FD_108278 | JGI IMG/M metagenome (GOLD analysis project Ga0137394, IMG submission 108278) | Vadose zone soil microbial communities from Angelo Coast Range Reserve, California, USA - czobulk1.16 metaG | ecosystem: Environmental > Terrestrial > Soil > Vadose zone | place: USA... | reverse complement strand
TCTCTTCTCGAAGAAGGCGGCCAGCTCGCGAGCGAGAGGCGCGAACCGGCGGTTGAAGCCGACCGCCAGGATCCTTCCTGCACCCGCATGCGCGGCGAGGACATCGGCCAGACCGGCGCGGTCGATGGCCAAGGGCTTCTCTACGAACACGTGCTTTTGCGCCCGGAGCGCCGAACGCGCCTGCGCGGCGTGCTGGTCGTGACGGGTGACGATGAACACCGCGTCCACGTCAGGGTGCTCAAGCACGCTCGCCGTGTCCGTCGTGCACGACTCGAACCGGTACTTGTCCGCGAGGTGCCGCGCCGAGAAACCGCGGTTCGAGGCGATAGCGACCAGGCGGGTCGCGCGTTCAGAGGCAATCGCAGGTACGAGCGTTCCCGCGGCGAACGCCCCTGCCCCGACGACGCCCACCCTGACCGCTCCCTCTACGGCGCGCGGGACAGCCACCGCGACGGTCCGGCCGGGCGGCTCCCGGGCGGGATACTCGAGCAGGACGCCGAGAGGGTCGCCGCCACCGACGAGCTGGTACGCCTCTTCCGCGCGCTCTATCGGGAAGCGATGGCTGACGAGACGCTCGGTCCGCACCGCGCCGATGGCGCACTGGTGCAGGAACGCTTCCATGTTGCGCTGCTCGGTCCAGCGCACGTACCCGGCAGGATAGTCGTGGCCAAGCTCCTCGTACGCCGGATCGTAGCGGCCCGGCCCGTACGACCGCGATTGGTGAAAGGAGAGCTCCTTGTCGTAGTACGGCCGCCGCGGGACCTCCATGCCTACGGCGCCTACGACCACGACCCGTGCCCGGTCCCTGCACACGTCCCCCGCCAGGACCACGGGATCGTTGGAACTGGTCGCCGCGCAGATGAGGACCCCGTCGACGCCGCGGCCAGCGGTCATCCCTGAGACGGCCGCGCCAACGTCGCCACTCCGGTTCATTGCGGCGTCGGCTCCCAGCTCTGTAGCGAGCGCGACCTTGCGCTCATCGAGGTCGATTCCGATGACCTTGCACCCCGAGGCACGAAGGAGCTGCACCGTCAGCTGGCCGATCAGCCCGAGGCCGATGACGGCGAACGTCTCGCCAAGAGTAGGCTCGGCGGTGCGAACGCCTTGAAGCGCAATCGCCCCGAGAGTCACGAACGCAGCCGCGTCGTCCGTCACGGTGTCCGGGATCTTCGCGCATAGATTCTTCGGGATGAGATTGACCTCGGCGTGGTTCGCGACCTTCGCGCCGGCACAGGCGACCCGGTCCCCGACTGCGAGGGCGGTCACACCATCACCGACTGCCAGGACTCTACCGACACAGCTGTAACCGAGCGGGATAGGCCGATCGAGCTTGTTGAGAACGGCCTTGCCAGTGGCGAGCAGTCCATCCCGAGAAAGGCGGCCGAGTACCTTCTTCACGAGGTCCGGCCGAGCCCGCGCCTTCCCCACTAGCGAGCGCTTTGCCAGGTCCATGACCTGGCGCTCGGTGCCGACCGAAATAAGCGATCTGGTGGTCAGGAGGAGCACGGAACCGGGCTCGACGCCGGGCGCAGGAACATCCGCCAGCGCCAGCGCGCCTGTCCGATACGACTGCAACACCTGTTTCATGACCCCATGTCCGTGACGGTTAAACTTCCACGCTCCCGAGCGTTAGAAGTATCATGGAATTCTCTGTTCCTGCCCGAATTTTGGGCCGAATATCGCAGCGATCGGGAGCACTGTCTTGAGCAGTCGAGTGTGGGTCCTGAAGTCTGAAGAGCTCGAACGACGCCCGGGATGGTTACCGCTTCCGGACGGCGCCTGGAGCACAGCTGTCCTGAAACCAAATTGGATCCGGGACTACAACGAGCTCGATCCGGACGACGCTGCCCGGCTGGATGAAACAGTTACATCGCCGAATGTCCTGCTCGCTGTGGCGGCAGAACTGCGAAACCGGGCGAAGCACTTGATCGTAGCCGACGCGCCGCAGTTCGATACAAATTGGAAGCGACTCCAGGAGCGCTTGGACATCCAAGGCATGCTCGATCGAGCTCGCGACCGGGGGCTCGAACTCGAGGTACGCGATCTGCGGCAGGAGGTTGTGCGCACTGACGCAAACGGCGTGATCCTCGAGCGTCACATCCAGAACGGCGACCCAGAAGGCTACAAGGTCGTCGACCTTGGCGATCTTTCTGCATTCGCGGCTTCTGGATTCGATTTCAAAGCGCTGCGCGGCGCGGATTACGACGCCGAAGTCACCATCCGCCACCATTCCAACGGAAAGCACGAGTATTGCGTTGCCGGCACGATCCTCGGAGCCGATCTGGTCGTCAACGTTCCGAAGGCCAAAACGCACAAGAAGTCGGGCGTTACGCTGTGCCTCAAGAACCTAGTCGGGATCAACGGAAACAAGAACTACCTGCCTCATCATCGAGCCGGTGGGCCGGAACAAGGAGGCGACGAATTCCCAGGCGGCAAGGGAGGTCTATACCGGCGCGCGCGAGCTTGGATGATCGACCGCGCGCGCCCGCTGCTCAAGCACGGTGCGTTCCTGTCGCTTGTCCGCCCGCTGCGCGTGCTTGATCTGCGCACGCGCCCAGCCCAGCTGATCCGCAATGGGAACTGGTGGGGGAACGACACGATCTGGCGGATGATCCTCGATCTCAACCGCGTGCTCATCTACGCCGATCGCCGAGGGAGCATCCAGCGGGAGCGGCAGCGGTCGGTGTTTCACGTCATCGACGGCATCGTTGCCGGGGAGGGCGAAGGGCCGATGTCCCCGACCCGCAGAAACATGGGCCTGCTGATCGTCAGCGAAGACCCGGTTGCTGCCGACATCGTGACCTCCGCCTTGATGGGATTCGATCCCTTCCGGATTCCGGTGATCCGCCACGCCTGCGAACAGCATCCGCTTCCGATTACAAAGGTCTGCTCCGATGGCAGCGACCTCGAGATCATGTTTGGGGGTCGCGTCTTACACGATTGGCGCGAACTTCCGAATCTTGCCTTCCGGCCGCACAGCGGGTGGGCAGGCCACATCGAGCGCACTGATCGCGATGCCAGCGATATCGGCGCGCGCCCGCTCGCCTCGTGACGATGCTCGGACGACTCGCCGAAAGATTGTATGCAGCGTCACCTCCCCGCCTGCGGGACATCGCTCTCTCCGCCAGGGGAGCTCTCCTTCAGGTAGAACGCTACGGCGGCGATTTCCCGAGACTCTATGCAGAGGCGTGTGCGGCAATGTTCAGCAGCCGCGCTGAAACAACCTCGATACAGGAACGGCAATGGGCCGAGCACATCGTGCCGACGCTGCCGAATGTCCGCGCATACGGGCGTCCTCTCCCTTTCTCGGAAATCTCGTCGCTGCCAGTTCTGTCGAAGAGTGTCATACGCGAACGACTTGGCGATTTCGTCCGCAATCCTCCCCCGCGTGAGCGCGTCCTCAACGCGCATACCTCGGGAACGACGGGCGCGGGACTTCGATTTCCGGTCACCCGCTACGCACACCAGCGGCAGTGGGCGTTCTGGTGGAGATATCGCAGCTGGCACGGCATCTCTCGAGACGAGTGGTGTGCCGTGTTTGGAGGAAGAACTGTCGTCCCGCCCACCTATACGAATCCCCCGTTCTGGCACGTCAACCAGCCAGGGCGTAGCGTCCTTTTCTCCCAGTACCACCTCACGCCTGAACGAGCCCAACTCTACCTGGATGAGATTCGGCGGCGCGACATCCACTGGATCCATGGGTACCCCTCATCGATCGCTTTTCTCGCTCAAGTCGGTATTGAACTCGGATACGCACGACGAGTACCAATCCGTTGGGTCACTGTCGGTGCAGAGAACCTTCTTGTACACCAACGCGACGCCATCGAACGTATGTTCGGCGTGACGCCACGTCAGCATTACGGATTGGCGGAAGGTGTCGCTAACATCAGCGAGTGCCCAGGAGGCACACTACACGTGGACGAGGACTACTCGCTTGTCGAATTCCTTCCTCGCGAAGATGGTTCCGGCCACAGGATTGTCGGTACGTCGCTCGACAATGCCGCCATTCCCTTCGTTCGGTACGATACCGGCGACATCGCGACGCTACCCGACGGGGGTGGGACGTGCTCGTGCGGCCGCACGGGTCGCGTCGTCGAGACGATCGACGGGCGACAAGAGGACTATCTCGTGCTTTCCGACGGCACTAAATTGGGCCGCGTCGACCATTTCTTCAAAGACGCGGTCCATATACGGGAAGCACAAATCGTCCAGAAACAGCCAGGGCAAGCAACGATCCGGATTGTGCGAGGGAATGGGTACACGCGTGCGGATGAACAGGCACTCCGGAGGGAAATGGACGATCGGCTGGCAGGGCGACTGAGTTTCGAGTTCGAATACGCTACGGATATCCCGCGCGGTCCGAATGGCAAATTGCGCCTCGTCATACAGCACACCGCGTGACCTTCCGACATCAACCGCCTAGCGCCGCAAAGCGGATTGCTGGACCTGGCGCCTCGTCCAGCGCCTTCCACCGAGCCGCGAGAGCAGAGCGGTCATCAACCGCATCGCAGCCCAGGCAATCCAGCATGCGAGGGTGATTCCCACGTAACGCTGCAACAAGCCACCAAGATGCGCGAGAAGATAGGTGTGCGCGCGCAGCTCCGCGAAGTTTGCCACCCCGAGCGTTAGACTCGCCCATGAGTCAAGGCGGACGGTGCTCGCAAAGACACCCAATAACACACCCAGAACAGCGGCCACGAAAACGACGCCGAACCAGCCAAAATTCCAGTAGCCATCGGCAACCAGAGGGAAGCCATTTGTCGACAACCCTATTGTGCTGCGAGGCTGCAGTCCAAACGTGAGGTTGTAGCGATCATTAAAGACCTCCCGGGGCGTAGGCTTGTTTGGCATGAGCGCGCGAGGTACAGCCGCGACGACAAGATACGACCATGACTCGCCATAGTCATATCCTATTGGAGAAGGGGTGAATTCGAACGTGCGCGCGATCGGCGACAATTCATTTAGACGTGACCACAGGCTACCAGAACTAGCGGAGTAGACGGGACTAGGTTGAGACCAATAGGCGGCGAATGCATCGGCCCACCGAGAGGCTGCAAGTCCCGCATCAGTCGAGATACGCTCGTCCTCATCCCAGGCAGACTCGCGATAGTATCCCTTGACCGGTTGAAGAAGTGCGACGGTCGCCGCGCCAAGAACAAGCCATCGCGTCGGGACGCGTTTTCGGAGGACGATGAAAAGAGCGCCGGTCACTAGGAGCGGTCTGACAACCCACTCCGTCATACCGGTCAGCAGTCCAGCCAAGGAGAGAACGACTGTCGCGATAAACAGTTGAAGTCTCGTCCAACGCGGCGCGTCCGGCGCGAACGCTCGCATCGCAGTGTACGTCAGCAGTGGGTAATACGTGGCAAGCACGCTAACGGCGAATCTCACTTCAGTGGGAAGAAATCCGACGAGCCCTGCCGCTGCAACCACGCCCACAGTGAGCCAAGGCAAGTATACGATAGTGCCCACTTGCGGCGGATTCGGAGGGAGGAACCGATCAATGACCGGCCGTGCTGCCCTTCCAATCGCGGTTCCGAGCGGATGCGCGAGCACCATGACAAGCGTCGTGACCGCTACCGCGATTGCAGCCTCTGTCATCGCCGTTCGTGTCACGGGCAGACCTTCGGCTCGGTCGTACACGACGGCGGGCAGACCCCAGAAGAGGTACAACTGTGCGACAGCGTACTCCAGAAACGGGAGTCGCCGAAACTGGCCGGAGCGGGTATATCTAGAAATTAGTACGAGCCCCGTGACACCGGGGAAGGCGGCGATGAGGCGCTGGTACCAAAGAAGCGAGTTCTCGATGAACAGATGGGTCATCAACAGCGCCGCGATAGCAGTTGCGAAGAGGAGTGAGGATCGGCGTCCAGGAGACATCGGCGATGCAGAGTACCGCCGGAGCGATGTCGGACGCTAGTTGAAAGGCGCATTTTCTCAAGCGGTTTTCTCCAAGAGTGGAGCACTTGCATGGGCATGGCGAAGAGTCTAAGCGCCGCCGTTGTCACTTCCTCTGCGCTTTTCGCGACGCTGCCGGCCGCACCAGTCACAACGTCGGCAAACCCACATGTCGCGGCGAGTCCCTCATTCACCCCAGAATCCCTTGGTGCCAAATGCGACGGAGTGACCGACGACACAGCCCCCTTGGCCCAGGCGGCAGCGGCAGCGAACCAAGCGCACGCCTCGCTTGTCATCGACTGTCGGCTGTTGATCGCGTCCGGAGAGGTGATGATCAAGAGCCCCGTTCGCTTCGAACACGGCGGCCAACTCGAGGTCAGGCGGGGCGCATCTGTAGAGTTCCGCGATCTGTTCGCCGCTCCACCCACGAGAGTGTTCTATCTGTCCGGAGGCCGCGTATCGTTCAAGGGGAATGTCCCGCAGTTCCTCGTGACCTGGTGGGGGGGCGATCCGCAAAGCGTCGCCGATTACGCACCTGCGCTCTCGGCAGCGGCAGCGGCGGCCATGTCTTCCACAGAAGGCCACGTTCCACTCGAGTTGCCGGAGGGAACGGTCAATATAGGTTCAACCGTAACCATCAAGAACGGGATTGATCTCCGGATTCGGGGTGCCGGAAATCGCAAAACATATTTAAAATGGACGGGCCGACTCGGCGGAACCATGCTGCGGCTCGTTAACTGCTATCGCACTACGCTCGAGCACTTTAGCCTAGACGGCACGAATCCCGCCGCCTCGGAGCTCGTATTGGTTCAGAACGACACGACGCAGCCCGACTACTCGCTTCCGTCTTCGCTCAACGTGTTTCGGGACCTCCGGTTCGTAGGCGGTGCTTACGCGATACGATTTTCCATCCCGCCCGGCGCCCAGGATGTCATGAACGATCAATCCCGAATTGAACGGATCGTTGCCGCTAATCAGAGCATCGCGACCGTCTCAATTAGAGGCCAGAACTCGAAGCAACACGGATTTTACGAATGTAGCTTTACGGCATCGCCGCGAGCCGTTCTGGTCGAAGACGCCACGCAAGGGGGCGGCGGCGCTGGCGGGTCCTTTCACTGGTATGGCGGCTACGTCTCAAGCTCCGTGGCGAACTTTGAGATCCAAGGTGTGTCTGTAGACGGTCTGTCCATCTTCGCCACAAATAGTGAGAGCAGCGCGCGGTTTCTCGTGGTCCGGGCGAGTTCGCAGGATTTTCCGGTCAACATCATCGGCTGCCGATATTCCGCGGCAAACCTCAACCCCGATGGTTTCGCACTCGTCCTCGGCGCGCTTGGACCGTACAACATCATTGGGAATCACTGGGGCGAGCAGGCGCAAAGCCACGTGCCGCGCTTTCGATTGGGGGACGGAGGACCGACGGCCGCGGACATCCACTCAAATTCGTTCGCGTCGTTGGACTCTGTCGCAACCGACGTTCTGAAACTCGAGGGCGCCGGTCCTTTTCAGATTTCGATGCACGGCAACCTATATCGCAAGTCGGATGGAACGCGAGTGCTGAAAGACGAGCAACGGGCCTCCTACAAAGACGCGATCTCGGCTGGCACTACTGATCTTCACGGCAGCGTCACGGTTAAGGGAAGAGAAACCGAGGCCACTACTACGTTTCCATCTCCACAACACCAAGCGACCAAAGACTATTTCGTAACAATCACGCCAACTGCAACCACTGGCTTACCGCCGGCCGCGGCCCATCGTGTGCTCGTCGTAACCAAGAACACCTCGGGCTTCGTTGTTAAGACAGAAGCGGCGCCTGGCGAGGGTAGTTCTGTGACGTTTGATTGGCGTTTGTTCCACTGATTCTGGGAAACGTACGCCTTATTGCCATGGCGCATTATCCGGTAAACACGTAAACCACTTCCGTGCGCGCGTCATACGTGACGCACGAACACGTGCGGACATGGGCTACGATGCCGTAGGTACCGGGTGGCAGCGATGCGGGAGCCATCCATGACGAAGCGAGACTGTAGTCTTGAACGAGACGCGTCTTTCCTGAGGGATCTCTGACCCAGAACTGATACTGGTATCCATCAGAGCCGACGCCAGCAGCCTTGAAGAGTACCGGCGCACCTGCAGCCTGAGGACTGGGACGATCGGGTGAAAGCGAAACGCCTGACGCTGCAGGAAAGGCGACGATAAAGGGAAGCTCTGCACGAAGCACAGCGCGCTCCTGTGGATTGGTGCGCCACTCCCCAATGACAACATACGATGCCGGCTTCGTGTCACTCGGCATCATCCATGTATCGCTTGAGCCATAATCTTGAACGACGTTTACGGTTCCGCTTTGCACGTTTCTGAGCGAAAACCGGTACTCCCCTGGCTGCCGCAGACCGTGCGCCGTAAAGGAGACCTGCCCGTCGGCGCGTTGTGGGCTTGGCTTGTCCACTGTAAGAGAGATCCCATCCCAGAATAGCTTCTGGCCCTCCGCAATAAGCCGGTCACGTAGCTCCTCGTAATCGACTTCTTGGACCGGAACCCTTGTGCTTGCTGCAAGCCATGCAGCTGTTCCAGCGGAGTGCCCAAGGACCATGTACACAGGTTCCATTCGAAGCGACCCATACGCTACGTGCGAGGCGGACAGACCTACCGGGACGAGCAAGTTTGTAGCCTCGCGCTTTTGGGGCGTCAACGCTCTGTAGGATACAGGATAGGGCAGAGGGGGAAGTACAAAGAACGAACCCTCCACCTGCGTCGTCCCCCCAACGTCCAGTCGTTGTGTGTAATGGCTGTCCATTGCGTACGAGCCAAGACCAACGGAGTCCGTGACATTCGTACGTCCTACGACGTCATTTTCCGTCATGACGTAGCGTCCGATCATGCGCCGAGCTTCTCGCACGTACATTTGATGTGGCCAGCCACCATTGTCGATAAATTCATCGGCGCATAACCCATAGGTTTCGACCTCCTGTCGCAACGAGGCGGGAATGCGAGTGCTGGTTCGAAGATGGTAAAAATAACCTCGCATGTACGACTCGTGAGCGGCGCGGATGCGAGCGCGTAAAGCCAGATCTGCCTCAGGATATTCGTCGGAGCCTCCGACAAGGTCCGTAGACAGAAATGGGGCTGCATTGGCGTCGTATTTACCCTTTGGAAGTGGCTGCACGGAGACAAAATCCCGAAACCGAGGTGCTGTGCGCGACTCAACCCATCTCGTAAGCAATTCGTAGCGCGCGGCATCGTATCCCGGGGGAGGTTCTATCGTAATACGGTTGGCTCCAGTCGAAGTGATACACAGTCGATAATTGTACGCTTGAACGTGACTATCGGCTGTTCCGATTCCGGCGAGGGGACCGGGTGAAACATCAGGCAATAGTCCGCTTCTCGGGTCACCTGCAACCACGTAGGGATCGATTCGATTAGCGTCGTAGGGGTTCGGTGGTCTAACTCCGTTCAGGGTCTCTCCGTAGGTCGCGTTCGACTCACGCCCAACGGTATACGACACTCCAGCAAGCGCCATGAGGTCGCCTTCATATGTCGCGTCAATAAAAACGTCGGCTGAATATTCACGTCCATTCTCAGTAATTACAGACCGCAATGTCGCACCCTCTTTCGTGACGTGTGTGACACGCGTTCCCATGGCTGGAATGATCCCAGGCGTTCCAGAGAGCATTTCGAGGAACACGCCTTCTGCGACGTGTGGCTCGAACATGTACGCCACCGATTGGCCGTAGTGTCCACCGACTCGCCGGTAGAACTCCTCTGAAAGGCCACCAATAGTTGCAGGATTGCCGATGTCAGTTGCTCCGAGGCCCTGGGTCGTCATACCTCCCCAGTAGCTTCCCGGGTCGATGAGCACCACTGAACCTCCGTTTCGGGCAACCGCCAACGCGGCTGTGATTCCAGCGGAAGTTGCGCCGTACACCACCACTTGAACACTGTGGTTCGTGCGCGCGCTGCAGGCAGAGAGCACGCACAAGCCGAGTGTCACGAAACTGCGCCGAGTTAATCGTTCTCGCTTTCTCATCTTCCCGATTAGTCTTCAGTGGATTTCTATCGCGCAACGTGACGCGCTGCGCAGAAGCAACTCTAGCACGCTCTCAGCCAAGGCTGAATAGCGGCTCTCCTCCGACCTGTCTTCTATACATCGTCTTGCTGCTCGGCGAGTCGCCCCGCCCACTCGACGAACTCCGCAACGACTTGCTGTGGCGTTCGCCTTACTGCACGTAGGGGGGATTCATTTGCGCGAGCGACAGCCAGACGAACGGCTCGGGCCGCAGACTGGGGATCCTGCGGGTCGAAGAACGTTCCATTCTGCTGACACACCTCCCTTGCGCACTCGTGGTCCGCCGCTATCACCGGAAGCCCGGCTGCCTCGGCCTCCATATACGGCAGCCCCATTGATTCGAGGACTGACGGAAGAAATGCAGCGTTCGCCCGCCGTAGCAGTTCTGCCATGCGGTTTACGTCTACCCAGCCAACGAATTCTACTTGATCCTCGACTGCAAGAGCCTTCGCGGCCGTTCGCAGCCGTTTCGCCGCTCCGGAAAAGGAAGGAATCGTAACGAGGAACCGCGCCGACACGCCTTCTTTCTTTAACGCGCTCGCCGTAGCCGGAATGATGTCCAGGTTCTTATGCGGCCCGTCATTCGAGGCAGTGACCAACACGTGCTCGGCTCCTTTACGGCTCGTCCCCCTTGGAGCCTTCGCGAGAGCGCGAACGAACTCGTTTGAGATCGAGCCCCGGATAACGCTGACCTTGTCGGGCGGCAGTTTCCACCGCGCGATCAGAGCATCTCGCATCGCATTCGTCTGAACCACGACGCTTCGAGAGTTGCGCAAGACCGGAGCCGCGTAGGCACTCAGAGCACGGTGGTACCAAACGGTATCCGGACGTACGCCTTTTAGCGCCTCCCACGAATGAACGACGAACGGATTCTGGATGAAAACACCGTGGGGCACGCCAACCCTCCAGGGACCGATGGAGGCGAGCGAAACGATCGCTCGAGCTCCTAGGCGCTTTCCCAACCGCGGAAGTGCGATCTGATCGGACAGCGCGTAGTGAACCCAAGACGAGATCGAGCGTTCGACAATTTCAGGCGCTGGCCCGGCATAGCCGTCGACGAGACGTCGATCTACGAGGCAGACGTGACGCAGCGTACGATCCGCCCTGGCCAACTCCTCAAGGAGGTCCCAGGCGACCGCACGCCCACCGCCAACCGACAACGTGCCAAAATTCCATAGAACCGTCGTGGCACCTCGGACCCGCATCATCGTGCTGCCGCCTCAATCAAGGCGCGATATTTGCTCGACATCACCTCTCTATCAAATCCTGCGGCTACAAACTCCTTTAACTTGTCCTCGTCCGGCGAACGTAAGTCACGATCGAGAACGCGCTTCAGCAAGTGTGCGAGCGCGTCCACGTCGCCTGGATTGAACAACCAATCTGGAGTGATGCGCTCCAGCAGTTCGGGAATCGCTCCAATTCGGGCGCCGAGTACCGGTCGGCCGTATGCAAAGGACTCGAGGATGATGATGCCAAAACACTCGAGAGCGCGCGTCGGCAGAACGAATGCATCACATGCGGAATACGCGTCGTGCACCTCATGATCCGTCATCCTGCCCCGGAAGGAGACTTGACCCCCGAGACCCGATTCTCGGACTTGGCGCTCGAGTGCCGAACGCTGGGGTCCATCTCCTCCGATGATCAGTTGCCAGTCGTTGCGGCGGGCATGACGAGCGAGCGCCGAGATGAGTAGATCGAGGCCCATTCGAGGTACGAGCCGTCTCAGGGAGAAGAGCAAGCGTACATCCTCACTGATGCCCAGCCTAGCGCGAACTGCTGGGCGAGGCTGAGCCTTTACGCGTTCCTGCCACCATGGAAGCACCACAACTCGTTCGGCAACCTTTGTTCCGTACAGGTTCCCAAGCTCTTCTCGCGTGTAATCGGAAAGGGCATGAACGATATGCGCCTTCGCGATCATTGCTCTTTCCTGGCGCTTGAGCATCGGCATGCCGAGGATGCGCTTCAACGAGCCGCTCACGGTTCCATCGCTCCAGTTCACCTGCTGCTCAAGCACGATGGGCGAGTGAACCGTGTAGACGTAGGCACCTCTAACGCCTGCCCTTGCGGCGGCGATACCCCCGGAAAGCGTGTGAACATGGATGACGTCCCAATTGAGTCCCGCGTGCACCTTGAGTGCAGTGGCCGCCGCCTCCACGTGCGCGGTCCAACGCCGCGGATCTAT
>Ga0137394_10003269_pt1 | contig 12151 bp, 7 predicted proteins | sample czobulk116metaG_FD_108278 | JGI IMG/M metagenome (GOLD analysis project Ga0137394, IMG submission 108278) | Vadose zone soil microbial communities from Angelo Coast Range Reserve, California, USA - czobulk1.16 metaG | ecosystem: Environmental > Terrestrial > Soil > Vadose zone | place: USA... | reverse complement strand
TCGGATTGCAGACCCATCACGATGCGCTTTTACTTTCCGTCCATCTACCGCAACGGACTTTACCTCCGTCCCGGACTGCAGTGTGCGAGTCAATATATATCGTCGAGGACGGTCCGAACGGTTTCCAATGGTGAAACGGTCGCTGAAAAACTTTACCTGAATTTCACCGTCATCGCCGACCTTTTTCAGACAGCCCCTGGAACATGCGTTTCCTAAATTCGTCCAGGAAATGCCGGGTTCAATCCGGTTGACCTTGTCGATCGTGGCCGCCAGCGCCTGGAGGCCGTCGCCGAAGAAGCCGTGGTGTTCCACCAGAAACGCGGGCCGGCCAAGGAACAGGTCAAACGCCAACTCCGTGAGCTCGTGCGGATACCGACGGAAAAAAACTGGAAAGTCGTGGAAGCGAGTCACCGCCATATCAAGCAGCTCGCGCAGGCAAAGCTGGAATTCGGCATCCATTGGGTGCGGTCTGCTGTTGACCGCAGCAAGATAACCGCAGGACTTTACTGCCTTTATCGCAGTCGTCGAGAAGAGCCCCTGAGGAAAGACCATCACGTCGTCGAAACCCACCCTCGAGAGTTTTTGGTGCTCGACCATTCGATCAAGGGCTTGCTGCGATTTTGCCTGAAGTGATTCCAAATCTGCGGAATCGAATTCACCCCAGGTATGATCGCAACCATGAACGCACAGCGAAAAGCGCTCCCCGTTGCCGCCAAATTCATTCATCAACCCAGCCTCCGAACGCTTGAAATTCCATGGGATGAAAGCGATCGAGATGGAAAAATCCTTCTTCCGCATCAGTTGGAAAAGTTCCTGGAAATCCAAAAAACCGTATCGTTTTTTCAATGGCGGGTCATCGACAATAAAGCAAGCAGACGCCTGATCGTTGTGCCACACATCATGCGGACAGGAATAGCGCAAGAAGGCCATTACCGGCATGAGCCCCGGCAAATAGTCCAGGATGGAATCCTGCGGCACAATCTCGTCCAGGTTCGGGAAATTGTCGCCAGCCATCAGGAAAACTTCCGACTCCTGAACTTGCAGGCTAAGCAGGAATGGCTTGCCAGACGCTGACATCAACACGCGACAGCTTTTGTTCGATAAATCAGTTTTGAATACGGCCTGAGACCCCGTCCGCCGGCTTTCAAACGTCATTTCTGAAAGCTGTCGGCAGATTGCGGGGCAATTCTCGACGTGAATCCTCGCACCATTCGCCGGAACAGTTTCTACCTCGATGAGCGAGGGACTCAATCGTTTAAGCAAGCTCTGATGCTGCGGCGATTGATTGAATCCGTAGATAAAAGTTTTTTGGGGAAGCTTATTTCGGCGATTTCCCGAGCCGTCGCTCCAAAACTCGCCAAAAGCTTCGGCGCTGGCGAGGATAACGGCCGAATCCGATGAGGCCATGCGGAACGAGGCCGGAGCGCATCTGGCAACATGGGGTCCCATGAAGCACACGATCTTCTCCAGATTCTGTTCTGGACCAGCGGCTTTCGGCGAGCAGACTAAAGTAACACTCACGATTTAGCTTTGCGAAGCAACTTTCGCTACCGCGGGCCGAACCGCGATCACCGGCCGGGCTCCTATGAGTCTATCGGTCAGCTTCAAATAGCGTTCCTTCATGACGTCCCAGTTGATGGGGGCATACTCCTGTTTGGCGCGTTCAGCCAGCCTGGCGCGCAGATCAGGCCGGCCAAAAAGACGAGTCATTTGCCTCGCCAAATCCGAAGGATTGTTCGGCTCGAAAAACGCCAGCGCGTCATCGCTGAAGTAGTGCCGAATCGTGCGCAGCCGGGAACAAATCACCGGTTTGCCGGTGATAATGTATTCCGAAAGTTTGTTGGAGAATGAAAACTCGAGGAATACATCCCTGCGCGTAGGTAAAACTCCGGCGTCACAACAATCGAGCCATCGGGGAACATCCTGCGGCAGAACGTTACCGAGAAATTTGATCTTATCCTGTACGCCGAGCTTCTTCGCAAGCTCCTCGAGTGCTTTGCGTTCAGTCCCGCCGCCAAGAATCCAGAATTCGGCGTCCGGCATCCGTTTATGCGCCTCGCCAATCGCGCGAATCGCAATATCGAGCCCATAAATTGACGTGAGCGTTCCGTGATACATCATCACGAACTGCCCAGGCTTGCGCGTGACAGGCGGTGGCGTTTCCCGGGAAGCCGACGCGAAAAGCAATTCGTCCACCGAGTTCATCACAATAGAACATTTCGATGCGAGCAGGCCACGGCCTTCGAGCAGCTTTTTAATCGGTTCGTTGATCGTGATGACGTGATCCGCAAAATCAAAACTGATTTTCTCCACAAATTTCAGGAGGCGGATAAGCAAATGATTTTCCCGCAGTCCATATTTGGACATGTAGAACTCGGGCGTAATCTCGTGCATGTCGAAAACAATCTTCGCCCCGCGCAAACGCGGATATACCGCAGCAAAGACGAGGAAATCCGGCAGGTTATTGACATCGATAATCGAATATTTTCGTTTGCCGGTCAGAGACAGCAACTTCGCGAAGCACCAGATAAAAAATGCTGCATATTCGTACAGATATCGAAGCAGCGAGCCGCGCTTTTTGCCGAGCGACAGCGTGAAGACGTTCACGCCGTTGAGATTGTAGGATTTTTCCGCCGAGAATGACGAAGCCAGTGCCAGCACATCCACGGAATAGCCCGCGGCGACCAGTGCTTCGGCCTTGCGTCGCACGCGAATATCAATCTCGTAGTAATTCTGAACCAGAATGCAAATCGTTTTCATAGCCCTATTCACAGGTGGAAATCGCCAGCACACCCATACTCGCCTCCGCTGTGGCAGGCCGGTCAGTGCCGAGTTCGATCTCTGTGTCGCCGTCCCACGCCAACTCGGTTATCGCCGGATCGGCTTTCCTTTGCGGAAAGTCTGAATCCGAAACCGCAGGCGAATAAATTCTGACTTTGAAAGGCGGATTTACGCGGCGCCCGATGCCGGAAAGCTTGAAACGGCTGCTTCCGTCCAGGGCCTGAGCGCGTTCGAAGGTGATCTCACGTCGGCGTCGGAACCATCCGACTGCCTCAGAGCCGCGCGCGAACCAGACTTTGAGCTTTTTGAGGTCCGCAACCAGCCGCATATAAAAGTCACCCCAAAATCGTTCCGGTCCGGGACTGCGGTCATGCCAAAGAAGTGTCAAAACACCGCCAAATCGGCGCGCGTTTTCAATAAGGCTTTTGCAAAGCTCCCATGCCTGCGATTCAGCCAAACCCATGCGCTTCGAGAAAAACAGAGCGCCATCCTGAATGTGTAACGGAAGTTCGAGAAGGTGGTCGACGTTAAGAGGCTTGAAAACCTGCGTCGTTCCGCATTTGTAGCCGGGGCTTTCGTTATAGCCAGCCGTCGAGTCGAAGTCATAACCGGCTTCATCCAGAACCTTGCATGTGCGTTTGTCCTGCACCAACCAATGCATTCGGATCCCGACTTCGACCGGCCCAGTCACAGCAGCGAGCCGTTTTCGCTCCTCGCGAGCGCACTTTACGTCATGCCAGGCATCAATTCCGTGCACGCCCAACTCACAGCCGTGCTGTAAAAGCTGTGAAGCCAGTTCCGGAATATCGCTAATGTCATATGCGGAGGCGCGCCTGCTTGCGTTGGCCATATTCAGTTTTTGCCCAGCGCGTCTCTTGAATGGGATAAAGAAATATGTTGGCGAGAGCCCCTTCTCCACCTTCATGAACCAATCGAAACGCATCCAGAAGTCCGGCACCAGACCGAGATATACCAGCGGCAGCGATAACGCTGCCTTCCAGGACTGAAGGAATTGGTTGAAAGAAAGTGTTCCTCTCGCAAGCCTTATTACCGAGCCCAACGTGGCCCGCAGCAGAAATCCCCACATCGTGTGGTCCAGCAAATGACGGCGGATGCCGACAAAATCTATATCGTGCGTCAGACAAACCGAAAAATCGTACCCGAAGGGGCTCGGCGCGATTTCAAGGACAGGAATGCCTGCGTCCAGGATGAGCTGGCGCAGCATGGCGATATGCAACTCGATCGTCGGGGTGACGGCGTGTTCGAGCGGCTGGCCATCGCGCAGAAGCGATTCGATTTCGGTGAAAAGATTGTAGCCGAGGCGTACAATGGTGCGGTCGTTGCCGGTGCATTGAACGCCAGCCAGTTCGCCCGCGCCCGTCGAACACACGACGCGGCAATTTCCGGGCTCAAAACACAACACCTCGTGCAAAAGAGGAATGCGGTTTCCACGAAAGACCACTGGCACACCGGCCCGCAGAGAGCGCGGACGGGGCAACTGTTGATCCGATTCGGTCACGAACGAGCCGCAGAGGATGAGCAGGCCGGCGGTAACAGGCGGCAGCCCCGGCTTTGTGGCCACGACTACATCATAAGCCTGATCGTCCTCATAGAACTCCCACGGTGTTTTAAAGAGCTCAAAGAACTCCGCCACCACCTTGCGTTCCGAATCTTTGCAGAAGACCGCGATCATCCAGTAAATTCAGGACAGGAAGAAATCACGAACGCACTCCACGACGTACTGAGCTTGCGCGTCGCTCAACTCCGGATAAATCGGAAGCGCCAAAGTCTCTTTGGCAGCGCTCTCGCTTTGCGGAAAATCACCCTGCTTATATCCAAGCGAGGCAAAGCATTCCTGCAAGTGCATCGGGACAGGATAATAAATCTCCGTGGCCACACCCTTTTCCTGCAGAGCCGCTTTGAGCTGATCGCGTCGAGACGTGCGAATGACGTATTGATTGAAGATGTGGCGGTTCGCAACCGTTTTGGGCAGCAAAACCTGCGGTTTGCCGTTCTTCGCATGCGAAGACGAGCCGTTCCCGCAGTATTTCGAGGAATCCGCAGTGTGCAGACCGCACGCAGCCAGCAGTTGGCTGTAGCGCTCGGCATTGCATTGCCGCGCCGCAGTCCAGTTGTCGAGATGTTTGAGTTTGGCAGTAACGATGCCGGCTTGCAGCGTATCGAGGCGAAAATTGCCTCCCACAACCTTGTGATAATATTTCGGCCTGGATCCATGTGCCCGAATGCGCACGAGGTTCTCCGCGCGTTGCGGATCACTGGTCACGACCATTCCGCCGTCGCCGGCAGCCCCAAGGTTTTTCGATGGGAAAAAAGAAAAGCAGCCGTAGTGTCCAATCGACCCGGCGCGACGGCCACTCCATTCGGCGCCGATAGCCTGCGCGGCATCCTCTATGACAACAAGCTTGTGCTTGTCGGCGATACTCATGACGGCATCCATATCGGACATCTGGCCGTAGAGATGCACGGGCATAATAGCCCGCGTTTTGGTCGTGATTTTTGCGGCGATTTGCGAGCAATCGATGTTGTAACCAGTCGTCTCGATGTCCACAAAAACGGGCCGGGCCCCGACGCGGGCGATAGCGCCAGCCGTAGCGAAAAACGTGTAAGGCGTCGTGATAACCTCGTCCCCGGTTCCAATCCCTTCAGCCATCAGACACATGAGCAACGCGTCGGTGCCTGAAGAAGCTCCGATGGCGTGCGAGCACTTCGAGTATTCGGCGATAGCTTTTTCGCATTCCTGCACCTGTGGACCAAGAATAAAGTGCTGCGACTCCATGACGTCGGCGACGACCTGATCTATCTCAGGTTTGATCGCCAGATACTGGGCTTTTAGATCGAGCAGCGGAACCTTCATGCCAGAACTTTCTGATCTTTGAACTCGCGATAGGAACGCGAGCCTTTGGCGAATTCTGCCGAAAGACCGGCTTCTTCATCGAGATCGAGACATTTGAGGATCCCAGGAGCGACTTCTTTGTATCGAAGTCCATGCTCGGGGCAGACCATGATGCCGTCCGCATCGGGTTCGCTCAGATGATGTCCGTGCCGGCTCATCCAACCCGTTCGTTTGGCCGGATTGCCCATGACCAACGCGTAATCGGGAACGTCTTTTGTGACGACTGATCCCGCGGCCACAAAGGCATAGCGCCCGATGGTGACACCGCAAACGATGGTCGAATTTGCTCCAATCGTGCAGCCCCGCTTGAAAACCGTTCGCTCGTAAAGCGAATGCCGATTCACCTGGGATCGCGGATTGGAAACATTCGTCAGGACGCAAGAAGGACCCAGGAACACGTCGTCTTCGATAACCGCTCCAGTATAGACAGAAACGTTGTTCTGAATTTTGACGTTGTTCCCGATAACCGTGCCTCCGTCCACATTCACGTTCTGCCCGATCACACACTTCTCACCAATTCGGGCGCCGCGCATGATATGAGCGAAATGCCAGACTTTCGTGCCGGCGCCGACGTCCGCACCTTCATCCACGTATGCCGATTCGTGCGCAAAGTACGGCAGGTTCTCCATGCCGGGGGCAGATTCGCCAATCCGAATGACTGCGCCTTTTTTGGTGAGTGACCGCTGGCAGGCATCAAGGATCGTCAAGACTTTGAGACCTTCTTTGCCATCGGTCAACGGAGTCGAACGGGAAGCCACACAGTCGATAAAATGTTGACACTCGGTCTTCAGCGGTTCCTTGTTTTCGAGGGTTACGTTTTCACCATTCGCTTTTATCGCGGTCGGAATACGGTTTTTCCACTCCACTCTATGGGGATAGAGAACCAATTTGTGTTCGGCCGTATCGTCGAACACGGCCATCTTTTGGGACCCGACAACGACGAGTCGCTGCTCCTTGAAAGGGTGCAGCCAGCTCACAAAGATATGCGCATGCACGCCACTGGCGAATTCGAACTGGCTGAGGGTCACATCTGATACATCCTGATTCAGATACGCTCCACCCTGGCAAAATACGCTGCGAGGCTCTTCGTTGAGCAACGCAAGAATCACCGAGATATCATGCGGAGCGAAACTCCAGAGGATGTTTTCCTCGGTCCGGATCTTGCCGATATTCAATCGATTTGAATACAGGCACTGAATTTTCCCAAGCTCGCCCGTGCGAATCAATTCTTGCAACTTCACAATGGCGGGATGATATCGGAGAATGTGGCCGACCATCAAAATGCGGCCGCGTCTTTCGGCCAACTGCACCAACTCGCGGCCTTGTCTCACATCAACGGCGAGCGGCTTCTCGACATAAACATCTTTGCCCGCTTCGAGCGCTGCTTTGGCAAGGTCATAATGAGTTACCGCAGGGGTGGCCAGCGCGACGGCGGAAATTGTGGGGTCGGAAAGAACGGAACTGAAATCGCGGCAATAGCGCACGCCCGGATAATCCCGCGCGAGGATGCCCTCACCAGCCACCTTCGCGTCACAAACGAACGAAAGAGCGCCGAGTTCCGAAAAGTTTCGAACAAGATTCTTGCCCCAATAACCCATGCCGGCAACGGCAATTCGGGGAGCTCGAGAAGAAGGCGAACCGTTTTGCATAATATTTAAAAGTTGGAATTCCGAGCAGGCGCAGTCTCCATGAGTTGAACACATTTGGCGGCGACGCAATCGCGGCCATAAAGCGGCATTCGAGAAGATGGCGGACAAAATGAGCGAACAGCTTTGACGATCTTTTCCGTATCGGAACCGGTCAGGGTATTCCAACCGTTCTGGACCGTTTCCACCCATTCCGTTTCTTCCCGCAGAGTGACGCAGGGGACTCCCAGCCAATAGGCCTCCTTCTGCAAGCCGCCGGAATCCGTCAGGATGAGCCGCGCGGATTTGCTTAGAGCCACCATATCAAAATAACTCAGGGGCTCGACGAGCTTTACGTTTGGCCGCAAGTTTCGGCTTTGTCCGTTCAGCGCCTTGCGGGTGCGGGGATGAATCGGGAAGATTACGTCCTCCGCCACGGAGTTAAACGCTTCCAGAATGCCCGCCAACCTGCAGGGATCGTCGGTGTTTTCACTTCGATGAACTGTTGCCAGAAGATATCTTCGATCGCTCACACCGAGACGCCGCAACGTTTCCTGGGCCTTGCCGTTGGTTCGCTGGCTGGCCCAATTGAGCACATCCAACATCACGTCGCCAACGAGATGAACGCTCCGGGTGATTCCTTCGTTCGCCAGATTGTCCACCGCCGTCTGGCTCGGACAGAAAAGCAAATCGGACGCATGATCGGTTAAGACGCGATTAATTTCCTCTGGCATCGCGCGATTGAAACTGCGCAAGCCGGCTTCCACATGGACGACCGGTATGTGCAACTTCGCCGCTGCCAACGCTCCAGCCAGTGTTGAATTCGTATCGCCATAGACGAGCACCCAATCCGGCTTCTGGTCTACAAGCACTCTCTCGATAGCGCCGAGCATCGCCCCGGTTTGTGCGCCATGCGTGCCGGAGCCGATCTCGAGATTGGCATCCGGCGCGGGGAGCTCCAACCCGTCGAAAAACACGCCCGACATCGCATAGTCGTAGTGCTGTCCAGTGTGGATAAGAAATTCCTGATGCTTTTTCCGCAACTCACGACTGAACGCAGCCGCTTTGATGAATTGCGGCCTTGCTCCTACTATAGTTGCTATTTTCATCGGATTCCCGGGCAGACTTCGTCCCCGTCAATTCGCACGTCTGGCGATTGACCGGCGAAAACCAAAGCATTTGCCATGCTTTCTCAATTCTGCATCAAGCGAGCAGTCGCCTCGCGCTGATGCGCCTTCCGCGCCTGGACGCTTTTCAGCGCCAGACCCTCTCATAAATCCTGCGACAGCGCCTGCGGCACATGGCGCCGGTATTTGTTGAGCACCGCGGCGACATTCGCGCGTGCATCACGCATTAACGCGCTCGCCTTCGCTGCCGGCTGCTGACCGGTCCTTTCGGACTCGACGACCAGCAAGGTGATGTCCATGTAGCCGGCCAGTCGGGCCGTAGCGCTCGTTTGAGATACGGGAGGCAAATCAAAAATGATGTAATCGTAATCGCTCTCTTTGATCTTCGGCATCAGATGAGCGATGCGGCCAGGCTCGTATTTCACCAGTTGGCCGGATGCGCCATCGGCGGCGGTCGCTGCGAATAGATTCTCTTTCACTTTCGCGTCTGCGTGATTGCCAGGCCTCAGAGCGTCGCTGATTCCGCAAGCGGCTTTGCCGTCATAGAAGGCCTGCGTTGTGCTCTCCTCATTATTCAAATCCACAAAAAGCACGTTGCCGGTCCCGGTTTTTGACAGGGATGCAGCCAGTCCACTCGCCAGCGTGGTCACCCCGGAGCCGCGCGCGCAGGCGGTAAGACCAACCATCTTCGGTTTCTTGGTCAGACCGTTGACTTCGAAATAGGTCATGAGCCGCTCGCGCAGGCCTTCGGTATACATCTGCAAATGCTGAGCCGGGTCCCACTTTGCTACGCTGGTATTCGTGTGCCCATTTTCTCCCGCATGCGCTGGATCGGTGTGTCCGTTGGAATCGCCATTGGACCAGGGCAGGCGCAGCCGATTTGACCACGCTGTATCGGGAATGGATTGGAAAACCGGCAGGCGTAAATGCCGCTCGATATCCACCGTGCGCTTGATTGAACGGTCTAAAACAAAATCGATTAGAAATGCCAACCCGAGGCCAAGGCCGAAACAGCCTCCGAAAACTGCGCCCAAAAGCTTCTTAAGCTTTTTCGTGTCCTTTGAAGGGGGAGTAGGCTCCTCTACTGTATTAATGCTGACCTGCTTCGTGACATCAAAAGAACTGGCGTTTCGCGCAGCTTGAAGGCCGTTGACATAAGCCTGATAATTCGTCGTATCCAGATTGAGTTGATTGCGAATGGAATTGACCAACGGCTCTATCTCAATCATCCGGGAGGCCAACGCCTGCAAATTCGTAATCTCGTTGCTCAGCCACGCGACGCGAGCAGTCAGGCGCTTGATGTCGTTCAGATCGGTAGCGAGGCTCACTCCTGGAGCATTGGTCAAACCCGCCGTGCTGGTAATGTTGGCTAACGCAGGAAACTGGCTGATCATGCCAGCCTTTTGCTTGTTTAAATCTTCGATGTGGCCGCGAACGGCCATTACCAGCGGATGCGCCTCCTTGTATGCCTTGGCTTTGAACTCCTGAAGCTGCTGTTTGGAGGTATTCAGTTGCGCCAGGATATCGTTATATTCCTCGATTTTCTCCGGTGATGGTGAAGCACCCAGGGTGTTGGTTGTTGATTGGCCTGGCAATTGAACCGTGTCTCCCAGGACGGACTTGCGCTCGGCCAGTTCACGCTGCGCATCAGCGAGTTGTTCGGTCAGCTTGAGAATGCGCTCCTGATAGGATTTCTTTGTGTCGTCGATGGAGATAACCTGCGCCTTGAGCAGGATTTCTTTCAATTCGCGCTCCTCGTTCTGTATCTGCGCTTTCATCTCGTTCACGCGCCGCTGGAAGAAGTCATCATCGAACTTCGAACCGTGCACAATAAAGTGCTTGAGCTTGTATGCCTCAATGAACGCGGTCAGCACAGGCTGCACCACGGTCGGATCGGAATGCCGGAAATAAAGCGTGAGAATCGATGCCCGCTGAGGCGGCGCCACTTCGAGATTTGCCGAGATGAAACCAGCCGCCGCAGTCACATCCATTGACCGCGATTTCTTGGGCAGAATCCGCTCCGGTTTAATAACGTAGGCGACGTTCGACGAGATATCGAAGCTTTTCAGGATCTCGACCTCCGTCCCGATCGTCATCTGTCCGTTCGGATCCGTCTGCTTGATGACACCTTCCGGATCGACTGGCCCGGCCGGCAGGTGCTCGGCGATGTAAGGCACATTCAGTTTGGCTTCCGACACCCAAAGCGGGCGATAAACGACGCGGACGACTCCAGCTCCCAGAATCCCAAGAATGAACCCCGCCAGAATGATTTGCTTATGCCGGAAAAGCGTAAACAGCACATCATCCACGCCAAGGCCAGGCGGCTGATGAGTTCCATTCGCGGAATTTGGTGAGGGACTGGCTTGCATATCGTTCAAATTATTTCAAACAGTCCGCTTTACGGCCTCAAACTTTCCTTCAGAGTTTTGACAACAAATTCGACCTGCTCAGGACGTAGTTCCGGATACATCGGCAGCGACAGGAACTCACGGGCGCAACGTTCCGCCACGGGATACGACCCCGGCCCAAGCCCGAGGAATCCGTACGCCTTTTGCAAATGGATCGGCACAGGATAATGTATCGCGCAGTTCACGCCGCGGGTTGCCATCCGCTGCATCACTCCATCACGATCGGCTACACGAACCGCGTAAATATGATAAACATGCCGGCAGTGAGCTGCTGCCGTCGGGCGAATAACCTCGGGCACCTCTGATAGCAGTTGATCGTAAAGAGCCGCGTGACGGCGTCGCGCCGCATTCGCCTCGGTTAAACGCCGTAGTTTCACACTCAACACCGCCGCCTGAATTCCATCCATGCGGGCGTTCCAGCCAATATGAGAGTGATGATATTTGGCAGCCTGGCCGTGGTCGCGCAGCACCTGCACACGCGAACGCAACTCGGCTTCCTCAGTCGTGATCGCGCCCGCTTCACCAAAGGCCCCGAGATTCTTTCCGGGATAAAAACTGAAACAACCAGCCACGCCGATACTGCCGGCTTTGCGGCCTTTGTACTCGGCTCCGTGCGCCTGGCACGCGTCCTCGACCACGGGCGTCCCATGCCGGCGGGCAATGGCCATGATCGCATCCATGTCGGCCATCTGTCCGAAAAGATGAACCGGAATGATGGCTTGCGTGCGTAATGTAATCGCCGCTTCCAGATGCGCGGGATCCATCGCGTATGTGCCGTCATCGACATCCACAAAGACTGGCCGGGCGCCACAAAGGCTGATTGCTTCGGCGGTAGCCATGAAGCTGTTGGGCGCGGTGATCACTTCGTCGCCCGGACCCACTCCCAGTGCCAGCAAACTCAGCCACAGCGCATCTGTGCCGCTGCCAACGCCAAGGGCGTACTGCGTTTTGCAAAACTCCGCAAATTCCACCTCGAATCGCGAAACAAAAGGCCCGCCCGCAAAAGCGCTGGACTCCGTCACTTGCCGAAACGCATCCACGAACTCACCCATCAAAGGCTCGTGATGAACGCGTAAATCAAGAAATGGGACCTGCATCGTCATATTTGGAATCAATCAGCTTCCGCTTGCCGGAGCACGCGAGCCGGGTTGCCGGCTACTACTGCTCCTGCGGGCACATCTTTTGTAACCACGCTGCCCGCTCCCACCGTGGCGCCTTCACCGATCGTCACCCCGCACAAAATCGTGGCATTGGATCCGATCGCGGCGCGGCGCTTCACCAGCGTCGGCGTGCATT
>Ga0137394_10003267_pt1 | contig 12152 bp, 10 predicted proteins | sample czobulk116metaG_FD_108278 | JGI IMG/M metagenome (GOLD analysis project Ga0137394, IMG submission 108278) | Vadose zone soil microbial communities from Angelo Coast Range Reserve, California, USA - czobulk1.16 metaG | ecosystem: Environmental > Terrestrial > Soil > Vadose zone | place: USA... | reverse complement strand
GCTGCTCGCGCTGACCGGCTCGACGCTGACGCCGGAATACCGGCCGCAAGAGCAGATGTTCGTGTCGCACCGCGTGGGCAGCACGGACAAGGCGCGCGAGGCGATCGGCTTCGAGGCGCAGGTGCCGCTCGATCGAGGACTGCAGTCGGTTGTCGAGTGGCGCCGCGCCGATCGCAGGAGTACCGCCGTTGTATAGGAACGCGACGCGAAATCAGCGGCGGCCGCTCGTCGCGCAGGCCTTTAGAGCCTCTGAAGAAACTGCAACGCGATCCCAATGATGCGGATTCCAATCACCAAACCCGTGTTCGGTCCAGAGGAAATGGCGGCCGTGCAGGCGCCGCTCGAATCGGGCTGGGTCGTCCAGGGCCCGCGGGTCGCCGAGTTCGAGCGGAAGTTCGGCGCGTTCGCCGGCGCGCCGGCGGCGGTCGCGGCGAGCTCGTGCACGACCGCGCTGCACCTCGCGTTGTGCGCGCTCGGCGTGAAGCCCGGCGACGAAGTCATCGTGCCGGCGTTCACGTGGATCTCGACCGCGAACGTCGTCGAGTATCTGGGCGCGACGCCGGTGTTCTGCGACGTCGATCTCGCCACCTACAACATGGACGTCGATCACGCCGCGTCGCTCGTCACCGCGGCGACGGTCGGCATCGTGCCGGTCCATCTGTTCGGATTGTGCGCCGCGATGGACGACGTGCTGGCGCTGGCGCGGCGGCGCGGCCTGTGGGTCGTCGAGGATGCGGCCTGCGGATTCGGCGCGCGCATCCGCGGGCAACACGCGGGCACGTTCGGCGATGCGGGCTGCTTCAGCTTTCATCCGCGGAAGGCGATCACCACCGGCGAGGGCGGCATGCTGACCACGGCGCGCGACGATGTCGCGGCGCTCGCGCGATCGCTGCGCGATCACGGCGCCTGCCGATCCGATTTCGATCGGCATCAATCCAGCAACGCCTTCCTGCTCGCCGGGTATCCGCGCCTCGGTTTCAACTACCGGATGACCGATCTGCAGGGCGCGCTCGGCTGCGCGCAGATGGATCGCGCGGAGTGGATCCTGGCCAACCGGCGGCGAGTGGCCTCGCGCTACGACACGGATCTCGCCGCGCTCGACTGGCTCGAACGTCCGCGCGTGCCCGCCGGATTCGATCACGGGTACCAGGCGTACGTCTGCCTGTTCCGGCCGGAGACGCCGGCGATCGACAACGTGCCCGCGCTGCATGCGCGCCGCACTGCGCTGATGGCGTCGCTCGAACAGGCGGGCATCGCGACGCGGCCGGGGACGCACGCCGCCGCGCTGACCGAGTACTACGCGCGCAAGTACTCGCTGACGCCGGCTCAATTCCCGCGCGCGTGGACCGCCGAACAGCTGACGTTGACGCTGCCGCTGTACCCGCAGCAGACAGACGACGAAATCGGTGCGGTGTGCAGTGCGCTGCAGTCCGCGATCGCCCTGGCGCATTGACATGTGTGGCATCGCCGGCATCGTGAATCGTGACGCGTCGCCAGTGGACGAGCGGGTGCTGCGCCGCATGACCGACGCGATCGCGCATCGCGGTCCGGATGGCGAAGGGTATTTCCGCGCCGGCGGCGTCGGCCTCGGCCATCGCCGCCTCGCGATCATCGATTTGTCGTCCGCCGGCGCGCAGCCGATGCCGAACGAGACAGGGACGCTGCAGCTCGTGTTCAACGGCGAGATCTACAACTTCCGCGAGTTGCGCCGCGAGCTCCAGGAAGCGGGGCACCTCTTCCGATCCGCGACCGACTGCGAGGTCGTGCTGCACGCGTACGAGGAATGGGGCGACGCCGCCATCCCGCGCTTCAACGGCATGTTCGCGTTCGCGCTCTGGGACGCGCCGAACCGCCGGCTGCTGCTCGCGCGCGATCGGTACGGCATCAAGCCGCTGTACTTCTACGACGCCGGCGGCACGCTGCTCTTCGCATCGGAGATCAAGGCGCTGCTGCGGCACCCGGCCGTGTCCGCGCGCGTCTCGCTCGACGCGCTGAACGAGTACTTCACCTTTCAGAACATCTTCACGGATCGCACGCTCTTCGACGGTGTCCGCCTGTTGGAACCGGGCAGTGTTCTCTCACTCATCGTCGGTGACGCACGGGAGCCGACGATCGATCAGTACTGGACGTATCGATTCGACAGCGGCGAGTTCCATCTGTCGGAGCCGGAAACGGCCGAGTGTCTGTACGCGCACTTCGAGCGCGCCGTCACGCGGCAGCTCGTCGCGGACGTGCCGATCGGTTCGTACTTGAGCGGCGGCATGGACTCCGGATCCATCGTCGCCGTCGCGTCGCGTCATCTGCCGCGGCTGTGCTCGTTCACCGGCGGCTTCGATCTGTCGTCGGCGTCCGGCCTCGAGCTCGGGTTCGACGAGCGGCAGGCGTCCGAGCGTCTTTCGAATCGGTACAAGACCGAACACTACGAGATGGTTCTGCACGCCGGCGACATGGAGCACGTGATGCCCGAGCTCACGTGGCACCTCGAGGATCTGCGCGTCGGGCAGTGCTATCCGAACTACTACGTCGCGCGGCTCGCGAGCCGGTTCGTGCGCGTCGTGCTGTCGGGCACGGGCGGCGATGAGCTCTTCGCCGGATATCCGTGGCGCTACTACCGCGGCCTCGAGAACGGCGCCGGCGACAATTATTTCGACGCGTACTACGAATACTGGCAGCGGCTCATTCCGGATCGCGATCGCGCGTCCTTCTTCGCACCGCCCGTCTACGCGGCGATCCGCGATCGGCAGCCGCGAGAGGTGTTCCGCGCGGTCTTCAACGGCGCGCCGCCGCCAGGCGACGTCGAATCGGTCATCAACTACTCGCTCTACTTCGAGGCCCGCACGTTCCTCCACGGTCTCTTCGTCGTCGAAGACAAGCTGAGCATGGCGCACGCGCTCGAAACGCGCGTGCCGTTCCTCGACAACGATCTCGTCGATTTCGCGCTGAAGATTCCGCCGCGCTACAAGCTCCGCGACTTGAAGCACGCGCCGCACGTCGACGAGGACGAGGCGGGCAAGCGGATGCGCTACCAGAATCAGGATTTCGCCGACGGCAAAATCGTGCTGCGCGAGGCGATGCGGCGGCTCGTGCCGCACGCGACGGCGACCGGCCGCAAGCAGGGATTTTCCGCGCCCGACGCGAGCTGGTTCGCCGGAGAGAGCATCGACTACGTCAACGCGCTGCTCCGCGATCCGCGCGCACGCGTGTACGACTATCTCAACCCGGCGTACGTCGCCGGCGTGCTCGACGCGCATTCGTCGGGGCGCGTGAATCACCGGCTGCTCATCTGGTCGTTGATCAGTTTCGAGCAGTGGTGCCGGTGCTTTCTCGGGTGACCGACCGCGCGACCGTCAGCCATTTGTCTCTAATTGTTAAAAGCCTGACTTCAGCCTGACTTGTTACAAACGCACGCCACGCCGATCCCGCACTCGAGGCCGACGCTCGACGCCTCGGACCGTGACGCGATCGCTCGTGTGATGGCGACGGGCATGATTGCGTCGGGACAGGAGACGGCGGCATTCGAAGCCGAAATCGGCGAGGCGCTGTCGATGCCGCCGGGCGTCGCGACGTCGAGCGGCACGGCGGCGCTCGCCGCGTCGCTCCGTGCGCTGCAGGTCGGACGGGACCACGAGGTGATCGTGCCGACCTATGTGTGCCGCGCCGTTGCCGACGCCGTCGAATCGGTCGGCGCGAGACCGGCGCTGTGCGACGTCGAGCTCGACTGGTGCATGAGCGCGCGCACGGTTGCCGACGCGATCACGCCGCGGACGCGCGCCGTCATCGTCGTCCACACGTTCGGCATTTGCGCCGACACGGCCGGCATCCGCGACCTCGGATTTCCGATCGTCGAGGATTGCTGTCAAGCCATCGGCGCTCCGGGCACCGGCGAGATCGGCGCCGCCGTTGTCTTGTCGTTTCACGCGACGAAGCTGCTGACGACGGGCGAAGGCGGCATGGCGCTCGCGCGCGAATCCGGCATCGCGGCCCGGCTGCGATCGGCGGTCGCCGTTGCGCGCACGCCGCTCGCGGATGTGCAGGCGGCGCTCGGCCGCAGTCAGCTGCAGAAGTACGCGCAGTTTCGTCGGCGGCGTCAGATCCTGGCGGAACGGTATCTCGCGGCGTGGAGCGCGCTGCCGGCAGCGTTGCCGTTCCATCTCATGGGTCGATCGCTGTTCTTCCGGTTTCCGCTCCGTACCTCGGGTGACTTCGATCAGCTCCGCGAGTCGTTCGGCCGGCGCGGTGTTCACGTTCGGCGCGGCGTCGACGCGCTGCTGCATCGAGCCTCGGGCCTCGACGTGTCGCGCTTTCCGAACGCCGAGCAGTTGTTCCGCGAGACGTTGTCGATTCCTCTGTATCCATCGTTGACCGACGACGACCAGGCGCGCGTCGTCGAGGCAGCGCGCGATGTGTTGGCAGCGCCGGTGGTTTCCTGATCCATGGATGCCGCCGACATCGATCGCATCGTCGCGCGCTACAGCGCGCGCCTCCGCGAGCACGGCGACGACATCCGCACGCTCGCGTCCGGAACCGAACAGCGACGGCGGCTGCGATTCGACGTGCTGACCGAGGTCGGCGTGACGGCCGGCGCGTCGGTCGTGGACATCGGCTGCGGCTTCGGCGATTACTTCGGCTATCTCCGCGACCGGGCCACGCCGGTCGACTATCTGGGCATCGACATCAATCCCGATCTGATTGCGGTCGCGCGCGCGAAGTATCCGCAGGCGCGGTTCCTCGTTTCCGACGTGCAGCGCGAGCCGCCGCCGCCGTGCGACTTCGTCGTGTCGACGAGCGCGTTCAATCTGCCGCTCGAGCATCAGGACAACTATGCGTTCGCGGCGGACATGCTGCGGATCGCCCATACGTCCGCGCGCCGCGGCGTCGCCGTCGATTTCCTCACGTCGTACGTCGACTACGAGTCGCCGCACGGCTTCCACTACGATCCGGCGCGTGTGTTCGCCGCCGCCAAGCAGATCACCCGGCGCGTCGCGCTGCGCCACGACTACCCGCTGTTCGAGTTCTGCGTGTATCTCTATCCCGATTTCGAGGGCTGGGGGCGTTCCGCGTGAGCGCGCGCCGCGTGTTTCTGACGATCGATCTCGATCTCGTCGATCACCTCGCCGGCGGCGCCGAGATCGACGAGCTCGGCGCGGCCCTCGATCCGCTGCTCGACGTGTTCCGCCGTCACCCCGCGTGGAAGGCGACGTGGCTCATCAGGCTCGACGCGCAGATCGAGCACCGCTTCGGTGACGCGTCGCGGCCGCACGCCGACGCCGCCTCGCGCCTCGCAGAGTTGCTGCGCGCGGGACACGAGCTCGGCTGGCATCCGCACTGCTATGCGCGGCAGAACGGCGCTTGGGTGCAGAACACTGACGGCGAGTCGGTCGCGAACGAGCTGCGCCGCTTCGCGCCGTCCGCGTGGTCGCTCGGGCTTCGCACGGCTCGCATGGGGTGGGCGTTTCACACCAACGCCACGTTGCGCGTCCTGTCGGACCACGACTTCGTCGTGGACAGCAGCGCGATTCCCCGGCCGGTCTATCCGTGGGATCGCGGGGCGAAGGACTGGTCGTCGACGGCGCCGGCGCCGTATCACCCGTCGCTCGCCGACTATCGTGTGCCGGGCGCGCCGTCGCTGCCGATTCTCGAGCTGCCGATTTCAGTGGCGCCCGTACGGGCGCCCTATGACGAAGGCACTGTCATCCGTTATCTGAATCCGGCGTACCGGCCCGCCGCGCTGCAGCCGGTTCTTCGATCGTGGTTCGACTCGCATGACCTTGCGGTGCTCGTCACGCATCCGCACGAGTTGTTCCCGCGATCCGTCGAGCACGCACTCATCGCTTCGTCTACGGACGCCTTTGAAGAGAACGTCGTCTCGCTCGAGGAGAGCGCGGCCGCAGCCGGAACCGGCGTGCGGTTCGTGACGCTCTCTCGCGCGGCGAGCGCCGTCCCCGCGTGAGCATGGCCGACCTCTATGCTCCGGACCACTGCGACCTCTGCGGATCGCGTGACTGGTCGAGTCTGCCGATGCACGAATACGCGTACGGCATGTGGAGCGACTCGCGGATGTCGCCGCGTCCGCTCCGCAAGCGTGTCTGCACACAGTGCGGTCTGGTACGCGACGGCAACGCGTTCAGCGCCGAGGAGCTCTCGGACCACTACGCCGACGCCTACCAGCTGAACACCGTGGACGAGACGTGCGAGCATCATTTCTTCGTCGACGGACGTGCGCTCGCGCGCAGTGAAGCGATCGCGCGGTGGATGTTCGATGCGCTCGGGCCGCCGGATCGCGATCGTCCCGTCTCGTCGATCTTCGAGGTCGGCGCCGGTCAGGGGCGGTTGCTTCGGCGCTTTGCGGCGCAGTATCCACACGCACGCATCGCCGGCTGCGAGCCGAACCGCCGCGCCGCCGCCGTCGCGAGCCGCGACTGGTTCCAGGTGACGGCCGGCGACGAACGGACGATGGACGGCGTGTACGATTTGATCGTCGCGTCGTTCGTGCTCGAACACGTGCCGTCGCCGACGACATTTCTGCGGCGGCTGGCGGCGCACTTGTCGCCGTCCGGGCGGCTCGTCGTCGCGCAGCCGATGCAGGACGTCGAGAGCCACGACATCTACTTCGTCGATCACCTGCATCATTTCTCGGTGACGCACGTGGACTGGGCTGCGAACCGCGCCGGTCTCGTGACGCTCGCGACGCGGCGCGCACCGTGGTTTGCGCCGAACGCGTCGGTCCATGTCCTGACGCGCGGCGACGTCGAGCCGGCCGTTTCGTATGTGGCGCCGGCGGCAATCGCGCGCGCCGTCGCGCGGTGGGAAGCCGTCTTCGCGAGTTGCCGCGCGCTGCCGCCGCGCCGCTACGCGCTCTTCGGCGGCAGCGAGTTCGCCGGCCTGCTCCGCTGCTACGGCGCGTTGGAGCGGCTCGACCTGCGCATCGTTCTCGACGACATGCCCGAGCGGTATCCGGACGGCGTCTTCGGCCGGCCGGTGCGCTCGCTCGACGCGCTGACCGGCGACGAGGACGAGCGCTTCGACGCCGTGATCCTCGCGCTCAATCCCGTGTACCACGCATCGGTCGCGCGGCGCTGCGCCGCGCGCGGCTTCGCCGTCGTCAATCCCTTCGCAGCCGCACAGAGCGTATGACGATTCAACAACAGATCATCGAGAAGATTCGGCGCAATCGCATCTCCACGACCGAGGTCGCGGACTGTCTCGGCAAGACGGGCGCGCTTCCGGGCGTCGCCGCGTTGAACCGCGGGCATTTCCGCGTCGGCGAGATTTTCTGGACCTACGCCTACAACGAGAGCAACTGGGAGCATCACGATCAGGTTCGCTGTGCGCCTGAAGGATCCATCGTGCTCACCGAGCCGTTCGACTGCGGCGATCGCGCGATCTTCGGCGAGCTCGTCGCGAAATTCCTGTTGCTCTACCGTCAGGTCGGCGCTCTGGTGGTGACGGGCAGGCTGCGCGACGCGCCGCATCTCCTCAAGGAGAACTGGGCGATCTGGTGTACCGGCGTGTCGCCGGTCGGCTGCTTCAACCGCCGGAACGAGCGGCCGCTCGATCCCGCGATCGAGCGCGAGCACCGCGAGCGCTACGACGGCGCGATTGCCGTGTGTGACGACAGCGGCGTGGTCGTGATCCCGAAGGACCGGTACACCGACCAGTTCCTCGCGCAGCTCGACGCGATCGAGGAACAGGAAGATCTCTGGTTCGACTGCATCGACCGTCGCAAGTGGGACACGTTCGACACGGTGTGCCGCAAGCGCTACCTCGAGGAGAAATCCTGAAGCAGATCCTCGTGCTCGGCGCGAACCGCTTCTACGTGCGGGTGATGGAACTGGTGCGCGACGCCGGATTCCGCGTGCTCGCCGTGGATCGCAATCCGTCGGCGCCCGGGGCGCTCGTCGCCGACGCGTTCGCGCCGATCGACATCGTCGATCGCGACGCCGTGCTCGCATGGGCGGCGGCGCGCCGCGTGGACGGCGTGATGGCGGTCAACGACTTCGGCGTGCGAACCGCGAGTCACGTCGCGCGCGCGCTGGGCCTCGTCGGACTCTCGCCGGATGCCGCCGAACGCGCCAACGACAAAGGCCTGATGCGCGACTGCTGGCGCGAGGCGACCCTGCCCATTCCGGATTACCGCGTCGTGTCCGATCGGGCCGGCGTGGAGCGCGCACTCGCGGCGCTGGGATATCCGTGCGTCGTGAAACCGACCGATTGCGGCGGCGGAGGCCGCGGCATCTCGGTCGTGCGACGTGCGTCCGACGTGCGGCCGGCGTTCGACGCCTGCGAGCCGCACGCACAGAACCACCGCATCGTCGTCGAGCGTTTTGTCGCCGGCACCGAGATGACGATCGAAACGCTCTCGATCAACGGCGATGTGTTCGTGCTCGCGATGAGCGACAAGACGAAGCCGCGCGAGACGACGCGCGTGGCGACGAGCCTCAATTACCCGGCCGCGTTTCCCGAGCCGATCCTCGAGCGCGTCGCGGCGATCGTGAGGCACGCCGTCAGCGCGATTGGCGTGCACGACGGGATGGCGCATACGGAAGTCATCGTGCAGCCCGACGGATCGCCGGTGCTCGTCGAGCTCGGCGCCCGGGGCGGCGGAGGTCACGTGTTCCACACGATCGTGGAAGCGGTGTCCGGCATCAACGCACCGGTCGAGACGGCGAGGGTACTCACCGGTGAGCGCGTCACGCTGCGCCCGATTCAGCGCCGCGGCGCCGTGTACCGCTTCTTCGACATCCCGCGCGGCATTCTTCGCGGTCATCGCCACCTCGAGGAGGCGCGCGCGATTCCTGGCGTCGTTGAAGTCGACATTCACAAGACGCCGGGCACGCTCGTCGGCGATTTGCGCGACTCGATGTACCGCGTCGGCTACATGGTCACGACGGCGCCGACGCGCGAGGAGGCGATGGCGATTGCCGATCGCGTGGAACGGACCGTGGAGATCGACGTCGAGGTGACGGCGTGAGTCCGTCGATTCAGCTCGTCGATCCCGTGGATCGGACGATGCCGCTGGCGCCCCGCGCGGGATGGCTGGAGTCGGCGTCCGGCCACCGGTATCCGATCGTCGGCGGCATTCCGCGATTCGTCGGCGACATGGACGCGGGCCAGGCCCAGACCGCCGAGTCGTTCGGGTTCAAGTGGACGCGCGGCGCGCACTGGGGCTTCGAGCCCGAGCATCAACCGGTGGTATGGGAGTTCTGGCGCGACGTCTTCGGCTGGGAGCGGCCCGACGATCTTCGCGCGCTCGTCGCCGGCAAGGTCCTGCTCGATGCCGGATGCGGATCCGGCGCCTCGCTCAATCAGTTCGTGGACTGGCCCGCCGAGATCGCCGCCGTTGACATCTCGCCGGCGGTCGATGCGTGCTATCGCCGGTTCGGTTCACGCGGACACATCACCTTCGCCCAGGCGGATCTGTGTGCCCTGCCGTACGGCGACGAAGTGTTCGACGTGGTGTGGTCGAACGGCGTCCTGCATCACACGCCAAATGTGTTCACGTCGCTCGAGGCGCTCACGCGGCATCTCAAGCGCGACGGCCTCGTCATCTTCTACATCTACGCGAAGAAGGCGCCGATCCGCGAGTTCGTGGACGACCACATCCGCCGTGACGTCGCGACGCTGCCGCCCGAAGAGGCGTGGCGCCGCATGGAAGCGATCACGGCGCTCGGCCGCAGCCTTGCCGCCATCACGCAGCCGCTCGAAATCGAGATGGACGTCCCGGAACTCGGCATTGCGAAAGGCACGTACAACCTGCAGCGATTCCTGTACTACCATGCGCTCAAGTGCTACTGGAATCCGGCGATGACGTTCGAGGACAACGTCCACGTCAACTTCGACTGGTATCACCCGACGTACGCGCATCGCCACACGGTGCCGGAGGTGCGAGCGTGGCTGCACGCGCTCGGTCTCGCCGAAGTGAGCCTTCGCCGCAGCGAGAGCGGCATCTCCGTCGTCGCGAGGAAACGGTAACGACGCATGTTCCTCCTGTGGCGGGTCTTCTACGCGCTGCTCGAATCGCGGCCGGCAATGGTGTTGACGATCGCGGCGCTGCGAGTGGCCGCGGCCGTCAAGGGCCGTCAATGGATGCAGGGGCAGATCGATCGCGTCGAACATCGGCTGACGTTTTCCGGCTTCCCCACGCATCCGTCCGGCTGGACGAACCTGCACATGTCGCGGTTCTTCACGGCCGTGCGGCGGCGACTCGCGCCGGTCGTGGCACCGCCGCCCAGGCGCGCCGTCCGCCGCGGCGACCGCGTGAAGATGGCGTGCGTCGGCAGGTTTCGCGGTCTCCTGGGCTTCCCGGCGGAGCTCTTCGCGCAGCGGCCCGCGCGCGTCGAGCTGACCGTCGTCGATCTCGCGTACGCCGGGCATTGGGCCGCCTACCTCGAGCCGCTCGCCGACCGGTATGTGACGATCGCTTTGGATAGTCCGTCAACCTACGACGATCAGCTCCGGGTGGCGGCGTCGGCCGTCACCGACGTCGATCTGCTGCTGAACGCGAACATGAAGCGCGACGCCTCTGACCTGCTCGATCGCGTTGACGCACCCTGCGTGATCAACTACTGCACCGGGTCCGATTTGCTGCACCACGATCGCGTTGACGTGCAGCTCCACGGCCAGCCGCAGGCGGATTACTTCATCGACGGCCGGCGGATGTTCTGCGGGACGACGCGCGCCTCGTTCAGCGATCGGATCGTCGTCCCGTTTCGCGGTTTGTACGACCGCCGCGGCCTGAACGACGGCCGTGTGGCGGCGTGGGAGGAGCGCGATCCGCTGATCGTGTTTCACGGTTCGCTGTACAAGCTGGCGAGCCCCGCGATCCTCGACTGCCTCTGGTCGCTGCTGGCCGGCGACGCCGCCCTCGAGTTCGTGTTCATGGGCCGGCACGATGCACAGGCGCTCGACGTGATCCAGATGACGGCGACGCGGCGCGGCGTGTCCGGTCGCGTGCACTACGAAGGGCAGTTCGCATCGACGCGTAATGCCGATGGCTGCGTCGACGATCCGGGCTGGTCGAAAATCCGCGGCTATCTCGGCCGCGCGCGGCTTGCGCCCGATCCGTGGCCGATCGGCGGCGGCTCGGCGCGCTTCGAGTGCTACGTGCTCGGCGTGCCGAGCGTGCACCTGGGCGTCCGCTTCGATCCGGCGAGCTGGGGCCGGCGGCAGCCAGCGGTGATTGAGCCGCTGCCGCTCCTCGTTCAAGCCGCAACGGCGACGTCGCCGGCGCAGTACCGCGAGCTGTGCGAACGGTGCCTCCACGACGGCGTGTTCGCGAACGAGCTCGCGGCGGAGCAGCGGCGCGTCGCCCGCCGCGCATCGGATCCCCAGGTGTGGTGGACGCAAGTGCTCGACTGCTACGACGAGTGGCGTCGCGACAGGGACCGGTTGTGAAAGCGCTCGTCATCGGATCGGAAGGCAACGTCGGCGCGCCGCTCGTGCGCCATCTCCGATCGAGCGGGTACGAGGTGCTCGAGTCCGACATCCGCCCGGCGTGGCGCAGCGATTACGTGATGGCCGACATCAACCAGCCGATCGATTTGCTGACGGCGTTCGACTGGAAGCCCGACGTCGTGTTCATCCTGTCGGCGATCGTCAGCCGCGTGACGTGCGAGCAGGCGAGCGGGGTGGCCATCGCCACCAATCTCGGCGGCATCAACAACGTGCTGCAGCTGTGCAAGCGCGCCGGCGCGCATGCTGTGTTCTTCTCGACCTCCGAGGTCTACGGCCCCGAATGCGATCCGATGGACGAGTCGATCTCGCACACGAAGCCGAACAACCGCTACGGCCTGTCGAAGCTGTTGGGAGAGCAGCTGGTGGAGTACGAGGCGCGGACCTACGGGCTCAGCGCCGTGACGTTGCGCCCGTTCATGATGTACGACGAGAACGAGGATCTCGGCGACCATCGCTCGGCGATGATCCGGTTCAGCAGCGAGCTTGCCGCCGGCCGGCCGATTCAGGTCCACCGCGGCAGCGCCAGAAGCTGGCTGCACGTCACTGACGCCGTCCGCGCCATCGAGGCGGCGGCGCGGCGGCGCGACTACGCCGTCGTCAACATCGGCCATCCCGACGTGACGCCGATGGAGATCCTCGCCGAAAAGATCCGCAGCGAGCTTGGGGCGCCGGCCGAGCTGATTGTCGCCAGTGATCTG
>Ga0137394_10003266_pt1 | contig 12153 bp, 7 predicted proteins | sample czobulk116metaG_FD_108278 | JGI IMG/M metagenome (GOLD analysis project Ga0137394, IMG submission 108278) | Vadose zone soil microbial communities from Angelo Coast Range Reserve, California, USA - czobulk1.16 metaG | ecosystem: Environmental > Terrestrial > Soil > Vadose zone | place: USA... | reverse complement strand
TTGATGATGTGCTCGATAATTTCTTCGCGCAGTTGCGCGGCGGAAACCTCGGGTGCATGTTGGGTCGAAATCACGACGGTGTCGATGCGGACCGGCTTATCGCCGTCGTACTCCACGCTGACTTGCGATTTGCCGTCCGGCCGCAGGAAGTTTGGAACGCCGGCCCGCCGGGCGTCGGCGAGTCTCTTTGTGAGCTTGTGTGCGAGGAGAATCGGCAACGGCATGAGTTCAGGCGATTCGTTGGTCGCATAGCCGAACATCAGACCCTGGTCGCCGGCACCGCCGGTGTCCACGCCCATGGCGATATCGGGCGACTGCGTATCGACGGACGACATCACAGCGCAGGTTTTGAAGTCGAACCCAAAATTTGCATCCGTGTAACCGATCTCTTCAACCGTCTTTCGTACGATCGAGGGGTAGTCAATAATGCACCTCGTCGTAATCTCCCCAGCCACCAGGGCCAGACCCGTGGTCACCAGTGTCTCGCATGCCACCCGCCCCATTGGGTCATGAGTCATGACGTAGTCCAGAACGGCATCCGAAATCTGATCCGCGACCTTGTCCGGATGCCCCTCGGTCACCGATTCGGATGTAAATAAATGCAGGCCTTTAATCACTGCCCTTCTCCTTCTAATTTTTCCCTGCGCCAAAACGCAGTCCGAGATAATAACCTAAGTTACGCACGGGGATGGTAGCTTTTGTAGATTTCTTTGAGACGCTCTCGCATAACATGCGTATAGATTTCTGTCGTCGAGATATTCGTATGTCCCAGCATGGTTTGTACTGCGCGCAGATCGGCCCCTCGTTCCAACAGGTGCGTAGCAAAGGAATGCCGTAAAACGTGTGGTGTCAGCCTCTTCCTGATTCCGGCGCGAAGGCCGTACGCCTTCAAAATCTTCCAGAAGCCCATCCGTGATAGCTTGTCGCCCCGGTTATTAAGGAACAAATAATTGGTTGGCTTCCGCACCCGCCGGGACTGAAGGTAGGCCAAAACCGCAACGGCGGCGGAGGCGCCCAGCGGCACGATGCGCTCTTTGCTTCCCTTTCCTATGCACCGGACAAAGCATGCTTCCGTATTGATACCATCCAGGCGTAAACCGATCAACTCCGAGACCCGCAGACCCGTCGCATACAGTACCTCCAGCATCGCGCTATCCCGTATCCCCTTTGGTGTGGTTTTATCGGGCGCTGCCAGCAACCGGTCGACTTCTTCCAGGGCTAAAACGTTCGGCAACGGCTTCCACCAGTGGGGCTGCTGGACCGTTGCCGTAGGGTTCTCCAGGGTTGCTCTTTCCAGAATCAGAAACTTGTGAAGCCCGCGCACCGCCGCAAACGCTCTCGTAGCCGACCGTGGTTTGAGCTTGCGCGCATACAAAAACTTCAAAAACGTCGCAACGTCGGAAGATTGGGCTTTAACCAGGTCCGTCGTATCCAGGTGCATCCGGTACATTTCCAGATCGTGCCGGTACGATGCGATTGTGTTCTCCGCGACACCCTTTTCAATTCTTAGATATACAAGAAATCGATCGATCCATTCCTGATTAGTCATTTATCACGGCTCGCACCCCTCTCACCGCCCGCAATTCAGCCAGTTCTCGAATGTTTAAGAGCGACGCTCCTGCAAAGTACGTTGCCGTGCCGGCCAAAATCGTAGCTGCCAATGCGATGGCTTTTTGTGTCATACGTCCCGTGTAAAACCCCGGCCAGTGTATGAGAGCGTACACGACAAACCCCAGAGCCAGTGACGCGATGCCCGCCTTTAAAGCGGACCACAGGATGTCCCATACGCCAAATGAACCATAGCGCCTGTAGAAGATCGCCAATAACGAAAACGAGTTGAAAAAAGCAGCCGCCGAGGCCGCCAGTGCCGGACCGCCGTTCTCCAGCGGCCGTATAAAGACAAAGTTCAGTGCGATATTGAGAAACATCGCAACCAACGCAATCTTCACAGGCGTGCGCGTGTCCTGCAGTGCGTAGAACGCTGGCACAATGATCTTCACCATCGAAAAAGCAGATAAGCCAATGGCGAAAAACGGCAGCGCCCAGGCGGTCAGCGCCGTTGACGTTGCCTCGAAGTCGCCGTGTTGAAAAAGGACCTCGATAATTTCCTGCCGGAGAATGATCAAGCCGACCGTCGCCGGCAATGTAATGAATAAAATGATGCGCGCGGCGAAGTTCAGCGTCTTTTTCAGCTCATCCATTTGCCCGAGCGCAGCCTGCCGTGACAACAGCGGTAGAATTACCGTCGAAACGGCAACAACATATGCCCCAAGGACCAGCTCCATCACACGGTCCGCAATGTAGATTGCGGTGACGCTACCCTCCTGGAGATACGAGGCGAACTGTGTACCCACCAACACATTGATCTGGACGATGCCGACGCCAAAAATCACCGGCACCATGAGCTTCGCAACCTGTCGAACGCCGGGATTCGAAAAATCGATTTTGAATCGAATGTGCCACCCGCTCCTCAATAACTGCGGCACCTGCATTCCCAACTGAAGCATTCCGCCCACAACCACTCCGGCTGCCAGAGTCCGCGTCACGTCACCGAGCAGACTGCCAAAAAAGGAAAAGGCAATCATCGTCAGGTTCAGCACAACCGGGGCGAATGCGGGCGCGCCAAAACGGTGGAAGCTGTTGAGAATCCCCATCGAAAGCGCAGACAGGCTGATCAAGAAAATGTAGGGAAACATGATGCGGTTCAGAGTTGCCGTGAGTTCCAGTTTGCCCGGCGTGTCGCCGAATCCGGATGCAAACAATCTGACGATGAACGGAGAAAAAACAATTCCGGCCACGGTAAATGCCGTCAGGAATATCGCGATCAGCGTCAGCATGGTATTTGCGAATTCCCATGCGTCCTTCCTTTTATTTTCGGCGATATACCGGGAGAAGACCGGAATGAACGCGGCGCTCACCGCACCTTCTCCGACAAGACGCCGAAGCAGGTTCGGTATTCGATACGCAGTTGTGTAGGCATCGGCCGCGCTACCGGCGCCTAACAGAAATACGATCCGCGAATCGCGTACGTATCCGAAAATCCTGCTGAGAATGGTAAATGCGCTGATGAGTGAAGCGGACTTGAGGAGGTGTCGATGTTCGCTCATTAAACTACGAAAGCCTATACTAGCACCCTCTCCCGCCGGGAGAGGGTGGAGGTAGTTCCTTATGAAGTTATCCAGCATTGCGGCGCGCCTGGACTGTGTCTTGAACGGCGACGGTGACGTGGAAATCACGCGCGTCGTCGGAATTGATGAAGCCGGCCCGGGCCATCTGACTTTCGTTTCGAATGCAAAGTACGCCGCGAAAGCGCGCACCACCAAAGCCACCGCGGTCATCGTATCCCCCGACTTCCCGGAGATTTCCGCAGCCACGCTGCGCAGCGCCAATCCATATCTGACGTTCGCGCGCGCCGTTGAACTTTTCTATGAGCCGCCACAGGCGATCCGCGGAATCGATTCTGCCGCGCGAATCGCAACCTCAGCAGTGATTGGAGAAGGCGCTTCGATTGGTCCTTACGTCGTCATTGAAGACGACGTAAGGATTGGAAAGAACTGCATCATTCTGCCATTCGTTCACATTTGCCGCGGCGCTCTTATCGGAAACAATTTCAAAGCATATTCGCACGTTAGCGTTCGCGAGTTTTGCATTATTGGCAACAACGTCACTCTTCAGGACGGCGCGAAAGTCGGAACCGACGGGTTCGGATATGCGAAGAAAGACGACGGCAGCTACTATAAAATTGTCCAGTCCGGAATTGTGGTGCTCGAAGATGACGTCGAAGTTGCAGCCAACGCCACCATCGACCGTGCAACTATCGGTGAAACGCGCGTCCGCCGCGGCGCGAAAATCGATAATCTCGTGCAGATCGGCCATGCATCGGATGTCGGTGAAGACACGCTGCTCTGTGCTCAAGTGGGTTTGGCCGGAAGTTCAAAGATTGGCCGCAGCGTCATCCTCACCGGACAGGTCGGAGTCGCCGGTCATCTCGAAATAGGCGACCGCGTCATTGCAACGGCTCAAACCGGGATTCCGAATTCGATCGAACCCGATAAAGTCGTCTCCGGTTACCCCGCCATCGACAACAAGCTCTGGTTGAAAAGCTCCGCGATTTTTAAACGCCTTCCCGAACTGGTGAAGCGGATCGAAGCGCTTGAGAAAAGAAATTCGGTGTCCTGAGACTGAGGAATTCAGAATCAGCCGCGAAGCGGCGTCAGGAAATAGCCCAGGGCGTCAGAAGCTGTGTATGAATTATAGGGGAGCACATTCCCCTCCTTGGCAAGGAGGGGTGGCCGCGCCATCAAAAAATGGTCCGTTCCGAAGAGGCGCGGACGGGGTGGTCAATCTCAAGCTATGTATCGGAATGCGTTCTGAAAGGTGTCGTGTGATTGACCACTCTTTATGTTTCGCGCTGTCGCGCTCACGCTGCGCGCCCGTCTGCGGCGTTGCGGTGGCTTCGCGACTTTTTATTGATGCCGCAGCCACCCCTCCTTGGCAAGGAGGGGAAAACGCTCAAACTGAACAGTCCGGCAATCCATTCACATTCTCGCCCCCTGGGCTGATATCTTGTCGCCGCTTCGCGGCTGATCCTAACGCCGTTGCCCGGTCGAGGCGAATTGAAGGTCTCGCGACGAGCGTTCGCCGATTTGCTGGCGCCACATCGCATAGTACAGGCCTTTCAGCTGGACGAGTTCATCGTGCCTGCCCGATTCGACAATGCGGCCGCGCTCCAGGACCAAGATCTTGTCCGCGTGTATGACTGTCGAGAGGCGATGCGCGATCAGGATGGCGATGAGATCTTTCCGGACGGATACCTCACGAATGGTTTGCGTTATTTCCTCTTCTGTCAGTGAGTCCAGCGATGATGTCGCTTCGTCGAATACCAGCAAATTCGGCCGGCGCAGCAAGGCTCGCGCTATGGAAAGCCGTTGTTTCTCTCCACCGGACACCTTGACGCCGCCCTCTCCAATAACCGTATCGAGACCTTTGTCCGCGCGAAGAAGCAGACTCTGGCAGGCAGCCTTGTTCAAAACGGCCATACATTGGTCGTCGGTGGCATTCGGATTCACAAAGAGAAGGTTTTCGCGGATGCTTCCGGAGAATAACTGCGTATCTTGGGTCACGAGTCCGATCCGCTCGCGCAGTTGATTCAGATCGACGTCCTCGATCGAGAAGCTGTCATACCGGATATCGCCGCCTTGCGGACGGTATAGACCGACTAAGAGTTTGACGAGTGTCGTCTTGCCGGAGCCGGATGGTCCGACAAACGCAATCGTCTCACCCAGTGAAGCCGTGAACGAAATCCCGTCCAGAGCCTTAGTCGTCGCCGACTGGTGCTGGAATACGACGTTATCGAATTCCACCCGGCCCAGGCTGGTCAACGAGACCGGCCGCTCCGGACGGCGCTCGAGAGGCGTATTCACAATGTCTTCGAAATTCTTCAGCGAGACCTCTGTTTCCCGATAAATGTTGATGACGTTGCCGACTTCCTGGAGCGGTCCAAAGATGAAGAAGGAATAAATCCACAACGAGAAGAATTGGCCGACCGTGATCTCACGCGCAAAAATCAAATACAGCATCAGGCCCAAAATCGAAGTGCGCAGCGCATTAACCGTCGTTCCCTGAATGAAGCTCAGGCTGCGAAGATACTTCACCTTTTTCAACTCGAGGTCGAGGATCTTGCCTGTCGTGCTGTTCAGACGTTTGATTTCCTGTTGCGCAAGCCCCAGACTCTTCACCAGCTCGATATTTCGAAGGGATTCCGTCGTCGAACCCGCAAGCGCCGTCGTTTCGGCGACGATCACTTTTTGTATTTTCTTGATTTTGCGGCTGAGGACCGAGACCAGCGTTCCAAGAATCGGTATCGTCAGGAAATATACCGTTGCAATGAGCCAGTGCACCCGCATGGCATAGATCATGACGAACACGACGCCGACCAGCGAAATAAACAGAATATTGACAACCGCATTCGTCAAGCGCTCGACGTCGGCGCGAACCTTCTGAAGCTTGCCCAACGTTTCTCCGCTGCGCTGGTCCTCGAAGACGGCATATGGCAGTTCCAATGAGTGCTGGACGCCGTCCGAATAGATTTGAGCACCCAGCCGCTGGGTGACGACGTTGATGTAGAAGTCCTGGAAATTTTTGGCTACGCGTGACACGAAGGCGACACCGACTGCGGCCGCAAGCAATAAACCGACGCCTCGAAAGAACTGGCTGGTTGTGTATTCGCTGTATCGCGTGGCGTAATCGTCGATCACGTGACGAAAGATGACAGGATCGAGGAGCGAAAAGATCTGGTTGATTGCCGCAAGAACCAGGATCAACCCGGCCAGGAAGCGATACTGTTTGAGATACTCGTAAAGTATTTTCATGGTTTTGGCAGCCCGGAACGCGGGCTAAAGCCCGCGACTACAGGATACCTTCAATGTAGTCGCGGGCTTTAGCCCGCGTTTCCCATGGCTCAAAAACTTCCTAAACCGTTCTTCCCCGCTCTCCCGACGACGTGCGCGCCACCACCGATTGCGCGGCTGCCAGGCGCGCGATGGGCACACGATAGGGCGAGCAGCTGACATAGTCGAGGCCCACCTCATCACAAAACTCGATCGACGAAGGGTCGCCACCATGTTCGCCACAGATTCCGACCTTCAGATTCGGCCTGGTGGACCGGCCCTTTTCAAAAGCCGTCTTCATCAGACTGCCGACACCTTCGCGGTCCAATTCCTGGAACGGGTCCGCCTTCAGGATTCCTTTCGCCAGATAATCCACGATGATCTTACCTGCGTCGTCACGCGAAAAACCGAACGTCGTCTGCGTCAGATCATTCGTACCGAAGGAGAAAAACTCCGCCGCCTCAGCGATTTTATCGGCCACAACTACCGCACGCGGCAACTCAATCATGGTTCCGACCATGTATTCCAGTTTCACGCCGGTCTGCGAGAAGACCTCCTGGGCGACGCGGTCAACGATTGCCTTCTGTTCCAGAAGTTCCTTGGGGATACCGACCAGCGGAATCATAATTTCCGGTTTCACGGTCTTTCCTTCTTTTCGCAGTTTGCAGGCCGCCTCGAAAATTGCCCTGCACTGCATTTCTGAAATCTCCGGATAAGTAATGCCGAGCCGGCAGCCGCGATGGCCAAGCATTGGATTGAACTCGTGTAGCGTTTCCACGCGATGGAGCAAGTTTTCCTTCTCTTCGATTTCCTTTGCCGGTCCGTTCTTCGCCCGGAGAACGGCGACCTCGACCATCAAATCTTCGCGCTTAGGCAGAAACTCGTGCAACGGCGGATCGAGCAGCCGGATCGTCACGGGCAGCCCATCCATTGCCCGGAACAGGCCTTCGAAGTCGGCGCGTTGGAACGGAAGGAGTTTGCCGAGATGCTCGCGTCGCTCAGGTTCGGTGTCGGAAAGGATCATCTTCTGAACATGCGGCAGCCGGTCCTCAGCGAAAAACATGTGCTCGGTCCGGCAAAGACCGATGCCCTCCGCTCCGAACTTCCGCGCGACCTCGGCATCACGCGGAATATCTGCATTGGCGCGAATTCCCAATCGCCGAATTTTATCGGCCATTCCCATAAAGGCAGCGAAGTCGCCGCTGTTCGGATCCGGTTCCATGGTCGGGACCTGACCTTCAAAAACTTTTCCTGTAGAGCCTTCGACCGTAATCCAGTCGCCTTCTTGCAGCCTCCTGTTGCCGACCGTGAGGGTTTTGTTTCTCTCATCGATCTTGATCGATTCGGCGCCGACCACACAGCACTTGCCCATGCCGCGCGCAACCACGGCGGCATGACTGGTCATGCCGCCTCGGGAAGTCAAAATCCCAACTGCGACTTCCATGCCGTGAATGTCATCGGGAACGGTCTCCTTTCGGACCAGAACGACCCGGCCTTCCTTGGCTTTATCGACGGCATCATCGGCCGAGAAGACGATCCGGCCGCTGACGGCGCCCGGTGATGCCGGCAATCCCTGCGCGAGTTCCTTTACCTGTGCTTTTGGATCGAGAATGGGATGAAGCAACTGCTCGAGCTGCGAAGGCTCGACGCGCATAATAGCTTCTTCGGGCGCGATCAACCCTTCCTTGACCATGTCGGCCGCAACCTTGACAGCCGCCTTGCCCGTCCGCTTCCCGTTTCGCGTTTGCAACATGTACAGGTGGTTTTCCTGAATCGTGAACTCAAAATCCTGCATGTCGCGATACTGCCGCTCCAGCCGGTCTGTGATTTCACGGAGCTGCCTGTAACATTCGGGCATCACACGATCGAGCTCGCGAATCGGCGTGGGCGTACGGATACCTGCGACCACATCCTCGCCCTGTGCATTGATCAGAAATTCTCCGTAGAACTCCTTCTCGCCAGTCGAAGGATTTCGCGTGAAACCGACGCCCGTGCCGGATGTGTTACCCATGTTTCCAAACACCATCGTCTGCACATTCACTGCGGTTCCAAGATCCTCCGAGATCTTGTTCATTCGGCGATAGTGGGTCGCGCGCGGATTCTTCCACGAGCCGAAGACTGCGTTGATCGCACCCTGAAGCTGCTGCCGCGGATCCTCGGGAAAATCGGCTTTCGTCTTCGACCTCACCAGAGCTCTGTACTGCTTCACGAGTTCTTGCAGCGAAGATACAGGAATGTCGGTATCGAGCTTCGCGTTCGCCTTCTCTTTAATATGATCGAAGATTTCGTCGAACTCGCGTTTTTCGATCTGGAGGACCACGTTTCCGTACATTTGGGTGAATCGGCGATAGCTATCCCAGGCAAAGCGTTCGTTACCCGTTCTAGCCGACAGCGCTTTCACGGTTGTGTCATTCAGACCGAGATTAAGAATCGTGTCCATCATGCCCGGCATCGAGAACTTTGCACCCGATCGCACCGACACGAGCAGCGGACGGTCGGTCGAACCCAGCTTCTGCTTGGTCACCTCTTCGAGTCTTGCCAATGCCTCGTCGATTTGCTTCTGGATGTCGCCGCTGAGCTTTCCGTTGTTGTCGTAAAAGATCCGGCACACATCAGTGCTGATGGTAAATCCGGGCGGCACGGGCAAACCCGCATTGGTCATTTCGGCCAGACCCGCCCCTTTACCGCCTAGCGTGTCTTTCATATCACCTTTGCCTTCGGCTTTTCCGCCGCCAAAAAAGTAAACGTGTTTCTGCATCTGGTTCTCCTGGAGGAAATTCGGGGACAGGCGCGGGCTTTAGCCCGCGCCTGTCCCGAATTTCGTCCCAATCAATCATCGTTCGGAATAATGGCGAATCCAGTATTCGTTCAACTCCTGCAGCGTTCGCACAGCGCGATCGGTTGTGCCGCCGTCGCCGTTCAGCGGTCGTTTCAAAATGTTGTGAGCCAGCTCGATCACGTCTATCAGCATGCCGGATGTGTTCCGATGATCGCAACTCCCGCAAATCACCGATTGAAGTCCCGGCGCCAGGAAACGGTCATCACGAATTTCCAGTGCCCTGCTGCAGACGGAGCACGAAAACAAGTCCGGAAAGACTCCGGACAGGCGTAGCATCCAAACTTCGAAGTAGCATCGGGCGAATTCGATCGAACATCCCTGCTCGAGCGCGCGAACCGTCATCCGGACCAAACGGAAGGCTGCATCTTGCGGCTCGTGCTCCGGCATAAATCGGTCGATGAGTTCGACCAGCCGGCCGGCACAGACGGCACGATCGTAATCCTGGAAGAGCTTCATCGGGGAATCCAGCAATTCTGCCGACTGGATTCGCACCAGATCCCGGTTTTCTTTTTCGAAAAACTGAATTCGCGAATGCGCCAACGGTTCCAGCGAGGCGCCAAACCGGTTTTTCATGCGGCGGGCGCCATTGGCAACGCCTCGAAGCTTTCCATGATCGCGGCTGAAAAATGCGACGATGCGATCAGCCTCTCCGAGCGGATAGGTCTTCAATATAATCGAGTCGCTCTGATGGAGAGGCATATCGAAATTTCTACAAAACCGCAAAATAGCACAACTGACGTTGTTGGACTCGGCTTAAATGCGATGGATACGATCTGTGTCGTCCCCTGCTTTCCCGAGCCAAACGGAAAAATCCATATGCGTGATGTCCGGGTTGAGCCGGGCGGGCAAGTGGCTACCGCACTTGTCGCGTGCGCACGACTCGGTTTGGAGGCGCGATACATCGGATGCATCGGTGCTGATGATTGGGGCAAAGCGCAATTGGCCAGCCTCCGCGCGGAAGGCCTCGAGGTTCACCTCCGTGAGGTCGAAGGCGCTTCGAGCCAGATCGCAATCATCCTTTTGGAAGAAGGCGTCGGTGAGCGAACAATCCTGTGGCGCCGCGACCCGCGATTATCGTATCCCGTCGAGCAGTTGCGCCGGGAAACGATCGTCAACTGCCGCATTCTCCATCTCGATGGCTGTGATTCGGCAGCCGCGCTTCAGGCTGCGCGATGGGCGCACGAGGCAGGCGTCCCTGTCGTTGTCGATATCGATGAAGTGTACGATGACTCGACTCATGAGCTTTTGAGGCTCGTCGATTACCTCATTGCGAGCTCGGATTTTGCAGAAGATCCTCGCGAACTTGCCGATCGTTACGGCTGTCCTGTTGTCGGAATAACGCAAGGCGCCGAAGGCGCATTGTTTGTACATCGCGGACAGTTGATGAAGTCATCGGCTTTCCGGGTATCGGTCCTCGATACCACCGGCGCCGGCGACGTCTTTCACGGTGCATTCATCTATGGCTTGCTTCAGAACTGGGCTTTGGAGGACGTCATACGGTTCTCTCACGCCGTCGCCGCCATGAAATGCATGCACTTCGGCGCGCGCCGGGGAATCCCAACCCTTTCGGAAGTACGGCAGTTCCTGATAGAGCGAGGTTATACTATTGCCCCATGAAACCCAGACGATTCGCCCTCACCTTGATCAGTATTGCGACCTTCGCGGCGGTAATGACTGCCGGCGCTCAAACCACTCCCAGGATCGATGCTGCGTTCGAGAAATTTTGGGCGGCAAAATCGCCCAGTGAGGCCGAACGCAGGATCGATGACATCATCAAGACCGGTGTCACATTCGACGAGGCGATGCGACGATTGAGGGCAGGCCGCGCGTACATCACTCAGAAGACCGGCATCGTCATGCTGAGCAATCGTACGCAAGACGGCGTGGAGCATTTTTACGCGCTCAACGTTCCTGCAAATTACGATGCCACGCGCCGCTATCAGGTCCGGTTTCAACTTCACGGTGGTGTAGGCGGGCGCGAGACCAATCAGCCCCGCGGAAACGGGGAATCTCCCCTGCCCGGCGCCGAGCAGATTTATGTCGTGCCTTATTCCTGGAGCGATGCGCCCTGGTGGAGCAATGATCAGGTGCTGAATCTGTGGACGATCGTTGACAGCCTCAAGCGAACATACAATATCGACGAAAACCGCGTTGTCGTGGCGGGAGTATCCGACGGTGGCACGGGCGCTTATTACATCGGGATGCGCGATACCACACCTTATGCCAGCTTCCTGCCTTTAAACGGTTTCATTATGGTCGTGGCTAACCGGGACATCGATGACGGCGCGACCTTCCCGAATAACCTGCGCAACAAGCCCATGTTTGTCGTCAATGGCGGACGGGATCGCCTATATCCGACTTCAGAAGTTGAACCATTCGTGAATCATCTCAGGACGGGTGTAAAGATCGATTACCACCCGCAGCCCGAAGCCGGACACAACACAGCATGGTGGCCGGAGCTGAAGGATAGGTTCGAAAAATTCGTCGCCGATCATCCCCGCGATCCGCATCCGGCCACCCTGACGTGGGAAATGTTAAATCCGGAACACAATCGCGCGCATTGGCTAATCATTGATCAGCTTGGTGCGCAACCCGGCGATGCGAAGCAATTGCCCGATTTGAACCTGATGAAGGATCCGGATGTCCCGCCAGGTTCAAACGCTCCCGTGTTTCCCCTCTTCGACAGATCCAAACCGACCGGCCGCGTCGATCTTACGCGCGAGAGCAATAAGATCGAAGCAGCCACGAAAGGAGTCGCCGCATTCACACTTCTCTTATCGCCCGATAAATTCGAATTCGATCAGCCGGTCAAAGTCGTGGCAAACGGCCGCACTGTTTTTGATGGCCGGGTCGAGCGAAATCTCAAGACGCTCCTGAAGTGGGCCGCCAGCGACAACGACCGCACAATGCTTTACGGCGCGGAAC
>Ga0137394_10003265_pt1 | contig 12154 bp, 10 predicted proteins | sample czobulk116metaG_FD_108278 | JGI IMG/M metagenome (GOLD analysis project Ga0137394, IMG submission 108278) | Vadose zone soil microbial communities from Angelo Coast Range Reserve, California, USA - czobulk1.16 metaG | ecosystem: Environmental > Terrestrial > Soil > Vadose zone | place: USA... | reverse complement strand
GACCTCGTGCATGAGCTGCGCGATCTCTTCCTCCTTCAAGCCCTCTAACCCAATCCGCTTCACCGCGACCATCTGACCCGTGTTCAAGTTAAGCGCGCGATAGACCGATCCAAATTGCCCGCGACCAATACAATTGCCGATTTGCTATTAAACGAGTAAAGTAAGATCCATGCCCGCTCCTCCTTTACCCCCCAGAGATAAAATGAACACTCACAAAGTGCGTCGGCGACTTGCCCTCCTCCCTCATGACCAGCGTCTGCCGGGACACGCTTCCCTCTGTCGCATCGCGCGCCATCAGATCACTGGCGCTCGCATTCGCCCCCGATGCAACGCCGAGGTTGACCATGCTCTCGAAGCGTGACCGGCGTGGCTTGGCGCCGAATTCGTCGTACGAACTAGGCCGTGGCCGCCGGCGCGAACTCGCTCCGTCCACCTCGCTCTGAAATCGACCGCGGGGCGGTGGCGGCTGCGTAGGCCCGCTACCAACGTCCAAAGTCGAGCGCGAACCTGCATCCGAAACGGAGCAGGTGCCGGTGCCACGTTCGTTGGACGAGATACGCTCGATCGAGTCGGATAGCGGAGAGGGTGCGTTAAAGGAGCTGTGCGAAGGTGCGTTCTCGCCGGACACAGCGCGCGGGAACGGAATGGCGACAGACGGATCGGCCGCCTCTCCCTTGTTTGGGCCATCTTCGAGGCTGCTCCGCCTCGGCATGTATATCCCATTCCTCTGCCCAGCGATCCCACTACGCGTGCTGTTCCGGCGTGGTACTACGCGGGCGGACGGCGGCAAGCCAGAGCCGAGCGTACCCGGGTCCGGACTGGAGTCTCGGGGGAGTAGGGAGTCCCGGGGTGCGAGCACAGGCGTGTCGACGCTGTGGCGCGCTCGGTGTGTCGGTCGTCGCGCGGTGGGGGACGGCGGCAGATACAGCTCGAGGTTGGGCGATGGGGAAGCCGAGGCCGAGGCCGACAGGGCACCAAGGTCCGCAAAGGCGAATTCGTCATGGCCGCTGGGTGGGGCGTCCGCGGACGCCGACAGAGAAGTCCGAGAAGGCTTTTTGATCGCGATCGGGTGAGAAGGTACGTAATTCTGTGGCTGGAGCGCGTCGAGAAAGTCATCCGGCCACTTGCCTTGCTTGAGATTGATGCGCTCGATACGTCCATTCGCTGGCGCTAGTCTCCCAGACGCGACGCCACGGCTGCTGTTACCGCCACCACTCGTCGGTTCTTCGGATTCTTCGACGACTCGTAACAAGTCGACAGGAACAGTTTCACTTGGCCTTCGCTCACGGAGACGTACAGGGGACTCGAGGTTGCTGCGTCTGCGCTGATTGAGTACGATGCCGCCGCCACCGGTACTTGGGCTATGGTTGTTGCCATCGCCGCCGCCAGAGTTGTCGTCGCAAGCCGATATGGATGCGGCCACCGCACTCGCCTCCGTGCGCGTCATGCTCGGCCACTCGGACGGTATAAATGACGTCGCCTCGGTCGTGACAGTCCGGATTGTCCCGAACTTCCCATATGCGCCAGAGCTGCGCGCATTCCCGAGGCCAGCGTCGAGTAGGCTCGAGTACGTAGTAATGTCGGTGAGGTTGCTCGACGCGATCGACTGGTTCGTCGTCGAGTCGGCAATGGACGCGCGCACGGACTGTCTGTAGGATGGGGATTGCGCAAGTGGTGATTCGCCGGCGCTAGAAGCAATCAGTGAGCGCTCGGATGGCCGCGAGCGAAGGGGAGAGCGTGGGGGAAGGATTGGAGGAACCTCGTCGCGGTCGCTAACCCGGGTCGGCGTTTCATGCCCGCCTGTCGCTGTTCCGGGCGCTGTTGCCGCATCGCTAGACAAAGAGGAGGTATCAGGACTGACTGGTCGTAACGTGGGAAGACCGGCGGAGGGTGGTGTGCATCGCCTCGTGTTGGTCCGTGTGGGAGAGGACGGTGAATGCGGTGGGGAATAGGCAGACAGGTTGGGTGAGGACATTACCGCGAGCGACGAAGACCCGGTGCGATATGGTGAGCCCACAGAGCCGTTTGGACCAGGTTTCGCGACGGATGTGCTTATAGATTTAAGCTTGCCTCCACCACGCAAAATATGAGAGTGTTTTGTAACGGGCGTCTCTGCCCACTTGACGAGAGCAATGATAGTTCTTGCCACGCGTGCGAGGGAGTCAGAAGTGGCCTCAATAAGATCGTCTCGGTGGAAGAGATCCTCTGGTGGAAGTCCGTTTGCAGAGCAGGATGCAAGGAACTTGGTGACGTTCGACATGCGGAGCTTGCCGTCCTCTCGCGGGTCGACCCGTGCAATCGACCCCGGCCGCAACTTGTTCATAAGTCTGCATATGAGATCAGAGAAAAAGGCGTTAACACCCCGCCACCATCACGCGCGGTAACCAAGAGAAAAATGGAGAAACAACTCACAGGCAGAGAACGTAACCGTCCCGGAGGGCCTCTGTGAACAACCGCCTCTCTCTCTCTTCTCCTACCGCGCTGGCGCTTCCACCAATGATCCCGGATCCTGCCGCACCCAATTGGGTAACGCTCCCATTCGCTGAGGCGCCGCTTTTTCCCCATACACGCTCAAGACGAGCGAGCGCTCGCATGCGCACCTCAACTTCCTCCGATTCGCGTATGCCAAGGCCCGTGTTCTGCGCCGGGCACAACATCTCCTTGCAGAGAATTGCAGCGGCTCCGCGCACTGCCTCGCGTTGCATTGGATTGAACGGGCCCGGAGCTGAAATTGACGCTGTGGAACCGTTCGCGTGACGGGTCGTGAGAGCGATGGATGGAGAGACGGCACGTTGAATCTGGCGAGTAGGAGAAAGCGCGCGAGGACGGCCGGGCGAAGATGGGCTTGAAGCGCGCTGAAGGGCAGGCGAGGGCGAGCGGCGATCTAAGGACGACCGCCGTACCGCGTTGGTCGAGTAAGATGGCGGATAATTGAGGTTGGAGGTCGAGGCTGAGGTAAAGCCGCGCGGGGTGACCACGCGAGGCGAGCGAGGGGATTGGGCACGGGGGGAACTCGGGCTTCTTTGGCGGGGTGTGGGGGAGGACGGGCCGGACGGTGGTTGATCTAAGGAAGAGCGAGGTGTACTGGCAGAGAAGCGTTTTCCAAGCTGCTGGCGTTGCTGCTGTGATAGATTGCGCGAGGATGGGGTAGGGGTAGGGGTGCCAGGAGGGCTGACTGGTTCTCGACTGCCAGGCCTAGTCGGAGTGGTAGGCGCCGGCGAAGAAGAATGTGCTGAAAGGGCGAGGGATGGAGTAGATGGGGAAAAGGGCAATAGAGGCGCAGGACGAGATTTTCTATGCCGGGAGGAAGATGGGGACGCGGGGGAATTGGCATTCGTGACAGAGGGACGCCTCGGAGTGAGTGGAGCGGGAGGGCTTATAATGGGGCGGGAGGGCGGGGATGAGGAAGAGGTTGGAGATGATGGGGAAGTAGGGGCGTGCGAGGAAAGATGGACGGTGGGCGAGGAAAGCGAAGCAAGTCTGAGCGAAGGAGTCACGAAGCTCGTGAACCCAGGCAATCGAAATCGGTGTTGGTCCTTTCCGTATTCACCAGGAAGGCTATCTTGTCTTTCCGATTCACGATTAAACAATGGCAGGGGAACAGGGGTCGTGATTGATGGTTCTGTGGCCGACACCTTCCTTGTACGGAGGAGGGCGACCTTGGTCTCGAACCGTTTGAACACGCCGGTCCGTTCTTTATTACCACCTTCTCTCGCCGTCACCTCGGCGCTCTGCTTGGAGCTCCGAGCATTATCTTTGCCCGTGATGGTTGCAAACTCGTCACAGCGTGGCGAGGAAGAAAGAGCGCCAGTGGTACTTGGCTTTCCTATTGACTTGGTCGCAGAACGAATGGTCCGCTGCAAGCGCTTAAGTGCCATCGGGGTCGACTCGGACGACGAGGGCTGCGAGGTTACTTCGGGGTGTGCAAATCTTGAACGATTTGTAGGCGATGTCGGTGGTGGTGGTGGTGGGGCGCGCGAAGGTCTGGAAGAGGAAGCCATAGACGGGGTGGAGTAGGCAGGGGGAACAGACGGGGAATCAGAATTAACTACGGTACGAGAGGATAGAATACGTCGAGGGCTTGAGACGGCGGACTTGGTTTGCGATGTTACGACGGCGGCAGCCATGTGGATGGAATCATGCGAGGGGATCGTGTTGGGTTGTGCAGCGTGACAGGGAGGGAGGGAACCGAGGGTAGAGAGGTGGGTGTGGGTGAACGTGGATGGCGTGGATGGCGTAAGATGGAAAGGGTCATAAAAAACCGAGAAGTGGGAACTAAGCGTTCATGAAACTGAACGGCAAGGAGGGGGGAATCGCACGAGGGAGCGTGTTAGAGGGACAGGGAGCAGGGAGAAACTGGTGGGAAGAGTCGCTTACAGGACGGGACCGGGAACACGGCGTGGGCGAGAGGGGCGAGAGCAAGTCAATCAGACAGAGTGAGCCTGTGAAATGGAAATCAAACTTTGAATAGAAGGCTACAACGTGTAACGGTCGGGTCGAGCAGAACGTTTCTCCGGCCAACGGGACCCGCACATAAGTAAACAGTTTATTACGCCTCATCTTGGATCAATTTGGGTCATTCGGCACTTATCCCCGCCAATTCCAAAACAAGGTAAATCATTCTCTCGCCCCGGGCCACCACCAACTCAGTTTCCCTCCCCGACCAACGCAAGGAACCCAGCCCTGCGACTCAGTTACCTAGTGAAACATCCAACCACTAAATGGTCGTCAATGATGCATCGGATGACGCGATGACGTCCCATATTAGGGCAACTCGCCCTCCGCCCTCCCAGCAACCATTACTGGCCCTCTCAATCTAGATGCCAAACACCCCACGCAGCACCCACCCCCGCTCGTCAACGTTCGCTAGCCAGGATGCGCCACTCGGGTGGCACCTTTCTACAGGTCAACAGCCGCCCTCGAGAGGCACGCCTCGAGGAGAGATAGACCCACTTTCAGCTCACGTAAACCGCGCGGAACCCCTGCTTCTATCTCATTCCGTCGCCCAAGACAGTACATGCATATCTCTATCTGTCCCTTTATTTGTTGGTGCGCCTGTCACCCAGTAAATTGGCGAATGAGCACGTGTACGCCACGATCACGTGTAGGTGGATAGCAGGGCATGTGATCGTTATTCCTAATAACTGCGGACTTGTGGCTGTGGAGTGGAGTGGGGATGGCCTTCCGTAGTAGGAACAAGACTCGGCAAGCCCTAATCCCGCAGATGGTGCGCAATTCTAATCCTTTACAGTAGCAAAGATGAACAGAATTCTTTCTTGGAACACCCGATTGTATGTGAGTGGAGACAGTGACAACCGTGCGAGTAATCTTTCCCTTCCGAACGTTCCGAAAGCTCCACCAGCATCGCCCGAAGAATCGATCGGGTGTGTATACGTCAGGGACCCGCATGTCTCAAGATCCACTGACCAGCATCAATGGCAAGGGTTAGGAAACCAGGAGAAGCGCATTCTTGTACATGGGTCAAAGAAGTGCAGAAGTGGAGAAGCGAGCGCATAAACAGTGGGGCTTATCTCTGGGTTATTCGATGTTCAGACCTTTTTTGCCTTGTGACTTGTGTGAAAGGAAGCAGAAAGAGTCAGGCCAGGTTGTGGCGTGGGAAGAAGAGAATCGCAGCTGAGTTTCAACCTTTGTGACTCATTCGGCATTCGGCGCAAAATGCCGCGTCATCGGGACAACGATCGATAACGAATTATTTTCTTTCTCAACACCGACGACCACGACGACCACGGACTACGGTCACAGGCAGTCAGAGATCATTGAAAAAAAATCTTTTTTTTTCTCCTGACCTTGTTGTACATCCAATAACAGCTCCCATGCCAACTCGAGCTGCAACTGCGGCAGCAGCTGCCGCCAACATGCGTACAACCCGCTCCCGCAAGGTAACCACGCAACCCACAGGTAAAGAGAACGGCAACCCTTCCCTCCCTTCATCGACAATGAAGACTAAGGAGAAAGCTACCTCTAAAAAGCCCGCTCGAAATGTAAAGGCAAACAAGTCGGAGGAGCTATTTTGTTCGTGTCGTGGTGTCGATGACGGGACCCCTATGGTCGAATGCGGAATCTGTAATGAATGGTCAGCACTACTCCGTCCCCTTTCCTTCCTCTCCCCCTTTGCTCTCGAGTGGCACTCATATTGATCCAGGTATCACTTCCGGTGTGTCCAGCTCAGCGAAGACGATGCAAATGAAATAAGTGAGTCATCATATTCTCCTTTTTCCCCTGCATCAATTCCCCCTGACTAATATGTCCTATCCCTTAGTGGTGTATGTGTGTCCTTCGTGTCAGGAGAAGACCGGCAGGCGTACAGCGAGTAAGTATCAAAAGACGACCCGTGAGCGGTAACTCCCACTACCCCATTCTCTCTTTCCATATTGTTGTACTCTCCCATCTTGTAACAAACCTCACGTCTACGTCTGCTGGTACCCGTGTTCGTCGCAATACGTCTTGGTACTGGTACGCTGCCATTGCGCCAGCCTGAGCTGCATGTGCCCCACGCCCGCCAGTGCCCGTTGCATACAACACGTCTGAATGATACCTTTTGGTATCAGCGTGGTCAGACATGCCGCCGTACTATGCATATGTAATGTGAGACCACACGGCAAGACCACAGGCGATCTTGCTCTCTTTTTTCCGAACTTGAAATGGGTTTTAACACTTTTTTCTTACCTACGCTCATCCTTTTTCTGTTTCCCGTGCCATGAGAGAGAGCAGTGCTGACTCGAGTTTGATAGTGGAATGGGAGGGGCCCGACGCACTTGAACCCATTGAAAACGTTCCAACCGAAGAGCCATCAGGAATAGTCAAGACGGAGACCGAACCGGAAGAGAAGCCCGTAACGGCGGAGGAGTTGGAGTCCGAGGCGGAGTCGAAGCAACGGCCGCAGCGGCCGTCGCCTGCGGAGCTGTCGGAATCCAGTGATGACGGGAGTGGCGACGAGTATATCGATGAAGGCGACCGTCGCGAGGATGCAGGGCATAAGCGAAAGGTGCGTCATCGCGCGCCACCTACCGCCTCGGCACGACGTTCTCACCGTACCCCGTGTCGAAAGCGTGCGAACAACAGGCGCGTCTCCTCGTCCGACTCTGAAGAAGATAGCGAGAAGGAAAGAGCCGCGACGGGTGCGCATGCGCGCCGCGCAAATGTAGCGTCGTCAAAAGCAAAAGTTGCATCCACGTCTACGCAACAAAGCGGACTAAAGCGCAAGCAGTCCCTCAGCGGCAAGGGCGCAGTAACAGCGCCGACTCCGGTGAAGCGCAAGCGCGCCGAGTCATCATCCACCACTGCGTCTGCGACGGAGGACGCCGCGCGCAAGTACTGCCTTGGCAAGTTCACCGAGATGTTCACGGGCATATTCATGCAGTATCCGTACATACAACAGGACGCCAAAGCTGAAGAGGAGGGGAAAGACGGGGAGGGGAAAGGGCCAATGGTAGAAAGAAAACCCGAGGAGCTGAGCGAGGAAGAGAAGACCCAAATACGAGAACGTGCAACGGCCTTCGCAGCTGAACTTGAGCAAGCAGTGTTCGAAACGTATGCTGAGACCGACAAGAATGGCAAAGCGGGCGCGGGCGTGAAGTACAAGTTCGTTTTTCTTGGTGGTCCGCTCACGATGTTTTGCTGACAACGATGCCCCCCTTTGCATTGTTTCTACGCAGGGAGCGCTTTCGTACACTTACATTCAATCTGCAGAAGTCCGACCGCGTGGCGTTGCACAAGCGCATCTCCTCTGGGCAAGTGGCACACACGACGCTCTCGGCGATGTCCTCGACGGAGCTCGCTTCCCAGGAACAGCAACAGTCGATCAAACAGGCTGAACAGGAGGCCCTCGAACACTCCATTCTGGTCAAGACGACCGTCCCGCGCGCCAAGATCACGCACAAGGGGCTGCAGGATATTGAGGACGTCAATGAGGACTCGCTTGTGGCCAAGCAGCGCGAGCGGGAAGCAGAGATGGCCGAGCAGGAGCGCGAGCGCGAGCGCCTCGCCAGGCTGCGGACCGTCCAGCCGCTTTCGCATTCGCACTCGAACCCACCCTCTGCCTCGGCTCCACCCGAGTCTCCCGTCATCCCGTCATCCGCGTCTGGAGCTGCCCCTGCTTCTTGGGGTGCACCGCACCCGCACCCCGTACCGCCCGCGCAATCATCCGATTTTACGCCTGCGGTTGACCCAGAGCTCAACCTAGGCGACTTTATCCACATGGATGACGAACCGCCAGAATCGGCATCCGCTCCTACTTCTCCTGTGGCGCCCAACTTGCCCGCATCCTTGGGCGAGTCGGTGGCAGCCGGACAGGGGCAAGGACAGCTGGGAGTGTCGACAGCGATAACTGGGATCTCGCCCTTCGCGCCGAGCAAACCGGATATGCCGCCACGTGCGTCGTTCGACCTGAATGCGCTGTGGTCAGCGCAATCGCCGCCGCCGCCACTTTCCCCTAATGAGGATGGTAAGGCTTCAGGTGAGGACACAGATGCGAACGATGACGTTGGCGGAGATGCAATGGATTTGGACACGCCGCCACCTCCCGTTGAGGAAGTTGGTTCACGCGGGGGAGAAGCGTCGTACGAGGGTGGGCCGGAACGCGGAGGAGTGGAACATGAAGGTGACGGTGGAGACGATCTGGACTTTGCCATGTTCTTGGGTCAAGAGGAAGAGGAGAAGGACAAAGAAAAGGACAAAGAGAAGGAGACGACTGAGCCAGCTTCGCGGCCGGACCCGCAGGTCGTCTTCGAAGGGTTGCCCCACGTTTGGAACGGTATCGTAAGTCGGCCTCTTTCATTTCTCTCTGAGAGTGTCGAAAAGGACACGAACCCTGAAACGGTTTTTCCGGACAGATCAGTATGCCGGTCGACTCGAGCGTGTCGCAAGAGCTCAGGGTGGTCGCGCGCCAGATCGGCGGTCGCAGCCTCACGTCCGATTCGCCGCTCTGGAGGACATTGTTCCCCCTCGACCACCTCAGGGTCGATGGTCGCGTGGCTGTGGGCAGCTCGGCCCAATATCTGCTTGCTTCGAGGCTCAACTCGGCCAAGGAGCTGATCGCAGTCGTTTGGACGCCCGTTTCCGACGCGGATATGACGGCGCTCAAGACGCTCTCCAGTTTTCTCATTAACAAAGAGTGGGTCATCACCATCACCATCACCATCACCATCCACATTTTTTTTTCTTCTCTTCGCATGTTACTGAATCAAATTTTTGATATGAACACAGCCGACATGGACTGATCTTTCCGTGGGGCTCGAGAGGACGAGATTGGGGCCGAGAACTCTACGTCATCCCACTGCTGAGTTCTCACACGCTCCCCGAATATATCGAGCTCCTTGACGATCTGCGCCTTCCCGCAACCCGGAGCGCTGATTGTCTCGTCGGGATATGGGTTCTCAACCGCGGCAAACTCGCCGCACTGGCGCCGCCCGCGCCACACCCAGCTCCACCCCAACCCGCGACATCGGCCCTTCCACTTGCCCAACACGCGCACGCAGGGCAACCACCGCCGTTTGCACCGCCACTAGGACAACATGCGTCGGGCCTTCCACCCGCCCTCGCATCCGCATTGGCGAGCATCATGCCCCCCGGCGCGGGATTTCCCGACACCGCACCCGCGGCTCTAGCCGCGGCGCTCTCCCATCTTCCCGCGGCATCGACGACGCTAGTCACACCACAGACCGCTCCCTCGTCGGCACTACCTGCCCTCCCGCCGGCGTCGGCAGCGGAACTGGCGGCGCAAGTTGCGTCGCTCACCCCAGAGCAGATTCAAGCGATGTTGATTGCGCTACAACAACAGCAGCAAGCGCCGCCGTCCTCCGGACCACAATCACCACCACCACCTCCTCCTGGCCCATCAGTACCCGTACCGCCACCACCGCCACCACCGACGCAAGGCCACCAACCACCGGGGCTGGTACCCATCCACGTTCCAGGGGCACCGCACCCTTGGGCTGCGCAGCAACATCAGCAACACCAGCAGATTCTACCGACGCAAACGATGCCGATGCATCAGAAGCCGTATGGCGGCGGCGGGTACGACGAGCGCGAGCGTGGTGGGGCGCGCCGTGGTGGGTACTATGGTCGAGACGAGCCGACGCGGGCGCGTGGACGTGGAGGGCGTAGGGGAGGCGGGAATGCAGGGCGCAACGATGGCAGAGGCGAGGATAGGCGGATAGCTGACGCTGGATGGGGAGGGCGGGGAGGAGGGCGAGGAGTATCGTCTGGGTCACCTGGGCGGCGGGACTCGGCACCGTACTGGAGGTGACCATTTTTACTCCAGTTATCCGGTTTTGTTCATGTTTTTCGTGGAGACTATCTTTTTTTTTTTTTCTCCTTTATACTCAGTGCTCTATTTTATGCTTATGTTGAATGATTGTTTTTTTGTTTTCTGATCATCTGACTACGGTACTTTATCAAGTGCGTTGGTTGCGTTGCTGTAATATGCTCATGGGTACGATATTATGATGTTAAAAAGTTTTATCTAGTTTTCGAGTTTCATGTTTCGAGCTTCGGTTTCAGTACAGTACACCCCGACGACCGAGTTGGGTGTCCTTGGGTGGAAGAGGGAGATTGCGATTGCATGAGTTCTCGTAAGTCGATGGGCCGAGGACACTGTTTCTGGATCCGTCGACGAGATGACTGAGTTGCTAGCACGTGTCGTGGGATGCCAAATATGGACATTGTGACGTCATCGATCGGGCACCGCCACTGCTCCGTCGGATAGTCGGGCCGTACAGCGCGTATCTCAATCTCACTCGCTCGGACAAACGTCTTTTCCCTCTCAAAGCATCGATCGTTTTTGTTAGGAAGAGGGATGGGTCATTTGATCACTCTTGCGACGTGAGCACAACCCCCTTCCCCTCCCCCGTATGTCGGTGCGCCGTCAACTTACTCCACTTCACGTGCCCCCCCCACTTTCAGATGGTAATGTCCATACTCCCTCTTTCGAATTCGACATTTTGACGCTGAGGGAATTCCGATTATTAATTTTACACTCCCTCGACGTAGTTCGTTGAATCAATGGGCGATGGATTTCCAGGTGCGCGCGCATGTAGCACACACACTCTCTCCCTCGCTCGTTCGCTCGTATCTTATGAAGTGACTGACTGACTGGCTGATGTGATAGGGAAATATGGAGCGCATCCTCGAGAGCATCTCTATCGCCAGAGCGCGCGGAGCTACGGTGCGCGTTGGACCAGAACTCGAGATACCAGGGTACGGATGTCTGGACCATTTTCTCGAAGGTGAGCCCCCTCTTTTTTTTTTTCTCTTTCTTGATGTCGTGTCGTGTCGTGTCGTCGTGTTGGCTTGGCTTGGTGCAGCTGGGTGCGGAGAGAGGGTGATGGATATACTTGTGCAGGTGATACGGTGCTGCATTCGTGGGAGGTGCTGGCGAGCATACTCTCCTCTGACAACACCCTCGGCATTCTCTGCGACATCGGGATGTACGTCACCTCTTTATGCGTGTATTTGTTTCTTATGTCCTTCATACGTGCGCCAAATGCGCAGGCCGGTGATGCACAAGAACGTGATATACAACTGCCGCGTGATCGTGCACAATCGCAAGATACTGCTCATCCGCCCAAAGATGTGGCTCGCGAACGACGGGAACTATCGCGAGCTGCGCTACTTCACGCCTTGGATGAAGCCGCGCCAGTGGGAGGACCATTACCTGCCCCGCATTGTGCAGGCCGTCACAGACCAGGTACGCCAGAATCGTCATCATCTTTCCTTTGACTCCGCCACCATGGGGCCACCCGTTTTGAAGAGGAAAGGCGAGATAGGTCAAGGTGCCGTTTGGGGATTGCGTCGTCAGCACGGCCGATACCTGCATCGGAGTCGAATTGTGCGAGGAACTCTTCACGCCAGCGAGGTACTGTACAGCTCGTCGTGGCTGTTGCGCTTAGAGATGATGAAAAGGACAGCACACGTCTCATTCGTTCGCTTTTGTAGCCCGCACATTCTCATGGGCCTCGACGGCGTTGAGATATTTACAAACTCGAGCGGGAGCCACCACGAGCTTAGAAAACTTAATAGGCGCGTCGAGCTTATCAAAGAGGCCACTCTCAAGGTACGGGATGACCGCCACCAGAAGAGCACCATGCTGACGGACGCAGCTGGGTGGCGTGTACCTCTATGCGAACCAGCAAGG
>Ga0137394_10003264_pt1 | contig 12154 bp, 12 predicted proteins | sample czobulk116metaG_FD_108278 | JGI IMG/M metagenome (GOLD analysis project Ga0137394, IMG submission 108278) | Vadose zone soil microbial communities from Angelo Coast Range Reserve, California, USA - czobulk1.16 metaG | ecosystem: Environmental > Terrestrial > Soil > Vadose zone | place: USA... | reverse complement strand
GGCGCGGCGGATCAGGTCCTCGATCGCGCGGTAGTGCCCGATGGGCTCGTGGGAGCGCCACTCGGGGACCTCGGCGTCGAGCCTCGAGCGGAGCGCCAGCACCTCACGCCGCACGGCATGGGGTACGGCGCGCATCAGGGAATCGTCCTCACCCTCGTCGAGCAGGAGCGCCATCGCGACGTGGAAGCGGCTCAGCCCGGCCAGCGGGCCCGCCGTGGGCAGCATGCCCGCGACTGTCTCGGCGGCCTCGCGGAGCGGCGCCGCGAGCGCGCGCGTGACGGGACGCGGCGGTCCCACCTCCTGCTCCATCGCCTCGCGCAGCTCCCGGAGCCCGCTTCCCGTTCGCCCGGAGATGGGGACGACCGGGGCGCCGAACGCCCGCTCGAGGAGCGCCGCGTCGACGTGAATTCCTTCCTCCTCGGCCGTGTCCATCATGTTCAGCGCGACGACCACCGGCCTTCCGATCTCGATGAGCTGCATGCAGAGATAGAGCTGCCGCTCGAGGCACGTGGCGTCCAGCACGAGCAGCGTGAGGTCGGGCAGGGGAGTGTCGGCCTGGACGCCCAGGAGCACGTCGCGCACGACCACTTCGTCCGGAGAGCCCGGACGAAGGCTGTAGGTGCCCGGCAGATCCAGCACCTCGACCGTGCTTCCCCGGGTGAGCGTGCAGAAGCCGGCCTTCTTCTCCACGGTCACGCCGGGATAGTTGGCGACCTTCTGCCTGAGTCCCGTGAGCTTGTTGAAGAGGGTGGACTTTCCGCAGTTGGGCCCGCCCGCGATCGCGACGAGCTTGCGTCTCAGGCGGCGGTGCGTCTCGGGACGCCGGTCGAGGCCCTCCGCCGGGGAGGGCGCTACGGCGGCGAGATCAGTCGGGATCGACATCGATGCGATCCGCCTCCGAGGTTCGAATGGAAAAGTGGGTGCCTCGGAGCCGGAGCTCGATGGGATCACCCATGGGAGCGCGGCGGACGAGCGTGATCTGTGTGCCCGGAACGAATCCAAGCTCCATCAACCGGCGCAGGAGCTCGGGCTCGCCCGAAACCTTCCGGACGACCGCGCGCGCGCCGGGCGCGAGCTCGGCCAGCGTTCGGGTCTTCTTACAGGCAGTACCCCGCGGCGTCACTTGGCGGCCCCCTCGAACTTGCTCGAGAGCCCCGGGAAGGTGTCCGCGAGGCAGCGGCCGTTCTTGCAGACCGGACATTCCTTCGCGGCCGCCTTGCTGGCGCAGTGGTGCTGGTACTGATGGAACGCGGTCCGGAACCGCTCGGCGGCGGGATCATCGGATCCGATGAACGCCGTCAGCCTCAGGAACTGGGCCATGGATTCGGGGCCGACCAGATGCTCGATCATGCACGCGTCTTCGTAGGCGATCTCCTCGGGCACGCGCAGGATGTGGGTCAGGAACATCGTGAGCACCTGCCGGTTGCTCTCGGTCTGGCGGGCGAGACGCCTTCCCTCTTCGGTGAGCTCCACGCAGCCGTAGGGCTCGTGCGTGACGAGGCCGCGCGAGGAGAGGGAGCGCAGCATCGAGGTCACGCCGCTCTTGGAGACGCCCAGCCGGTAGGCAATGTCCCCGACCCGGGCGTGCCCCTTGTCCTCCTTGAGCCCGGCGACGGCCTGGAGGTAGTGGGCCATGGAGTGCGTCAACTCCTTGTCGTTGAACCGCTTCCAGATCTCCACGTGGCTTTGCCTCCGGACAGTGCGTAGCGCTGAATAAAGTTAACGCTACTTAATATCCGAGAAACGCGGGGGGCGTCAAGGGGTTTTGGGCGTGGGGTGTCCGGGGTCGTTCAGCGCCTGTTGTGGGGAGGCCGACGGGACCGCTAGATCAGGAACCAGATCTCATGGCCGCGTGAGGGGCGTGGACTTCACCCCCGAGGCCTCGAGCACGCGGTGCCCTGCCTCCGAGGCAGGGAACCGGTGGCCGGAAGAATCCTCGATGTAGACTTGCCGCGGATTGGGGTACAAGGGAGCTTCCTTCGGCCGTTGCACGGAGGTCGTGCTCTCGTCGAACCACGTCTTCAGCGAGACGCGGCGGCAACCATTCCCGTGAGGATCGCGCCGAGAAACGTGAGTGCCACGAAGGGTGCGAACGGAGGCATGAACGCCATGCAAACTACTTTACAACGCAAAGTGTCGGTCGTCAAGACGAATTCGTGAGCCCCAGGACCCCGCGGCGCCGGTGAGCCCAGCCCCCCTCCTTCCCGCGGTTCCCCCCCTTGAGCTTTGGGCGTTGGTCGCGGCCGCATTCTTCGCCGGGGCCGTGGACGCGATCGGCGGCGGTGGGGGACTCATCATGGTCCCGGCGCTCCTCGCGGCCGGGCTCCCCCCTCATCTCACGCTGGGGACCAACAAGGGGCAGTCGCTCTTCGGCTCGCTGGCCGCTACCGTCCGCTTCGCGCGCTCGGGGCTCGTGGACTGGAAGGCGGCTCGCGTCACCTTCCCCCTGGCCTTTCTCGGCGCTCTGGCCGGGGCGGCGCTCGTGAGCGTGATCCGGCCGGAAGTCCTGCGTCCTCTGGTTCTCGGCCTCCTCGTCCTGGCCGCCGTCCTCGTCACCGTGGCTCGCCCGCGAGCCGAAGGGAGCCCGAGCGCTTCGAAGAGAGGGTCCTGGGTCGCGGGGCTCGTGGCTCTGGCCGTGGGGACCTACGACGGATTCTTCGGTCCGGGCGCGGGAACGTTCTACATCGCGGGCTTCGTGGGGCTCCTGGGGCTTTCGCTCGCCCGCGCCAGCGCGGACGCCAAGGTGGCGAACTTTGCCTCCAACATCGCCGCCGCGATCCTCTTCTCGACCCGCGGCGCGATCCTCTGGTCCGTCGCGCTCCCGCTGGCCGCGGGTCAGCTCCTCGGAGGGTTCCTCGGAGCGCACATCGCCGTTCGCCGCGGGGATCGCGTGATTCGCGCGGTGGTGCTGGTGGTGGTCCTCGGCCTGGTGATCAAGGTCGCGCGCGACCTCTTCCAGGCGCGCTAGAGGCCCAACCCCTACATCGGCGACTTGCCGAGGCTGAAGTCCGCCTGAGCCCACGCCCGCGTGAAGCGCTTCTTCGCGGCCATGGCTTCCGTGATGCGGCCGCGGGCGCTCAACGCCTCGGCGAGCCCGTAGAGCGCCCATCCGTTTCCGGGGTAACGTTTCAGGTCCTCCTGGAAGGCCGCCTCGGCCTCCGCGGGACGGCCTGCTTTCAGGAGAGCCATGCCCAACATCTGGCGCGTCGGGTGATACCAGGCCGGCGGCTCGTCGTAGTGCAGCGAATCCTCCGCGGCCACGGCGGTCTGGAATTCCTCCACGGCATCCGGAAAACGTCCCGCCCCCATCGCCATCTGTCCCTCCAGCGCGTCCAGCGCCACGCGGAGCAAGGGAGCCGCGTGGTTCAGCCCCATGACCGCCTCCGGCGGCATGGCGGCCGCGATCGCGGCCACGCTGTCGCGCTCCGCCATCGCCAGGTCCCCCTTCCCGGTCGCGGCCAGGGCGACGCCGCGCGCGTAGTGCCACATGCCGCACGTGAATCTCAGATCCGCCGGCGGCGCGGACTCGTCCAGGATCTCGCTCCACTTCTGGAATCGCGCCAGCGCGTAATAGGGAACGGGCTTCCAGAACTCCATCGCCGCCATCTCGGGCATCTTCCGGAGCATGTCGGGATCGACCTGCTCCGCGGCGTTCCGCGCCATGGAGATCGCATCCTTGCCTCGGCCCTCGAACATCATGGCCGCGTAGGCCATGTGGAGATTGTGCGTGGTGTACATGAGGGGATAGACGCCCTGCGGCTTCTCCTTCGCGATGTACGCGCGATCCACCGCGATGGCCTTCTGGTTCAGCACCGCCGCATCGTGATACCGGCCGACGCGGAGATAGATATGCGAGGGCATGTGCACGAGATGTCCGGCGTTCGGCGCCAGAGCCGCGAGCCGGTTCGCCGCGGGGAGCGCCTTGCCCGGCGTGGGAGATTCCTCGAGCGCGTGGATCAGGAGATGGTTGGCCCCGGTATGCGACGGGTTTTTCACCAGCACGCGCTGGAGTGCCGCGATCGCGTCGTTCGTGCCGGGCATCGGCTTCCCGTCGCGGGACCACCAGTCCCAGGGCGCCACCCCGAGAAGCGCGTCGGCGTAGAGCGTGGCCGCGTCCGGATCTTGCGGGTACTTCGCCGCCAATTCGCGCATGGCGTCCGCGTACGCCTGGTCCTGGGCGTGGAGGTCCGCCTTGGGATCATCGGAGAAGCGCCTGGCCAGGGCATCGATCCAGGCGCGCTCGCGCGCGCTGGTCTTCGGGGCGAGCCGCTTCGCTTTCTGGATCTCCTGGAACGCCTCCTTCTCACGGGCGGGATCGACCGGCAGGTTGATGTTCGGGCCCAGGGCATAGGCAATCCCCCAGTGCGCCATCGCGCAGGAGGGATCCAGACGCGCCGCCTCCCGGAAGGAGCGGATGGCCTCGTCGTGATTGAACGCGTAGACAAGCCGCAGGCCCTGGTCGAAGTACTTCTGCGCGAGTGGAGATCGGGTGGTCACGGCGTGGTGCACGGTCCCGAGACCCGTGTAGAGGGGGACGGCCCCGAGGGCTCCGGAAGCCGAAGAGAGAACGAGGGCCAGGAATCCCAGAATCGACGAACGCCGAAGCATCAACCCACCTCCGTGCGGGTACGGGCATCGCCGGCCGCCGCCACGCGCGACCTCGGGCGGCCGTGTGTTTTCCATTCCGATCCAGTAAGATAGCGGCTTCCCTGTCATTCGCAAAGCTCGGAGGCCCTCCGCCTCGTGGATCGACTCTACCAGCTGCTCCAGAACCGCATCGAAGGCGTGGTATCGACGCCCGACCAGTTCCATCCCGGTCTCCTCAGCAATTTTGGAAACCTCTTCTATGCGACGCCCCGTCTCGTCGTCTCTCCGTTGACGGCGCGGGACGTGGCGGCCACGGTGACCTTCGCGCGCGAGAACGGGCTCACGGTCTCCACGCGTGGCGCCGCCCACAGCCAGAGCCGACTCGGGATCAGCGACGGCGGGATTCTGCTCGCGATGTCCTCGATGCGGCGCATTCTCTCCGTGGATCCATCGGGGCCCAGCGTCGACGTCGAGGCCGGCGTGGTGTGGCGCGATCTCGTCCGCCACCTTGCGCCCAGGAACCTCGCTCCGCCGGTGCTCACGAACAACCTGAGCGTGACGGTGGGAGGGACGCTTGCGATCGCCGGGATCGGCGTCTCCTCGTTCCGGTTCGGCACGCAGGGAGACAACGTCCGCGAGCTGGAGGTGGTGACCGGCACGGGGGAGCGCCTGGTCTGTGACCGGAAGAAGAGCTCCGATCTCTTCTGGGGATCGCTCGCGGGGCTGGGCCAGGCCGGGATCATCACGCGCGCGCGCCTGGATCTTCGCGCCACGAAGCCCATGACACGCACCTACTATCTCCTCTATCGCGATCTGCGCTCCTTTCTCCACGACGCGAAGCTCGCGATGGAGAGCGGCGTGTGGGATCACCTCGAGAGCTGGGCGTCTCCGTCGCCCCAGGGAACGAAGCCGGTGGCGGGCCGCCGCCAGGTCTTCGCGCGCTGGTTCTATCCCTTCCACCTCACGGTGGAGTTCGAGCCGGGGTACCCTCCCGACGACGAGAAGCTCCTGCGCGGCCTCTGTCCCTTCGAGCGACTCTACGTGGACGATCTCCCGACGCTGGATTTCTTCGAGCGGATGGTTCCGGTGTTCGATCTCTGGAAGCAGGGAGGCACGTGGAAGCACATCCATGCGTGGGTCGAGACCGTCCTGCCGTGGGACCGCGCGGTGGATTGCATCGAGTCGGTATTGCCCGACCTGCCTCCCTCCATCCTGGTCGGAGGGCACGTGCTCCTCTGGCCCGCCAAGGGCAAGACCTCGCAGGTGCCTTTCTTCATGCGTCCGCCCGGCGAGGACCTGATCGGGTTCGGGGTGCTTCCGGCGATTCCGGCCCGTTTCTGGGAACGGGCCCGACCGATGCTCGACAACCTGGGACGCATGACGGAGCTGATGGGCGGCAAGCGCTACCTCTCGGGCTACGTGGACTGGACGGAGGATCGCTGGCGGAGCCACTTCGGCGACCAGTGGGAGCCCTTCACGGCGCTCAAGAAGAAATACGATCCCGACGGCATCCTGAATCCCGGGTTCGTTCCGTTCCCAGTACCTCCCCGCGCCTCGAAGAGAGCGCCCGCCGAAGGCGTACCGGCCGCGGACTGATGCCGCTCCTCTTCGGCACCCCCGAGTGGGCGCGCGCGCTGGAAGAGGGAATCAACGCCTCGAGCGAGTACCGGAACGCAGGCGAGGGCTGGGGCGTGGGATTCAACGGGAACATCCTCTTCGCGTTCGAGCCGGGCGGGGCGGTTGTCCGGGGTCTCTATCTTCTGCTCCGGCTCCAGGGAGGACGCTGCCTCGGCGCCGAGCTCGTGCCCGGGCCCTCGCACCCCCACCAGGGCTTCGCCTTGCGCGCCCCGTTTCCCCTCTGGCTCGACATCCTGAACGGGAGGACGCTCGCGGCGAGCGCGATCCTCACCGGAAGGATGAAGGTCGAGGGGAACACGATGACGCTCCTGAAACACGCGGGCGCCCACCGCTCGCTGGTCCATTGCGTCGCTTCGATCGCAACACGATTTCCAGAAGCCTAGGAGGAGCACCATGAAGAAATCCCCGCGAACCATGCAACGCCGCCGATTCGTCACGCTCCTGGCGCTCGGGGGAGGCGCTCTCGTCTCCGCTCCCCTCTCGCGCGCCGCTTCCGCGCTCACACGCGCCGGGACACGCGAGCCGGCACGCGGGCGCGCGCCCAGTGCGGCGGTGAAGCGCGAGATCGAGACGCAGGAGAAGTCGCTCGCGGAGCAGCTGAAGACGCTCCGCGCCTACGAGCTTCCTCCCGGAAGCCCGATGGCGTTCTCCTTCCGGCCGCTGAAGGCGAAGCGAGGGGTGCGGCGATGATCGGCGAGGACGTTCTCTATCTCTCCGTCGCGGAGCTGGGATCGAGGATCCGGTCGCGCAAGCTTTCGCCGGTCGAGCTCACGGAGGGGTACCTCGATCGCATCGGGCGCATCGCGCCCAGGCTGAACGCGTTCGCGACCGTGACCGCCGATGTGGCGCGGGAGCAGGCGCGCGAGGCGGAGCGCGAGATCGGGAAGGGGCGATACCGCGGGCCGCTGCATGGGATTCCCTACGGGGCCAAGGATCTCCTCGCGACCGCGGGGATCCGGACGGGATGGGGGGCCAAGGCCACGAAGGATCAGATGTTCGACAAGGACGCGACCGTCGTGCGGAAGCTCCGCGAGGCGGGCGCGGTGCTCCTGGGCAAGCTGGCGATGGTGGAGTTCGCGGGCTGCCTGGGCTATCGCTTCGCGGACGCCTCGATCAGCGGCCCGGGCAAGAATCCCTGGGATCCCGAGCGGTGGACCGGCGGATCCTCGTCCGGCTCGGGCGCCGCGGTGGCTTCGGGCCTGGTGGGCTTCGCCATCGGCACCGAGACGTGGGGATCGATCCTCTGCCCCTCGGCCTTCTGCGGCATCACCGGCCTCCGTCCGACCTATGGCCGCGTGAGCCGCGCCGGGGGAATGGTGGGCGCCTACACGTTCGACAAGATCGGACCCCTGGCGCGCACCGCGGAGGACTGCCGTCTGGTGCTGCAGGCGATCGCGGGCCCGGATCCCGACGATGCCAGCGCCTCCGAGGAGCCGGTCCGCCTCGAGCGACAGAGGCTCGACCTCTCCCGCATCCGGGGTGCTTTGATTCCGCTCGACTTCAAGAAGACGAAGGGCGCCGAGCCGGAGGTGAAATCGAAGTTCGACGACGCGGTTGCGGAGCTGCGCGGGGCCGGGCTCACCCTCACCGAGGCCTCGCTGCCCGAGTTTCCGGCTTCCGAGATGGCGAGCATCCTCATCAACGCCGAGGCGCTCTCGACATTCGAGAATTTCTACAAGTCGGGCGGCGTCCGGGAGCTCAAGGACCCTTACGCGCCCTACCAGCAGGAGATCACGCGCGCGCTGACCGGTGCGGACCTGGTCAAGGCGTGGCGGATGCGAACCGTGCTCCAGGAGAAGATGGCCGACTTCCAGTCACGCTACGACGTGATCGTGACGCCCAACTTCATGTCGGTCGCGCCGTCGATCCACGGGGACCTGAACCAGTCGCTCCCCTACGCGGACCCGGTGGGAGCGGTGGGGAACTCGTGCGGTCTTCCTTCGATCGCGCTTCCCTCTGGATTTGGCAAGGCAGGGATGCCGGTGGGATTTCAGATCATGGGAGCTCCGTTCGAGGAATCGACGCTCCTCGGGCTCGGAGAGCTGTATCAGTCGCGCACCCGGTTCCATCGGGAGCGTCCGCCGATCCAGGCGTAGCGCCGCTCCGCTCCCGGAAATCCCAGGTTCAGCCGCGGAACCGGGTCTCGACCAGGAAGCAGCTTCCGTCCCCGATCACCTCGAGCCCGCGCTCCCTCGCGATGCGGATCGCCTCGGGGCTCTCCGCTCCCGGCTGCATCCACACGAACAAGGCGCCCGCGTCCGCGGCCTCGGCGACGACGCGCTCCGTCACTTGCGGAGGCGTGATGATGGAGACGCCGCGCGGCTTCTCGGGAAGCGAGGCGAGATCGGGAAAAGCCTGTTGCCCCTCCACCTCCTTCTCGCGCGGATTGACCGGATAGACCTTCCAGCCCTTGGCCTTGTAGGCGCGGAACACCTTGTTGCCGTACTTCGCTCGATCGTTGGAAGCGCCCACGACCGCGTAGGGGCCCGAGGCCAGAAAATCCTCGATGATCTCGCGCACCGGCCGTTCCTTGGACACGCCGCTTTCGCCGCTCAATCCAGTGCCCTCCAGAGATACCAGCTTGCCACGGTCCGGTACGGCCTCCAGCGCTCGCCCCGGCGCGCGATGATCTCCGGCTTCGGAAGCTCCCGCGTCCGGAATGCCAGCTTGAATCCCTTGCGCACACCGTAGTCCTGGATGGGAAGGATGTCCGGACGGCCCAGCCGGAAGATCAGGAACATCTCCGCCGTCCACCGGCCGATCCCGCGCACCTGGGTGAGCCGCTCCACGATGGCGTCGTCCTCCATGGAGCGAAGGCGACGCATCTCCGGAACGGTTCCATCGAGCGACTTCGCGGCGAGATCGCGCAGGGCGGCGCATTTTCCCCTCGAGAGCCCGACCTCGCGCAGGACGATGTCCGTGGCCTCGATGACCCGCTCGGGAGAGGGAAACCGCCCCTCGCCCACGCGCTCGCGGAAGCGTCCCGCGATGGAGGCCGCCGCCTTGCCCGTGATCTGCTGGTAGATGATGCTCTCGCTGAGAGCCGCGAAGGGCGTCGCGGTGCCGGCCAGCTTCAGCCGGAACGCGCCGACCCGGTCGATGAGCTGCCCGAGCTTGGGATCCCGCTCGCGGAGGTGCGAGACGGCCTCGTCCGCGTCGAAGCGGACCTTGGAGCCGCTGGATCTGGAAGATCGTCCTGCCATGGGTGCCCCATTGTACGCTTCGCCGCGGTTCCCGCATACTGGATGGCATGAAGAGCATGGACCTGATCCAGAAGCTCTGGGTGAAGCCCGGAACCAAGGTATCGCTTCGGGATCATGACCCCGATGCCACGCCCGGGTGCAAGGGGAAGCCGGACGTGGCGGCCATTCTGCTCAAGACCTGCGCGCGGCTGTCCGAGCTCCAGTACCTCATGTACGCCGAGAACAAGCGCGCGCTCCTCATCGTGCTCCAGGCCCTGGACACGGGAGGCAAGGACGGCACCATCCGCCACGTCATGACGGGGCTGAACCCCGCGGGCGTCCAGGTCAAGTCCTTCAAGAAGCCCACGGAGGACGAGCTGGATCACGATTACCTCTGGCGCATCCATCACGCCGTTCCCAACTACGGGGAATTCGGGATCTTCAACCGGTCCCACTACGAGGACGTGATCGTGGTGCGCGTGCACGATCTCGTGCCTCGCTCGGTCTGGAAGAATCGCTACGACGAGATCAACGCCTTCGAAAAGCACCTCACCGAGAACAACGTCACCCTCCTCAAGTTCTACCTCCACATCAGCAAGGAGGAGCAGAAGCGGCGGCTGCTCGAGCGCATCGAGGACAAGCGGAAGTGGTGGAAGCTTTCCGAGGCCGATTTCGCGGAGCGGAAGCACTGGGGCGAATATCAGGAGGCGTACGAGGAAGCGCTCACTCGCTGCAGCACCAAGGAAGCGCCCTGGTACATCATCCCCGCGAACAAGAAGTGGTTTCGGAACCTGGCGGTCGCGGAGATCATGCTCGAGACTCTCGAGGCGCTGGACATGAAGTTCCCCAAGGCGAAGATGGATCCCACCACGATTCGGTTTCGTTGAGCCAAGGCGTTCGCGCCCCACTCGCGGATTGATCCAGGCACCGAAATCTGATATAATTCCAACTTCCTTTCCACAGGGCTCTCTCTCCGCGAGCTCTCCCGGCGGCGCGTGAAGACGGCCCACAACTTGGCGATGTATCCTTCCATTCGGTCAGGAGGTTTCCCCCATGCCAAGGACGCACAAAGCCCGTCTGCTGCTCGTCGTCTCCCTTCTTCTCGTGGCCGCGGCCGCGCTCGTTCTCACGAGCTGTAGCCGCGAAGGGTCGGTCAGCTCGCCCACCAGCTCCGGGGGATCCAACGTGACGTCCGCGCTCTCGGCGCAGAATCCGAACGACGTGGCCCTGGCGATGCGGGTGCAGAACGCCCATACGCCGGAGCTCATGAGAATTCCCGACGTCGTCGGCACCGGCACCGGCATCGCGGCGAACGGCCGCCTGGCGGTGCTCGTCCTCACCCGGAAGCCGGGTGTGGGAAACATTCCCGCGAGCGTCGATGGCATCCAGACCGACGTGCGTGTGGTCGGGGACGTGGTGCCCTATGCGAAGCCGGGCGGCGGCACGCTCCAGTGCGGCACCTCGACCGGCAACGACCTCGAGTGCGCCGCGGGAACGATCGGCGCCGTGGTCCTGAAGGGCGGCACGAAATACCTGCTTTCGAACAACCACGTCTATGCGCGCGAAAACGCGGCGCAGGCCGGCGAGCGGGAAGATGCTCCCGGCCGCTACGACGGCAAGCCGAGATGCGCCCAGACGGCGGCCTGCGGCACGCTGTCGCAGTTCGTGAACATCAATTTCAACGGCAGCAATACGATCGACTGCGCGATCGCCACGATGGACACGAGCCGTCCGACGGCGGTGACCCAGTCGGGCGGTTACACGGCCAGCGCGACGGTCCAGGCAGCCTCGGTCGGGCTCGCGGTCAAGAAGTCCGGGCGCACCTCCGGCCTCACGACGGGAACCGTCCAGGCGATCAATGTCACGATCCAGGTTCAATACTCGGCCGGTATCGCCACCTTCAACGGCCAGATCATGACGCCGGCCACCTTCATCCGCTCCGGCGATTCCGGCTCGCTCATGGTGACCCAGTCGGGCAACAACCCCGTGGGTCTCTGCTTCGCCGGCGGCTCGGGTGGCTCGTTCGCCAACCCGATCGGACCGGTGCTCCAGGCTTTCGGGGCGACGATCGCGACGCAGTAGGGTAGAATCAGACAGGAAATTCCGGAGGAGGCCAGCCGCCGGGTGGCCTCCTCCTTTTTTGACCTTGTGAGGGCGAAGTGACCGAAATCGATTCGATCCGCAACATCGCGATCATCGCGCACGTGGACCACGGGAAGACCACGCTCGTGGACGCCATGTTGAAGCAGAGCGGCACGTACCGGGACAACGAGCGCATCATCGAGCGGGTGATGGACAGCATGGATCTCGAGAAAGAGCGCGGGATCACGATCATGGCCAAGAACACCTCGGTCCGGTACGGCGGGGTGAAGATCAACATCGTGGACACGCCGGGGCACTCCGATTTCGGCGGCGAGGTGGAGCGCGTGCTCAAGATGGTGGACGGCGTGATGCTCCTCGTCGACGCCTCGGAAGGTCCCCTCCCGCAGACGCGGTTCGTGCTCCGCAAGGCGCTCGAGCAGGCGCTTCCCGCGATCGTCGTCGTGAACAAGATCGATCGTTCGGACGCGCGGCCCCAGGAAGTCGTGAACGAGATCTACGATCTCTTCATCGATCTGGACGCGAACGAGCGGCAGATCGAGTTCCCCATCCTCTACGCGGTGAGCCGGGACGGCATCGCCAAGCGCTCGCTCGAGGACTGCAGCCAGGACTTGAGGCCGCTCTTCGACGAGATCGTGCGCAGCATC
>Ga0137394_10003263_pt1 | contig 12156 bp, 12 predicted proteins | sample czobulk116metaG_FD_108278 | JGI IMG/M metagenome (GOLD analysis project Ga0137394, IMG submission 108278) | Vadose zone soil microbial communities from Angelo Coast Range Reserve, California, USA - czobulk1.16 metaG | ecosystem: Environmental > Terrestrial > Soil > Vadose zone | place: USA... | reverse complement strand
TTCCCCACGGCTTGGTGGGGTCCCATTGATCGTTGATTCCCGCCGGGCGGCGCCATTGGCCGTTCCAATCCGGATATTTCGATTCGTCGTGCGCTTGCGCACCGGCGAGCGACATGGCCATGGCCGCCGCCCCGGCGATTGAACCGATCGAGTACGGAAAATACATGACTTACCTCCCGCCAAGAATTGCTGTTGTTTTCCTGTCGTCACTTCTGCGCCTGATCGAAATACCTCAGATCTGGCGGCTTCTGGCCCTTCTTGACGGGCATCAAGTAGCCGTCCGGGCTCAGCAGGTAGTCCTCTTTGCCGACGGCGATGTTGTCGTTTCCCTCGACACAGTTGTTTTCCGTCCAGATGGTCTTCTTCTCGCGGCGATAGTTCCGCGTGACCGTCCACGGGCGCGTAAGGGCGTGGTCAGTCGTGGTCATCTCATTGTGAAGGATGTTCGGGTCGGCTTTGTCGAGGTAAATTCGCTCCTTGATGATGCCTTCGCCGTCCTCGTGGAACGGAATGCCGCTTTGATCGTAGATGCGCGGCACCCTCATGTTGCGCGTCTCGATTTCCAGCGCGTCGTACTTGCCGTCGCCGTCCTGGTCGATCCATTTGCCGATCGAATAGCCCGTAAAGAGCGGTTCCTGATCCTCCGGCCAAGCGCGTCCGTCGGTATAGATGCGACGCGGCTGCGAGGTCATGATTTCGGACAAAACGAATGCGGTGTTCGCCGTGAAGACGAACTCAATCGGAAAGAGGGCATACATCTGCCACGGCATGCCCATCGGGATGCACCTTGCGCTGGTGCGGTAGAGGCCCTGTCCGCCGGAGGCCTGATCCGCCAAGCTGGCTTCGTGAATGAGCCGATACTCCTCCGTCAGCGGAGGTTGTTGTCCCCGCCCGTAAGGCTTGCTGTGGTCATATCGAGGCGGGCCGCCTTCAACGCGACGCCATTGGCCGGACCAGTCGGGATATTTCGACTCATCGTACGCGCGAGCACCGGGAGCTGTCATAAGCAGCGCGGTTGCCAGCGCGGTTGCGGCGATCGAGATTCGGTGGAGCATGAACGTCCTCCCTTGAATGATGGCTCGCTCGAAGAACGAGGGCGTCATCTTCGGGGCATCTTGTCCCTGCGTTCTGTCATTATTGCTTCGCCGATTTCTCCCCGATTGGCATCGACGGTGATGCATGAGGATACGCGCTGCGCGCGAACGGTGCAATGATGATCTCACGCGCCTGCGGTCCTCGATATCGACTTTCGATAGCGTTTCACGTATGCAAATACGCCTTAAGCGATTGGGGCATGTAAACAATGAGAAAGGACGAGGGACCCGATGACAATCGCCACGCACTCTGTCGAAACTAAAGGCGGGCAGACAGGTTCGGCGCTGGAGGTGCTCCTCGTCTTCCTCAAGCTGGGCGTCAGCAGCTTCGGCGGGCCGATCGCCCACCTCGGGTATTTCCGCGACGAGTTCGTGGTGCGACGGCGCTGGCTCGACGAACCGGCCTATGCCGATCTGGTCGGGCTGTGCCAGTTCCTGCCCGGCCCCGCCAGTAGCCAAGTTGGATTTTCCATCGGGCTTATGCGGGCCGGTCCGCTCGGCGGCATCGCGGCGTGGGCCGGCTTTACGCTGCCGTCAGCCGTCGCCCTGGTGCTGTTCGCCTTTGGGGTGGACGCGCTCGGCAGCCCAACCGGCACCGGGCTTCTTCATGGCCTCAAACTCGTCGCGGTCGCGATCGTCGCGCAGGCCGTCTGGGGCATGGCGCACACGCTGTGCCCCGACCGCGCGCGGGCGTCCATCGCGGTCGTAGCGGCGCTGATCATCCTGTTCAGTACGTCGGCGGTTGCCCAGATCGCGGCGATCATATCCGGGGGCATCGCCGGGCTGTGGCTCTGCCGGGCAGCGCCGCCGCCAACGACGGAACATATCGCAGTGCCGGTCTCGCGCACCGTTGGGCTCATGGCGCTAAGTGTATTCTTTCTCCTGCTTGCCGGTCTTCCCGTCCTGCGCAGCCTCGGAACGTCGCAGGTCATGGCTCTCTTCGAGGCCTTCTACCGCTCGGGCGCGCTGGTGTTCGGCGGCGGACACGTGGTGCTGCCGTTGCTACGCGAGGCGTTTGTAACCCCGGGCTGGGTGAGTGATGATGCGTTCCTCGCGGGCTACGGGGCAGCGCAAGCGGTTCCCGGCCCGCTCTTCACCTTCGCGGCGTATCTTGGCGCCGTCGTCAGCCCGTCGCCACATGGGCTGACGGGTGCTGCACTGGGCCTGATCGCCATCTTTCTTCCCGGCATGCTGATACTCATCGGCACGTTGCCGTTGTGGGAGACCTTGCGAAAGCGCCCCGGGGCGCAGGCGATGACGCGCGGCATCAACGCAGCAGTTGTCGGACTGCTCGGCGCAGCGCTCTACAACCCGGTCTGGACGAGCTCGGTCAAGACGCCGGGGGATTTCGGAATTGCCCTCGTGGGCTTTGTCCTCCTCACCGTGTGGCGCGCACCGCCGTTTGTCGTCGTCGGCATCAGTGCGGTCGCGGCTGTCGCCTTGGCGCAAGCCGTGTCATGAGATAAGAAAAGCTAAACATAGTGGTGCCGAGCTTTACGCGGCGTGGTGTGACAATGGCGAGGATGAAACATCAGGACCTGTTGATAGGTTTGATCAGGCTGCACATTCTGCATCACGCTGCGAAGGAAGAGTTTTATGGCCAATGGATGATCCACGAACTCGCCCGCCACGGTTACACGTTGAGCCCGGGCACGCTCTATCCGATGCTCCATGCCCTCGAGCGCAAAGGCTATCTGAGATCGCGCGAGGAACGACTGGGCCGCACATACCGGCGCATCTATCGGGCGACGGCGTTGGGCCGAGAGGCCGACCGAATCTGCAAAGTGCAGGTCCGGGAGCTGACCGGGGAGGGGCGCAATAAGAAACAAGCAGCTGGATCGCGACGCCGTTCCAACTCCAGTGCGGAGCAGGGACGAAAGGCGCCGTGATCCTTGGGAAGATATGGTCCCCCAGCGGGTTTCGGTGTCACTGCCTTTTCTGAGCAGGCGGGTGGGGGATCGGCAGCATGCCAAACGATGCCGCGGTGTTTGCATGCACGTTGCGGACTGCTACTCTCTCGAGGAGATTGATCGGAAATGCGATAACACAGTCACCGGGAGGTAATCGATTCAGTGCGCGGTCTAACCACCGTTTGCGCCGCCCTGATGTGCTTAGGGGCTTCCGCAATTTCGGCAGCACAGGCGCCTCGGGCGGAGGACGGCGCTGCCATCTATGCGCAGCGGTGTTCCGGCTGCCACGGCGAAAATCTGCACAATGTCAGCGGCGGCTGGTCGTTCGATCTGCGGCGTTTGCGGCCTGACGAGCACGACCGATTTGTCGATTCGGTGACTACCGGAAAGGACAACATGCCGTCCTGGTACGGCATCCTCAAGGACGAGGAGATCGAGGGAATCTGGGCCTACATCCGGGCTACGGTCGATAAAGATAAATGAGTGCGAAGGAGCCAATGTAGGGTGGACAAAGCGAAGGGTGCCCACCGCCTGCCGCCCGCAGGGACACGGGCGCGAAGGGCGCGCCTTTGTCGACCCTACGCTGGTCGTCAGGGCGTTTCGACCTGGAAGCATTGTATTAGGATGCCCAACTTCATAAGGAGTGACCCGATGAGAATCGCAAGGACAATCATGACGGCGAGCGCGCTTGCGGCTGCCGGTCTGCTTGTTTTGGCACCGACGGTGCCGGCGCGCTCGCAAGGCGTTGCCGCACCACCCGGCCTCGCTCGGATCAAACAGGACTATCGCCGACCCGCCCCGCGCCCGATCGAGAATCGGGCCTTGGCCGATCTCGGCCACGATCTCTTCTTCGACCCGCGCATTTCCGCCTCGGGCAAGACCGCGTGCGCAAGCTGCCACTTCCCAGAACTGGGCTATGTGGTGCGCGATGCGCATCCGCTCAACGATTCCGGCAAGCCGACCTCGCGCAAATCGCAGCCGTTGATCGGGTTGGGTTATGCCGCCAACGCGCCAGTCGGGTGGGATGGACGCAGCCCGACGCTTGAAGCGCAGGCAAAGGCATCGATCGCCACCGGGTCCATGTCGATGCGCGAGACCAACACGCCGGTCAGGGTTGAGGTGATCGAAGAGCGGATAAGATCGGCTCCTGACTATGCGGCAAAGTTCAACGCGGCCTTGCCGGGTAAGCCCATCGACATCGACGCAATTGCGCAGGCCGTGGCGGTGTTCGAGCGCACGTTGGAACCGGGGATTGCTCCCTTCGATCGGTGGGTCGGGGGCGACGAGGCGGCGATCTCAGAATCGGCCAAGCGCGGGTTCGCGCTTTTCGCCGGAAAGGTGGGCTGCGCCGCATGCCATGGCGGGTGGCGATTCACCGATGACCAGTTCCACGATATCGGCACCACGACGACCGATCAGGGCCGCGGCCGCGAGGTCAAGGACGCCGCGTTGAACTTCGCCTTCAAGACGCCGACGCTGCGATCGGTGGCGTTGCGTGCGCCATACATGCACAATGCCTCGATCGCGACGCTCGCCGATGTCGTTCGGCATTATGAGCGGGGCGGGATCGATCGCCCGAGCCGGTCGCCCATGCTGGTTCCCGTTCAGTTGAACGAGACTGAACGGCTCGATCTCGTTGCATTCATGGAAACCTTGACCGGCCAGGGCCAGGATGCGCGGCCAAGCCGTTGACGAAAACAGGGTATCGCGGAGACGGAACGCGCGCCAGCCGTCTCTGCGATCCGCATCACTCCCCTTGCAGGGTGAAGCCGATCAAGCGGCCGAGAACCACGACCAGGACCCAGCAGGCGATCGATATCCCTCCCGCGAGCCTCACCCGCGGCGGCGGCGTCGGATTAAGGTTCCATTTCCGCACGTCGCGAACCGTGATGAATTCGAAAATCATCATGTTGATGCCGGCGACGACAATGAGCGCCATCTTTATCCAGAATACGGGGTTCACGAAATACTCGGTGGCCCGGCTGATGAACAGGAGCGAACCTGCAATCACCGCAAGCACGAACGCACCCCAGGTGAACGGCAGAACCTGCTTTGAAAGCTCCGCAAACGGACGTTTGGTCGAAGCGAACCCGAGCAGGCGCAAGTCCACGATCGCTATCGTGGCAAGCACGAGCGAAACTGCGAAGACATGAACCACCTCGGCGGTGGTGAAGGCCCATGCCTTTTTGTGAATGAATACCGCCCAAGACGAGGCCTGGAGCATCTCCAAGAAAGCGGTAATGGATTGCAAGTTCACCTCCCCGGGATTGGTTCTTCACTTGCTTTTCTGTTTTGGCCTAACTCGGACGTTACCGCCTGTTCAGCCGTTCTTCAAATGCTTCGGTAGCCGCGGTGGCGAACGGGAGCATCAAAGTCAACGGTGCGCGCCAGGTCGTCAACGCCTTTCGTTTGCCATCATCCGGCAATCCCACCTCCCGCCGCACTGCCGGGAAAGTGACAAACTGTCGCGTCGTCATCGCCAACTTCTCCAGCCGACCCGCCTGGGCTGCGGCCTTCGGGGTCTCGGCCTTCAAGGTTGTCACCGCGTTCAAGTCATACGATAATTGCTTACCAGCTTGGCGTCATCGCCGGAGCCAGAGGAAGCGGAAGAAACGCGGAAGAAACGCCATGAACATAATATTCAGCATAATCAGAGAAGATACGTTCTGGAAAATCCTGCTCTTCATTCACTTTCTGCTCGCGGTCGGCCTGCTTGCCGCGGTCACGCTTCAGGCGGTGGCCGTTTTGATGCCGGCGCGACAGATGGCCGGCCATTTCATTGATCGCAGTCCGGTGCCGGCAGCGGGCTACACCGCCTTGATCGCCATCGTCTATGTGCTCCAGGCGCTGATGGGCGCGTGGATTTACATCAAGTACCGCACTTACGTCAGAATTCCGATGGAGCAACTCCGGCACTTTTGGACGGTCGGCTCCTTTGAGCTCAAAGAGCATGTCGTAACGATGGGCATGGGTCTCCTTCCGGCCTATTGGTATTTTTGGCGCCAACCTCTGTCCGCAGAGCATGACAACGTGCGCAGGTGGGTGACGGTTTTCCTGGCCCTGAGCGTGTGGTACGCTTTTATTGTGGGCCACGTCGCCAACGATTTTCGAGGGGTCGGATCATGACGCAGACCTTGGATGCAGGCGAGGGACTCTCCCAGTTCGACAGCCCCGCCGCAAGGGGCGCGCCGACATCGACGGTGCAGACGGGGGCGAAGTTCGGGACCTTTGCAATCACCTTCGGGATCGCATTTGCGCTCCTGTACACGGTCTACGAACGGCTCAATTGGCCGCTTTTCACTTATCATCCGGTACTCGGCAACCTGGATTTCGGGAGGCAGCCAACGGGCGTAGGTCCGCCCATGTTCTGGTATGGTTGGATCGTGCTCGCTGCTGCCAGCGCGTTAGTGGTAGCCTGCGCCGCTACAATTATTCCCGCGCGATGGCTCCGCCAGGCAACCGTTTTCTGTTGCGCCCTCGCCGTTCTTTGGCCCGCCTCCCTCGCCGGGCTTAGGATTTTCATCGTCGACTGGGCAACCTTTGACGCCGACTTCCTGAACTCGCCGTGGGTGGCGGCAATCCCAGGGTTCATAGGGACAGCGGTTATCACCTATTATTTCCCCGCCCGATTGGCTGAGCGCCTGTGGACGAGCTGGCTGCTGATCGTGCCGATCGTCGGACTTGTCGTCCTCGGCTCCTCGCTGCTGCAGCCGTGGTTTCTACGGTAGTAGATTACCGACGATGCCATTGTGAGCCCGCTCCCGCCGTGCCGCTGCACGACCAGTGGGCCAGACCCACCGCCTGACCTGGTAGCACCGACGTTGGCGCGGGGCCGACGTAAAAATCAGCTCAAGGAAAGCCGCAAAATACGTCGCGTGCCTTCCGCGCGCCGTATTTGGTTTACCAGAATCAGATTCAGTCTGATTGGATCGGACCAACCATTCGACGACCACCAGGGGGCTGACATGAGACAATTTCTTGCCGCTGTGGCAATAACGGTATCTTTGACGCCATTGGGGGCATTGGCGCAAGAACGCGTGGGGGATGCGGCATTGGGCGGATTGTCGGGCGCAATCGTCTTGGGCCCGGTAGGTGCGGTCGCCGGCATCGTGGTGGGTTACGCGGCGGGCCCGGCGATCAGTCGCTCGTGGGGACTGAGGCGATCGGACTCCCGTTACCCGGACAGGACTGCGCCGCGTCCGGCGGCGGCGCGCTCCAATAACGCCGAATTGAAGCAGGCAACCGCCCAGAGCGTTTCGGCAGCTCCGCCCCGGCCCGCTTCGGGAACGAAACGCACGTGGGACTCGCCACCCGTCCTCGGATTCGAGTGACGAGCGAAATCATCGGCCGACCAGAATCCGACGCGGCCATACCCTTCGACCTCATCCTAGGAGCATCGCACGGAAGTCGGGCTTGCCCGACTTCGGCAGTTTAAAAAAGATCGAAATCGGCAACAGCCGATTTCGATTGCGATGCGTCTCGAAGGATGGCCACAAGCGAGATCGTGCCAGCGGCCATCCTTCGTTCTTCGAGAGCCTCAGGACGCCGCGCTGCGCACGGCTCCCCGGGATGAGGTCTGCAATTGGTCGTTGCCGCCGAGATTTCGTAGATATTTTCAACCGGTTGTGACGCACTGCCGCTGGCCGGCGACGGCCTAATGTTGTTCCTTCTCAGGGGCGCTTTTATGCGATAGAGTGTTGAGAAGAAGGATTTGGCACACGAATTTGGCACACCAACGGGCCGATAGGCGGGCGGAAACCATGACAAAATCGCAAAGTGCATCTCTCCTGTTAGGGCTGGCGCTGGCTCTCCCTCTCGCGTTTGCCGGAATCGCATGGGCCGGAGGCGCCTCGCTGGACGAGGACGAGGAAGATCAGTCGAACGCGGGCGTTTCATTTTTCGGGTTTGCCAAGGATCTCGATCGCGGCGGCGGCGTCGCGGATGCCAAGGTGAGCGCTGAAATCAAGAACCGCAATGCCAGCCTTGTGACCCGCACCGACGACCAAGGCCATTTCAAGTTTTCCGGTTTCAGCAAGGACATCGATCCGAAGGACGTGGAGATCTCCTGCAGCAAGGAGGGCCTCAAGCTGCAGCGGACCGTGCGGCGGCAGCCGCCGGGCGGCGATGCGGCGACCTCGATCGAAGTCGATTGCTTGATGGTCAAGCCGTAGCGGCCTCCGCGGTCATGCCCGTCCCCGGACTTGATCCGGGGATTGTCGCGGGCAAGCAAGGCGTAGATGGCGGGACAAGCCCGGTCGTGACTTCAGTAGGCCGCGACTCCGTAAAGGCCATGACTCCGTAAAGATGGTTCGAACATGAGCGGAATCCGGTCTCACACTCTCGCCGGAATTTTCCTGAGCGGCCTGCTAGGGGCGCTGCTCCCGGCGAGTGGGGCTTTCGCCGAGCTGTTGTTTGACACGCCCGATTTGGCGTTGACCGGCCGCGTGACATCTTCTCAGGAAGGCGCCATGGAGGGCGTCCTGGTCAGTGCGCAGCGGACCGGCTCTCCCGTCAGCGTCACCGTCGTGACCAATCAGGCGGGCCGCTACAGCTTCCCGGTCGATCGTCTCACGCCCGGGCATTATGCGTTGCGGATCCGCGCGATCGGCTACGAGCTTGATGGGCCGGCCGCTGCCGATGTCGCCGCCAAGGGAACCGTGACGGCCGATCTCGCGCTGCGCAAGGTCGACGACATTGCCTCCCAGATGACCTCGACCGAATGGCTGATCAGCATGCCGGGCGCCGAACAGAAGCGCCCGCTGATCGAGTGCATGAGCTGCCATACCTTGGAGCGCGTGGTGCGCTCGAAGTTCACCGCTGACGCGTTCGTCGGCGTGCTCAAGCGCATGGCGAACTACGCCAACAACTCCACTGTGCAGAAGGTCCAGGCGCGGGTCGCGGAACGCGAAGTGCCCGACGATCGGGCGCGACGGGTCGGCGAATATCTCGCGACGGTCAATTTGAGCAAACGCGACCGCTGGGATTATGAGCTCAAGACGCTGCCGCGTCCGACCGGCGCGGCGACGCGCATCATCATCACAGAGTACGACATGCCGCGCAGCACGATCGCCCCTCACGACGTGCGCACCGATGCCGACGGTTTCATCTGGTATTCGAATTTCGTCGAGCCCTATCTCGGTCGGCTTGATCCGCGTACCGGGGCCCATGCGGAATTTGCGTACAAGTCGCCGAAACCGAAATTTCCTGCCGGCGCGCTGGCGCTGGAGCCTGACCACGACGGCAACTGGTGGCTTGCCCTGATGTTCCAGGGCGGGGTCATGAAGTTCGATACCCGCACCAAGACGTTTCGCCATTATCCGTTGCCCGCCGAACTCAACTCCGACACCGCGCAGCAATCCCATGTGATGCCGCGTCAGTCTCATGTGGACGGCAAGGTGTGGACGAACGACGTCAACAGCCATTCGATTCTGCGACTCGATCTGGCGACCGGCGCCTATGAGCGCGTCGATCCGTTCCAGGGCATGCCGATCGGTGTCAATCGTCAGCATTCGCCATATGGAATGGCAGCCGACAAGAACAACGACCTCTATTTCATGGATTTCGGCGACGAGAGCGTGGGGCGGATCGACGCCAAGACCTTCCGGGCCACCATTTACCCGACGCCGACGTCCCACTCGCGCCCACGTCGCACAATGCTGGACGACAAGGGGCGGCTGTGGTTTGCGGAGTTTGCCGCGAACAAGCTCGGCATGTTCGATCTCGATCGCGAAAGCATCAAGGAATGGGATGCACCCACGCCGCACACTTATCCGTACGACGTCTATCTCGATAGGAATGGCGAATTATGGAGCGGCTCGATGTCGAACGACCGCGTGTTGAGGCTTGACCCGCAGACCGGAAAGTCGGTCGAGTATCTGTTGCCGCGCCAGACCAATATTCGCCGCATTTTCGTCGACAACACCACTACGCCGGTGACCTTCTGGGCCGGCAACAACCACCACGCCGCCATTCTCAAGATCGAACCGCTCGATTAGAGCGCGTTCGGTCAGATCGTTTGCCGACGATACCCAACGGACCTCATCCTCAGGAGGCCGCGCTCTTTCGCGGCCGTCTCGAAGGATGGACCAAGCACTGACTCGTTCCATCCTTCGAGACGCCGTGCTGCGCACGGCTCCTCAGGATGACGTCGTTGATTTCTTCACGCACCCGCAGGCGGGATCGGTATCCGTGGCGCTTTCGCGATGCATTAGCGTTGGTACGCGGTTCGCAATGGGCAATCCGGGGGAAGCACCATGCAAGGCATCAATTACTGGGCGGTCGTCGTCGCCAGCATTATCGGATATGCGGCAGGAGCAGTATGGTATTGGGGGTGGTCGAAACCCTGGATGGAGGCGCAAGGCTTCACTCCGGAATCCATGAAGGCGAATCAATCCCCTGCCCCTTATTTGGTGGCGTTTGCGGCGAACGTAATAATGGCCGTGATGCTGGCAGGCCTGGTGGGTCACCTTGGGATCGCAGGGGTGACGATCCGCACCGGCATCATATCAGCGGCGGCGGTATGGCTCGGATTTGTCGCGACGACACAGACCGTGAACTATAGCTTCGGCAAGCGCCCGCTCAAGCTCATGCTGATCGACAGCGGCCATTGGTTGGTCGTACTGCTGCTGCAGGGAGCGGTCATCGGCTTCATGGGCGTATCGTAACGTCTCATGCCGTCTATCGCGATGGCGAGGGTGCGTCGCTAGCCGAGGTCGTCCGCTCGGGCCCACGCCGATCGGGCAACCTCAACCAAAGTGTGACATTCCACGCCTTGTGACGCCCGGAATGCGCGGCGCATAATGTGTCAGGAACATCCGAAAGGGCGCGGCGCGCCAAAAATCGCGCACCGTCGAGGAGGAAGCATGAGCGAGCAGGTCTACGAAGTTCCCGCCGAATGGGAGAAGCGCGCCTACGTCGATAACGCCAGATATGCCGCCATGTATGAGCGTTCGATCAAGGATCCGGCCGGCTTCTGGGCCGCGGAAGCAAAGCGCATCGACTGGTTCAAGCCATTCACCAAGGTCAAGAACACATCGTTTGATCTGCATCATGTGTCGATTAAGTGGTTCGAGGACGGCGTCACCAACGTGGCGCACAACTGCGTTGATCGCCATCTCGCCAACCGCGGCGATCAGATCGCCATCATCTGGGAAGGTGACGATCCGAAACATGACCGCAAGATCACCTACCGGGAACTTCACGCCGAGGTCAGCCGGTTTGCCAATGTGCTGAAGGCGCGGGGCGCCCGGAAAGGTGACCGGATCACGATCTATCTGCCGATGATCCCCGAAGCTGCCTACGCCATGTTGGCCTGCGCCCGCATCGGCGCCATCCATTCGGTCGTATTCGGCGGATTCTCGCCGGACTCGCTCGCCGGGCGCCTAGAGGACGCAAAATCCACGATCGTGATCACGGCCGACGAAGGTGTGCGCGGTGGACGCAAGATTCCGCTCAAGGCAAATGCCGAGCAGGCCGCCGACCGCGCCGGGGGCGTCGCCACCATGATCGTGGTGCGCCACACCGGCGCCGCCGTGGGCATGAAATCTGGTCGCGATTTCTACTACGATGAAATCGCCAAGGAGGTGGCGGCCGACTGTCCCTGCGAACCGATGAATGCCGAGGATCCGCTTTTCATCCTCTACACCTCGGGTTCCACCGGCAAGCCCAAGGGCGTGCTGCACACCACCGCCGGCTATCTGATATTCGCAGCGATGACGCATCAATTCGTCTTCGATTATCACGACGGCGATATCTACTGGTGCACCGCCGACGTGGGTTGGGTGACGGGACACAGCTACATCGTCTACGGTCCGCTTGCGAACGGCGCCACCACACTGATGTTCGAAGGCGTACCGAACTATCCGAGCACTTCGCGATTCTGGGAGGTTGTCGACAAGCACAAGGTCAATATTTTCTACACGGCACCGACCGCGATCCGGGCTCTCATGCAGGGCGGCGACGGGCCGGTAAAGAAGACTTCGCGTGCGAGCCTGCGGTTGCTCGGGACGGTTGGAGAGCCGATCAATCCGGAGGCGTGGGAGTGGTATCACCGCGTCGTCGGGGGTCGCCGCTGCCCCATCGTCGATACCTGGTGGCAGACCGAGACCGGCGGCATCCTGATCACGCCGCTGCCGGGCGCGACGAGCCTCAAG
>Ga0137394_10003262_pt1 | contig 12159 bp, 9 predicted proteins | sample czobulk116metaG_FD_108278 | JGI IMG/M metagenome (GOLD analysis project Ga0137394, IMG submission 108278) | Vadose zone soil microbial communities from Angelo Coast Range Reserve, California, USA - czobulk1.16 metaG | ecosystem: Environmental > Terrestrial > Soil > Vadose zone | place: USA... | reverse complement strand
TCCGCTGGGTCCTGGCGGTGCCGGAAGATTCCGCGATTCGGGAACCGCGCCACCTGGAAGGAAAAGTCATCGCGACCGAAGTCGTGCACATCACGGAAAGCTATCTCGCCAAGCACGGCATAAAAGCCCGCGTGGAGTTTTCCTGGGGCGCCACTGAAGTCAAAGTGCCGCAACTTGCGGATGCGATTGTCGAAGTGACGGAGACCGGGTCGTCGCTCCGCGCAAATCGTCTGCGCATCGTCGATACCGTGCTGGAATCCGCGACCGTGTTCATCATGAACCGCGCCGCGGCAGCCGATCCCTGGAAGCGTGAAAAAGCGGAAAACCTGATTCTGATGCTACAAGGCGCTATCGCCGCTGCGAGTAAGGTGGGCCTGCTCCTGAACGTCCATCGCGACGATCTCGAGGCTGTTCTGGGGGTTCTCCCTGCACTCAAAAAGCCGACGATTTCCGCTTTGAGTGACCCGCACTGGGTCGCGGTAAATACCATCATCGAGGAGGCGGTGGTCCGGCAGATTCTGCCGAAGCTCAAAGCCGCCAAAGCCCAGGGGATCGTCGAATATCCCTTGAACAAGATTGTGCTGTGATGCGCATCCTGAGACTTACGCCTGCAGTCGAGAAGAAACTTTTACGGGCGCGCCAGGAGCACGACACGGAAGCCGAACATATTGCGGGGAAAATCATCAAGGATGTTCGCCGGCGGGGAGACGCAGCACTATCGGCTTGGGTGAAGAGACTCGACGACATCGATCTCCGCAGAGAGAGTTTGTGGATTGCAGAAGACGAAATTCGTGCCGCCTCTAAGCAAGTGAGCCGCGAGTTTCTTCGCGCGCTCGAACACGCCGCCCGCAATGTCCGCGGCGTCGCGGAAAAGCAGTTGCCGAGACCATGGACGATGGATGTTGAACCCGGAGTGAAAATCGGCCAGGTGGTGCGCCCGATCAATGCCATCGGCTGCTATGTCCCGGGCGGCCGGTTTGCGCTCGTTTCCACCATGGTGATGACGGTTGTTCCAGCCCAGGTTGCGGACGTCCGCGACATCCAGGTCGCGTGCCCGCGGCCGAACGCCGCACTCCTGGCCACAGCCGGCTTTCTCGGCGTCACACGCATTGCCAGAATGGGTGGCGCACAAGCCATCGCGGCTCTGGCCTACGGCACGAAGCGCGTGGCCCGCGTCGAAAAGATTTTCGGGCCTGGTAATCGCTTTGTTACCGCTGCTAAGCAAGTTGTCAGCAGCGATTGCGCGATCGATCTGCCCGCGGGCCCGACCGAAGCGATTGTTTTCTCGACAACAGGCAACCCTCGCTGGATCGCCGCGGACCTGCTCGCGCAAGCCGAACATGCTCCCGATGCCGGCAGCTATCTTGTCACGACTTCAACGAGGCTCGCCCGGCAGGTGCAGACCGAAGTGACCCGGCAACTGCGCCAATTACCGGCGACGAATCCCGCGCAAATTTCGATGAACCGCACAGGAGCAATTCTTGTCGCGTCGTCTCTCCAGGCCGCCTGCGAATTCGTGAATCGATTCGCGCCGGAGCACCTCACCCTGTCCGGCAATCGGAAGGCCCTCTTGAAGCAGATTGACGCCACGGGAACTGTTTTTCTCGGTCCTTGGGGCGCCGAACCGCTTGGCGACTACGCCAGCGGAAGCAATCATGTGCTACCGACCGGAGGTTGGGCTCGCAAAAGAGGCGGACTCTCAACCGCGGATTTTGTGAAATGCATCAGCGTTCAAACGATCACTCGGCAGGGCTTCCGACGTCTGGCTGGAACCGTTGAAACACTTGCAACCTCAGAGGGGCTCATGGCACACGGCAACGCAGTGAGGGTCCGCCGATGAAAGTTCATTTGCCCGTGCGCGAAGCCATTCTGAATCGTCGCACGTACGAGGCGCCCGCCGAGGGACGCTCCGACAAAATGCGCCTGGACTTCAATGAGAACACCGCGGGCTGTTCGCCGGCGGTGCGGCGCGCGCTGGCGAAGCTCACGAGGAAACAACTGGCGATGTACCCCGAATATCAGGCGCCGACACGCCGGATCTCGCGCTATCTCGGTGTCCGCCCGAAAGAATTGCTGCTCACCAACGGCGGTGACGATGCGCTGCGCGTTTTTTTCGATACCTTCGTTGAGTCCGGCAGCCGCATCCTGATTTGCGAGCCCACGTTTCCGATGTACCGCTACTACGCGGAGATTTACGGGGCTAGGATTTCGGCGCTGCGCTACGGCAGCGAGATGGAATTCCCGCTCGAGGACGTCATCGCCGCGCTGCGGAAAAAGCCGCGCGTTCTCTTCATCGCCAATCCCAATAATCCGACGGGTACTCTGCTTCACCAAGAAGAGTTGCGACGAATCTTGAGAGCGGCCACGCACACGGCGGTAGTGATGGATGAAGCCTATGCGGAGTTTTCAGGCTTCACCGCGATGCCGTGGATTCGGAGGTACCCGCAGTTGTTTGTGGCAAAGACGTTTTCGAAAGTTGCCGGGCTCGCAGCCTTGCGCCTCGGCGCGGTGATTGCCTGCGAAGAGTCGCTCGCTCTGTTGTGCCGCGCCATGCCGCCCTTCCCTGTCAATCTTGCCGCGCTGGTGGCGGCGGAAGCGGCGCTGAACGACCGGACAACGATCGAGCGTTACGTGAATGGGGTGAAACAGTTGCGCGCGTGGTTCGCGGCAGAATTGGAAAAGCTTGGCGTGAAGACGTACCCGAGCGCTGCAAATTTTCTTCTCGCGAATTTCGGGCCAAGCGGGCCGGCACTTTTTCAGAAGCTGGAGAAGCAAGGGATTCTTCTTCGCGAGCGCAGCAAGGACATCGCGCCCGGGTTTGTGCGCATCACCATTGGAACGCGATCTGAAATGCGGCTGTTGCTGAAGACAATTCGAAAGCAATGGAAGACGCCGGTCTGAACGCCCGCGCCAAAGAAGGACTCCCCATGCCACGTACAGCGACGATTCATCGCAAGACAAACGAGACGGATATCCGCCTGAAGCTGAACCTGGATGGACGCGGAAAGGCGCGCATAGCAACGGGAATGCGCTTCTTCGACCACATGCTCGAGCTGGTCGCGCGGCACGGCGCGTTTGATCTGGATGTGGATGCGCGCGGCGATCTCGATGTGGACCAACATCACACCGTGGAAGATGTCGGCATCACGCTCGGGGTAGCGGTACAGAAAGGCCTTGGCTCCAAGCGCGGCATTTTGCGCGCAGGCTATTTCTTGATGCCCATGGACGAAACACTCGCCGCGGCCGCCGTTGATCTTGGCGGAAGGCCCTACTGCGTCGTGAACGCAAAGATCGCGGCGAAACGCGTCGGCGATTTCCAGGTAGAGCTGGTGGAGGATTTTTTCCAGGGCTTCGCGCAGGCGGCGAAGGCCAACGTCCATCTTCGCGCTCTGTACGGGCGCTCGTCGCATCATCAGGTCGAAGCCATGTTCAAGGCGTTCGCGCGCGCCTTGCGTTTCGCCGTGGCGCGGGACAAACGCTTGCGGAAGATCTTGCCGAGCACAAAGGGGCTGCTATGAAAGTGACGATCGTCGATTACGGTGCGGGCAATGTGCCCTCCGTGGAGCGCGCCCTCGAACGTCTCGGGGCCGAATCCGAGCGGACCAGCTCACCCGAACGCATTTCGAAAGCGGAGGCTTTGCTGCTGCCCGGCGTGGGGCACTACGCCGCCTTGGTTCGCGCTCTCGACGAACGAAATATGCGCGCACCTCTCGTTGGCGCCATCCAGCAGGGCGTCCCTTTTCTGGGCATCTGCCTCGGACTGCAGGTGCTGTACGAATCAAGCGAGGAAGCCCCGCAACTGCGCGGCTTGCAGTTGCTGCCGGGCACAGTGTGCGGGTTGCCCTCAAACGTGAAGCTCCCGCATATGGGCTGGAATCAGGTCGTCAGAACGCGTCATTCATGTCTCCTCGATGGCATCGAATCCAGCGCCTACTTCTACTTTGCTCACTCCTACGCGGTCCTCGATTCGAATGGAGCGTCGGCGGCAACTTGCTCGCACGGAACGCCATTCGCCGCCGTCGTGGAAAAGGAAAATATCTTCGCGGTGCAATTCCACCCGGAGAAGAGCGGCGACCCGGGCGCGCGCCTGTTGCGGAATTTTCTGAGGATTGCGGCATGAGCCTGGCGCATCGCATCATTCCCTGCCTTGATACCGATGGCGAACGCGTCGTCAAGGGCGTCAACTTCGTCGGGCTGCGCGATGCCGGCGATCCCGTCGCGCTGGCGGCGCGTTATAACGCCGAAGGCGCCGACGAATTGGTGGTTCTCGACATTGCCGCCTCCCGCGACCGCCGCCCCACGTTCCTCGAAACCATCCGGCGTGTCGCCGCGGAATTGGCCATTCCTCTCACCGCTGGCGGCGGCATTCGAACGCTCGAGGACGGGCGCGCCGTGGTGCGTGCTGGCGCGGACAAAGTCACCGTGAACACTGCGGCAGTGGAACGGCCCGAGCTCATTTCCGAATTGTCGCGAGAGTTTGGTGCGCAGGCCGTGGTCCTGGCAATTGACGCAAAGCGCGCCGGTGATCATTGGGATGTCATGGTTCGCGGCGGGCGGGAATCCGCCTCTCTCGATGCCATCGAGTGGGCGCGGGCAGGGGTCCGAGCGGGCGCCGGTGAAATTCTGCTCACTTCCGTTGATCGCGATGGCACGCAGAGCGGTTTCGACGTAACGCTGACCGCGGCAATCTCGAAAGCCGTAAACGTCCCGGTGATCGCATCCGGTGGCGCCAAATCACCCGGACATTTTGTCCAAATTTTCCAGGAAGGCGCGGCGGATGCAGCACTGGCGGCCTCGATTTTTCACGATAGTGTGCAATCCATTCGAGCGCTGAAGGAATTCCTCGCGGCACGCGGCGTCGAGGTTCGCCTGCCGTGCTAATTCCCTGTATCGACTTGCAAGATGGGCAAGCGGTTCAATTGGTTCACGGGCGGAAGCGCGAGCTTGCCGTCGCCAACGTCTTCGGCCTTCTAAGGAAATTCAAGGAATATTCCTGGTTACACGTCATCGACCTGGATGCAGCCATGGGGAAAGGCCGGAACGACGAGCTCGTACGTGAGCTCTGCACGACTGCACATAAAGATTTCGGCATGAAGGTGCGCGTTGGCGGCGGGATTCGAACCGTTTCGCGCGCTGAAGAAATTGCCGGATGGGGCGCGAGCCAGGTAATTGTCGGGAGCGCCGCTTTCCGCCGCGGAAAAGTGGACACCAGATTCCTGCGGCGGCTCGCAAAAAGATCACGCCGAAAACAAATCGTCATCGCGCTCGACACGGCCAGGGGAAACATCACCATTCATGGCTGGCGGAAGCGCCTGGCGCTTCAGGCTGACAAAGTGATGACGCAGCTTGAGCCTTTCTGCGCGGGATTCTTGTGCACCGACGTCGACCGCGAAGGCACGATGAGGGGCGCGAACCTCGAATGGTTTCAGAAGCTGCGCAACGCGACTTCCCATCCGATTATCGCCGCGGGCGGCATCAAAACGTGGCGCGAGATCGCCGCCCTAGAAAAGATGGGAATGGATGCCGCCGTCGGCATGGCCATGTACAAGAACCGCTTGCGCGCTTGATTCTGGCCTGGTCTTCGCTCAAGCCCTGTGATTTGGCAAGGGTATCCCGCTGCGTCAGCGCAGATACGCGTCGGTGATGTACTGCTGCACCATGCGCTGGGTGTTGAAGAACGAGCCGTTGATGGCAATGGCGTGCTGCATGACTTCCAGGAACTTGGCGCGATCGTTGTAGTACATCGGAAGAATCACACCCTCCAGCTTGTTATAAAGTGATTCGGCCTCGGCCGCGCTGTCGGTCGGAGCATTGCCAGCAGCGCTGCGCCGTGATTCGCCGATGCACCAGCCGGTAACGCCTTCAATGTGGCCTTCTACCCACCAGCCGTCAAGAATGCTCAAGCTCGGCACGCCATTCAGCGCGGCCTTCATCCCGCTGGTGCCGGAAGCTTCCAGAGGAAACTGCGGCGTGTTGAGCCAGAGGTCCACGCCAGAAGTTATCTTCCCGCCCAGCTCGAGATTGTAATCATCGAGGAAAACCACGGGCACTGTTTTTCGCAGCGCTTTTTTCGCCTGGAAAATCCGACGAATAATGTCCTTCCCGCCGCCATCATTCGGATGCGCTTTGCCGGCATAAACAATCTGGAAGTTGCCGGCGTTCTTGGCAATCTGCCGGAGGCGATCGAGATCAGCCAGGATCAAGTCGGCGCGCTTGTACCCCGTTGCGCGGCGCGCAAAACCGATCGTAAAAGCCTCCTGATCAAGCTTGAGGCCGGTCTTCTTGCGAACAGTCTCGAGCAGATCGTGCTTGGCGATCAGATGAGCCGCCCAGACTTCCTCCGCCGGCAAGCCCAGCGCACTCCGCAAACTGTAGTTGTCCTCGCGCCACGATGGAATGTAGCGGTCAAAGAGTTGCTGAAACGCAGGAGAAGTCCACGTCCCGGCGTGCACACCGTTGGTAATGGCCTCGATTGCTACTTCCGGAAACATCTGGCGCGAGGTTTCGCCGTGTTGCTTGGCAACGCCATTGACGTACGTGCTGAGTCTCAGCGCTAGTTGCGTCATGTTGACGGAAGCACCGCGGCGCGCCGCTTCTTGCAAGCCCGGGAAATTCTGTTCCGCTTGCAAAACGCGCTTCATCAAGTCCGCGGAAGAAGCATCTTTCAAATCGAGAAATTCCGTCTGGCTGGGAAATACCCGAGTGAGGTATTCCATTGGGAAGCGGTCGTGTCCGGCGGGCACCGGAGTATGCGTGGTGAAGACGCACTTGCTGCGGACCTTTTCGATGTCCTCGCTGCGAATGGACGTACGCCCCGCCTTCTCGGCCTCATCCTCCAGCAATTGCAGGGCTAGAAGCGCCGCGTGGCCTTCGTTCATGTGGTAGCGCGTGAGGTCGTTGTAGCCGAGCGCGCGGAGAATGCGGACCCCCCCGATTCCCAACACGACTTCCTGGCACAAACGGTAGTACGAATCGCCGCCATACAAAGCGCCGGTAAGATTGCGGTCGGCGTCGGCGTTGGAAGGGAGGTCGGCATCGAGAAAATAGATAGGCACCTCAAAACCGCGCACCCCTTTTGCGGAATACCGCCAGCACCGCAGCTCGACGCGGCGGTTTTCAATGGAGACGCTGGCTCGGGCGGGCCCCTCCGTCAAGAAGTCTTCGACACGCCACTCGACGGGTTCTTCGCTCTGCGAGCCGTCTTCGGCGAGGTGCTGGGTGAAGTACCCCTTGCGGTAAAGCAGGGAGATGGCAACCATAGGCAGGCGCAGATCCGCAGCGGCACGAATCGTATCGCCCGCAAGAACGCCTAGCCCGCCGCTGTAGCTCGGCATGGCGTTCTCCAATGCAATCTCCATTGAAAAGTAAGCGACCAGTCGCTTTATGGAATTGACCTGAATTGCCATCTCACTCGTTTCTCTTTTGGGTGCGGGCAACCGCTACCGTGCGGAAAAACACGCATCTGTAAACCTTAGATTGTCAGGGATTCGCGACGCGCAAGCAAGTGCTGGGATGCGGCGTGTGCCCATTCGCCCCGTTCAGGTGTTCCACCGAGAGACACGCCTTAGGAGTGGAAATCAAGACTCTGCGCCTTCAAGGTTAAAGCGCAGGCGGGTTAAGCGACACGAACCGGAGGACAAGCAGAGTTGGACCTGATCTCTGCGTTCCGGAGCGCACCGAATAACGCAAACCCTCGCTATTGCGTGACGGTCTTTACGGCGTCGCCGATTTTGAAGCCCGAGCCGGAGACGGCGACGGCGACAGCGGAAATGTCGTCCACTTCGGTGATCTTTACGACGCCGACAGCCGAGGCCAAACGGCGGATGACTTGGCCGGTGGCGGGATCCTTAATCTCGCGGGTAACACGCTCGACATTGAGCTGGTCGCCGACCTTCAGGCCGGCCTTGCCGCCAACGTTTAGAATGATCTGCCCGCCTTCGACTGCCGCGACGAGACCGGAAACGTTGATGGTGCGGGTTTGCAGCTTGGTGTTGTTGGCAACAAGCCCGGTACTCATCTGATCGACCGCGTTCTTCACGGCTTCCCCGAGAATGGTCTGCTGGAAATCGCTGCTGCCAAAGTTTGCGCCCCCTGCGCCGAAGCCGTGCCAGTTGCCGCCGCCACCGAGCAACGACGTGCTTTCCCTCGCGGATTCTCCCTTGCCGTCGGCGACACCGAGGATTTCCCCGGTATCAATGTCCACCATGCGGGCGTTGACGGCAACGATGGCCTTGCTCTTTTTCTTTCCGAAGCCGCCGATGCCGAATCCGCCGAGACCCCCGCCGCCGCCGCCGATGTTGGTGTTCTTGGTTTCGTTGCCGAACTGCGTGATGCTGCCGACGATGATGGCGTCCACACCGAGTAGTTTCCCGATCTTGGCGGCAGAGGTTGGATTGGCGCGATCGCTATTGGAGAAATTCTGCTCGGTGAGAATCTTGTCGAGCGCTTTGCGTTCGATGACGGAATAGGTGCCGTCCTTGACGAGATCGGTGACCAGCAAGTCGGAGATGCCTTTACCAACGTCGACATTGGTGCCGAATAGCGCGGCGGTAGAGGTCTGCACGGTGGCATAGTCGAAATCGAAAATGGCCACGCGCTTCTTGCGTCCCTGCGGCGCAGCAGGCGCAGCGGCTTGCGCCGGGGCGGCAGCAGGAGCCGCAGCGGGAGCGGGCGCCGCGGGCTTTGCCTGGGCGTTCGATGCGGGCGCCGCGACCAGGAGGCTGAAAGCCAAAACCAGGACAGACCACACAAACTTTTTCATGATGGACCTCTCACCTGGGACTATTTTCTTCAAGGGACAAGATACCGCCGCGAAGTGAGATGAATGTTACTGGCCTGCGGCTGCGGGTGTCAATCCTAGTCTCCGCGTTGCTACGACTTTATAACGTGGAGGAAACCGGCAGATTCGATGAGCCTTTCGCAAGCATGTCAAGAGAAAGCCCTTCAAGGCAGAAGGTGAGGGTGGTTGAGGTATGGAATTTGCGAGTTGGATAGCCACAATCGGTGCCTCTTATCCCCGAAAAGCAAAGAGGGGCTCGCAAGCGCCCCTCTTTGGGTGAATTGCCTTTGTGACTTGCAGCTGCTTCGTTAGAACTCGAGGCGCACGGACAACTGTGCCTGGCGAGGATCGCCCACGCCAACGCGCAGGAAGCCGTCAAAGTTGAACAGCGCAGGCGTGGCGAGTGGGTTCACGTTGTTTTTATTGTTGAAGGTGTTAAACATCTCGATCGCTGGAATGAGTCTGTATCGCTCTCCAAGCTTGAAAGGCCGCATTGCCCGCCAATCGAATGACGTGTACTCATTGTTTTTCCATGTCGAATTGCGTTTGCAGCCTAGTGTAGTGGCACAGTTTGCCGGAGTGATGGGTTGTGGTGTATGTGCTTGCAGGCGGGCGTCTACGTTAAACCCGCCAGGAAGCTCGAAATAGCTGAAGAGATTGAATTTGTGACGTTCATCGCGGTCGGAAAAGCTGTAATCCAGTGCGGGAATCAGAGGGTTTAGCCGGCGGTCCGTAAAAGGATCGCGCTCGTTCGAGTCGTTATCCAAATCTTCCGAGAGCACGTAGTTCCACTCTACCTGGAAGCGCTGGCTAAACCGTTTTCTCATTCCGATGGTGAGGCCCCGGTAGAGGGATTTTGCCGTGCTTCCGGTGATGAACAGATCCCCGAGCTGCGGTCCAAAAGTACCCCCTGGCACAAAAGTCCCGTCGTCAGCAAAATACCCACCCACGTTGCCGTTGATAAACGACGTCAGGTGAACTCCCTTGGATAGAGTGAAATCGGCATAGGCTGTTAAATTCGGGTAGATTTCTTGCTCGTACGCCACATTCGTCGTGTAAATCCGCGGATTCGCGTAGTGCTTGCTGAAGAGCCTCACCCCCGTGAAACATGGGAACGGATTACTGCCGCAAGATGAGATACCGGGCGTGGCAGGGAAGGGGCTGGGCCAAGTTGGTAACCCAGCCCCGAAATTGATGGCATTGGCCGAGGATGCGAAAATCGTGCTCTGTTGCACGCCGTTGGTCGTAATCGAACCCACCTGCGAGAGCATGTTCTGGCGTCCATTGAAAATGCCGTAGCTACCCCGAAGCAGGGACTTGTGGTTATTCAGCACGTCCCAAGCGAAACCGACTCGTGGTTGGAACTCCTTCTTCTGGCTGTGGAGCGTCCCATCCGATGGGAACAGGGGGTTGGTTAGGAAGGTGCCGTAGGCTGTTTGGCTGGGGGATGTGATCACGTTTGGAAAAATTTCCGCTTCCCAGCGCAGGCCATAGCTCAGGCTGAGATTCGGTAGGATTTGCCACTTGTCCTGGGCGAAGAGTGCGTAATCCTGATTGTTGATGCTAGAGGCGCCAGGCTTGATGTTGATCAGTCCCGTCGGGACGCCGTCCTGAAGATAGAAAATGAGCGGTCCGCCCACGACCGTTGCGCCTGGGGCTGCACAGCCATTGTTGATGTCACCGAAAGTTCCGTCAGAGCACTCCGCTGTGTTTGGTCCGAAACCATTGCCCATTGAAGCTGGCGACGCATAGTGGAGGAATCCAACGACGCTGTCAAAAATGTAGCGGCCGGTGAAGAATCCGCGGAAGACCTGGGAGTTGTTCGTATGCAGCCAGTCGCCCCCAAACTTGAAATTATGTTTTCCGCGAACAATGGAGAAATTGTCGCGGAGCTGCGTGCGCCAAATCGTCTCGTCGACGTTTGGTTCAAGGAAGAACGGGCTCCCGATGCGGAAGGTGGTCCCGAATCCCATGGCAGTGTCTGCCGGTATTTTGGATGGAGTTGCCGATCGCGGCCTGACCTCGCGCTGGTAGCTGAAGTGCGCTTCGTTCAGCTTGTTCGAGGAGATTGTGGTGTAATGATTGACGTTGATGACGCTTATTTTGGATGGTCCCTCGATTCCGTTCGCAGAATCTCCGTACGTCGGCACGTCGAAGGTTTGGTTCGTGTTCTTTGAGTAGTCGAAATTGTAGGACAGAGCAAACTGGTTTTTTTGGTTTACGTTCCAGTCGAACCGGCCCAGCGCCGCTGAGTTGCGGATGGGATGTTTTACCTGCTGTCCATCGTCCTGCCCCACGCCGTTCTTCAAGAAGTTCAGGAGTGCCACCCTCTGGCATTCGGCGCTGGCGCTGATCGCGGCGTCGTCGGTTCCCACGACCGGACTTGCCACCGAACAAGCAGCCCCGAGCGGCACGCTCAGATTGGGGCGGGTCAGCTCCGCGATAATTTGTTCAAAGGCCCCGAAAAGGAACATTTTGTCCTTAACGATTGGCCCGCCGATCGTTCCGCCAAATTGGTTGCGGCGAAAGTCCTGGAGGGGTTTGCCATCCGAGGTGGCCGCGGTCAGCGATTCGGTGCGGAAATATTCGAAGCCGCTTCCGTGGATATCATTCGTTCCAGACTTGGTAATGACGTTGACAACGCCACCAGCAGTGCGCCCGAATTCCGCGTTGGCCCCGCTGGCGATGACCTGGAATTCCTTGACCGCGTCGAGTGTGATGTCTATTGCAGCGCGCTGTCCGCCGAGTTGCTCGCCAAAAAAGCCGTTGTTGTAGTCTCCGCCATCGAGGCTGATGTTATTGAACACGCCGCGCTGTCCGTTGAAATTGATTTCGTCGCCGTCCGGGCCCTGCGAAATGCTCACACCGGGGGTTAGCGTCAGCAGATCTTCAAATTTGCGCCCCAGCACCGGCGTCGCGTTAACCGTGAGCTCGTTCAAGGTCGAGGACGATTCAGTCTTTGTCGTTTCGATGACTGGCACGTCGGTGACGACAATCTGCTGCGCCACCGAAGAAACTTTCAAAGTGACCGGGATCGTGAGCGTCTGTCCGACCGTCAAGTTCACGTTCTGCTGCAATACGCTGGCGAAACCCTGTTTGCTGATGGTCAGCGTGTAGCGCCCCGGGGCAAGACTCAGGAAGGCAAAATGGCCGTCCGTGTTGGTCGTTTCGGTCCGCGTGAAATTCGTATCTAGATTCTTCGCTTCGACGGTCGCGCCCGCGATGCTTCCGCCCTTCTCATCGAGAACATCTCCCTGGACGGTTCCCGCGGTGATCTGCGACTGTCCCCACCCGAACGAGGCAAGCCCCAGTGCGAGTGTCAAGACAAAGAACGCACACAACAGTTTTCTCATTTTCTCTCCCCCAGACATCCCAACCCC
>Ga0137394_10003261_pt1 | contig 12161 bp, 16 predicted proteins | sample czobulk116metaG_FD_108278 | JGI IMG/M metagenome (GOLD analysis project Ga0137394, IMG submission 108278) | Vadose zone soil microbial communities from Angelo Coast Range Reserve, California, USA - czobulk1.16 metaG | ecosystem: Environmental > Terrestrial > Soil > Vadose zone | place: USA... | reverse complement strand
TCCTCGCTGCCGACGTCGTTTACGAGCCATCTCATGCATCTTGGATAGCCGACTGCGTTGCGAAGTTGCTCGTGCGACCCGCTGGTGTTCTATGGATGATCGTAGCCCTCAGGTCGGGTGGAAGGCATGAAGGATTATCCTCTACGGTTGGTGAAGCGTTTTCTCGTGAGGAAGGTGGGGCACGACTGTCTATATTAGAAGAGGAAACTCTGCGGAGGATTGATGGACATGGCCGTGCAGATGAGATGGGTTATGAGCTTTTCAAGATTGGATGGGTCGAAGGATAGTCTTGGTATTGCATGCCACGAAATGTCAATGTATATGGGTACATCAGATACACACACATAACTATAGACATCATCCGGGTATGCAGTCATGCAACTTTTCTTCCCAGACCACAGAGGAGCAATGCAGCGTCCATGAGCTCGCTTTCCGAGTCTTTCGGCTTCTCCATATTGCTAGCTCTTTTGGCGGAGACACTCGTGGCATCCCAAAAAACGTCACTGCCAGCATGCCCAAGGAGGCTCCCCATCGGTGTGATGGCTTCGTGAGGGTCTTCCTCATCCGTTTCGTCATCATCATCATCATCGTTGGTATCTCCACCACGGGCACCACCAGCGCGCTTCCCTACCAGACGAGCGGCCGCACATGCCCATTCGAGAGAACGGGAATGTTTGTGCGTCCGCATGCCAAAGTGCACAAACTCTTGCTCCGGCGGGCTCGGTGGCGCGAGAGGGGACGACGGCATGTTGTCCCACGGTGATTTGGTCGGATCCGGACGCTTGGAAGGCGTCCGCACCGGCGCGGAGCGCAGTTCGGAGCGCTGCGCCATCGTTTCGAGTGTCGGGCGTTTCGAAAGAGATCGAGGGGGAGGAGGATGCGCGTACGGAGCAGAGTGCGAGTGGGAGGTAGACGCGCGGTGCGGTGGCCGGCGCGGAGTTCGACGGATTACGGGCGAAGATGAAGATGCCTCGGCGGCGGCGGCAGCAGCAGCGGAATTGAGGGACGCCTTGCGCTCGTTCTGGCGGCGGTTTTGGAACCATATGGTCACGACTTTGGGCTCCCTGAGTGGGACGATGGGGATGCATGAACAAAAAATATTTATATATGGGGAGACAGACAAGGGAGAGAGAGATTTAATCGTACAGGTCGAGCTCTCGGGCGAGTGCTTCACGTTCCCCACGTGATGGGTGGGAGGCATGGTGGAAGAGTTGCTCGAGCATGGCGAGCTGGGAGCCGTTGAAACGCTTGCGGGTGCGCTTGGCGGTGGGGTTGGGCGCGTCGAAGACAAAGCGCTCATCGGAAGAGGAGGCGAGGCTGGATGACGATGCGGAACGGAAGAGGCTAGCACTGATAGGAGCCATGAAGCTTTGAAGTCGCACAGGCGAAGCGGTCGCATAACGGCTTTATACAAGACGCAGGTGGGAGCCGCAGCCGCGTGTCGCGACGCGACGCGTCGCGCGAATAAACGACACTACTGTACACACACTAACAAACGCGGCAGGGACCGACGCGTTTTTCGGTGACCACGTGATCGTATTTGATTTTTGTGAAAGAAAAAAGTAAGTGGATATCGGCGTCCCCGATTGAACTGTTGGCAGGTGACTGCCGACCGCGCTGACCCCTGCCAGTGGCCTTTGCGAGTCTCGTGGCTATCGAAGGGCGTGCTACTCTTCTTACTTGGAGTCCGTGCTGTCAAACAGTGGTTTTCTTGGGTGGAAGGCTGAGGGATGGGGTCCCTTACGTTAGTCGTTGTGAAAAGAAAGAGGGTCTGATCTGTTGACTTTGGAACGTAATGGCCGCTTACTTCTGAATTACAATACCATCGAGCAGCTACTTGCACATCGTGCTCAACGTGAATATAGTTTAGTATGTGGGCGATAAAGAGGAGATGCATTGATGCAGTGCGATAAGTGAGACGGTGAGGATATATAGTAACTTCGAGGTCACGTCATTCGTCGAACGTTGATCGCTCGCTATGCATGTTATGGAACATATATGTCCGACCTGCCGGCCCTGCATATCCACGAAGGAGGTAGAATATGCAACGGGCACTCAGATGACCGAGTATTGCTATCCGCCCTACACTGGCACAGACCAGCCGTGAAAGCGACCGAAGCCTGTAATTTGACTCGAGGTGCGGAAGATGAACAAGATTGATTGGCACGGAAACAGCTTTAAATTGTTTGGCCTCGCGTGACAAATTTGTCGACGCCACCGGGCGTCAGCCTTCGCCCGACAATACATCGCGTACGTAACTTTAAGCGGGACGTACTGCTTGTACGATGCTTGGTTTCAGGGGGTCTATTTTTAAGAACAATTTTTCTGTAGCCGACTTTCCGCTCTGTGCTGCACTGTATGGACCCGCGAAAGGCGAATTACGGTAGCGGGCTTGATGTGCCTTGCTCCTCGGGGAAGATGCCATCCCTGGCCGTTCATCGTTTGCCACACTCCTTCTTTCTTACTCAACGGTTTGTGAGAGCCTCCTCCTGCTGGCTCTGCCCTCGCTCTTTTATTTGCCCGCTCGCTTCCAAGTCCTCCTCGACGGCGTCACCTTCCTTTGATTTTGTTCTCCGTCAATGCGACCTCTCGCCCTCCTCGCCCTCCTTTTACCAGCTCTCTCTCTCGCTCAGGACGGCGCTGTGTCTGGTCCCACCAGTAGCTCACAGGCCGCGGGGTATTCGTGCGACGCTTCAGTGTGCAAGCTCCCCAAATGCAATTGCGCAAGCGCAAGCCCGCCGGGTGGACTCAGTCCTGTGAATACTCGCTCTTTCGCTATGCCCTCCTACCTCTTCCTCCTCCCCCATCCTTCTGGGTCCTCCGCTAGCCCAAAATCCTATCGCCATCTTGCTTCAATTTCTTTGTTATCCTAGCTTCTGATTTGCTTGTTGGCAGAACGATGTCCCCCAGTTCCTCGTCTATACTGCTGACGATGCGATACAATCCTACACCATTGATTCCATCAACCAGTTCCTCGGTCATCGTCTAAATCCAAATAGCTGTCCTCCCAAGATGACCTACTACACTTCCCTGAATTACACAAATTATACTCTCGTCACCGACTGGTACGTCGCTGGTAACGAGATCGCTGACCACACGTTAGTCCCTCTCCCATCCCCTTCGACATTGCCTGTTCTACCCAGACTCTTTTTCGCAGCATGACCCACGTCGGTACGCCACCCAACGAGGAAATCGATGGCAACATTATCGCTCTTAACGCACTGGCTGGCATACCTCTTTCGGCCATCATTGGTTTTCGTGCGCCATATTTAAACTACACCGCCGATACCCTGAAGCATCTGGCTGCCGTGGGCTTCACATATGATTCAAGTGCAACATCCTCGATTCCCGTTGACGCTAATTACACCGACGCTTTCTGGCCTTACACCCTTGACAACGGAATGGCGAATGATTGCCTTAACGGCGGTGGGCTGTGCCGGGGACAGCCAAAGCTTCCTGGGTTTTGGGAGGTCCCCATGTATGCTCTCTTCGATAGCCGTGGTCAAGCTGGGGTCCACCTTATGGATCCATGGCTGTGGGTGTCGGCAATCTTTGTCTTCAATGTTTATTTGACACGCTCCATCAGGGATCCTGCTGACGGTGGAACCACGGTCGATGATAATGCAACGTTGACGTACATGAAAGATACCTTCATGGCCCATTATAACGGCAATCGGCAGCCATTTGGACTCTACACTCACCCTATTCATACTGCAGTATGGAGCTAGCACCTGCTTTGACTTGGAGTGCCTTTCTGATTGTCGTTGCCTCCAGACGACATACCCTGGCGTCCAGGTCTCGAACTCTACAATCAATATGATCAACGCATTTCTCGATTGGGCGCAAGAACAGCAAGACGGTATGTTATCCTGGATATTGCGTTTGTGCGACCGCTGTCTCATTTGGTTGCTCAGTGTGGATTGTTTCGACGGAGCAGCTATTAGCTTGGGTTCAGAACCCAGTTCCCATCTCCCAGTTGAATTCATTCGACTCCCTCAAGTGTTCAACACCACAGGTCAACCAATCAATCTGTGACGGTATCCCCGCAAATGAGCAAGGCCTACTCAGTCAATGTGACTTCTCAGATTTCCCTTTCTACACATGCGTCAGTCCAAGAAACTGTTCCGATTGTCTTGTTCCTGATGTCATCATAGTATGGCTGTCCCGAGGAGGAGCCTACCCCTGCCAACCCCAACCCGCAGCAGAGCGCTGTTAACGGCCAGCTGCGCCACCGCCGTCAGTAGCACGAACCATACTTTACGTCCGCCCCAAAGATGACGCATTATTCTAGTGCCTTCGAATTGTTCCACCGCGTGGTGGGATCCTATTGGTGGAAAGTGCCTCTGTACTGGGTCGGACTGTGCATTCCAGGACAATACTCGTCCTATCGGTGTAGGTCTGATTCGTTGTCCCTTGTGCCTGCTAAAATAATACCTCTCCATAGCCTAACGGTGCGAATCTCACGGGTGGTGACACCGCGGATGCCAAAGGAACGGGGGGTGCTGCGACAGCGTCTTTCGTCCCGTTCAACGGTAATGGCGTGCCTTCGGCACTTCCAGCCGGTATCTGTCCAGCAATCATACTTGGGATCTTTGGCATTTTAGGGGGGTTGTATTTAGTTCAGATCTGATCCCCATTTATACGAGTCTTGGCCTGTCTCCCGGCGTGGTTCATTGCATGGCATATAACAATTACAGGTGAAAACCATAGAGAATGAGCAAGCACTCCCATGTCATGTTTAGATGGTAGTCTCATATTGTACAGGAACAATGGTTTGTGGCGTATTATCCTGAACAGAAACCGTATACGCTCCGCGAGGGAGCACCGGAACTCGCTTCAAATTGACGCGCTCTACGTGGGGATACATGGATGAGCATATCAATGAGTACGGGGTACCCATTCCAAGTACGTACTGCCTTGACCCTTGGCCTCTGCGTGAGCATCATGGTTGCGTTTCACTCTGTCCAAAAACTCTTGCCGACATTTTGAGTGGCGAATGTGTTCTATGCGGAGGTTCACACGCTTTTCAATGTAGCGATTGCCGACGACCTTGTTGATGATGACACCAACGGCATGGGGGGTGACATTGTACACGATTCCAGTCCGTCTGTGTGGCAAATGAAAGGGTTGTAATGTCTGAATGTAAGGAAGACAGACCCATGGTAAAACTTGTGGGGCATGCCTTTTTGCTGTGCTGCGTTTGCCTTGATGTCGACAATATCTCCAACACGATAGGGAATAAGGAATGTCGAAATTTTGACGTGGCCGTGTTCTATGCCAGTCAGGTTTCTCTCTTCAATGTAAAGCTATGGGATACCCACTTTTAAAGCCCGTCTTGAACATATGACGCGTACGCGCCCTGTAACCGAAAGAGTGCGGCATTCTGATGAACGCTCTGCGAAACGTCAGTCCGCAAGAAGGCAGACGCGATTAAGAATAATGCGTACGTTCGCTATTGACGAGGAGATGATGTGCTTCAGCGAAGTGATGATTAGTCTTCCGGATATTGCCGAGTGGCTAGGATATCACCTATACAGTTGTGGCGCTGACCAAACTTTGTGTTGATGCGGCTGTGGTTCCTCTACCGCATATCCCAAGTAGGCGTCGTCCGTAACCTCAAGAGAAATGCCCAGGTAATAGTAACACGACGAATAACGTATAGTTTCTGATGCATCGCACTCAGGGCCCCGAGGAACCACTCCAAGACGTGAGCATTTTATTATTCAAGATCCACTTCTGTGGAGGGATACACGACGCTGATCACAGCCGTGCCCCATGTATTTGTGTACAGTTACAAGGTCCCACGTCGACCTTTCGGATCTGCGCGTCTCGATGCTGAGCTGAAGGTTCGCACCGTGCATGTACGCCGATGCGTTGTATACTGACTCAGGTTCGACGGCACAGCTTGCGGGCGAGTACGGCCTCCGCAACAAGCGTGAGATTTGGCGTATCACCCTTATTCTCTCAAAAATCCGCCGTGCGGCTCGTGAATTGCTCAAGCTCGACAATAAGGACCCGAAGCGTCTGTTCGAAGGCAATGCACTCATCCGGCGTCTTGTGCGGATTGGTGTGCTCGACGAGACACGCATGCGTCTTGATTACGTGCTCGCCCTCAAGATTGAAGATTTCTTGGAGCGTCGCTTGCAAACACAAGTGTTTAAACTTGGCCTCGCCAAGAGCATTCACCATGCTCGAGTTCTGATCAGGCAACGTCATATCCGGTGTGGCACAGGCCGTCTCGATTGATCGCTTCGTTCTAATCGTTTCATGTGCATATCCACAGAGTAGGGAAGCAGATTGTAAACGTCCCCTCGTTTGTGGTCCGCCTCGATTCCCAAAAGCACATTGACTTTGCCCTTACATCACCGTACGGGGGGGGTCGCCCTGGCCGTGTGAAGCGTAAGCGCGCGGCAGCGGCGGCGAAGAAGGAAGAGGGCGGTGATGAGGAAGAAGAGGATTGAATTATTGATGGTTGATTCCGTGTTGATGTTGTATCGCATTGGCATGCGTCTTCTCTTCTTTCTCCCCCTTGTCTCCTTGTCAATGAAAAAAAAAATTAACATAAATGATTTCGACGTGCCTGATCGTGTGAACTGTTAGCTTTAAATGGACGAGATATCAGGATGTTCAATTGGTCAGCGTTAGTTAGCCTCAGAACCTGCCCAGCGCAGACCAGAGACAAGCTCTTCAAGTCCTTCGCATGGCCCACCAGCCTGTCCTTTTGACCACTTCGGTACCCTCAGTAGACGGAGGACTCACTCGCTGGGATAATACTTCAGTTCCCTTTGACGTAGACGACGACCCTAGTCGTCTAGGACAGGTAGACCAGACTGGGACTGGGGCTGACACTCTCAAGGCAGACAACGTACAACAAGTTGACAAGGCGAGCCATTCGTCGATATTACAGCCAACTCCCAATGGTCCATCCCCAATGTCTGCAAGCCCTTCTCCGAGCATTCGTGATTCAGCCAGCACGCATAGCCTTAGTGCTGTCCATGTCACAGAGTCGCAACGCTCTCCGTCTCTATCTCAAGGCCCGGATATCCCCGCTCTAAGTGATGATACTGGCGCGACTCAAGTGCAGAGAACGGTTGGGCCAAATGCCAGTGCACCCTCTCCTTCGCAGCGAAGAAGCGCCCGATCTCGCTCAGTTATGGACGTGCGTCGGTTGTGTTGTGTGCTATGTTAACGTAACTCGTTATCCCTCACCTCTGTTTTCACAGGGTCGATCACCCAACCGTTTCTCTGGCTTCTTTTCCCATTTGATCCATCGACGTGACCATGTACCACCGCCGCCTGGTGCCGTAACCGTCCAAGAACAAACAAACACTCCGGATGGGTCCACTCTTCCCTCCAGAGAACCTTCCCCTGCACCAGTGCCCAGACCTTCCACCCCCCCACCCCCTTTATCATCACCATCCTTAGTGGAACTGGGTCTCTCCTTGACTGTTCTCACGGAGCACTTGTCACCGTCTCATTTCAGCACCCCTCCCACCAGTGGTGCTTTCTTGGCTCCTCATTACCTTCTCCTTTGCCATGCTCAAGGCCTTGATGTGTTACCTCTGGTCTCCCCTCCGGCGGCGGGGCCCTACGCCTTGATCCGTCGCGTCAGCTTTAAAAGCGTGGTCGTGATGGAACACCGAGGTGTTCTTGTGGCTATCTCTGGCCGTCGTGACGGTGTGCGCGTTTACGCCCTCGATGAGATAAAAAAGGCGGTTGAATGGCGGTTAGACGTCGAGATTCGCCGCGAACGAGAGAAGTTACGCAGAGAGGAAGCAAAACGGCCACCTCGAGATTCCGTGCCAAGAGACTTTTTCTCTGTTGAGAAAATGGCCATCTCCCAACCAAATAGAGACAAGAGCCCCCGCTCACCGTCTGCAGGTCCCGCGTTTTCTTCTCGGAAAGGGTCACAACCCAAGAAAACCAAGACACCACCCCAGACTCCTTCACAGCCCACCCGTCCTTCCACCTCTATGACTCCTCTGCCATTCAGCCCTCCTCCTGCGTACAGGAGCGTATCCCCACCTCGGGAGCCGCCGAGACAGGGTTCTGCTTCGTCAGTTCGCGAGTCCCGTGACCGGAGTACGTCGATCAGTGACGTCCTGAGGGGCACCATCTCCCGACGACCAACAGCAACAGATGTTGTTGAGCTTGATAACAACCGCGATGCAGATGCGAAAGCCGATTGGATGGAAGAATCTCACAGTGACGACGAGGCGATCAATGTTGTCGCAGCTGGCGCGAGCGGTAGCCAAGCTTTGGACGAGCGGACGAGCTCGGTGATGGCAGCAGAGTCAACAATTAGCAATACGTCGGGTCTCGATGTCGCGACTTCACGCAGTATTCGACCCGTTTCGACGACAACGCTTACACCGGCTGGCTTCCATCGAGCAGCACGCCCTTCTGACCTTGATCTCTCTAGAGTCCGCGTTGACCCACGTCCAGCCATGCCCCCATCACCCACACCCACCCTTCTTACCCTCCGACAGGCGCTTTCAGGGTCACCACCGTCTGGCCCTGGTCATACCATGGGTACAATGAATCCACGACTCACAGACTCCCGGATCCCTGACCAGGATCCCGACGATGATGACGAGAACGAGAATCGGGGCAACACATCTACCAACGAGCCTATATCCATCACGCAGGCTCTCCTTGAAAGTCGCTTACCGGATATACCCCCACCTGGCACTCGTCTTCCCCAAAGAGCTATTCTCATTACCCAATCGCACCCTGTTGCTACTGGTGATGAGGATGCACCCAGCACCCCAGTCTCTTTGAACATGCCGAGCAACTGCGCCAGGCAGAGTAGCGATACATTGGGCAGCAGGCGTCGTAGACGACGGTGGTCAGTGTTAGATGGAATCTTCCAAGGGGCCAATGAGCAGCCGGATGGGCAGCCGACGACGACGCCGCCGCCTTGGGAGTCACAAGATGCTCGAATACAGGGAGGACGTCCCGACCAGAGATCACATTCCTCGTTCAGATCTTCGCCACCTGTCACCCCTGCTCAGTCTCGAGGCTCTGAGATGACCGCGGATCCCCCACTAGGTCCCGCTCAGTCCACGTCGCGTTTCTTTTCACGCATCCTGAGTAATGCGTTTTCCCATCGCCGCTCCGAAGACAGCATGGATTCAGCACAATTTCGTGTGGAAAATGCGGATGGCAATATCCGACGGCAACAGAGTATCACCCCGCCACAAGTTCCTGCGCCCAAGTTGGAATATGTCAAATTACCCGGGACAAAGGGTTCCATCACGATCAAGGCCGTCGAGACGAATAGAAAGAGGCAAGTCTTATCGTCTCATTAGTACTGATTTTCTTGACGTAATGGTAATGAGCGCAGTTTTCTTGCTATTCTGTGTGGTGACAACGGGGAAAAAGTCGAACTCTTCGCTGGCACTTATCGGACGGCGCTTGGGCTATCGCGCACTTTCATTTTGCCAGATTCTCCCCGCTCTCTAGAATTGCAATTGCAGGGTGATGACCTTGTCGAGGTCTTTCTTGTCTTCTCGCAGAACGTGTTCGGGCTCGAGCCGGCTACTGTTCGGGTGCGTGAGGTCCGACTGGAACGAGCGGAAAGAAGAGCAGCACGCAGGCGTGCACGCGAACTCCAAGTGGACGAGCTCCTAGGTCCTGAAACGGATGCCCCACCTACTATGGACAACACCGCCAATGTCAACGTTAGGGTTGGATTATCTCCGTCGTCCGTTTCCGTCACCACTGAGGTCTCGGGTGGGACGACTCTTGTTGGCGGTGCTTCACCTTCTGCCTCCCAGTCTAACGTGGCACAGCGCCCTGCAAATGGGCCAGCGATGAAGATCGGAGATGTCATCCCGATACCTTCAGGTCCCTATACCACCTTCCAGCAACTGTCTTTTGCACCTGCCTTCCCCCTTGCTGCAATTGTGGACGAGTACATCATTCCCCCAACATATCCCGACTTTTTGCGTTACCGCAGTATCTACGAACCAGAAATTAACGGAAATACGGACGTAGATTTATCGCAAATACAGTTTTCACCGCCGGGCCTCCCTGTTCCTCCCGTGGCGCCGCCATCAAGGTGGTTTTATCGTGACCCGAAAGGTGTCGTCCACGGTAGGTTGTCGATTCAGAGTGTTTGTTCGAGTTCTTGACTCACAAAGGTACAGGGCCCTGGTTATCATCCCGCATGCACACTTGGTACCGAGAAGCGCTGTTGCCTCCCGATCTTCCTGTACGACGAGAGGAAGACACGGAGTTCGTTGTACTGAAAGATTTACGACAGCATTGCGTGGATCCTTCTCAACCGTTCGGACCTGCACTGACTCGGACAGTTGCCGGAGAGGCCCCGGTTACTACCTGTGATGGGAAGCCCCTGCTTCCACCGATTTCTCTTCTTTCACAGCCACGACTCTTTGGCCCTCCTTCTCTCTTCTACTCCTCCAGAGGTGGCCACAGCACGACTATAGTCGACGGCCGAGGGAGATCTGTTCTGAAAGATCGCCTCCTCTGGACCCCAGACGAGCTAGACATGGATGGGCAAACCGTCGGTTCCGGTCGTCTCGGTGATGTCAAACGCTTGGAAGCGTTCGACTTGCAAGGTCGCTCGGTACTTGTAGCCATGAGGCAAGGTGGCTTCGAGGCAGTAGAGTTGAGCGATGCCCTATTACGACCAGCGGATGCTTCTCGCGATGTCCTCCCGCATTTCATGGCGCCACCCTTCCAGATGAACCGCCGCAAAATCTTCACGTGGAGGATCGGTTCACCGGTTCCCTCCGTCTCCTCCTCACCCGTCAACGTAACGATAATCCCCAGAACCTCTTCTCGCCATCCCATGCCCGCAAAGAAAGCCGGCAGCACTCCGGGAAAGGTCCCCGTGCGGCCCGAATTGGGGCACAATGATGTTGAAGGCGAGCATTCCCGAAACGAAATTATGTTCCTTGGACGACAGGATGATAACGTATATCTTTGCGAACGCTACGGTGAGACGTTCCGTATTCTACGGCTTTCACCACTCGGCGCGAGTCAAACATTGGCGAGCACCCAATGACTTTAACGGACGCACACGACCCCAAACCCATACAGTTCTATTTAACATTCATAGCCATCGTTGCTGTATATCACCTCATCTGTGTCCTTTGTTCTGTCTAGCTCATATACATGCACATCACTTTTTGCCACCTTAATCTTAGACATGTCGTACTGCAGAACATCTTTCGACGTGTACAGCAGTACTAGCGATAGCAACACACAGCGTTCTTGGCGTATCCGTATCCACGATGATAGTACCATACGTGTCACCCTAGATTGTATGCCGCATTTTATTTACAGCTTTGCAGACGCAGCTCGTTTGCGCAGGACTGTCTTCATGATCTTTCCGGTCGACGTTTTCTAGTGTAATGAACCTGTTTCAATACAGCCCACAAGAACATGTGCAATGAAGGGAACATACTGGCAACTCTTCGACGATAGCTACCCATTGGGGTGTGGCGAAGCCAGGTAAACGATTGCGGACATGGACTTTGAGTGCCGACGAGAACTCGGCGTGCTTCCCTGCCCAACGCCGGGCGGACTCTGGATGCAGAATCACATAGGCCATCGGGCGCTCGCCCCACTCAGGGTGTTCGCGTCCCACGACAGACACCTCAAGGACGTCGGGATGACTCGCCAGTTCTGAGATTGCGAGTGAACCACGACGTGACGAAAGAGAGTTGACTTTGTACCTTGTTCTATCGCCAGCGACGATGCATTCTAGGTGGGGACAGTGGGCCGCGCCAAATTTATGTAGCCAAGAGGAACCGAGAAGGGCGAGAAACTGTTAACACACCTCTCCACCGGAAATGATGATATCCTTCATCCTGTCCTGAATTTGCACCGACCCGTCTGGGTGCCACATGGCCAAATCCCCAGAGTGGAAGTATCCGCCATCGAACGCGCGAGCTGTCGCGTCGGGGTCTTGGAAGTAACCCTGCATGACGATGTTGCCACGCACGACGATCTCGCCGACCGGTTTGCCGTCGCGTGGGACGTCGACGAGTTCTTGGCCGAGTTTTGCGGAACGAACGACGCGGAGTGGGAAAGATGTGGCGAAGGCGTGCCCCTGATGAGCAGTAAGTTTGGCTCGTTCGGAAGCGGGAAGTGCGGTTCAAGAAGGCTGGGGGTAGTTGCGAGTGAAGGGA
>Ga0137394_10003259_pt1 | contig 12164 bp, 10 predicted proteins | sample czobulk116metaG_FD_108278 | JGI IMG/M metagenome (GOLD analysis project Ga0137394, IMG submission 108278) | Vadose zone soil microbial communities from Angelo Coast Range Reserve, California, USA - czobulk1.16 metaG | ecosystem: Environmental > Terrestrial > Soil > Vadose zone | place: USA... | reverse complement strand
TATTTCAATATGGAGCGACTGGGCGCGATCGTGCGCCGTTACGTCCGCAATCAGTACGGCACAACCACCAGCCCGCTTCATGGCGGCCTTCCCACGGATCGCTGCGTGGCGGAGTGGTGGATCTCGAGCCCGCGTGTGAAAGCCATCGTGGAGGGGGCGCCGCCGATCGCGCGTCCACAAATTCTCGAGCGCATTTCGGTGCCAGCCGACATCGCCGTTATCCGCCGCCAAGATCCGAAGCGCGCCCGCCAGATCCAGCAGGAGATGAGCCATCATTTCGAGGAATACTTCGGCCGGGGCCTGGCGGTGATCGGCGTAGAGCGATCGCCTGAGGCCGGCGTCTACCTGTTTGGACAGTGGGAATGAAAATCGATAGAGTCGTGCTCCGGCAAATTCGCATGCCCCTGCTGCATGTTTTTGAAACCAGCTTCGGGCGCACCAGCGACCGCGACATTATCCTGGTCGAAGCCGTGGGCGAGGGTGTTTCGGGCTGGGGCGAAGTCACCGCCGGCGAGAACCCGTTCTATAACGAGGAGTGGACCGAATCCGCCTGGCTGATCCTAAAGGATTACGCCGTGCCCCGGGTTCTCGGCCAGCAGCTTGCGGGCGCGACCGACGTGGCGCAGCTTACTGAGCATATTCGCGGACACCGCATGGCGCGCGGAGGCCTAGAAGTCGCCGTCTGGGACCTGGAAGCGCGGCAGAACCAGCGGCCGCTCTGGCAGCATATCGGTGGCGGAACCAGGTTAGAGATTCCGTGCGGCGTGTCGATTGGCATCCAGGAATCGGTGCCCAAGCTGCTGGGAAAAATCGAGCGCGAGTTGGCGGACGGCTACCAGCGCATCAAGATGAAAATCAAGCCGGGCTGGGACGTGGACGTCATCCGGCAGGTGCGCGAGAAATTTCCTTCCATCAAACTGATGGCCGATGCGAATTCAGCTTACACGCTGAAGGACGCGGATCATCTCAAGAAGCTGGACCAGTTCTATCTGATGATGATCGAGCAGCCGCTGGCGCACGACGACATCATCGACCATGCCGAGCTGCAGAAGAAACTGGAAACGCCCATCTGTCTGGACGAATGCATCCGTTCGGCGCATCATGCCGAGCAGGCTATCCGGCTGCGCGCGTGCGGCATCATCAATATCAAGCTGGGCCGCCTGGGCGGTTTCCGCGAAGCCAAGCGCGTACACGATGTCGCTCAGAAAGCCGGCATTCCTGTGTGGTGCGGCGGCATGCTCGAAGGCGGCATCGGCCGCGCGCACAACATCGCGCTCTCGACATTGCCGAATTTCACGCTGCCAGGCGACGTGTCAGCCAGCAAGCGCTACTGGAAGCGCGACATCATCTGCCCGGCCGTTGAGACTACGGTGCGCGGCACTATCGAGATTCGCGATGAGCCGGGTTTCGGTTACGCGATCGATCACGATTTCCTGCGCGAAGTCACCCTGCGCGAAGTCACCGTGGGCAAGGACTCGATCGGTTGAACGGGCAATTCGGCCTCTACACACTGATCTGGCTGATGGTGTTGTTGTGGTCGGCCAACTTTATCATCGGCAAAGTGGCGCTGCGCGAGTTTCCGCCCCTGTTGCTGGGCGCGCTGCGCATCGGACTCGCCGGCATCTTCGTCGCGCCGGCGTTGTGGCGAAGGGTGCGCGCCGGAGAGCAGTTCCGGAGGGGATCCGATCTCGGGCTGCTGCTTTTTTTGGCAGCCTGCAACGTGGGCAATCAGATGTTGTTTCTGCTTGGACTGCAGCGAACCAGCGTGGCGCATTCGGCGTTGATCATCGGCGTGGGGCCGATTTTCGTTCTGCTGATTGCGGCCGCGGCGGGAATCGATCGCATCACCCTGCGCAAGTCGCTGGGAATGCTGATCGCACTCGGTGGTGTCGCCGTGCTGGTCGGGCAGGCATCCGTCGCTGAGCGGGCTAAGGCTACGCTGGCCGGAGACGCTATCACGTTTATGGCCTGCGTATTGTTTTCCATGTTTGCCGTGTATGGGAAAAGGGCCACCGAGCGCCACAGCACCGTGGGCGTAAACGGATTCGGGTACGTGGTAGGCTCGCTGCTGCTGATCCCCGTGATTTTATGGCAGTCCAGCGGGTTCTCGTTCGCCCACGTCAGCCCGGCCGGGTGGAGCAGTCTGGTCTACATGGCGCTGTTTCCATCGCTCATCTGCTACCTGATCTACTATCATGCGCTCTCTCTCATTTCGGCCTCGCGCGTCGCTGCGTTCATTTATCTCGAGCCCGTCATCGCCATGATTCTGGCGGTCGCGTTTCTTGGTGAGCGCATCACGGCGCCGCTGGTCGCCGGCGGCACCATCATCTTCACCGGCGTCTACCTGACGGAGCGCGGCTGATGCTCTCGTTTCGCCAGTTGCTCGCGCAAAACCGCAACTACCGCTACATGTGGGCCGGGCAAGTGGTGAGCGAGATCGGCGACCACTTCAACAACATCGCCGTATTCAGCCTGGCGCTGGCCATCACCAAGTCCGGCCTCGTGGTCAGCGGGGTCATGCTGTCGCGCGCCATTCCGGCGGTGCTGGCCGGGCCCATCGCGGGCGTCCTGCTCGACCGCCTCAACCGCAAGCACGTCATGATCGCGAGCGACCTGATCCGTGGCGTGGTGGCCCTGGGCTTTATCCTGTGCCTCCACCGGCGCGAAACCTGGCTGCTCTATCTCTTCAGCGCGCTGCTCATGTTCGCCTCGCCGTTCTTCACCAGCGGACGCTCGGCCATCCTGCCGACCCTCGCCAACAAAGAAGAACTGCACACCGCCAACTCGCTCACCCAAACTACGCAGTGGACCACCATCACTATCGGCACGTTCGCCGCCGGCGCCAGCGTAATGAAGTTCGGCTACGAGTGGGCCTTCGTGCTGAATGCGCTTTCCTTTCTGTTTTCCGCGGCGTGCATCTCGCGGCTGCGCGTGAAAGGCGACGCGTTTCAACCCCGCAAGGCCGCGCTCACGGAAGCCGAAGTCGCGCGTCCCTGGCACGAGTACGTGGAGGGTCTGCGCTATATGCGCGCCAATCCGCTGATCCTCGGCATCGCCTTGGTCGGTGTCGGCTGGGCCACCGGCGGCGGCGCGGCGCAGATCCTGTTCAGTCTCTTCGGCGAGATCGTGTTCAACCGGGGTCCGGCGGGCATCGGCGAGGTGTGGGGCTGCGCGGGACTTGGGCTGCTGTTCGGCGGCGCCTTCGCCCACTGGCTGGGCGCGCGCATCGGTTTCAGGGCCTATAAGCGCACCATCTCCATCTGTTACGTCCTGCACGGCGCCACGTACATCATCTTCAGCCAGATGCAGAATTTCTACATCGCGCTTGTCTTCATCGCGCTCTCACGGGCGGCGGTTGCCGTCAGTTCGGTGCTGAACATGTCACAGCTGTTGCGTCACGTCTCGAACGAGTACCGGGGCCGCGTATTCGCTACCATGGAATCCATGCAATGGTCGGTGATGATGGTGTCGATGTCTGCCGCGGGTATCGCTTCGCAATACTACAGCCCGCGCCTCATCGCCGCAATCGCGGGCGCTCTCAGCTCGACCACGGCGTTCTTCTGGGCCTGGGCGAATCTCACCGGCCGCCTGCCCGCACCACCCGCCGAGGGCGTAGAGCGCCGCGAAGTCGAAGTGCACGGCGAGCCGACCATCTGAGCAGTGGTTCCAAAAGCTACCATAGGGACATGGCCAATCTGACCATTAAGGACGTCCCCGACAAACTGCACAGGCAACTAAAGAAGACCGCTAAGTCACAGGGACGCAGTCTCAATAGTTATGTCATCAATGTTCTGAAATTGAGCTAAGTGGAGCATTCGCGCCGCCAAAGAATGCGCGAAGGCCGGAAAGAATTTCGCGAGTTGGTGAAGTCCCTGCCCTACATGGGCGACAGCACGTACTTGATTCGGGAAGACAGGGAGCACGCCACGATTGATGCACTCACCAATTCGGTGGACGCGAGCGTCGCGATTAGTGACTGATACTCGAAACCGATCAGCCAGCGGACACGTTTTTCCTGACTTCCTCGGGTTTCTCGGCGTCTCGGCGTTGAAAAGTTTATCGACGGATTACGGAACAAGCAGCCGGACTTCCATCAAAACGGTTCTAGCCAGGATCGCGAAGTACATGCCCGGTCCGCGCCGGCCAATGTATTCCAGATCTGAGCGAAGCCGCTCATGAATGCTGGTGTCGCCGCGCCATCCGCGTGCCTGCGCGAGACCCGTAAGCCCGGGCCGGACCGCCAGCCTCCGGCCGTATTGGGGAAACCGGCGACTGAAAACCTCCGCGTGAGCGGGCATCTCCGGACGCGGGCCGACCAGCGACATTTCGCCCTTGAGCACGTTCCATAATTGCGGAAGCTCATCCACATCGTAGCGGCGCAGCCAGCGGCCGAAGCGCGTGCGCGGCGGAAATTCGTCGTCGCTCCAATCGTTGGGGCCGGGCTGAAAATCTGCTGGTGTCGTGCGAATTTTATAAAGCACAAAGCGGTTCCCATCGCGGCCCAAACGAACGTGCCGAAACCACACGGGGCGGCCATCGATGAGCAGCTTGAGCGCGGCCATCAGGAAAACCATGGGAACCCAGAGCGGCAAAGAGATCGCAACCAGCGCGATATCCAGCGCGCGCTGCGTGGTATCCCAGAGCAGAGCCGTGCGCGCACGCTCGGAATAGACTGCCAGATTTTCCAACGGTGCAGTGTGGCCGGCCATGGTGGTTTCCTGTGGGACTCCCTAATCGGATGTTCGCACGCCGGCTATCGATTTACGAAGAAGTTGTTACGTCCGCGTGCGGAATTTACAAGGCTTGCGGGGCTCGAATTGCGAAGCAAAAGACAAAGGCCGCGAACCTTTTGGCTCGCGGCCCGATTTCAGCTTAAGAATGAGGAGTTGGCTACGTCCCTTCGCCCCAGCTCGCCAGGTAGTGCTCCTGTTCGACAGTGAGCCGGTCGATCGTGACACCCACGGCCTCGAGCTTCATCTTGGCGACTTGTTTGTCGAGCGCTTCCGGCACCGAGTAGACCTTCTTCTCGAGCGTGGCGTGGTTCTTCACCATGTACTCGGAGGCCAGCGCCTGGTTAGCGAAACTCATGTCCATCACCGATGCCGGGTGGCCTTCGGCGGCAGCCAGATTAATCAGGCGGCCTTCTCCCAACACGTAAATCCGGCGGCCGTCGCGCAGCGCAAACTCTTCCACGAACTCGCGCGTCTGCCGGCGGGACGATGCCAGCTTGGCCAGAGCTTCGAGATCAATCTCGACATTGAAATGCCCCGAGTTTGCCAGGATCGCGCCGTTCTTAAGCTTTTCGAAATGGTCGCGTGCGATCACGTGCTTATTGCCCGTCACTGTGATGAACACGTCGCCGATCACCGCGGCTTCGTGCATGGACATCACGCGGTAACCGTCCATCAGGGCTTCGAGCGCCTTGGTGGGCTCGACCTCAGTGACGATGACGTTGGCGCCCAGCCCGCGCGCGCGCATAGCCACGCCACGCCCGCACCAGCCGTAGCCGGCCACCACCACGTTGAGCCCGGCGAGCAAGACGTTAGTAGCGCGTATCACGCCGTCCAGCGTGCTCTGCCCGGTACCGTAGCGATTGTCGAACAGATGTTTGGTGTAGGCATCATTCACCGCGACGATCGGGTACCGCAGCACGCCCTCTTTGGCCATGGCGCGCAGCCGGATTACGCCGGTGGTGGTTTCTTCGGTGCCGCCGATGACGTCCGCCAGCAGCTCCTGCCGCTTGGTATGCAGCATGTGCACCAGATCGGCGCCATCATCCATGGTCAGGTTCGGCCGGTGGTCGGCCGCAGCCGTGATGTGCGAATAGTAGACATCGTTGCTCTCGCCTTTGATGGCGTAGACCGGGATGCCATTGTCCCGCACCAGCGTCGCGGCCACGTCATCCTGCGTGGATAACGGATTGGACGCGCAGAGCACGATTGAAGCGCCGCCGTCTTTGAGAGTGATCATCAGGTTGGCGGTTTCACTAGTCACGTGCAGGCAAGCGGAAACGCGCACCCCGGCTAGCGGCTGCGTCTTGATGAACTGTTTCCGAATGGCCTGCAGCACAGGCATCGATTGAAACGCCCATTCCGTGCGGCGCTTGCCCAGATCGGCGAGCCCCATGTCTTTCACATCACAGGCAACTTGTGTTGGCGTTTGCGTATTGACTGGCATTGAAATCCTTAAAGTAGGACCGGCGCCCTCGCCAGTCCTTCGTTGGTAAGATTCAGTAATGGACCGGCAGGAATGCCGGTCCTCCTTGATTAACGCACTGCAGCTTCCGCCACCGGCGCTTCCTGACGCAGTTCTTCGGCTTTGTCCGTCGCTTCCCAGGAAAAACTCTCCTCGGTTCGCCCAAAGTGGCCGAATGCCGCGGTCTTGCGATAAATGGGACGCCGTAATTTCAAATGATCAATGATGCCTTTCGGGGTCAGCGGGAAGTGCGCGCGGATCATCGCGGTCATCTTCTCTTCGGCAATGGTTGCGGTGCCGAAGGCGTTCACCATGACCGAAACCGGCTCGGCGACGCCGATGGCATACGCCAGTTGCACTTCGCAGCGCGAGGCAAGCCCCGCAGCCACTAGATTCTTGGCGATGTATCGCGCCATGTAGCAGGCCGAGCGATCCACTTTGGTCGGATCCTTGCCAGAAAACGCCCCGCCGCCATGACGGCCCATGCCGCCATAAGTATCCACGATAATCTTGCGGCCCGTGAGTCCCGTGTCGCCATGCGGCCCACCCACCACGAATCGTCCTGTGGGATTGATGTGGTACTTCGTTCCGGAATCCACCATGCCCGCGGGCAGCACGGCGTCGATGATGTGTTTCTTGACCTCGGCGCGCAGTGTCTCGGTCGAAACGTCGTCGCTATGCTGCGTCGAAACCACCACCGCGTCGATCCGCTTGGGCTTCCCGCCGACATATTCGACGCTGACCTGCGATTTCCCGTCCGGCCGTAGAAAGTCTAATGTCCTCGAGCGCCGTACCTCGGAAAGCCGCCGCACCAGCTTGTGCGCGAGCATGATCGGCAGAGGCATCAGTTCTTCGGTCTCTTCGCAGGCGTAGCCGAACATCAGGCCCTGATCGCCCGCCCCGCCCGGATCCACGCCCATGGCGATATCCGGCGACTGCCCCTGGATCGCATTGAGTACTCCGCAGGTCTTGCAGTCGAATCCGAACGTGGCGTCGGTGTATCCAACGTCCTCAATCGTCTGGCGCGCGACTTTGGGGACATCCACGTAGCAGGTGGTCGTGATCTCACCCGCCACCACACAGATTCCCGTTGTCACCAGAACTTCGCAGGCCACGCGCCCGTACGGATCCTGCTCCAAAACGGCGTCCAGCACCGCGTCTGAAATCTGGTCGGCAATCTTGTCCGGATGCCCTTCGGTGACAGATTCGGATGTGAATAGATGCCGCTGCGTAATTCCCATAGCCCTCCTGAAGGTTGCTTGTTGGCGTTACAGCGCCTGCGTGAAGCTATCTAGTTGTGGCGCAAATGATTAAGTTTATCCCGTCGAGCCGGTGCCGTCAATCAGGAAAGGCCCTGACGGCACCGGCGCTAGGCCAATCCTTATCCTTTCGCGGGTTTAGGAGGTGCTCATCGGGGTTTAGGGGTGCTCAAAAAAGGCGGCGAACTCTTCCCTAATCTCACTCGTGGCGCCCCGGACGTGTCCGCCGAGTTTGCTCGCCCGCGTCCTCACTCCTTCCTCCGCATCGCCCCTCCACCGATTCCCCCTACGTCCACGACCACCGCGACAATCAGAATCACCAGGTTCACTCCTTCGATTGGCCGGTGCGTATTCATCAGCCAGGCGTAGGCAATGGTGGTCAGGGGCAGCAGGAAGAATCCCAGGATGGGCAGAAGCAGTCCGTGGTATGCCCGTTCCAGGTAATTCGAAAACAGGAACATGCACACCAGCACGATGCGTGGAAAAGCCAGGATCGCGATCACCACCAGGCAGCAAGGCATGGGCGTCCTCAGTCAGATTCTGTCACACTCCGCGTCCGTGATATTGTACGCAAGGCGAGTGACTCTTCACACTCACATCGGAAAGCAGAGAAGTTATGAAAAACCCCTTTGGAACCTGGAACCGCCGCGCATTTCTTTCCGGAAGCGGCATGGCTTCGATCACCGCCGCCGGCTTCCATCCGCGATACATCCACGCCGCTCAGCTCGCTGCTGAACATGGCGAGATTTACCGGCAGCTAGGTGTGCGCCCCTTGATCAACGCCGCCGGCACTTACACCGTCCTCACCGGCTCGGTCATGCCTGAGCGCGCCCGCCGCGCCATGGAGGCCGCCTCGCGATCGTTCGTCCACCTGGAGGACTTGCAGAAAACCGTCGGCGAACGTATCGCCAAACTGCTCGGCCTGGAATCGGCCATGGTCACTTCCGGCGCGGCATGTTCCATTATGTTGGCCACCGCCGCCTGTATCACTGGTTCGGACACGGAGAAGATTCGCCGCATTCCCGACCTTACCGGCATGAAAAGCGAGGTCGTCGTTCCCCGTGCGCACCGCAACGGCTTCGACCATGCTGCGCGCAACGTGGGGGTAACACTTGTTGAGGTCGACACACTCGACGAGCTCCGCCGCGCCATCGGCCCCAAAACCGCCATGCTGTACTTCACTAACATTTTTGAGCATAAGGGCCCCATCAAGCGCGCGGAGTTCATCGCGGCAGGCAAGCAAGCCGGCATTCCGGTCTTCAATGATGCCGCGGCCGAGCTGCCTCCCGCGACGAATCTCTCCAGCATCGTCCACGAGGGTTTTGACCTGGTGGGTTTCAGCGGCGGCAAGGGCCTGCGCGGGCCACAGAGCTCAGGCCTGCTCCTCGGACGCAAGGATTTGATCCAGGCCGCCGTGCTCAACAACAATCCCCACGAGGAGGCCATCGGTCGTCCCTGCAAGGTCGGCAAAGAAGAGATGCTGGGACTGCTGGCGGCGGTCGAAGAGTACGTGCAGCGCGACCACGAAGCCGACATTCGCCTATGGCGCGGCTTCATGGAGAGCATCGCCAAGGACCTGCGCGGCATTGGCACCGTCACGGCCGAGGTCTACGTGCCCGGCGCCGGCGGCCACCCCGTGCCCTACCTTCGCGTGCAATGGGATCAGAACCGTTTGCCCCTGAAATATACCGACTGTGCCCAGCAGTTGCGCGACGGCGAGCCTTCGATCGAGGTCAACGCGGCAGACGACGGCCTGACGCTCGCTTCCTATAACCTGTATCCAGGCGAGGAGCGCATCGTCGGTTACCGGCTGCGCGGCATTCTGCGCGAGGCCGAAAAGCGCTCCTGATCCGGACTATCCAGGCTCTGCTCGATCAGAACAGAAACTTCAACCCGAACTGGATCTGTCGCATCGGCGCCGCAAGGCCGGTGATCTGGCCCGGCCCCTGGGCACGGATCTGGCTGGGGAATGCACCGCCCTCCGCTGACGGCAGGAACTGTGTCGAGGCCGACAAAGTGCGGTTCGGGGGATTGAAGTTGGGGGTGTTGAAAATGTTGAACATCTCCGCCCGGAACTGCAGTTTAATAGACTCTTTGATCTCGAAGTTCTTAAACAGCGAAAAGTCGAGGTTATAGAAGTTTGGCCCCCGCAGGATCCCGTTGCCCGAGCTGCCGTAGTGGCAGAGGCCGGGCTGAGTGCTAACCTGGCAGGTCACCACCTGGAAATCGTCGGGGTTGAACCACTGATTGACGGTCGGATTGGAAATCTTGCCGCTGCCGACTCGATCCGGTCGCACCGGGCTGTTGAAGGTGTTCAAACTGTTGTTCTGCACGACCGTGAATGGCAGGCCGCTGTGCAGGCTCAAGATGCCGTTGGCCTGCCAGCCGCCGAAGATCTGGCGCGCCACGCCTTGCCGGAACGCGGGAACCGTGGGCAGCTCATAGAGCCAGGCGATGACTGCGTTGTGCTTGGTGTCGAACGGGTACACGCCTTTGTCGGCGGCGCGATTGCGCGGGTTCTGATAAGAGCCGTTATTGGTGAAGCCGAAGGCCTCGTTGCGGCCGTAGCCCTCGCCCTCGGACTTGCTGTATGTGTAAGCGACGCTGCCGGTCAGGCCGCGGCTGAAGCGCTTCTGGTAGCCGACCTGCAAGCCGTGATACCAGGAATTGCCGCCGGAATCGAGAAAGCGGATGCGGGAGAGGGGCCGCACCGGGCCGCCCGGGCCATCGATTACGAACTGGTAGGGCCGCCGTTGCTGGGCGCTGGAAGTTGCCGTATTCGGGGCTGGGTCGGGGTTATTGAATTCGACCGTGTTGTCGATGTGGACGCCCTTGCTGCCCACGTAGCTGACATCCAGGACCGATTGCCAGGGTAACTGCCGCTGCACGCCAAAGCTCCACTGATGGAGCCGCGGTTGGAAATCTTTCCGGTTGAGGGTGTTGGCGTTGATGATGCTGGTCGAGCTGAGTGCGCCAAACGGATTCTGGGAGGTAATCGGGTTGGAATTCGTAATCACGCCGTCCGCGGCGTCGTTTGAGAACGCCGCGCTGCCGGAAAGCGGCGGATTGAGGTTCAGGATCGTGTAGTTATTGAGCTGGTGGACGTTGTAGTAGATGCCATAGCCCGTGCGGATCACCGTCTTCTCGCTCAAGCGGTACGCCAGGCCGATGCGCGGCATGAACATCTTTTTTTCGGGGTCATTGAAATGATATGGGGTACGGATAGTAGGCACGAGCGTCGGAATCCCGTTGACTTGCTGCGTGAAGTCCAGGCTCCGCCAGAGGCCTTTCACATCCGTAGCCGCGGTATTGTACTCGTAGCGTACGCCTAGGTTGACCGTTAGGCGTTGCGTGGCTTTCCAGTCGTCCTGAAAGTAGGCCCCATAGCGATTCTGCCGGGGAAACGTGAGCGGTATGCCCTCGGGAGTGTCCGAGCCGAGTGGATAACCCAGTAGAAAAGAGGCCCAGTCGCTATTTCCCACAGAATCGTCAAAGTTCAGGTCGCCGCGCGGCACGTTGGCGGCGCCGCGGTCCAGTATAACTTTCGTCCACATAAATCCCATCTTGAAGTTGTGCGCGCCGTGGCTGATGGTGACGTTATCGCCCAGTTCGTACTGGTTGTTGTAGTCGAACCCGTTGCCGCCGTCACGGTCGCCAATGCCGCCAAAGTTCGAGAAGCCGATCGGCGGCAACCCCGCCTCGCGCGATGTGAACGGCCGGTTGTTGTCATTCAGCACGCGCAACCCGGTCAACCCCAGCGCATCGAGATTGAAATCCGTGTTACTGCGCGGGTTCAGCGTGTTATCCACTGAGCGCATATAACCGAAGCGGAATTCATTGATGATCGACGGATTGAAAATGTGGATCCACTGGGCGGCGGCGTTCTGATTGCGGCCCGCCACGAAGTAGGGGAAGTTGGGATTGTCGCCAAAAGTCTGCCCGTACTTGATGTCGTCGAAGGCGTAATGGCCGAATAGTTTATCTTTGTCTGTCAGTTGATGGTCGATCCGTACATAACGCTGGTCGTCGTCAATACTGGTGGCGCCCACGCCAATGTAGTTGAAGCCGCTCAGGGGGTCGGGCAGGGCGAACTGCGCCGCCGGAAAGAACGTGAACAGGTTTTGGGCGATGGGAGAGATCCGCGAGGGCGGAATGATATTGCCCGCAAACGGCACGCCGCTGATCGGATCGATGATCTGGATCGATTGCAGAGCAGCGCCGCTCGAGTCGTGCCGGTTGAGCAGCGCGCTCAAATCGCCGTTCTTAAAAGCCTCCGTGGGCACCAGCGATTCTCCCACCTGGTTGGGCTGGCGCAGCCGGCGCGCCTCGAAATCGAACATGAAGAACGTCCGGTTCTTGCCGCTGTAGATTTTCGGAATCAAAATCGGTCCCGTGAGCAGGAAGCCGTACTGATTCTGCCGTAACAGGTTCTTCGGCGTTGGCGTCGAGCCCGGCGGATTGAAGTAGTTCTGGAAATAGTTCTGGGCATCGAGCTTGTCGTTGCGCAAAAACTCGAAGGCCGATCCGTGGAATGAATTAGTGCCCGACTTCAGGGCGATGGCGAGCTGCGCGCCCGAGTGCGTGCCGTATTCGGCCGAGTAAGTGCCGGCCTGTACTTTGAACTCCTCGATGGCCTCGGGCGAAGGCGTGAAAGGTACGGTGTTGACCCGCGCTTCGGTAACCGCGACGCCATCCAGAGTCGCATGTTGG
>Ga0137394_10003258_pt1 | contig 12165 bp, 9 predicted proteins | sample czobulk116metaG_FD_108278 | JGI IMG/M metagenome (GOLD analysis project Ga0137394, IMG submission 108278) | Vadose zone soil microbial communities from Angelo Coast Range Reserve, California, USA - czobulk1.16 metaG | ecosystem: Environmental > Terrestrial > Soil > Vadose zone | place: USA... | reverse complement strand
TTCAATCACCGACTCGCTGCCCACCACCGCGCCCGCGAGCACGTCGGAGTGGCCGTTCAGGTATTTCGTGGCGCTGTGGATCACCACGTCCGCGCCGTGCTCGAGCGGCCGGTAGTTCAACGGGGTGGCGAACGTCGAGTCGACCAGCAGCGCGACCCCCTCGGTCTTGCACAGGGCGGCGATCGGCTCGAGGTCGAGCACGCGGAGCAGGGGATTGGTCGGCGTCTCGACAAAGATTGCGCGCGTGTTCTTCTTGAGTCCGCGCTTCCAGGTGCGCGGCTCCAGCGGATTGACGAACGACACTTCGATGCCGAAGCGACCGAACTCCTGCGCGAACAACCGCTGTACGCCGCCGTAGATCCACTCGCTCGACAGCAGGTGGTCCCCGGGCCGCAGCACGGCAAGGTGCGACAGGGCAATCGCGCCCATCCCGCTGCCCACGAACAGCGCCGCCTCGGCGCCCTCCAGCAGCGCAAGGCGCTTGGCGATCGCCACGTGGTTGGGGTTGTTGCCGTAGCGGGCGTAGATGACTTCCTGGGCCGACCCGATGGGATTGGTGAAAGTGGCGCTCTGGTACAGCGGCGCCACCACCGGCGCCCAGTCGGGGCGCGCTTCCGGGTCGCCGTGCACGGCGCGGGTCGAAAAGCCGAGGCGACGCTTCACGCCAGCGTCAGGGTTCCTCCGGGCGTGCGCGCGGCCAGCCGCCGTGTCACCAGCCCCTCGAGCAGCGCCGCCGCCGCGTCGGGGGCCCCGACCGCCTCCAGCGTGCCGTCGGGCCGCTCGATCAGCACCGCCAGCCGATGGCCCGCGAGCACCGGCTCGATCGCTTCGCGGTGCCCGTCCGAGATGCCCATGAGGACCAGCACCCCCGGCCGGCTCCGCAACAGCTTCGCCACGATCTCGTCGGCGCATGAGTAGTCGATGCACCCCACGCGCGTGAAATCGATGCGGGCGATAGCGCCGTCTCCTGCGTCGGTCGCCATCGCCCGCTCGATGCATTCGCGCACGACGCGCCCCGTCGGACGCGTCACCAGATCCGTATAAACGCCCGACACCGATTCCTGGAGCACTGCGTGCACGTCGATGTGCTGTATCACGGCTTGGTGGACCCCTGCTCGGGTATGATGATGAGCACCTGGGCGCCCGGGAACGCCGGGAGGCCGTCCTTCAAGGGCACGTCGTCGTCCCACTTGGGCACGATCGCGATGCGGGCCGTCCCGCTACGGATCGCGATCTTGCCGTCCCAGCGGGCGAGATAACGGCGGATTCCGGCGAGCCCCTGACCGCGGCCCGGATCGCGGAACCGGCTGACGCCTTGGATCAGCGCGGCCTCGAGTGCGGCCGCGTCCCCCCAGCGCGTCCCGAAGCGCTTGCTCTGCGTCGGCTCGAGGGAGTGACGGAATCCTACCCCCGCGTCCGCCACCGCGATCACCACCACCCGCTTCGCGAGCCTGCGGCGCCAGTGGTACGCCTGCACCGCCACCCAGCCACCCGTGCCCGCGTGTTCTACAATATTCTGACACGCCTCTGAAAGCGCCATAGCGAAGCCCATCGTCGCCTTCGGATCAAGGCCCAGCTCGGACGCCAGGATGGCAGACGCGCGCTGTTGGATGTTCGAGACCACGGCGTGCACGTCCTCCGCCGCCCGCACCGGCGTCACGGGGAGCAGCACGTCGCTCTCCTCCGCAGCCTTCACCCGGGGCACCTTCCCGTGGATCTCGAACAGCTCTGCGGCTTCACGGAAGAATCCGGCGCGCGTCCAATAGGTGAGAACGTCGGCGTGCGTCGGCGCGGTGAGCAGCGGTCGCTCCGCGCTTCCTCCGCCCCTGCCTCCCGTCCCCCGCGCTGCCTGCCCCGCCGCGAGCAGGCCCACCAGGCCGTACGGTGACGCCCACTCGGCCGCATGCGCATCGAACAGGAGACGCTCCCCGTCTTTCGCCGCTTCGGCGAAGGCGCTCGCGAACTGGTCAAACGAGCGATCGTCGAACTGGGCCGGGACTTCGACGAGCCGGGTCACACCGCCGAGAGCCTGCCCAACAGATGGTCACGCAGACCGGTGGCGCCGCGGTGGCTCACGTTGCGCGTGCCCATGCGCGTGCCGAGCCGCAGGGCGTCCTCGAGGCTCGCACCGGCGACGAGCGACGCTACCACCGTGGCGCCCAGCACGTCGCCGCAGCCGGTCGGGTCGCCGTCGGGAAGGGGTGTGCCTTCCGCGGGGATCAGCGCGGTGCGGACCGGGTCGCCGGTGAAGTACGCCGCGCCCCGCGAGCCGAGCGTGACGACCAGCGTGGCGCACCCCCGCGCCAAGGCGCCCGCGGCGACCGCGAGCGGATCGGGTCCCAGCTGTTCCATTTCGTCGGCGTTCAGCTGGACCGTGTCGAAGCAGCCGAACCAGGCAGGAGCGTCGGGGAGTGGCTGCGGGACGCGGGTGCCGTCCGGCTCCTTCCCCAAGAAGAGGCTGTGGAGGTCGGCATAGAGGAAGTGCGGGAACCCGCGGCGCAACAGTTGCGCCGCCTCCAGGCTCATCTCGTAGCCCGAGATGAAGTTGACGTACAGCGCGTCGAGGTCCGTCACCTGTGCCCCGAGCTCGGGCCATGTCCACGGGGGCACGCCGCCCGACATCTGCTCGCAGCGGCGCTCGCGCTGTTGGTAGCGGAGGGTGACGCGGTTGTTCGCCGCCGGCACCTCGAAGAACCGTGCGCCGGGCGCCACATGGTGCAGCGTGCCGAGGAACTCCGCCGCGCGCGGGGCCAGGTCGCGCCCCACCTTGATGAGGGGAACGATCTGCCAGGCGTCAGCCAGGGTCGCGTCGAGGGCGGCGAGGGAATACCCGATCCCACCCCACTCTTGCACCGCCGGCTGGGCGGCGTCGCGCCCGTAAATCGTGTCCCACACCATGGACCCGATGACGCCGAGTCGCTTCACACCGTTCCCCAGGTGCGCTGAACGAACACGGCCGCGGCGCCATACACGCCCGCCGTTCCGGTGAGCTCCCCGGGGACGATGCGGCAGGCATCGACAGCGGGCTTGAAGGCCCGGCGCTTCACTTCGCCGCGGAGCGGCCCGAACAGCTTCTCCCCGGCCAGGGTTACGCCGCCGCAGATCACCACCACCTCGGGGTTGAAGATATTGACGATATTGGCGACGCCGGTTCCGAGGAACTTCGCCGTTTCGTGCACCACGTCCAACGCGTATTCGTCGCCGTCGTGCGCCGCTTCGTACACGATCTGCGCGGTGATCTTGAACAGGTCGCCGTTCACGTACCGCGGGAGGGAGGTTTCGGCGCCGGTTTCGATTCCCTCGACCGCGCGCGCCGCGATCGCGGGGCCCGACGCGTAGGCCTCGAGGCAGCCGTCGTTGCCGCACTTGCAACGCCGGCCGTTGGAATCGATCGACATGTGGCCGATCTCGCCCGCGACGTCCGAGGCCCCGCGATAGATCTGTCCCGCGAGCACGATCCCGCCACCGATGCCCGTTCCGATCGTGAGCCCGACCACGTGGTCGGAGCCGCGCGCGGCCCCGCGCCACCATTCGCCGAAAATGGCGCAGTTAGCATCGTTGTCGAGCGTGGCGGGCAGATCCAGCGCGGCCGCCAGCCGGTCGCGCAGCGGGTAGTTCGTCCACCCCAGGTTGGGCGTGAGCAGCACGATGCCGGTCTTCGTGTTGAGCGGGCCGGGCGAGCCGATGCCGACGCCAGCGATCTCCTTGCCGCGCGCCGCCGCCATCGACGCGCGCGCCAGCTTCACGATCCGCCCGAGCACGGCGTCCGCTCCCTGTTGGGACATGGTCGGCTCCGACACCAGCCCCAGCATCTCCGACCCGTCCTCGGCCACCGTTCCCGCGACGATGTTCGTTCCGCCGAGGTCAATCCCGACGACGTAGCGCACCGGTCTCCTCGATCGCTTGAAGGACGTCCTGCACCGTGAGCGACTTCATGCACAGGTGATGCCCCAACGGGCAGGTGGGCGGCCCGTGCGCCGAGCACGGGCGGCATGGCAGGCCGTGGAGCTCGACGACCTGATCCCGCGGTCCCCGCGGCCCGAACCCGAAGCCGGGCGCCGTGGACCCAAAGATCGCCACCGTCGGTGTCTCCACCGCCTGCGCGAAGTGGAGCGGGGCGCTGTCGTTCGTCACCAGCACGGCCGCCCGCCGGATTGCCTCCACCGATTGACGGACGGTCAACCGTCCGCACCCACTGACCGCCTGACCACCGGATCGCGCGACTGCCGCGGTGATCTCCGAGGCGAGGCCCGCATCCTCGGGTCCGCCGACCACCACGATCCCCGCTTTCTCCGCCAGGCGCTCCGCCAGCTCTCTGTAGTACGGCCAGCGCTTCGAGCCCCAGATCGATCCCGGCGCGAGCGCGACGAACCGTTCCCGGATCCCGTGCTCCCGCAGGAAGCCCTCCGTCGCCGCGCGATCAGCGAGCGTGACGTGCAGCGCCGGGCTGGCACGGTGCACCGCCACGCCCGCGAGTGCCAGCACCCGGTCGATCTCGTGACCCTGCGTCGCCCGCTGCCGGACGTCGGTATAGAGCGACCGCCAGCCGTCGTCGAAACCGACCCGCTGCGGGATGCGGGCGAGCCACGCCGCCAGCGCCGTCCGCAGGGAGCGATGCGGAAGATACGCGCATTCATACTGCTCCGCGCGCAGGGCGCGGGCCAGTCGGAACAGTCCTCCCAAGCCGCGATCGCGGCCCTTCTTGTCGTACGGGATCACCCGCCGGACCGCGGGATGCGTCTCGAGCAGCGGTGCGGCCGCCGGGGTGGTCACCACGTCCACAGGTCCGTGGCGGGCGGCGAGCACCTCGAGCAGCGGCGTCGTGAGCACGACGTCTCCCAGGAAGGCGGTCTGGATGACGAGGCTAGTCAACCTGCAAGACCGCCAAGAATGCCTCCTGCGGGATCTCGACGGTTCCCACCTGCTTCATCCGTTTCTTTCCTTCTTTCTGCTTCTCGAGCAGCTTGCGCTTGCGCGTGACGTCGCCCCCGTAGCACTTGGCGGTCACGTTCTTGCGCAACGGGCGGACCGTCTCGCGGGCGATCACCTTGGTGCCGATCGCGGCTTGGATCACCACCTCGAACAGCTGGCGCGGGATCAGCTCCCTCAGCTTCTCGGCGATCTTCTTGCCCCACTCGTAGGCCTTGTCGCGGTGGATGATCACCGAGAACGCATCCACGGCTTCACCGTTCAGCAGCATGTCGAGCTTGACGAGATCGGCCGGGCGGTACTCGAGGAACTCGTAGTCGAGCGACGCGTAACCGCGGGAGATGGTCTTCAGCTTGTCGTAGAAGTCGAGGATGATCTCGGCCAGTGGGAATTCCCAGCTGAACTCGACCCGCGTCGGGTCCACGTAGTGCATGCCCTGGTACACGCCGCGCCGCTCCTGGCCCAGCTTCATGATGGCGCCGATGTACTCGGCGGGTGCCACGATCCGCGCCTTCACGTACGGCTCCTCGATGTGGTCGACCGCCGAGCCGTGCGGCATCAGGCTCGGATTCTCGACCAGCTCCACGGTGCCGTCCGTCCGGTGGACGTGGTACTCCACGTTCGGCACCGTGCTGATCAGATCGAGGTTGAACTCCCGCTCGAGCCGCTCCCGCACGATCTCCATGTGGAGCAGGCCGAGGAACCCGCAGCGAAACCCGAAGCCGAGCGCCACCGAAGATTCCGGCTCGTAGTGCAGCGATCCGTCGTTCAGCTGCAGCTTGCCGAGCGCGTCGCGCAGCTCTTCGAACTGCTCGGCGTTCGTCGGGTACAGGCCGGCGAACACCATCGACATGATGTCGCGGTACCCGGGCAGGAGCGGCACGGCGCGATGGTCCGCGTCGAGCACGGTATCGCCTGGGCGGGTGTCGCGCACGCCGCGCACGTTGGCGACGAAGTAGCCCACTTCGCCGGCTTCGAGCTGCTCGGTCGGCTTGTGCCCCAGCTGCAGGTACCCGACCTCGTCCACCTCGTAGAGGTCGTCCTTGTGCGCGCCGAAGGCGATCTTCATGCCCGGCCGGATCGTGCCGTCCACGACGCGGATGCTGGGGATCGCGCCGCGGTAACGATCGTAGTAGGAGTCGAAGATGAGGGCGCGGAGCGGCGCGTCCGCCACGCCACGGGGCGGAGGGATGCGCTGCACCACGGCCTCGAGCAGCTCGGGCACCTTGGTGCCCTCCTTGGCGGAGATGCGGAGGATCTCCTCGGGCTTCGCCCCGATGAGCTCATGCAGCTCCTGCGCCCGTCGGTCCGGCTCGGCTCCGGGGAGGTCGATCTTGTTGAGCACGGGGATGATCTCCAGGCCGGCGTCCATCGCGAGGAACAGGTTGGAAAGCGTCTGCGCCTGGATCCCCTGCGACGCGTCCACCACCAGGATCGCCCCCTCGCACGCCTGCAGCGAGCGCGACACTTCGTAGGTGAAGTCCACGTGCCCCGGCGTGTCGATCAGATTGAGCTCGTACACTCCCCCGTCGCGGGCATGGTAGTTCATGCGCACGGCGTTGAGCTTGATCGTGATGCCCCGCTCACGCTCCAGGTCCATCGTGTCGAGGACCTGCTCTCGCATCAAGCGCTTGTCCAGCGTGCCCGTGAGCTCGATGAGGCGGTCGGCCAAGGTCGACTTCCCGTGGTCGATATGGGCTACGATACAGAAGTTGCGGATGTGATCTTGGCGCATGTGGGGCTAAAATATAGTCATCCGTCGTCCGTCATCCGTCGTGGCCCGTCGCTTGCGGATGACGGATGACGGCGAATGCGGTATACTCCGAGAGGAACTCTCCTGGCTCCCATCACCGGCTGGTTCGACCCTACCCCCAACGGCGGCGCCGTACGGCTCGCCGCCAACAGCTATTTGCCCGCCAAGGGCGATCCCGGCGTGCGCCTCCCCGGACTGCGGCGCGGCGATCTCGTCACCGTGGAGAACGGGCGCGTGGTGAGCGTCAACGGCCTGCCGCCCGCCCAGCTGGGCGAGCGGCCCGACTTCGCCAAGCTCGGTGCCGTGCACCCATCGCGTCCTCTGCGACTCGAGACTCCCCAAGCTTCGAGCCCGCGCACCGCCGAGATCCAGCGCGTCGTCGATTTGATCTGCCCGCTGGGCTTCGGCCAGCGCGCGCTGATCGTGTCGCCGCCTAAGGCGGGAAAAACGGTGATGTTGCAGGCCGTGGCGGAAGGAGTCGCGCTCAACCATCCCTCTGCGATCCTCCTCATCCTGCTCGTGGACGAGCGGCCGGAAGAGGTGAGCGAAATGATAGACTGGGGTCGGGGCGAGGTCATCGCGTCGAGCTTCGACCTGTCACACGAGCGGCATGTCGCGGTGGCCGACATGGTATTCGAGCACGCGCGCCGCCAGGTGGAGCTCGGCAAGGACGTCGTGATCGTGCTCGATTCGCTCACGCGCCTCGCGCGTTCCCACAACACGACGGGGCGGGGAAGCGGGCGCACGATGTCGGGTGGTCTGGACGCGAACGCGCTGGCCAAGCCCAAGGGGCTATTCGGGGCCGCGCGCGCGGTGCCCGACGGGGGTTCCCTCACTGTAATCGCGACCGCGCTCATCGAGACGGAAAGCCGGATGGATGACGTGATTTTCGAAGAGTTCAAGGGAACCGGCAACTCGGAGCTGCGCCTGTCGCGCGCGCTGGCGGACCGCCGCCTCTACCCGGCGGTGGATGTCGCCGCAAGCGGGACACGACGTGAGGAGCTGCTCGCCGACGCTCCGACGGTGGCCGCTAAACAGCAGCTCCGTCGCGGCCTGGTGGGGCTCCCGCCCGAGAAGGCGATCGACGCTCTCCTGGCACTGCTGCGGCGCGCGAAGACCAACAGCGAGCTGCTCGCCGCGGTCAGCTAGCCGTCAGTTTCCGCCGCCCACGATTCGCTTATAGCTGTCCGGGTTCCAGCGCGGTCGCTGGGACGTGTTCGCGACGGCCAGCCCCAGATGGAACAGGAGTCGTGCGAAGCGCGCTTCCTTCTCGGCGTCGATCTTGTCCGGAGAATCGCTCACCTGGTGATAATCCGGATGTAACCCGGTCGTGAAGAAGAGGATGGGCACGCCCTTCTTCGCGAAGTTGTAGTGGTCCGAGCGGAAGAAGAGCCCTTCCTGCGGCCACAGGTCGCCGACCGGTTTGATGTTCAGGTCGCGGTGTGCCGCGGCGACGCTGTCCAGCGTCACGCCAAGATTGGAGTGCTCGCGGCCGATCACGGCGACCGTGTCCTTTGAATTGCGGCCGACCATGTCGATGTTCAAGTCGGCGATCACGTCCGCGAGCGGCACCGTGGGGTGGTCGGCAAAGTACGCGCTTCCCCAGAGGCCCCGCTCCTCCCCGCTCACTGTCATGAATACCAGAGAGCGCTTGGGTCGCTCGCGGGCCGAGGTGAAGGCCTCCGCCAGCTCGATTACGGCCACCGTGCCCGAGCCGTCGTCGTCCGCTCCGTTGCAGATCGAGTCGGCGCCGCGGGGGACGCAGCCCTCCCCGGCGCTCGGCGTGCCGATGTGATCCATGTGCGCAGTGAACAGGACGTATTCCTTCTTCAGCGCCGCGTCGCTGCCCTCGAGAATCCCGATCGTGTTGGGAGCCGACGCATGCGCGAGTGCCTGCTCGCGCACATCCAGTTGCAGCGTGACGCCGGTCAAGGGACGAGCCGCGAGGGGCCGGTCGCCCCATGCCCGGAGCGAGTCGAGGCTCGCGCCCCCCTGCGCAAACAGCGCCCCGGCGGTCTTCGTTCGCACCGCGAACACGGCGGGGACTGCGGGCCCGCTCTCGGCGCTGGGATTGCGCACGCTCACGCTCGCCTCGTGACCGGGGAGTTTTACCCAGACCGAGTCAGGGAACCCGGCCACCAGCATGAGAGCGAGGGGTCTGAGCGGGAGTACCTTCGGCACGGTGGCGTTCAGCCCGGGCCCGTAAGCCAGGAACACGATCTTTCCCGTAACACCGGCGGAATCAAGCGTCCCCCCGGCATCGGCAGAACCGGTGATCACCACGGCCGGGACTGCCGCGGCCCCCGCCGGCGCCTGTCCCTCCACGAGCAGCACGTCCTCGCCGGCGTGCCAGATCCCGGGCGTGCGGCCGGTGATCCGGATGGTCGAGCTTTCGGGGTCGAACCGCAGCACCTCGAGGGGATAGTGCTGGAAGTAGGTACCGCTGTCGCCGCCCGGTTTGAGGCCGAAGCGCTGGAACTCGCCCGCTACATAGGCCGCCACGGCGTCGAGTTGCGGGCTCGGCGTCGCACGGCCGAGCATCGAGTCGTCGGCGATGATCCCAATGCGACGCTGCACGTCAGTCATCGTGATGGACGGCGCGCCGCGGGCGGCCGGTTGCTGCCGTTGGGCGGCGGCCGGTCCGGAGAGCACCGCGAGCAGCAGCGCCAGGCGGTATCGCATCGCTTTTCGAGGCCTTGAGGTGGGGGAAGCGAAACCTAACGCGCCCGACCGCGGGGGACTACAGTTGGGCGCGCTCGCGCTGCTGTGTCGGTCACGGCTTGCGTCGCTTGAGCTCGGGTTCGGCGCGCGGCTTCTCCTTTGGGGGCTCACGCTTCGGTTCGACCCGCGGCTCACTACGCGGTGGGGGAGCCTCGCGGCGCGGCTCGGCGCGCCGTGGCGGCGGGTCAGCGCGCCGCCGCTCTTCCGGAACAGCTCGGCGCTCTGGCTGCGCCGGCGGCTGCACTGGCTGCTCGGGCCGGTTGGGCTGATCAGGCCGGTCGCGCCGCTCGGGACGCCCGGGCTCGTCGCGGTGATCGGGTTGGTCAGGCCGGTCCCGGTGATCGGGCTGGTCGGGTCGGTCGCGATGCTCGGGCTGGTCAGGTCGGTCGCGATGCTCGGGCTGGTCAGGTCGGTCGCGATGATCGGGCTGGTCGGGCCGGTCCCGACGATCGGGCTGGTCGGGCCGACGCTCTCGGCCGCGATCGTCGTTCCCCTGGGCCTCGGAGCCTGGGCGACGCCGGGGCGGCAGAATGTTGGGCGGCGGGATGACGCCCGTCCCGCCCAGATCACGACCCCGCACGCCGACGTCGCGGCGGCGATCGTCGTTCACCGGCCGCTCGCGCACCCGCGTAATGAAGGCATCCGACGCCTGTCGGTCCTTGAAGATGAACCGGGGCTCCGGCCTGTAGGGGCGTGTGAAGACGACTCGCGTGTCGCCGTAGTACCGATACGGGTAGTAGTACGGATCGTCGAAGACCACGATCCGGAAGCGCACACAGGTGTAATCGTAGGGGCTCCAGGACGAGTAGCTCACGTACGTGTGGCAGTCGTAGCACAGGAACCGGGGATAGTCGTAGTGCTGTTGGACGTAGTACGGCGTGATGTCGTAATCCCAATCGTTGTAGCCGTCCGGCACGATGCGCTGTGCCAGCTCGGTGAGGGCGACGTACGGGTCGCCGCGGACGCGCCCGTCGGCGATCGACCGATAGTCCCAGTGCTCCCTACTCTGGATGCCGTCGTAGACGAACGGGTCAGCCGACGCGACGGCGAACACGTAGCCGACACCTGGATAGTCATCGATGTAGAACGCATCGCGGCCGTATCCACCCTGCACCTCGTAATCGCGACCGCCGCGGGCGAAGTTGTCCTCCCACGGTTCGCGCGGAAACAGCACGCGCACCCGGCCGTCGGTGTCGACGCGCAGGATGGTAACGAAGGCGTCCCGGTCGGCGCGGAAATGCACGCGAACGCCCTGGCCGCCGGCGTAGGGACTGTCGCCCCGGTCGGTCCAGGCTTCGACGCGCGGGCGATAGTCGACGGACACGGGCCGGATCGAGGGGCTTGCGGACTGCGCGGGTATGAGGCTGAGCAACCAGATGGCGTTCAACATGGGGCCTCCATGGCTGCCGTACGGGGGCAGGTTGCATGCCAACCCGACGCCCGGCGGCAAAGGCGGTAAGTGGCTATGACGCTTGACGTTCGATCGGCAATTGATGGGTATCACCAACCCCGGGCTGTCCTCTACCCGGGACATTCGGCTGTTCATTAGCTTCCGCGAGGCCATGCCCGACGTTCAGCGCATCGATCTCCTAGATCCCGCCGAGGTGGCTCGTTTTGGCGGGATCGAGATCGTGGCGCAGGGGGTCGTGGAGGGCTTTCTCAGCGGGATCCACCGCTCGCCGTTTCGCGGGTTCTCCGTCGAGTTTACGGAGCACCGCGCGTATCAACCCGGCGACGAGCTGCGTTACCTCGATTGGAAGATCCTCGCCCGGGCTGACCGCTTGTTTGTGAAGCAGTTCGAACAGGAAACGAACCTACGCGCGATGATTCTGGTCGACGCGAGCCGGTCGATGGCGTGGCGTGGCGCGCCCACCCGGCTCACCAAGCGGGCCTACGCCGACCGGCTGGCGGCGGCGCTCGCGCTGATCTTGTTGCGCCAGCGCGATGCCACGGGGCTGATCACGTTCGACGAAGTCGTGCGCGAGGTCGTACCGGCGCGAGTGAAGGCGGGACAGTGGGCCCGATTGGTCCGAGGTCTGGTCGACACGCCGGACGGCCGGGGCACGGCGGCGCAGGCCGCCCTGGTGCGCCTCACGTCGCTCCTCGCCCGCCGCGGGCTCGTGGTGCTCGTCTCCGACCTGCTGTTCGACCGTGAGCTGGCGCTCACGGCCCTGCGCTACCTGCGTCACCGTGGCCATCAAGTGATCGTGCTGCATCTGATGGATCCGGCGGAGGCCGAGCTGTCCGGTCCGCCCGAGGTGCGGTACCGCGATCCTGAATCCGCGGCGACCGTGGTGGTTCGGCCGCGCGAGCTGGCGCGGGCCTACCAGGCAACGGTGCGTCGGGAGGTCGACGCATGGCGCACGGCGTGCCGGCGGCGCGGCATCGCGTACCACCACATCCTGACCGACATGCCGTTCGGCGTGGCTTTGCGCCTGCTCGCGTGACGTTCCTGCATCCGTTGGCGCTGGCGGGGCTCGCTGCCGCGGCGATCCCCGCCTTACTCCACTTGCTCGAGCGTCGGGTGCCACCCGAAGCCGATTTTCCGCCGCTCCGTTATCTGAGCGAGGCGGAGCGGCAAAACGCACGGCGCTTGAAGCTGCGACACGTGCTGCTCTTGATTCTGCGGACGGCGTTGATCGTGCTCATCGTCCTGGCCGCGGCGCGGCCGATCTTCCCCACGCATGCGAGCGGCGGGTCGCTGCACGAGCCCACCGCGGTCGCCGTGATCCTCGACAACTCGCTGTCGTCCGGGCTCGTGG
>Ga0137394_10003257_pt1 | contig 12165 bp, 14 predicted proteins | sample czobulk116metaG_FD_108278 | JGI IMG/M metagenome (GOLD analysis project Ga0137394, IMG submission 108278) | Vadose zone soil microbial communities from Angelo Coast Range Reserve, California, USA - czobulk1.16 metaG | ecosystem: Environmental > Terrestrial > Soil > Vadose zone | place: USA... | reverse complement strand
CAGGGTCAGGCTGGCACTCCTCATCGAGCGGCTGGAGGTCTGAGGCATACACCCCAAGCCGAGCGTCCGTCCCGGCCGCAGTTGGAGCGGTCGGCAGCCATAGGCCCGGCGGGTGGCTCCAACCCGCCCGCCGGGTAACGCTGGGGGTGGCCGCCCCCGGTAGCCCGCGACCCGTGGCGCACGCGAGAGTGCGTGGCCGACTTCGACAGCAACCCGCGTAGTTTCGGTGAAGAGCAACTCCAGAATCCACAGGGCAAGGACCAGATCCTCGCCGCCCTCAACCACGACGTCAAGTCGTCTGAGTGGATCCTGGCGGCCCTTCATCGCCAGTGGTATGAGCAGGTCTTCTGGTCGCTGGGCGAGCAGTACATGGAGTGGAACCAGCGCACCCGCCGCTTCCAGGTCAGGCCGGCGCGCTCCTACATTCCCCGCAGCATCACCAACCTGATCCTCCCGAAGGTCGAGATCGGCGTGAGCTTGTTCATGGATGCTCTGCCGCGCCCAAAGGTCGTCAGCAAGACGAAGGAGGACAACGACCGCGCCGCGGCCGAGTGCGCCAACGGGGTGCTCCGGTTCAAGGACGACGAGATTCGCTTCCCGCGCAAGAAGCGCGAGATCGGCGCCTGGACGGTCACGACCGGGACATGCTACGCCGAGGCCATGCTGGACGAGGCCGACAAGGAAACCGTCCGGCTGCCGAAGTACGACATGCGGAACGTCCCGGTGCTCGACCCTGCGACCGGACAGCCGGTGATGGGCCCGGGCGGTCGGCCGGTAATGGAGGAGACCGAACAGAAGATCATCGACCCGGAAACCGGCGAGCAAGCCTACGACGAGGTGGTGCTGGCCGACGAGAACGTCGAGGTCCGCAGCCCGTTCGAGATCATCCCAGATTGGGCGGCGCGGTACCCGTGGGAGTTCCGGCGCTACACCCACTTCCGCGCCCAGACGCGCGACTGGATCGGCCGCGTCTTCGGGGCCGACGCCAAGAAGAGGGTCAAGGCCGACAAGGGGATGGGCATCCTCGGCTACTACCAGTTGAAGGTGCTCGACATCATCACCCGCTCGAGCGCGACCGGTCGCTTGGGGTTGCCGACGGCCTACGGCGGCAGCGCCGCCGACTGGCGGTTCATGGAGGACGCGGCCGTCGTCATCCGCCGGATGCAGTTGCCCACCAACGAGCACCCCGACGGTCGCATGATGATCATCGCGTCGGGTGAGGTCCTGCATGACGGTCCGTACCCTTACGGCAACCGGCTGAACCTCTACACCTTCCGGTGGTCGGTGCTGCCCGGCAGCATCTTCGGGTTCGGGATGGTGCGGAACCTCATCATGCCCCAGAAGCGGCTCAACGGGCTCGACACCCAGGATGACCTGGTCCGCAAGGTCACGGGCAACCCGCAGTGGTTGACCCCCAAGGGCGTTCAGTTTTCCATCTCGACGGCGACCTCGGAGCCCGGGCACGTCAACACCTACAAGCACAAGGCGAACCTGCCGCCGCCGAAGCGGCTCGAGGGGATCAGCAGCCCGACCTACAACCAGTTCCAGCGCGAGAGCATCCTGAAAGACATGGAGGAGGTGTCGGGCATCAAGCACGTCCTGGCGGGCAGCAACCCGACCGGGGTGACGGCCGGCATCAGTCTTGAGTTGCTCACCGAGCAGGCCGGCAAGCGGTTCCAGCCGACCCTCGACGACAACCGCGAGGAGTTCAAGAACCTCTACCTGCAGCGCCTCGAAATCGCCCAGAAGGCGCCCGCCTGGACGGTCGAACGCGCCGTCCCGATCGTTGGCGAGGACGGGGAGCGCGACGTCCAGCACTTCCGCTCGGCCGACTTCTCCGGCAACCTGACGATCGAGATCGAGGCGGTGCCCGTGACGGCGTTCAGCCAGGCGCTCAAGAAGCAGTCCGCGAAGGACGCGGCGGCCATCGGCCTGATCGACCTGACGACCGCCCAGAACCGCGACAAGATGCGGTCCCTGCTGGGCCTGCAGGAGTTCGACGAGCAGTTCAGCCTCGACCAGAAGCGGGCGCAGATGGAGAACGAGACGCTCGAGGCGGGCGGTACGCTCACCTACGATTGGGCAGACGGCCAGCAGCACCCGACCGCGCCCTACGATGATGACGAGACGCACCTGCAGATCCACAAGCGGCTGGTCAAGAGTCGGCGGTTCAACAACCTCCCAGCATCGGTGCGCTCCGCGACTCTGCAGCACATCGACGCCCACGCGATGCGGCTGGTGCCGCCGGTTCCGGAGAAGGAGACGATCCCCGGACAGAACGCAGGCGGCCAGCCTCCGCCAGGAGGACCGCCCGGCGGAGGTCCTCCAGGTGCGCCAGCCGGACCAGGAGCAGACATGGGCGAGGGCGCTGGCGCGCCTCCGCCAGGAGCAGGGCAGTGAACCCGACCTCCAAGCCAACCATGAAGGAGGTCTACGGAAAGGCGGTCAAGGCCATGGCCAACACGAAAGCACCGATGACGGGCGGGATGTTCAAGGGCGGCGGCGGAATGGGTAAGGTCGGCGGACCGCCAACGACGAAGCCGTCGCACCTCAAGAAGGCCGCGCCACCCCCACGCGGTCAGGCGGCCGGGAAGCCGAAGTATTGCCCGACCTGCAACTACCGCGGGTCCGAGGAATACTGCCCGCAGTGTGGCAGCCGGATGGAGCCGGCGCGCGCCGCCAAGGGCGCCGGGATGCCGCCGGCCCAGACGCTCACCGCGACGAGACACTGAGGAGCGGCTGTGGACGAGCCGAACTTCCGAGACAGATTCAACACCTCGCTGGCGCCAGCCGACGAGGCCAAATACCGGACTTGGCTCGCCCGACAGGGTCAGCGCACCGGCAGGGATATGTCTCGGGACACTGACGACTACGACATGCGCGGCTTCTACAAGGAAACCGCCGGGGCCGATGTCAGCCCGGGCCACTTCACCGACAAGTTCAAAAAGCCGAATCATCCGACGTTCAGCACCGAGTCAATTTACGCAGGCACTCCGGCCCCGGGCGGGGAGAAATGGGACGCGGGCGAGTGGGGCAATGGAACCTTCACGCCGAGCTTGCACATGCTGGCGCGCACCCACCCGCTTCCACGGCTTCGAGACTACATGAGCCGCGCTGAGCCGGACACGCGCCTTCTCGGCCCGACGTATCCCGTCCACAAGCCAACTGGCGCTCGGCTCATAGCCGATGCCTACAAGGAGTTCTGATGCGAATCCAATCGATAGACCGGGCCGAGCGCTGGATCCTCCGCACGACCCTGACGGCCGCCGGCTGCTTGGCCATCGGCATGCTCACCATGCCATTCATCGTGCGGGCTCAGGCGCCCACCCCCACCGGTAGTGACGCGCCGTACAAAAGGGTGTACCATCCCGTCAGTATCATCGCCCTGGCAGGCGGAACCGTTCGGCACACGCACGTCGAGGTGGGCGGGTTCGTCACGTACATCGCCCACGAGGATGACGGCGACCTGCACATACGGCTCTGCACCGACCCCAAGATAAAGGTGATGGACCGAAACCGCTGCATCGTGGCTGAGTGCATCCCGAAGATGCCCTGTCCGGCCCCGGAGATGGGGTCGCGCGTGACCGTGCACGGGATCAGCCGATTCGATAAAGAGACGAACCACCTATGGGGAGAGGTTCACCCTATAGAGGAGGGATTCTGGTGAAGCCAACGATCGGGAGGATCGTCGTCTACACGCTGTCCGAGCACGACGCAGACTGCATCAACCGGCGGCGCGTTGCGCGGCCACACGAACCGGCGTGGCCGGCCGGAGCGCAAGCCCACTTCGGCAACTCGGTCGTGGTGGGGGAGGCGTACCCGATGGTCATCGTCAAGGTGTGGAACGCGACGATGGTCAACGGCCAGGTCCTGCTCGACGGGAACGACGTACTGTGGGTGACGTCGGTCCACGAGGGGGCCGGCCCGTGCAGTTGGGCGTGGCCCAAGCGGGAGACGTAGGCCATGCCGATGAGAAGCCAGGCCCAGAATGCAGCCATGCACGCCGCCGCGCAGGGGCACAGCACGCTCGGCATTCCGAAGAGCGTCGGCCAGGACTTCGTCGGCGCCAGTCACGGCATGAACGTGAAGGCGCTGCCGGAGCGCGTCGGCAAGGCCAAGGGGCGGAAGACGATCGCCTCGGCCTACCGGAAGAAGTAGCCGCCCCCCCGGCCAAGGGAGGCGGGCAGGACGGGGCCCCGAGGTCGACCACAGGCGGCCGACGGGGCCCCCGCCAGACGACGACATACCAGGCGCCTGCAGCGCCGGGTTGCGAGACATAGAGAGGGGCCGTTCGGGGCCGAACCTCCGAACGGCCCTTTTTCTATGCGCGGTGAACGATCGCCCAAGGTGAGCCGATAACCCGCAGGGGACCGGCCAACACAGAGGGACCAGATGCCCCCTTCGAAGACCCTGGAGAATCCTCCTGGTGAGGATGAGTTCTCCGCCGCCTACGACAAGATTTTCGGCGGCGGAGCGGCCGAAGAGCCGGAACCGGCAGGCGAGGAGACTGGCGACGAGCCAACACCTCCAGAGTCCGCCGAACCCGACGAGGCCGGAGAGGAACAGGCGGCCGCCCGGACCCAGGCCGGCAAGGCGAAGCCTGAGCAGGAAGCCGAGGAAGGCGAGTTCGTCACGATCCGCGGTCGCAAGGTGCCAGTCTCCGAGGTCGAGGAGTGGGAGATGGGCAGCATGCGACAGGCGGAGTTCACGCGCGGCACGCAGGCCATCGCGGAAGAGCGCCGGTTCTGGCAGTCGCAACTCAAGGACCTGACCGAGCAGAACCGCCAGATTCTCGCGCTCTACGGCCGCAACCCAGACGGCACCTCCAAGGACGCGACGGCCCAGGAGGAGACCGAGCCCTTGCCGCCGGGCGTGGACAAGGCGCTCCAGAACCTGCAGAAGAACATCACGCAGGTCCAGCAGCGCATCGAGCAGCGCGACCAGCAGGAGACGGAACAGCGCGAGGTCGACTACATCAAGTCGAACTTCGAGTCGACCCTGACGACGCTGTTCACGAAGTTCAAGATCGACGCCTCCGAGCACGCGCTGTACCGAAACGCCATCCTCGGGATGAATCCGTTGGCCGCCGACGAGTCGGGGCGGGTCAACGCCGACACCATCCGCCGGGAAACCTTCCGGTGCTTCTCCGAACTGAACCGACAGCGCCAGCAGCATCAACGCCGTATCCGGCAGGACACGGTCCAGGACCTCCGGCAGCACGCCAAACCACCCGCCAAGAAGGTGGCGGGCAAGGCCCAAGAGGCGACCCCTCAGAAGCCACAGGCGCGCAAGAGCCGGGAGCCCTGGTCGACTGACGAGGCGGTCCAGGACGTCTTCGACCGCCTGCACGAGGTCACGGGTCAGCCGGAAGGCTAGGAGAACGTCGTGGCCGACGTAACCGCAACACGCAGCCAGTTGCTCGCCGTCTTCAAGGAAGTCTACGGCGAGCGGATCGCGGAGCAGCCCAACCGGACGACGTGGATTCTCAACGAGTTCGAGAACTCCACCCGACGGTTCGGCGGGAAATACTGGACCGTCCCGATGCTCGACGAGGGCGGCCAGGCCGTCGGGTCCTTCAACGAGGACGAGGCCGTCGAGGACGCGCAGGCCGAGACCACCAAGGAGATCCAGATCAAGCCGCGGCAGCACTACGCCCTGGTGAAGATCAGCGGGCTCGCGGTGGCCGCGTCCAAGCAGAACCTCTACGCCTTCGTCCAGGCCAAGGACTTCGAGATCAAGAACAAGACGAAGTGGCTCCTGAGCCAACTGAACGCGCAGTTCTACGGGCGGGGCGACGGAGCGATCGGCAACGTCGTCGCGCCCATCACGAACGGCGCGGGCGGCTCCTTCACGCTCGACACGGCGCCGGGAAAGATCCCGACGAGCATCAACTGGTTCCGCAAGGGCATGAAGGTGGACGTGTACGCCGCCGCCTCCTTCCCGACGACCAAGCGGAACGGATCGCACGGCACCAAGAACCAGGGCTGGCAGATTGCCAGCGCCGCGAAGGACACGAGGCTCATCACGATCGTGTCCGGGCAGACGACCGCCGCCGTCGTAGCGGGCGACATCATCTGCTTCCACGACTCGCAGGAGTCGAGCGCGACGGGCGCGGTGTCCGGCGCGACCGACACGTCCGGAAAGCAACTCCTGGGGCTCACCACGCTGATCGACGACACCACCGAGGCCCCGTCCGCGACCTGTCAGAACATCGACCGCAACACGTTCACGATCTTCCGCGCGGTCCGGACCCACAACAGCAACGTGTCGCGCGCCCTGTCGCTCGACCTCGTCCAGAAGCACCTCGACAACATCTCGATCGCGTCGGGGGAGGAATGCGACTGGATGGTCGGCGGCTACGGCCAGCGGCGCAACTACCTGAACCTGCTCTGGTACGACGTGCGCTACGGCGCGCGCGATCTCCGGGGCGGATTCGAGGTGCTCAAGTACAACAACCTGGATTGGGTGGTCGACAAGGACTGCCCGGACGGTCGGATCCTGACGATGGTCAAGGAGTACGTGAAGAAGTACGTCATCGCTCCGATCGGTATTCTCGACCAGGCCGGCCCTCAGATGGAGCGCATCCCGAAGACGGATACCTACGAACTCCTGATCGGGGGCTACTTCAACACCGGGATCGAGCGCCCGAACGCAACGGGCAAGCTGGTGGACCTGATCGAGCCGTAAGCGTCCAAAACGGTTCGACAGTCGCGGGCTCACCTGGTATGGGTCAATTCCTGCCAGGGAGCCGGGTGAGCCCGCCGGAGGACGCACATGCTGGTTGGACCGGTTGTAGGGACTGGCACCAACATCGACTTCGCCAAGTTCGGCCGCTGTCACCCGGGGCTGGCGGACGACGTCCGTCGCTACGATTCTCAACTCGTCGTCTACTACGACAGCGCCGTCGCCCGCTACGGCATCGCCCGCATGACCGCGCGCGGCATTCAGTTCATCGCGCTCTGGCAGGACGACGCTGGGAACCCGCGGCCCATGGACCAACGGCTGATCGCCACCCTGCGTTCCTGGGACCTCTGGAAGGGCCAGGCGAGCCCCGGCACGGCCGACCAGGAGGCCGACGCCCGCGACCAGGCGGACGACTCGAGGCGGCAGGGCGCGCTGGACAAGTTCGAGGACGACATCGGGCACCTGACGCGCTCGAACCGCCGGCAATTGATGAAGGCGGCGGCCAAGTGCTTCAACATCCCATAGGAGACGATCAGTGAAAGTCAACAACCCGACGCAGAAGGAACTGACGGCCGTCGTCTACGGCGTCAGTCTCGCCGTTCCGGTGGGGCAGTCGGACGCTCCGGAGATGCGGACCCCGGACGGGACCGAGCACGACAGCGCCCACGTCGCGCAGAAGATCGTCGACCAACTGCAACCACTGGGCGTGGCGATCGTGCAGTCGGACGCGCCGGCCGAGGCGCCACCGAAGAAGCCGAAGGGCAAGTAGCCGTCATCCCGAAAGGAGACCACGATGGCAAGGCTGTTGAACGCCACCCCCATGGACATGAACGCACAGGTCTACGGCCACAACTACACGTTGCCGGCCGGGAAGATCACGACCATCAAGGAACTGCTGCTCAAGCAGGGCGAGACCCACGGCAGCGAGGACGTCGCCCGGAAACTGCTCGAGCAGTTGGCCCCCCGCGGCCTGCGCCTGCTGGACGAAGACAACCCGATGCCGCAGGACGAGCACGTCCGCCTGAGCCTCAAGCAGTTCGTTCGCTTCACCCGCCAGCAACTCAAGGACTTCAACGATCTGAACCTCAAGCAGGCCAGCGAGAGCCTCGCCACCCTGCTGCCGACGGACGAACTCATGGCGATGAGGGACATGGTCAAGGAGGTCGAGGCCGGGATCGGCAAGCAGGGCCCGGAGACCCCCGACTTCGTCAGCCAGGAGGAACTCAAGAGCATCCAGAACCGCGAGGTGGTGAACGCCATCGCCAAGCTGCAGGCCCTCACCGCAGCCATCCAGACGGGCGACATCAACGCCATCCGCGCGGCCGCAGGCGTGGGCCATGCCGTCGAGGTCGACGCCGCGCGAGCAGCGGAGCCCGACCCCAGCCGGGACATCATCGAGCCGGTGCGGCCGTCCGGGAAGAGTCCGGGGCGCGTCCCGACCAAGGCCCGCCAGGCCGGTCAGCCAGGCGCGCGCCGTCCACAGTCGCGCGCGCAGGAGGCGGCTCCAGCCGAGTAACCGGGAGGTGGCGTGCTCTACACGGCCCAGCAACTCGTCACGAAGGTCCGGAAGCGGCTCAAGGACCTCAAAGGACAGGCGCAAGGCAACACCTGGACCGATGACGAGATCGTGGAGTTCCTGAACGACGAGCAGGAGAACCTCGTCCGCAAGATCATCATGGCGGGCGAGGACTACTTCGCCACGTTCAAGGATTTGGATTTCACTGCGAACGTGGCCGACTACCCCCTGTTCGACGGGTTCCTGCTGCTGCGCGCCGTCACCTACCAGGGCGGTGTCGACCCGACCCAGATGATCGAGAGCCGACTGATCGAGGGCGTGGAGGGGTCAGGCGGCATCGCCAGCCAGACGGAGAGCCAGTATTACTACTCGCTGTTCGGGGACAACCTCGAAATCGCTCCGACCCCTGGGCAGACGCTGGCCGCGCAGGCGCGCCTGTTCTTCATCAGGATGCCGGGCCCCATCCTGCTCGAGACCATCGCCTCGAGTCCGGCCGCCGACCAACTCCAGTTCGCCTCCACCAACGCGCCGCCGGAGGGCGACCTGTACGTCGACACCCTGATCGAGTCCATCAGCGGGACTGGCGCAGGGCAGCGCCGCAAGATCAGCGCCTACACCGTCGGGCGGATTGCGACCGTGTCGAGTCCGTTCAACCCGGCGCTGGACAGCACCACGTTGGTCGGAACGATCAGCCGCATCCCGGCGCCGTTCCAGCACCAGCTTGTGTACGGGGCGGCCATCAGGGCCAAGGTGGACAACGAGGAGAACCCGGCGGGGCTCGCGGCCCTCTACAACGACGGCGAGTCCGACATGTACGACTTCATCGAACGCAGAACGGGAGGCCAGCGGGGCCCAATTCCATGGGACCCGGACGACGGGATCTAACAGGGGACGCGGGAGCCACACCCCATTCGACCGGCCCCTACCGCGGGGGTGACGCAGAAGGAGCACGCATGATCAGGCTCGCAAACAGCAACGAAGAGTTCCTCGGCACGTTCGTTTCGACCGTCGGGCTCGACCCGGCCGCGCTCGCGGCGTCGGCGTTCCCGCGCTGGCAGCCTACCGCGACCAAGATCCTGGCCGGGTTCATCGTCCCGAACCGGGGCTACGTCGGCGGGTTCTCGATGTCCATCGCCGTGGTCGGAGCGAAGGGATCGAGCACCGACCTCAAGTGCCAGTACCGGCTCAAGCGGGTCGATCAGAACTTCGGCAACGCCGTCGTTCTGACGGGCCTGGCGACCGCCCTCGACGTGTCGGCCAGCCCGGTCATCGCCCCGGCGGCGGCCGCGGTGATCACGGGCGGTCCACTCGGCGGCCTGACTCCACTCGTCCCGAACGACATCGTCGTCGTCGAGTACCTGGAGTCCGGAACGTTCAACGCCGACACCCGACCGATCGTGCTGCTCAAGGGCATCAAGTGGGTCGCCTTCGGTAACATGGACCCGATCCTGATCCCGAACCTCGGGTAGGTGCCGCTCGAAACGCTACTGCCGGTGGCCGACGGGGACGTCATGCAGTGGGTGGCGAACCCCGTCGGCGCCGGCTACAGCGCCGTCGTCGATTTCGATGTCGCGGACGAGGACGCGAGCTACCTCGAGGGGCAGGCCGATGGCCAGGTCTTCACCGTCAAGGCCCAGACCGGCTACTTCACCCACCCGGTCCGCCGGGTCGGGTACGTCGCCGTCTTCGCCCGCGTCAGGCGCAGGGTCGTCGGCGGCGGATTCGGCTCGTTCGCGGCCCGCGTCCACAGCGGCGCAGGTATCTTCCAAGGGCCGACTCAGGTCGTCACCACGGCGTTTGTCGACTACGACGGCAGCGTCCTCGACGGCTGGCTGTGCGAGACCGACCCGGCGACCGGTCAGCCGTGGACCGTCGATGCCGCCATCCAAGCGCAAGTGGGACTTGTCAGGGTGGCGGCCAACGCCGGAATGCGCTGCACGAAGATCAGGAAGCTGATGATGGTCGTCTACGGTCAGGCCGGAGCGGTACGCGGGCCGGATACCCCGAGGTGGTGGCGCTGATGCTCGACTTCTCCCAGGCCAGGCGGCCCGACTACAAGTCGCTCGACATCGACGACTTCGGGTTCGGCCTGATGACCCGCGATGCGCCGACGCAGGTGTCGCCTGGGGGCGCCATCGTGTCGTTCGACATGGACTACGACAGCCGCAGCATGCGGAACCGCCGCGGCTACCAGAGCGTGCTCGAGAACGGCCCCGGGGCAGTCAAGATCGCGGACTTCGAGTCGGGCGAGGCGTGGACGGGCGGGGCGGCCGACACGACCAACTTCGTTGCGGTCGAGGCAGCGGCGGCCGGGACGCGCGGTCGCACGTTGACGGTCAACGCCACGGGGGGCGGAGCGACCGCGGTGATGGATCTGGATGTCACTCTCGACATGGGCAATGACCCTCTCGCGGTGTATAGCATCTGGACGTATGTGTCGTCGTTGCCGGCCACCATTACCTCCTACTATCTGTCGGTAACGTTCTACAGCAAGACCTCGTTCCCGGTGGACGCCCAGACGGGCTTGTTTCTTGCGGACGCCGCCTACCTCATGGACAGCACTCATCTGGCCGAGGCGGGCATCGCACGCTACGCCCGCATGCGCCGTCAGGATTTCTTGCCCCCTCTGGGGACGCCCGACTGGACCTCTATCAAGAGAATCGAAATCCAGATTTTCGCGCAGGGCTCAGGGGCGTTCACGGTCACGGTCGACAACCTGCACCGCACCCCTGGGCTCATGCAGGACCTCTTCCAGTTCAGGCGCGAACAGGGGGCCTACCAAGGCGCCCACGGAGAGTACGCTGTCGCCAACGGCAACCTCTACGTCAACAACGGAGCCAGGTGGGCAAGCCTCTACGGTGGATTCGCAACCGACCGGCCCGTCTACAGCGTGACCTGCCAGGATCGCCGCGTGCTCTGCGACGGCGTCACCAGCCCGATGGTCCTGATGTCGGACGGCGCCACCCTCTACCGGCTCGGCATCGTCACCCCGCCCAAGCAAATGACCGCCACGCAGTTCTTCCTCACGGCCGACGAGATAACGGCCGGGGGTGGCCTGCCGGATGGTCCGTACTTCGCTCAGGTGCTCTACTACTCGTCCAAGACCGGCACGTTCAGCGCGCCGGACGACCGGGTCCCGGAGACCCCCATCATCACGATCGCCGGTGGGCTCAACCACGCCGGTATCAGATTTGCGAACATTCCAGTGTCGACGGACCCCCAGGTCGACTATGTCGTGATCGCGCTCCGGCCTGGCAACGTCGAGTCGGAGGACTTCCTGCGGATCACCGACGGCGCCTTCGGGGACGTCACGAACGGGACGACCACGGTCGACTTCAAGGGCAGCATCAGCGAGTTACAGGCCAGGCGGGCCGAGGCCGTCGACCCCGACCAGGACTATCCGAGCATCGTGGATGCGGCAACGGGCCTACCGGTCGAGGCCCACCCGATCTACATGGTGAACTTCGGGGCCTACCTGGTGGCCGTCATGGCGGAGCGGCCGACGGTGCTCCGGTGGTCGCGCTTCCGGACGCCCGGGTCGTGGCGGCTGGATGACGAAGCGCCGATCGGGGAGAACGACAACGAGCCCGTCACGGGACTGGCGACCAACTCCTCGACGCTCTGCGTGTTCAAGCGCAACGCCATGTATCCGGGGCGTGTCGTCGGCGGGGACAGCGGGATCTCTGTCGACGAGCATGTCACCGACAAGGGTAGCACCGACCACAAGGGCATCCTCGAGGTCGGCCACCTCCTCATCTATCCGGGCGAGGACGGCATGTACGCCATGGGCAACGACCTGATCCCGGCTCCCCTGACGGTGGAGGCCCAGCGCACCTGGGACAGCCTGTGGGACAAGCAGTTCACGAACATCGGGGCCGCCTTCGCCATCCGCGACCGCCACCAGGCCGTCTTCTTCGCCCGCACCCTTGGGGCCAGCCGGAACAGTGTTGGGTGGGTGACGCATT
>Ga0137394_10003254_pt1 | contig 12170 bp, 10 predicted proteins | sample czobulk116metaG_FD_108278 | JGI IMG/M metagenome (GOLD analysis project Ga0137394, IMG submission 108278) | Vadose zone soil microbial communities from Angelo Coast Range Reserve, California, USA - czobulk1.16 metaG | ecosystem: Environmental > Terrestrial > Soil > Vadose zone | place: USA... | reverse complement strand
CGCAAATCACGCCGCCCTTAGCGCCTCCAAAAGGAACATTCACTACCGCACACTTCCAGGTCATCCACGCAGCGAGGGCCCGCACTTCATCAAGACTGACATCAGGCGAATAGCGTATTCCACCTTTTGCCGGCCCGCGCGCAAAATTGTGCTGAACCCGGTAGCCCTCAAAAACCTGGATTCGGCCCGAATCCATTCTGGTAGGGATGTAGACCTTCAGCTCACGATTGGGGACGCGCATCACCGCATACAAATCCGCATCAAGGTTGAGTAGCTGGGCCGCTCGATCGAACCGCGACATCATTGACTCAAATGGATTCTCTTCCTTAATTTCGCGGATATCGTCAACGTAGACTGTGCTGTGCATACTGGACATTGACATCTCCCAAAGGTTCTAAGCCGGTTATTGGGAACAACAGAAAGTTTTGGACCAGAACAAATCACTCGATCAAACAGCGATCCCGACACGAACAACCAACGACGTTGGTTCTGGACCTCGAGCAGTACAGTTTTCGTGTGCGATGACTACCGAAAGAGCGCAACGCTTGAGTTGATCGCTAAACAAAGATACTGCGTTAAGCGCATCTCGTTTCTTTAACTGAAATTACGGGATTACGGTCGGCATGTTATCCCATGCATCAAGACGAGCGCAACCAGCATCCCAGAATCGCATGTGCTTCAGATCTCAGGACGATGTGATTTGGACGCTATCACTTTTGGCGTGTTAAGATCCTTATCTCCTCGGGCGTTTCCTTTCAGGCAAGTAACGTTTTGTTTTTCATGAGCCGTCCCTTCCGACATATCGTTCCTTCGGGGTCCTGTTCTGCATTCTTGATATCAGCGATGCTGTTGATGTGCGCCTTCACCAGTATCGCGTACGGACAAGCCGACGATGCTTTCGGTGATGCGCCAGACCCGGTGAAGCTGTTTGAACGTGGACAGAACGCCCATGCCCGCGGCGAGCTGGATAAGGCTCTCGAACTCTACGAAGCAGCCCTCAAAGTTAGACCTGAGTTTCCCGAAGCCGAATTCCAGCGAGCTAATGTGCTCGTATCACTTCGGCGTCCGATCGACGCCGAATCAGGATTCCGACGCACAATTGAACTCAAAAAGGATTGGTCACTTCCCTATTCTGCGTTGGGTTCGCTACTGGTCGGACTCAAACGCGATTCAGAGGCAGAGTCTTTCTTGCGCGATGCGCTCAAGCTCGATCCACATAGTAATCTTGCGCTACGCATGTTGGCTGACATTCGGCTCCGAGCGGGAGACGCTAAAGAAGCCCTCAAGCTGACGCAGCTTGCTACAATCGATAAAGATGCTCCTGTCGCAACCTGGTTTCTACGAGCTCTGGCGGAACGCAAGACAAACGATAGCCAGGCAGCTTTGACCAGCCTGGACCACGTTCTTGAGGTTGAGCCGCATAATCTTTCAGCCATGATGGAACGCGCGGAAATTCGTATTGCGGTTGGCGACAAAGAACACGCTCTCGACGACCTCAAGGGAGCTGAAAGACTAATCAAGGTGGATCAGGGCGCGTCGTCGCGACTGGCCCTTGCGTACGAACAGGCAGGCAAACCGGAGGAAGCGCAGAGGATTGCGCGGGCGGCAGGACTGATCAAGACACAGCAGACTTCTGCTGACGGCGCGATCAAAGTTATTGGAACACCTGAAGAGATCGAAGCTGCCAACAGCGACGATCCGGCAACATCACGTAAAGCCCTTGAAACTCTGCTTGCCAGGAATCCGCGTAACGCGATGTTAATGGCGCGGCTCGGCGCCTCCTATCGAACGGCGGATGCCAGTCGCTCGCTCGATTTTTTCCGGCGGGCACTTGAGATCGAACCTCAATCGGTAGACTATGCTACTGGATACAGTTCGGCGTTGGTTCAAGCCCGACGTTTCGCCGAGGCAGTTTCCGTTTTACGCAAAGTGATTTCTGCCGCGCCGGAAAACTATGCGGCCCATGCCAACCTGGCCACCGCGCTCTATTCACTCAAGCAGTATCCTCAGGCTCTCGAGGAATATGAATGGTTGGTAAAGGCCAAACCCGATTTGACAGTTGCTCATTATTTTATTGCCACCGCGCACGATTATCTTGGAGAATACGAACAGGCGCTGCAAGCTTACGAACTTTTTCTTTCGCGCGCCGATCCGAAGACCAATCAACTCGAGATCGAAAAAGTAAATTTGCGGCTGCCGATCCTTCGTCGTCAGATCAAATTGGGCCAGGGCGTGAAGCGCAAGACTGATCAAGCGCGAAAACCCTGACCGCCTGTCCACGAACAAAATGAGATCTTCCGGATTAGGAACATCGCTGATTCGATCGACCCAACTGCTAATGCTGTTCGCGGTGCTGTTCGTTTCGGCGGTGGCAGGACAAGAGCAACATGTTCAGGACCAGACTGCGCCTCCTCCACTTAAGATCATATCGCGCGCCGAGCGTTTGCAACTCGACGAATGCAAAGATGCAAAGGACCGGGTTCGAACAACCCTCGAGCTGGCGGTAGTTCACCTTACCGAGACTGAGGCGCAGACTTCGCAACACGAGTATACCGTTGCCGCAGCAGCGGCGGGGCGATATTGGGCTTTAGTCGAAGATTTGTTTGCTTATCTTAAGCCCTTGAAAACTGACAGCAATAAGACTCGCGATCTCTATAAGCGGGTCGAGCTGGCGTTGCGCGCGCATGGCCCACGCCTAAGCGCAATTCGGCGGGGCACGCCGGCGGAGTATTCGGTTTGGATAAGGAAGATCGAAGACTTCGCCAGGGAGGGACGCACCGAAGCGCTCGACTCTTTCTATGGCAACACAGTCTTTCGGGAGAAGTCCTCAGATCACCAGCAAGCTAACAAGCCCATTCAGAAAAACTCGATTACGCCGGACAAGAACCAGCCATGAATGCTCGTACTTCACTTCTATCGCTGATTATTGGTCTACTGACCATTTTCGGTGCAACCGCGTTATGTGCCGCTCAAGCCAGAGACCACCTAACGGAACAGGAAGTCGAATTGGTTAAGGAAGCCCAGGCACTTGATAAGCGCACCGAGGTCTTCATCAAAGCAGCTGAAAGGCGGATCCTTGTATTAACAAACGTTACCACTGATTCGACAAGTGCGAAGCAACTGAAGAAAGACATTGAACTTTGGGGTGATCTGCCCAAAGGCACACGAGCCGAGCTCATCGGCGATATCGCGAAAATTTTTGACGAAGCGATCACAAACATTGACGACGTAAGTTCACGCGACGAGAAAAATCCCTTGCTGGCAAAAGCTTTGCGCAGCCTCGCCTCGGCGGCGACGCGCATTGTTGGCCAATTGAAACCGTTGGCGACTCAAGCAAAAGATGATTCGGAAGTAAACTCTTTCGATCAACTCGTCGAAAACGCCGAGTCTATTATTCAAGCCGCCAACAAGCTTCCGCCGCCCTCCGAGAAGAAAGATAAAAGCAAGCCCGAGAAGACGAAGTAAAACGATCCACCGACTCACACACGAAAATTCACGTGCGAGTTCGTTTGTTTAGAGGTGGGCACCGCCCGCCGGTGCGACGTTGAAAGGACGAGCGACTACGATTAGATGCAACGTTGACCGATGGGCGGGGCCCACCTCTAAACGAATCGTTGTAAATCGCTGACTAAGTGATGACTGCTGTAGGTCGTTTGTTCTTCAAATCAAAAACTAGTTGCGTTTCTTGCGCGCCTCAGCGCTAACCATCCGCGCTTCCTGTTCGATGGCTGTTCCCGCGCTGGCTTCGTCTCCCTCCTCCTTTGCCGCCGCGGCGGATTGCAGACGCGCAGTAGGATCTCCCACAGCGAACAACCTGTACTCCAGTTTCGCCTCAGTCTTGTCGATGCCGCCAACTCCGGCAGCCCTGCCAAACATGCCGCCGAGTTTCTTTGCGGCCGATGTCTTTAGCGCAGCGATGTCTGTGTAAAGCACAAAATCGCATTGCCTGACCTTTGCTTCGGCCTCGGCTTCACTTGGAGAAATAGCATTCAAAGCCACTGCCTCAACGCCGTTGCCTTGAATCTCGTTGATCAGGCGTTCACGTAGTGAATCTAATGAGACTACCCGATCTGTTTTATTATTCATCCGCACCACGCCCACGCGAACCACGCCTGGCGCCTTGGCATTACCAATATCACCGGCGTTCGATGAGCTGCTTGTCTTGTCTTCCGCTTGTTGAATGCTCTTCGTAGCCTGTGACATCATCTCTGCCATTGAAGGCATGCCATACAACTCTTGCGAGTTCTTCGTCTCGGCATATCCCGCGGGCACGTCAAACAGCGCGGCGTCTAGTGGCTCGCGAGAGAGTTCGACAACTTCTTTGGTCGTTGTAAAGCTTACTTCCCCATTTGGGCCATACATCGTGGTTGTTTCCAGTAGCGGATAGCCAGGACGTGCCGCGCCTTGCCGGTTGAAGCGAACGCTATCCCGGCAACCACCGCTCGCACGAGGGCCTCCCATCGTCGGCGCACCGCCTGTCTCGCAATTCAATCCAAAGGTCAAGTCTATATACCACCCATCCGTTTCCATCCGCTGCTTCATAGGATTACAGGCGTCGGGTGAAGACTCAATAGCAAACGTGGTCTTAACGTGTCGGGCCTTGAAACCAAACATATCTTTGCGTTCGCCGGTATCGACAGCCGTCGAGTTGTAGGTGATCACCCCACCACGTCTCGATGGTTCATTCGTCGCGGAGGTCGCCGCCACATTAGCTCCTCCGTTGCCGGTTGCCGCGCCGGTTTCCATCGGAGTCACAACATACTTCCGGGTCTTGTCGCTTACCTGAATAGTCCGTTTCAAATCACACTGGGTGATATTGATGATGTCCATTCCGTAGCCCATCTTCATTTCAGACCGCTCACGTACTCCTTTGAGCATCGTGGTTGATTCCATAGATTGCCCCGACATCGTCATCCGGTATTTGATCTTCAAATCATTCGCCGGGGGCGCTGCCGCCTGGTTTCGCGGCCGCTGGGCCACAAAAGCCGATGAAGATATAACTAACAAGACTAGAACACCGACCATGGACGTTCCCCAAAACCGTTTTCTCATCACTTCTCTCCTCAATATGTTAGTAATTTGCAGGGCTATGCTTATAGGACCTATTTGACCTATAGGGCCTATTCTAAACAGGACAAATATCTTCAAGGAAGTATTCCCTCAATCGCGCGCCTTTTTTAAGACTTCCGTGGCGCGATTCAGAGCTTCCACAATCTTCTCAAGCGCTTCCTTCGCATTCGCACTGTTTCGATCCTCGAGGGCCTGGCGAAAGTCGGGCAGCGGTTGCGCCGCATAGCCTGTATAGGTGCCCGGCGCATAAATCTGGTGCGTGTACCAGCTACGTCCGCGCAATCCGCGTTCATCAGTGAACGCTCGCTCAACCGCAATCAAAGCATCGTTGATACTTCGCAGTCTGACTGCGGCACGGGGTTGCGGCCGGGCCTCAATCCGCAAACGGTCAATCTCGGCCACCGTGTCTTGTTTTGCTTTTTCCATGCGTTCCGCTTCATCCGCGAAATTCTTGATTGCGTCCATCATCGATTTCTCGTCAAGATTGGTCGCCAGCTTTCGCTGTCTCGCGGTCTTCATGCCCTCGTTGAAGAAGTCGCGAACCTGTATAGCATAATCTCGATAGTCGAGTGGCAACCCAGGAGCGTCAGCCAAACGCATGGCCAACGTTCCCCACAGTCGCGCCGCGGTCACATGATAAGCAAATGTTGGATCGCCAAAGTGGGTCATCCAATAAAAGGAGTCATACGCCGAATGGTAGACACCGTAATCACCGCCAAATCCCATGTCGGTTGAGGGAACTCCCAAGTGCTGAAGAAAAGGCGTGTAATCTGAGCCCGAACCTAATGCGCCAATTCGCGCCTCGGCAATTTTGGTATCAGAGCCAGTTTCCGGGTCAGTCAACTCGGCTTCAGGCAATTGCTCGCGCGTCCGATCCTGCCATTGCTGGTAAATCGTTTTGCCCGTTTTCGGATCGTTAACTTCGCGCGTCACAGCCCGAATAAGTTTCCACATCGAAGGCACCGAGGACGCGCCAAAATTCGGACCGGAAACTGCTACGTCCACATTCAGATAAGCGACCGCCTTCTGTTTCAATTCGCCGGCGTATTCTTCAGCCCATTCCGTCGAGCCCACCAGGCCATACTCCTCGCCGTCCCAACTGCAAAGCACAATCGTACGGCGCGGCTTCCAACCATTCTTCAACAAGCTGCCAAACCCGCGAGCTGTTTCGAGCATCGCTGTTGTACCGCTGTTTGGATCGACTGCTCCAAACGTCCAGGCATCGCGGTGGTTACCCATAATCACCCAACGATCCTTTTCTTCATTGCCTTCAATACGCGAGATTACGTCCCATATCTTACGCACCTGATAGTCCATCAGCGTCTTCAAGTGCACGCGAACATGTTCGGTTGCGCCCACGTGATACGGAAATGGCAGCGCGCCCTGAAATCCCTTTGGCCGCAATGGACCGCGTAACGGTTCCAATAGCCGCTTCGCGTCACCGTAAGACATGGGTTGTACCGGAATGCGAGTCAGAGTATCAACTTCTTCCATCTTCAACCGCGGCACGCCCGGCACCGAGGGCTGTCCCGGGGTCAATGGATCACCTGACGCCTTGAATAAGTATTGAACTGATCCACGCTGTGCTGAGCTGGCCGGCCGCCATGGGCCTTTAGGGTAAACGTCGCCCTGTGCGTAACCATCATCCGCCGGATCGGAATAGATTATTAGTCCAACAGCTCCGTGGTCCTCGGCGACTTTCGCTTTGACGCCGCGAAAGGAATTTCCATATCGAGCGATTGCGATCTTGCCTTTTACATCAACACCGATTTTTTTCAGAGCTTCGTAATCGGGAGGTAGACCATAGTTAACGTAGACGAGTGGCGCGGTTGCATCTCCGCTGGGACTGTAGCCGTTGAAGAGCGGAATGATCCTCGGATCGGAGGAAGATGGGTCCGCGGGAATAACTGCTTCTTTTAAGGGCAACCGCTCGCGGCCCTTCGAGGTAATTAGTTCAACGATGCTTGGTTGCTTCGGATAGTTGAGCAACACATCATATTCTTTGAGGTCGGCAGGAATTCCATAACTGCGAATCTGATCGCGCACGTATACGGCGGTGGCATAGTCTTCTTTCGTTCCGGCCACGTGAGGCACGGCCGTCAAACGCCGCAGGTGTTCGCGTGCTGATTCCGGCGCCGGCACCGCGCGAAACTTTTCCTCCCAGCCACGCTGTACCGTCTGGCTGTCTGGACCGCCCTGTAACAGCGGATCGATGGATGCAGTTCGCGGGAAGACTGTATTTGAGAAGGCTAAGACCAGAATGACGGCGATATGGTTATGCATGGATCTCATTTTATCGTTTCCTCTATTGAACAATGTTCTCTCGCTTGTCGTAATCCCAACAACTCATCATCTGTATTTGAAAGGAAGGCGAACGATGGACAGCAGATACTACCCGGGCGTTGAAGCCGATGTCTCCAAAATAATGGCAGAGCTTCGCAGTCTGTTCGATCAGGACTATGAAGTGCAGATCATGCACGTATCTTCAACAGCAGTTTTGCAAGCGCGAAAGTCGAGCACTCTGCGCGACCTTACTGGTCTGTCCGCGGCCTTGACCATCAAGATCACTCCTGAGGCCGGTGGTACCCGCGTCGAAATCGGGATGCAGAAGTGGTTTGACAAAGCAGCAGTCGCTGCCATCGCCCTCATTCTTTCAGCCGGACTCCTGGTGGCCCTGCCCGCACTCGGCGCTTACTGGCAATACAAAATCACGGAAGATGCGTGGAAGATTATCGAAGAACACATCACACGTAAAGCGGGTGGGTATGTTCCACCTTTGCCCGGCCGCTGCGGCAACTGCGGTTCGGCAAACACCGCCGGCTCCGGCTTTTGTTCGGCCTGCGGCGGTAATCTCCAGACCAATGCTTGTGCTTCTTGCGGCGCCAGCCAAAAAGATCCTTCGGCAAGATTCTGCAATCGATGCGGAAAGCCGTTGACGGCGAGCAGGAGTTAAGAAATGGATGGTTGAGCTTTGCACAAAAAGTCTGCCTCGACGAAATCCAAGCCCAGCCCGCGGAGCGGTTGAAGTTAATTCGTCCGTTTAGAGGTGGGCACCTACGCATTTGCGCCGAGGTTGAGCTATGTGCCGAAAGAATTTGCCTCAGCCGACGCAGCCTTCTGGAACCCCAAAACCAAACGTGGCGATGAAGCCAAAGCCGAAGCAGCGTGCTCCCAAGCCGCCACCTCCACCGCCGCCGGCGAATTAGTACTCGGGCTTTGCCCACTGATGTGCGGAAGGTCTGTGACCTTCCGGAAAGCCTTATTTTGATCTTGGGGCTACGCCCCCTAATGCGCGGGCGTAGCCCAATAAGGTGAGAGTCGTCGTTTCGGTGGGGCGGAGCCGCCACCGCACATCAGACGGCACAGCCGCGAAAACCCGGCCAGTGGCAACAATCCTTCTGTCCAGGTGTCAAGCCGCTTTGACTAATCATGCCTCAGCGCTCTCACCGGATCGATCCTCGCCGCACGGGCTGCCGGGTACAGCGCTGCGAGGATTGAAACGACGAGTGCAAACAGAATGGCGCTGGCGGTGAGCCAGGGCGGCAACGAAAAGAAGTCTATGAAGGACGCACCTTGCGGCTTGAGAATGAACCGATAGGCAAGACGGTTTGCCACGGCGTCGATTCCCCACGCCAGCAAAGCTCCAATCACTCCTCCGCAAAGACCGATTACCGCCGCCTCAACGAAAAAGATTAATTTGATCTCGCGATCTTCCGCGCCGATAGCTTTCATGATTCCAATCTCGCGCGTGCGTTCGAGAATCGACATGATCATCGTGTTGGCGATTCCAAACGAAGCCACCAAAAGCGAAATGCCGCCCAGCAGACCCAGCACCGAATCGAGAATCAGAAAGACGGTCCGAATCTGGTCCAACTCATCAACGATTGAAAAGCTTCCGAAACCAAGCTCGGTCAAACGCTTGCGCACCTCCGTGAGCGCTACCGGATCGCGGACCCTGACCACGGCGGAGAAATAACCTTCATTCTGGCTCTCTCCCAGTTGTCCGCTTTGGCGTGCCAACGCCATCGCTACGTCATTCATCGGGGAGCGATGTTCCATGGTCCACTGAAGCGCCACTCGCAGAGGCACATAAATCGAAGCTCCCGACATCAACCCAATTCGGCCGCCCTGCCCCGCACCCTCTTTGGGTTTACTATCCAAGATTCCGGTGATGCGAAACGTGTGGGCCACCAGTGAGTTTGTTGCGGCGCTCTCGCTGTCCTCTTCCAATGGAATACCGAAAAAGTTCATCCCTCCCTGGTCCTGGTCCTTTTCAGGTTTCTCTGCGGAAGAGCTCTTGCGCTTTTCGTTTGCAGGGGCGAGGAACTCAATCGTCTGGCCCACCGCGTCGGAAGGTTTTTCAAAACCGAATGTTTCAGCCGAGACTTCGTCAATCACAACTTCGTCCGTATCCGGACGGCTGATCATTTGCCCGGCGAGAAAGTTCTTGAAGCGCGACGACGCATTCGGCACCGATACACCGTTGACGCCTAGCGGGAGGACCCGCCCGTTGGCGCGCACGAAAGTTGTAAAGCCAATGTCCGGCTCTACGTAAGAGACGCCCGGAATGCCGGCGATTTGAGCCAGCGCTGCATCGTCAAGGATTCGAGTAGGAGTTTGGTTTGATCTGAAACCGGGTCCACGGCGTTCGCCGGGGTTCTCGTCACGCTTCAACTTGGGATCGACGCCGGCCACGGCCATCGAAAACACATTCTTGCCAAAGACTCGAACCTCGTTGAAGAGATCCAGTGCACGGAAACGCGAGAGCATGTTTCGCTGCAGACCGAGCCCAAAAGAAACCATGGTCACAATGACAGACACGCCAACTATCACGCCCATCGTCGTGAGGAAGAAACGGAGTTTCGCCTGGCGGAGGTTCCTTAACGCGAGATGCAGGATGTCGAAAAAACTCATGATTGTTCAGCGTTCAAGCAGTTTAGAGTTCAACCCTTTTGTTGCTGTTTGGGCAGCTGCAACCTAAAGGTTGAACTCTGAACTGCTTGCTCTTAATCAAAAAGGTGATGGATGGCGTCAATGGTCCAGTCGGCAAGACTCGCGGTAACAATCTCCGCGCCGGCTGCGCGTAGTTCGCTCTCCGTCACTGTATTTGTAACACCCAGCGTGCGCATACCTGCGTCTCTGCCCGATTGAATTCCCGGTGGTGAATCTTCAATCACCAGACACTCGTTCGCGAGCAAAGGGAGTTGCCTATTTTTCTGTCGCTGGGCGTTTAGCTTCTTAAATGCAGCGAGATAACAATCGGGAGCGGGTTTGCAAAAGTTCACATCGTCTGCACTGCTGACTACGGAGAAGAGCGTTAACAATCCTGCGCGGTTCAGCACGTACTCAATCTCATCTCGAGTTGCCATGCTGACGATCCCAAGCGAATAGTGGCGTGATGTCGCTTTGAGAAAGGTTACGACACCATGAAACAAAGGCAGCTCGTCTTCAATTGCCTTCCGATGAATGACTCCCTTGGCGTCGAGAACTGCCGTTAGCTGGTCGTCGCTCAGAGGCTTGCGCGCCCGCTCAAAAGCGAAGCGAACAAAACCCTTATCGTCCAGCCCGAGCGCGCTGTAATAGTCTCCTGCGGTTAGCTCAATGCTGTGCCCATGAAGGACTTCCTTGTAGGCCTCCATTTGCACTCGTTCGTCGTCAATGATGACGCCGTTGAAATCGAAGAAGATGGCTTGAATCATTGTTTCCGGAATAGGTCCTATATGACCTATAGGACCTATTGACTTTGGACCTTGGACTTTGGACTTTGTTCGCCGAGCAATGCCTTCTGTTCCTCAAACAATTTCGGCAAGCGCTCGCTTTCCAACACGTCGAGCCGGCGCAGGACTTCTGCCAGCGACAATTCATTTTTCAGGTTAACCCTGTAATCGAGGTCGGCTCGCAAACGGTCCTTCTCGCCCTGCCGGTTCTGCGACATCATGATGATCGGCGCCTGCATCCCGGCTATTACGGCCAACAAAAGATTCAGCATTTGAAAAGGGGCCGGATCGAATCCCTTAACGAGAATGTAGGTATTGAAAATTATCCAAAAGAGGATCAGGCCCATCGAGACACCGATAAACTTCCAACTGCCACCAAATTCGGCAATCAGATCGGCCGCGCGATCCGCCGTGGTGGCTCGCTTCCGTTCTTCTTCATTTGCGTTACGCGAAACTCGCGAGCGCAAGAGTTCGTCAGTGCGCCTGAGCCGATCGCTTAACGCTCCCAACATCCCCAGCGCAACATCGGGATTCGAACGAACAAAGGTCAGGAAATCAGGACGTGCAAGAACTGCAAACCGCGCATCGTCAACGACACTGGCATCCGCCGATCTTTGGCGACCGTCGATCAGAGACATCTCACCAAAAAAATCTCCCTGTGCCAGTTCCGCCAGAGTGATCTCTCTTCGATCTTCGTCCGTAATACTGATTCGCACCTTGCCGCGTTCGATCAGGTACATCGCGTTACCGGTGTCGCCTTTGTGAAAAACCTGCGTCTTGCTCGGCACATCCGACTCTGTCAGAAGATTGCGTAGTTGAATCGCAGCGTCGTCGCTAAGCGAGGCAAACAACGGAACAGAGCGCAGGGCCTCAAGGGTCATTTCGGTGGTTTTCGACATCATAGTTTCCTCAAGGGGCTGAAGGCGCCGCCTATGTATAGGTCCTATAGGTCTGATAGCTCCTATATTTCATCCCTTCACAACTCGTCCGTCCTTCATCAGGATAATTCGATCAGAAAAACTGGTGGCTAGTTCGCGATCATGAGTCACCATTAGAATAGTTAAAGAGTCTTTGTTTACCATCTCGCGAAGCAGCGCCAGCAGTTCATGGGCGCGCGTGGAATCAACGTTTCCGGTGGGCTCATCTGCCAGCAATACTTTTGGATTATTGGCAAGCGCCCGGGCTATCGCCACTCTTTGCTGCTCGCCGCCTGAAAGCTCTGCAGGGCGGTGCGTCAACCGATCAGAAAGGCCGACACGGCCAAGCAAGTCGGCGGCTCGCTTTCGGCGCTGTACCCCACGAATGCCCCCAAAGGCCAAAGCCAAACTCACATTTTCTTCTGCCGTCATCGTTGGAATCAGATTGAAGTTTTGAAAAATCATT
>Ga0137394_10003253_pt1 | contig 12171 bp, 11 predicted proteins | sample czobulk116metaG_FD_108278 | JGI IMG/M metagenome (GOLD analysis project Ga0137394, IMG submission 108278) | Vadose zone soil microbial communities from Angelo Coast Range Reserve, California, USA - czobulk1.16 metaG | ecosystem: Environmental > Terrestrial > Soil > Vadose zone | place: USA... | reverse complement strand
GCAAGGCGAGGCGCGCGGCGCCATCCGTCGCTTCCTGGTCGGGGAACGGGGCGTCTCGGAGGAGGACCTCGAGCGGCACTGCTACCTGCACGCCGACCGCGAGGCGGTGCGGCACGTCTTCCGCGTCGCCTCCTCGCTCGACTCGATGATCCTCGGCGAGGCGCAGATCCTGGGACAGGTCAAGGAGGCGTATGCCGCTGCGGCGCGCGCGCAGGGCCTGGGCACGGTCCTCGACACGCTGATGCAGCGCTCCTTCTCGGTCGCCAAGAAGGTGCGCGCCGAGACCGGCGTCGCGCGGCACCCGGTGTCGATCGCCCACGCCGCGGCCGGCCTGGCGCGCGACATCTTCGGCGACCTGCGGGAGAAGGCGATCCTGATCCTCGGAGCGGGGAAGATGGCGCGGCTGGCGGCGCAGCACCTGATCGGCGGCGGCGTCGCCTCGGTCGTGGTGGCCAACCGCTCCTACGAGCGCGGCGCGGAGCTGGCCCGGGAGCTGGGAGGCAAGGCCGTACCGTTCGACCGGCTCTTCGAGGAGATGCGCACATCGGACGTCGTCATCGCGTCGACCGCGGCCCCGCACCAGGTGGTGACCTACGACGAAGCGCTGAAGGCCAGCCGCGCACGGCGCGGCCGGCCGCTCTTCTTCATCGACATCGCCGTGCCGCGCGACGTCGACCCACGGGTCAACACGATCGACAACGTGTACCTGTACGACATCGACGACCTGCAGGGAGTGGTGCGGTCGAACCTGCGGGAGCGGCGGCACGAAGCGGCGCTCGCCGAGTCGATCGTGGAGCGGGAGACGGGGTCGTACCTGGACTGGCTGCGCTCACTGGAGGTGGCGCCGATGATCGTCGATCTGCGGCGGCACCTGCACGAGATGGGCACGGCGGAGATGGCCCGCTTCCGCGGCCGCCTCGGCCTGCTCAGCCCGCCGCAGGAGAAGCTGCTCGAGGAGATGACCCAGGCGCTGGTGAACAAGCTGCTGCACCACCCGATCAAGGCGCTCAAGCGCGCCGCCGCCAACGGGGGGGCGGAGCGCATCACCTTCGTGCGCGAGGTCTTCGGGCTGGGCGCGGCGGCCCGGCGCGGCGGCCCGGCGCCCGCGCCCGAGGAGCCGGCCGCGCCCGGCGCCGGCACGGTGGACTCTCCGGCGCCGGACCCTGAGCCGTCGGAGGGCGACGAACGGGACGGGGAGGGGAACGGGAAGGCCGGGGGCCCGGGGGCCGGCGGGCGCCGGTGAGCGCGGGATGAGGGCCCTGGTCATCGGCAGCCGGGCCAGCCGGCTGGCGCTCTGGCAGGCCAACTGGGTGCTCGAGCGGCTGCGGCTCTCCGGGGTCCCCGCCCGTCTCCAGACGATCCACACCTCCGGCGACCGGATCCTCGACCGTCCCCTGGCCGCGCTGGGGGGAAAGGGCGTCTTCGTGAAGGAGATCGAGGAGGCCCTGCTCGAGGAGGCGATCGACATCGCGGTGCACAGCCTGAAGGACCTGCCGACGGAGCAGCCGGAAGGGCTGGCGATCGCCTGCGTGCCGGAGCGCGAGGACCCGCACGACTTCCTGATCGCCAGAGGAGGGCCGGGACTCTCCGCGCTTCCCGGCGGCGCAGTGGTCGGCACCGGCAGCCCGCGGCGCGCCTGCCAGATCCGCGCCCTGCGCGGCGACCTGACGATCAAGGACCTGCGCGGCAACGTCGATACGCGCCTCGCCAGGCTGGCGCGCGGGGACTACGACGCCGTGGTTCTGGCGCTCTCCGGGGTGCGCCGCCTCGGGGCGCAGGCCGAGGGGAGCGTGCTCGAATTCGACCAGATGCTCCCGGCGGTGGGGCAGGGGGCGCTGGCGATCGAAACGCGCTCCGGCGATGCCGGGGCCTCGGCGGTCCTGCGGCCGCTGCACCACGCGGGCACCGCCGCCGCGGTGGCGGCGGAGCGGGCCTTCCTGCGCGGCCTGGGGGGCGGCTGCCAGGCCCCGATCGCCGCCGTCGCCGAGATCCGGGGCGCGCGCATGCTGCTGCGGGGCCTGGTGGGCGATGCGGAAGGCCGGCGCGTCCTGCGCGAGCGCATGGAAGGAGAGGCGGCCGACCCGGAGGCGCTGGGAGGCCGCCTGGCGGAGAGGCTCCTGGCGCAAGGCGCGGGCGAGCTGGTGCGCGCGGCTCCGCCCGCCCTCCCGCCCGAGGGGCCTTGATGCGCCGGCCCCGGCGTCCCGGAAAGGTCCATCTCGTGGGGGCCGGGCCGGGCGACCCGCGCTTGATCACCCTGCGCGGAGCGGACGTGCTGGGACGCGCCGACGTGGTGATCGCCGACGCGCTGGCGCCGCCGGAGCTGCTGCGCCTCGCCCCCGAAGGCGCGGAGTGGATCGACGCCGGCAAGCGGGGCGGGGGCCGGCGCGTCGAGCAGGAGCGCATCAACCGCCTGATGATCGACCGCGCGCGCCGCGGGCTGGGGGTCGTCCGGCTGAAGGGGGGCGACCCGAGCCTCTTCGGCCGCGGGGGAGAAGAGTGCGAGGCGCTGGCGCGGGCGGGCATCCCGTTCGAGGTGGTGCCCGGAGTGACCGCGGCCCTCGGCGCGGCGGCCTGCGCCGGGATCCCCCTGACGCATCGCCGGCACGCCGCGTCCGTGGTCTTCGCCACCGCCCACACCGACCCGGGGGCCGCCAAGCGACCGATCGACTGGAAGGCGCTGGCCGGCGCCGACACCCTCGTGCTCTACATGAGCGTGGCGGGGCTCGCGACCGCCGTGGCGCGCCTGGTGGAGGCGGGCCGGCCGCGCGGCACGCCGGCGGTCCTGGTGCGCTGGGCCACCCGCCCCGAACAGCGCGTGCTCGCCGGCTCCCTGGGAACGATCGCGGAGCGGGCGCGCCGGGCCAGGCTCCTCCCTCCCGCCCTGCTGCTCGTCGGCGAGGTGGCGCGATTGCGGCGCAGGCTCGACTGGTTCGGGCGGCGTCCGCTGAGCGGCCGCACGATCGTGGTGACCCGCTCCCGGGAGCAGGCGGCCTCCTTCGCGGCGCTCCTGATCGAAGCGGGCGCGCGGGTTCTCGAGGCGCCGGCCATCGCCCTCCGTCCGCCGCGCTCGTGGGCCCCGCTCGATCGCGCCCTGGAGCGGGTCGGGGGCTACGACTACCTGGTCTTCACCAGCGTGAACGGCGTGGAGCGCTTCTTCGAGCGCTGGCAGGCGCGCCGCCTGGACGTGCGTGAGCTGAAGGGAATCGCCGTCGTGGCGATCGGCCCGGCGACCGCCGCGGCCCTCGAGGCGCGCGGCCTTCGTGTGGCGGTGGTCCCTGAGGAGTTCCGGGCCGAGGGCGTGGCACGGGCCCTGCGGGGCCGCCCGCTCGGCGGGGCGCGCGTGCTGATCCCGCGGGCCGCGGTGGCCCGCGATCTGCTGGTGCGGGCGCTGCGCCGGCGGGGAGCCCGCGTGGACGTGGTCCCGGTCTACCGGACCGTGCCCTCGCGCGAGGGAGCGCGCGAGGTGGCGGCGGCGCTGCGCGCCGGGGAGGTCGACCTGCTCACCTTCACCTCCTCGTCGACGGTGGAGCACTTCACGGCCACGTTCCGCCGCCTCGGCCTGGGTCACCGCCTGCGCCGCGTGCCGGCGGCGGTCATCGGCCCGATCACGGGGCGCGCGGCGCGCCGCCGCGGGCTGCGCGTGGTGCTGAGCCCGCGCCGTTACACCGTTCCGGCGCTGGCGCAGGCGATCATCCGCCGCTTCAGAAGTTCCCCTTCTGGAACTCCTCGAGGGTCGTGATCCCCTGCCCGACGAGCGCCAGGCAGGCGGCCCGCAGCGGGCTCATGCCGCCGCGGCGCGCCTCCCTTTCGATCTCGCCCGGGGGGGCGTTGGCGGCGATGAGGGTGCCGAGCTCGGCCGTGCCCTCCATCACCTCGAACAGGGCCACGCGGCCGGCGTAGCCGGGGCTCAAGGTTCCGCACTTCTCGCAGCCCGACCCCTGGAACACGCTCAGGTCGAGCGACTCGTCGGGAGTCAGCCCCATCATCTTGAGGACGCGGTCGGCCACCTGGAGCGGCCCGCGGCACCCGTCGCACACGCGGCGCACCAGGCGCTGGCCGACGACCAGCTTCAGAGCGCCGCCCAGGGTGCCCGGATCGACCTGGTGCCAGAGGATGGCGCCCGGCGCCTGCGAGGCGCGGCGCGCCTGCACCGACGCCACCACCAGGCTCGAACCGGCCTTCTCGACGGCCAGCGCGGCGAGGCCCGGCGTGCCGAGGTCGGGCAGGAACAGAGCCTCCGCGCCCGGATGCCCGTCGATCTCCAAGCGGGCGCGGGCCGCGTCGGGAGGAGTCCCGATCTCCACCTGCCGGGCTCCGTCCACGGAGAGCAAGAGCGGCGACTCGAGCGAGACGACCCGCCGCTTCTCGCCCGCCAGGTGGGCCAGCATCGAATAGAGAGTGACCGCCACGCCGTTGTGGGGAGGCCCGCTCACGACGATCAGCCCTGTCGGCAGCGCCAGCGCCCGGACGATCCGCTCGCGATCGTGCGCGCTCAGCCCCAGGTCCTCGAAACGGCGCAGCACGTCCGTCGGATCGACGATCTTGAGCAGCACGCTTTCGCCGCCGGAGAACGGCAGGCGGCGCACCAGCAGCTCGACGCGGCGCTCGCCGATCTTGAGCCCCAGCCGCCCCGTGGCCGGCTGCTGTCCCGGCTGCAGGGAGGCCCGCGCCGCCGCCGCGCGGGCCAGGGAGGCCGGCGTGGCGAGGGCGGGCGGCTTGACGCGGTACAGCGAACCGTCGATGCGCAGGAAGAGCGACAGCGCGGCGCCGCGCACCTCGATCTGGATCTGCGACGCCTTGTGGGCGATCGCCTCCGAGAGGATCTTCTGCAGCGCGGCGTCGGCGTCGGGTGAAACCGCGCCGGCCGGCGCGGAGGACGCGGCCCCGGCGGCCGGAGCCGCGCTCTTCGCGGCGCGCGGCGCGGCGACCGGCTCGGGATCCGGCTCGGGGGTGATCTCCTCCAGCTCCTCGACCTCATCGAGGGGGGCGGGCGCGGCGGCGGCCGGCGCTTTGGGGGCCGCTCGCCGGCCGCGAGCGCCGGGGGAGCGCGCGGCGGGGGAGGGCCGGGCCGTGGCGGCTTTGCCAGCGGGGGCCGCGGGCCGCGGGGCGGCGCGGGCGACCGCCGGCCCGGCGCGGGCCGCCGGTGCCGCGGCTTCCTGCGCGCGGCAGGACTCGACTTCCTTCGGGAAAAGGTCCGCCAGGCGATCGAGGATCTCCTGCTCGGAGGCGCTCATCGGGATGATGCGGCAGTTCGTCAGGGACTGGATCTGATCGATGGTCTCGACATCGGTCGGCCCGGCCATCGCCAGGGTGAGGACCTGCTTGCCTCCGATCTCCTCCTTGCTGATCGGCAGGATCCTCTTGCGGTAGCAGAGATCGATCGAGATGGCCGTGGCGAGCGAGGCATCGACGAGCTGCTTCGACAGGTCGACGGACGCCCCTGACTGGGAGTGGCCGTAGGACACCACGTCGAGGTTGTCCCGCGACACGAAGCTCAGGTCGATCAGCGCCTGCTCGAGCGTCCCGCCATGCCCCTGCTGCCAGCGCAGCGCGGCGACGAGCTGGTCGGTGTTGAGGAGGTTCGAGCGGATGAGCGACTCTCCGATCGTCCCGCTCGCCCCGTTGAGGATCTCGCGCTCCTCCTTCAGCTCCTCGGGGGCGCGTTGCCAGAAGTTCTCCTGGTACTCCGGATCGGCCTGGCAGAAACAGTGGATGCAGAAGGGGCAAAGCTTGGTCGGCGTCCGCGAGCTGCACGTGCACCAGACGGCCGCCGCGGCGTCGAACTCGCCCAGGCACGACCAGCATTGTGTCGTGTACTCGCGCGGCACGTCCCCTCCCGGCCTCGGCGACCCGGTCCCGCCGGTCGTCCTCGATCCCCGGTGACAGACGCCGGGACGAGGGCGCACCGGCCCCGGCGGAATATAGGTCGCGCATGACGTATTTGCAAGAAACGCAAGAACTTGCGCTGCATGGGGTTCCTTGACTCACCCCGAACCGTGTGCTACGGTGGGCGCCGTTCCGGAGGCAGGATGTCAGGCGCGGCCGGCCCGCTGAAGAAGACCCCCCTCACCGATCTCTTCCGGGAGATGGGGGCGCGTCTGGTGGAGTTCGCCGGCTGGGAGATGCCGGTGCAGTTCTCCTCGGTGCTCGAGGAGCACCGCGCGGTGCGCGCGGCCGCCGGCCTCTTCGACGTCAGCCACATGGGCGAGATCGAGGTGAGCGGCGGCGGAGCGCTGGCGCTGGTCCAGAGCCTGACCTGCAACGACGCCGCGCGGCTCGCGCCGGGGCAGGCGCAGTACTCGGCGCTGCTGACGGAGCAAGGCACCTTCGTCGACGACATCCTGGTCTACCGCCGGGAGAGAGACGAGTTCCTGCTGGTGGTCAACGCCGGCAACACCGACAAGGACTTCGCCTGGATCGGCGGGCGCGCGGCGCGGGGCGACGACGTCGAGGTGGTGAACGCCTCGGCGCGCTGGGCGCTGATCGCCCTGCAGGGCCCGCGGGCCGCGGCCATCCTGCAGGGCCTGGCGTCGCCGCGGCTGGACGCCATCCGGCCCTACCATTTCGCCCCCGGCAGCGTGCGCGGCGCCGTGGCGCTGCTGTCGCGCACCGGCTACACCGGTGAGGACGGCTTCGAGATCTACCTGCAGCCCGACGCCGCGCCTGATGTGTTCCGCGCCCTGCTCGAGGCGGGGCGGCCGCACGCAGCGCTGCCGTGCGGCCTCGGGGCGCGCGACACGCTGCGGCTCGAGGCGCGCATGCTGCTGTACGGGAACGACATCGACGACACCACGACGGTGCTCGAGGCGGGCCTGGGGGGCATCGCCCGGCTCGCGAAGGGAGATTTCGTGGGACGCGAGGCGTTGGTGCGGCAGAAGGAGCGGGGCGTTCCGCGTCTTCTGGCCGGCTTCGAGATGATCGACCGCGGCATCGCGCGCCACGGCTACCCCGTTCGCATCGACGGCGAGGCGGCCGGCCGGGTGACCTCGGGCAGCTTCGCCCCGACGCTGAAGAAGAACATCGGCCTGGCCTACGTCCCCTCCCGCCACGCCCGGCCCGGGACGCGCCTCGAGGTCGCGATCCGCGAGCGCGCCGCCGCGGCCGTGGTGGTCCCCACGCCCTTTTACCAGCGTCCGCGCTGAGGAGGCTCGTTTGAGCAAAGGGAACGGCATCTATCCCGAGGACCTGAAGTACACCAAGGAACACGAATGGCTGGCCTTGCACGGCAGCGTCGGCACGGTGGGCATCACGCACTACGCGCAGTCGGAGCTGGGGGACATCGTCTACGTCGAGCTGCCGGCGATCGGCACCGCGGTGGTGGCGGGCGAGGAGTTCGGCACCGTCGAGTCGGTCAAGGCGGTCTCGGAGATCTACGCGCCCGCCTCGGGCGAGGTCCTCGAGCTGAATGCAGCCCTGGCCCAGGCGCCCGAGATCGTCAACAAGGACCCCTACGGCGAGGGCTGGCTCGTCAAGATCAAGCTGGCGGACGCCGGAGACGTGCAGGGCCTGATGTCGGCGGAGGAGTACCGCAAGTACGTCGAGGAAGAAGCCAACTGAGATGGGAGACGGCCATCGCTACATTCCCGCCTCGGACGCCGACCGCGCCGCCATGCTGCGCGAGATCGGCGTTCCGGGCATCGACGACCTGTTCGCCTCGATCCCGCCCGCGCTGCGCCTGACGAAGCCGCTGGCGGTCCCCGGACCGCTGTCGGAGATGGAGCTTCTCGCCGAGCTCGCGGCGCGCGGCGGCGAGAACCGTGCCTTCGAGGCGCACGCGCAGTTCCTCGGGGGCGGGGCGTACCGGCATTTCACCCCGTCGATCGTCGACCACCTGATCGGCAGGACGGAGTTCTATTCCTCGTACACCCCGTACCAGCCCGAGATCAGCCAGGGGACCCTGCAGGCGATCTTCGAGTACCAGACCCTCATCTGCCAGCTCGCCGGCCTCGACATCGCGAACGCCTCGATGTACGAGGGGGCCTCGGCGCTGGCCGAGGGGGTGCTGATGGCCGAGCGGCTGAGCCCGAAGGGGCGCGTCGTCCTGTCGGCCGGCGTGCACCCCGAGTACGCGCGCGTGGTGCGCACCTACCTGGACAACCTGGACGTGGCGATCGCCACCATCGGCCAGCGGCCCGACGGCACGGCTGACGCGGAGGCGGCGCGCCGGGCCCTCGGCGAAGGGACGCGCGCCAGCGCCCTGGTGATCCAGCACCCCAACTTCTTCGGTTGCCTGGAGGAGGTCGAGGAGCTGGCGCGGGCGGCGCACCAGGCGGGCGCCGCGCTCATCGTCGCCGTCAGCGAGCCGGTCGCGCTGGGGCTCCTGAAGGCCCCCGGCCACCAGGGGGCGGACATCCTCCTGGGGGAAGGGCACTCCTTCGGCGTGCCGCTCTCGTTCGGCGGACCCTATCTCGGCTTCATGGCGGCGCGCAACGCCTTCCTGCGCAACATGCCCGGGAGGCTGGTGGGGGAGACGCGCGACGTGGACGGAAGGCGGGGCTACGTGCTGACCCTGTCGACGCGCGAGCAGCACATCAGGCGCGAGAAGGCGACCTCCAACATCTGCACCAACGAGGGGCTGTGCGCCCTGACAGCGGCGATCTTCATGGCGGCGCTCGGCAAGGAGGGGCTGCGGGAGCTGGCGGTCCACAACCACGCCAAGGCCGCCTACGCGCAGAAGCGCCTGGCCGCGACGCGCGGCCTGCGCCTCCCGCACGGCGCGCCGATCTTCAACGAGTTCGTGGTGACCTTGCCGGTCGCCGCCGAGGCGGCGGTGCGCGCCCTGGGCGAGCGCGGCCTGGTCCCGGGGATTCCGCTGTCGCGCTACCTGCCGGAGCGCGAGCGTGACCTGCTGGTCTGCGTCACCGAGGTCAACCCGCGCTCCGAGATCGACAGGCTCGCGGCCGAGCTGGGGAGGCTGGCCTGAGATGGAGCCGCGCAGCCTGAGGCGTCCGGAGGGCCTGCTCTTCGAGATCTCCAGGCCGGGGCGGCGCGGCTACTCCCTGCCGCCCCTCGACATCCCCGAGGCGCGGGCCTTCGACCTCGAGCCGCGCTACGTGCGCCCGGAGATCGAGGGCTTCCCCGAGCTGAGCGAGACCGAGGTGGTGCGGCACTATACGCGCCTGTCCCGCCTGAACTACGCCATCGATCTCGGCCTCTACCCGCTCGGCTCCTGCACCATGAAGTACAACCCGAAGATCAACGAGAAGGTGGCCCGGCTGCCGGGGCTGGCCGATATCCATCCTCAGATGCCGGAGGAGTCGGCGCAGGGGTGCCTGCGGCTGATGCACGACCTGGAAGCGGCGCTGTGCGCCATCTGCGGCATGGACCGTTTCACGCTGCAGCCGGCGGCCGGGGCCCAGGGGGAGCAGACCGGCATCATGATGGTGCGCGCCTATCACCGTGAGCGCGGCAACCCTCGCCAGGTGGTCCTGATCCCCGACTCCGCGCACGGCACCAACCCGTCGAGCGCCCACCTGTCGGGGTACCGGGTGGAGCCGATCGCCTCGAACGAGCGGGGGTGCGTCGACCTCGGCGCCCTGCGCCGCCGCCTGGACGAGGAGGTGGCGGTGCTGATGCTGACCAACCCGAACACCCTCGGCATCTTCGAGTCGGAGATCGAGGAGATCGCCCGCGCCGTCCACGCCCGGGGCGCCCTGCTCTACATGGACGGCGCCAACCTGAACGCCTTCGTGGGCATCGCCCGGCCGGGCGACATGGGCGTCGACGTGCACCACATCAACCTGCACAAGACCTTCTCCACGCCGCACGGCGGGGGAGGGCCGGGGGCCGGCCCGGTCGGCGTCAAGAAAATCCTCGAGCCGTACCTGCCGGTGCCGGTCGTGGAACGAACGGAGGGGAAGGAGGGCACCCTCCACCGGCTGCGGCACGACCGTCCCAAGAGCATCGGCAAGGTGCGCTCCTTCTTCGGCAACTTCGGCATGCTGGTGCGCGCCTACGCCTACGTCCTGGCGCTCGGGCCGCAGGGCTTGCGGCGCATGGCGGAGACGGCGGTGCTCAACGCCAACTACCTGCGCGCCAGGCTGGAGCCGACCTACCACCTGCCCTACACCGACCCGTCCCTGCACGAGGTGGTCCTCTCCGACCGCCACCTCGAGGCGGCCGGCGTGCACACGCTCGACATCGCCAAGCGCCTGATGGACTATGGGTTCCACCCGATGACCATCTACTTCCCGCTGATCGTCAAGGGCGCCATGATGATCGAGCCGACCGAGAGCGAGAGCCGCGAGGAGCTCGATGCCTTCGCCGAGGCCATGCTCCGCATCGACGAGGAGGCCCGCCGCGATCCCGAGCTGGTGCGCACCGCTCCCCACACCACGCCCGTCCGCCGCCTCGACGAGGTCGGCGCCGCGCGCCACCCGGTCCTGCGCTGGAGCCCTTCCCGACCGGGCGCGGGCTCCTAGGAGCCTGTCCGGGCTCAGTTCAGGTTGACCCCTTCGGGCGTGCGGGTGATGTTCATGTTGGGGAAGCAACGCATCTGGCAGCCGAGGGCCTCGACCTCGTTGCCGGTCTTGCGGGAGACGTAGCGGAAGGCGCAGTTGCGGCAGTCGCCGTTCCAGCAGTACTTGCTGTAGGCCAGCTCGAGGTTCATGTACTGCAGGATGCGCAGGAGAGTGTTGTTCTCCGGCACCTCGTACAGCCTTCCGTTGATGGTGACGGGGATCAGCTTCTCGTAAGGCTCGAGGATCGCGGTTTCCATGCACACCTCGGGCGCCGGGTGAGCGCCCGGGGCGAAAATCTAGGGTGCCGCCCTGTCAAGGGCAAGGCGGCTCCGGGCTGGAGCGGGGCGTTTCAGGCCGACAGGCGTGGCGCGGCGCCGAAGAATCCGAGGCGCCGCAGGTGCGGGTAGAGCCGCTCGAGCGGCAGGCCGATCACGTTGGTGTAACTTCCCTCGATCGCCTCGACGAAGAGGGCGCCGATCCCTTGCAGCGCGTAGGCGCCCGCCTTGTCATCGCCCTCCCCGGTGGCGGCGTACCAGGCGATCTCCTCCTCCGACATCGGCGCGAAGCGGACGCGTGACACGGCGCGCTCGCTGAGCAGCGACTCCTCGGGCGCCGTGCGCAGGGCGAAGGCGGTCGTGACCTCGTGCACGCGGCCGGCGAGCAGGCGCAGCATCCGCCGGGCGTCCTCGACGCCTTCGGGCTTGCCGAGGATCGCGGAGTCGATCGCCACCACGGTGTCGGCGGCGATCACCGCGCCGGGGCGTGGCGGCTCCTGAACGGCGACCGCCTTGGCGCGGGCCAGCCGCTCGGCGAGGTCGCCGGGCGCCTCGCCGGCGCGCGGGGTCTCGTCGACGCTCGCGGGGCGCACGGAGAAGTCGAGCCCGAGGAGGCGCAACAGCTCGGCGCGACGCGGCGAAGCGGAGGCGAGGACCAGCGGCCTGCCGGGAGGGCGGCGACGGGCCGGGGCGCGGGAAGGCATCGCGAGCGGCGCCGGGATCAGATGCGCCGGAAGAAGATGACCAGGGCCAGCACCGCGCCCGCGCCGCCCAGCAGGCTGAGCCGCAGCGCCAGCCCGAAGGTGATCTGCACCACCCGCAAGTCGAGATCGAGGGGGGCGCCAGTGCCGATCCGCACGCCGGCGGAGGCGAGCCGCCCGACGACGCCCTCCGGAAAGACCTTGCCGATCAAGTCGCCCACCGCGGTGCCGAGCATCGCCGCCAGGAACACGATGATGATGAGGTGCCAGAACTGCAGTCCGCCGCGGGGCATCTAGAAGCCGACCCGTTTCCCGACGTCCTCGGCGCCGGCGATCTCGCCGAAGGTGCGCTCGTACTGCTCGATGTTCTGCGCCAGGGCGCGGCAGAGCTGCTTGGCGTGCAGGGGAGTCGTCAGCACGCGGACCAGGATCCTCACGTCGGCGCGGCCGGGGACGATGCGGCCCTCCGCCGCGGGGAGGAGTCGCTCGTGGCCTCGGATATCCTCGACTCGATCCCGGTCGTGCTGCGGCGCATCCGTCCGCCTTCTCCGCGCGAGGGCGCGGCCTCTGGGGACGCTCATTCGTAGCGTCGTCACGCGATCGAGCGGCGAGACCGAACAGCTCGCGGCGGACCTGGCCGCGCGCTTCCGCGGGGGCGAGGTCGTCCTCCTGTCCGGCGAGCTGGGCGCGGGCAAGACCGCGTTCGTCCGCGGCCTGGCTCGCGGGCTCGGCTCG
>Ga0137394_10003252_pt1 | contig 12171 bp, 7 predicted proteins | sample czobulk116metaG_FD_108278 | JGI IMG/M metagenome (GOLD analysis project Ga0137394, IMG submission 108278) | Vadose zone soil microbial communities from Angelo Coast Range Reserve, California, USA - czobulk1.16 metaG | ecosystem: Environmental > Terrestrial > Soil > Vadose zone | place: USA... | reverse complement strand
CGATGAATTCCGGCCAGCGCTCAATCTCATCATCACCGATCAAGATCTTGCTCAAGCCGGGACCATGAACCTGAATGGCCGGATTGCTGGCGTAGCGATCGGTCGTGCTCTTGTCTCCGAAGATCAACCCTCGCCCGCAGAGTTTCAGAATTTCGGCGGCTCCCTCGTGATCGGTAGGATAGAATCCAAATGCTTCAGCCGGACAGCCCGCGGCGATAAATGCCTGAATCAATCGATACGGCGTCCACGGTTCATTGCGGCCCGGTTTGATGATGACGGGCGTTCGTAGTGGGATTGCGGGAAGCCAGAGCGAATTTACCGAGGGCGAGTTGCTCGGCATTACGAGACCGAGACATCGGGCCGTCGGATAATAGCTGACCGGTGTGCCTGCTTGTTTGCCGTATCCTTTGTCGAGGATCGACAAATCGAGGCCACGCGTCAGGCCATTGAGCACGGAGCCCATGTTCGTAAGGGCATGATGGATCTTTGCCATGTTTCGCCTGACCATCACATGGGGCAGCCCGCTGGTGGCCGAGAGCATCTCGATGTAGTCGTGCGCCGATTGCTTATGGCCTTTGTCTCCCAGCGGCAGTGCTTCCTTGAGGAATTGTTCCCCCGCTTTTGCGCAAATATCCACGAGTTGCGCGGTGCGGAACCGCTTTAATGCGGCCCGCGATTCACCCACGCGCGCCAAATCCTTGCGGATAATTCCGGCATTAACGTGGCTGATGGACAGCAGAGGCGTGCCGGTTCGGTGATCGATGAGCTGAGTCTGATCGAGGCTCTCGTACGGCCTCCCGAGGCGTAGAACAGGGATGTGGCGAAGAGGCGTCACTCGCTAGTACACCCCTTCGACAATAGTCTTCTCCATCGCTCCAAAGGGGCGGACCTCCGCTACTCCATCCCAGGAGTACGGATGCTGCGGGGCGCGACGAATGGCTTCGTCGCGTTCGAGAAAGCGCGGCATGAAAAACTCCCTGGTCAAAGTGGTTAATTCGACACGACCCCAATCACCATAATTCTTAAGTTGCTGTGTATTATTGGGGTCAATCACGCGCAGGACGGCCCGAGGTTGAGGTGCGTAATAAGTAATCGAAAAATTATCTTCCGGCCGCAGCGGCACACTGGCGGCAAGCCCCATGAGTGTGTTTCCGTAAGTGGGGTAAAAGCCGATTCGCCCTTCGAGGACTTCCTCGACAATGAAACGAACATACTGCGGGGCCATGGTCGTTCCGCCGCAGAACACGCCGCGAATGCCTGCGTCCCAGATGTTAATTTTCTCGGCCAGCGCTTCCAGCAGTTTGGGCGTGGTGAATAACCCGCTGACCTTGCGATGTTTCAAAATGGTTACCGCCTGGTCAACGACATGGTCCAGGTAGGCGCGGGCCTGCTCAATTTGCTTGTTGCTGATCACTTTCTTGACCCAGCGCGGATCCAGGTCGATGAAATAACAGGAGCTGCCGCGCACATTTGCCAGATGCTCAATGGCCAACCGAAGGCGCCTTGGCCCCGTCGGCCCCATCATCAACCAGTAGTGATTGCGCGGGAAATGTTCGTCGGAAATTTTGTCCGAAAATTCGCTGTAATCGACCTTGTAATCGTCCCAGCCGATACGCTGCTTGGGCATTCCGGTGGTGCCGCCAGTTTCGAAGATATTGAAGGGCCGCCCTTTGAACGCTTTCGGCACCCAGACTTCCGGCTGCAAATCGCGAAGCCATTCATCCTGGAAATGGGGGAAGCGCATCAGATCGGCGAAGGATTTGACTTCAGTCGCCGGGTTCCAGCCGGCCTTCTTCGCCCAATCGAGCCAGAACGGGCAACCACTGTCCGGCGAGAAATGCCACTGCACGATTTCACGCACGTGGCTATCGAGTTTTTCCTGCGCGCTTTTCACAGCGGCGGCTGACGTAGCATCAGTATTCATGACATTCTATTATAGGCAGATTGGTCTTCAGAAAAAGCGTTATTGCCGCCTGGACCAACCAAAACAGCGCAAGTCACCGGTACTGCAGTTGGGAAAGTACTATTTACCCTTATTCAGCTCGACCTTGGGCACCTCGTCGCCCGCGCCTCTGCTGGTATCGCCGAAGGCGTAGAGATGATAGTTCGAAGCTACGTATATGACGCCGTTTGCCACGACCGGTGTTGAGTAAACGGGCGCTCCGAGGTTCGGCCCATCCATTTCGCGCCCATCGACATTAATTGCGCTCAAGATCTTCTTTTCCTTCGAGGCACCCAGCACCACCAGGTCGCCATCTTCATCGCCGCAATAGACTTTGCCGTCGGCCAGCATCGTCGAACCCCACATATGCGCCTTCATATCATGGACCCAGTACGGTTTGCCCGTCTCCGAATCGAGGCAATGAACGAAGCCGGAAAAGTCGCCGACGAACAACAGCCCGGTTTGCGGATCGATGGATACAGTCGAGATGCTCCGGTGAACCTTGTCGTAGCTCCAGATCTTGCCGGTCCTGGTAATGTCGCCTGTTTTGGTGGCATCGATGCACGTCAACATTCCGACCCCTTCGCCGTGCTCAGGGTCCTGGCCGGTAGCCACGTAGATGCGGTTTTTATAGAACACGGGAGTGGCGTTAATTTCGCTGGGCCCTTCGGCGGCGGGATACTTAATCGGTTTGCCATCCTGGACTTTATAGTTTGGCGGATTGCAATCGTACTTCCACACCGTCTTAAGAAAATTGCCGTCGCCGTCTTTGACCGGTTTCGCGTCGAAGGCGTAACAGTATCCATCACCACCGCCAAAAAAAACCAATTGTCGGCCATTGACCTTGCCCGTCGAAGGGGAACTCCATTGTCCGTGAAAAATATGGGGGCCGATATGAGCGTCATCTTCACCCCGCAGTTCTCCGGTCTTTTTATCCAACGCAACAAAGCTTGGTGACAGCGGCGACGGGATATTGGAATGAGTCCAGTCCTGGCCGTTGGAGGTGCAGGCGTAGACGAGGTCATCGACAATCAACACCGAGCAGTTAGAGGCATTGTGTGGAAAGACGCCCAGTTCATCCATCATGTCATATTTCCAAATGATGTCCGCGTCCTTCGGCCCGATCTTCGCCTTGGGCTTGCCTGCGCCTACCACGTACTGCGCTTCGTCTTTGAACGGACCGTCATTCCCATTGGCCTGTCCATTGACATCCAGGCACATCACTTCACACCGGCTGGTGACCAGATAGAGTCGGTCTCCTTCAATGGTCGGCGAGGAGAGCAAGCCGAGGTTCTCCCAGTCATTGACTTTGCCCGAGGGAAGCTTCGGCACGACCAATTGCCAGAGAAACTCGCCCGTCTTTTCATCAAAGCACATCAGGATACTGCGATCACCCTGGTGTTGAGGGTCTCGCGGCGAATCGTTGTTGGTCCCGACAAAAACCTTACCGCCCGCAACAGTGACGTTGCCATAACTTTGCGAACCGAGCTTGGCCACCCACTTCACGTTTTTGGTTGTCTTAAGGTCGATCTCTTCGGTGCCCGACTTCGGCTTGCCCGGATCAAATCGGTAGGGAAGGTTCTTCTCGCGCGAATACATATTGCGCCCCGGATCAGGTCCGCCCCAACGCGGCCAATCCTCTGCCTGCGCTCCGGGCAGGATTACGGTGGCGGTGAGCAGCGACGCAAGCAACGGGCTGCAACAAAACGGACGATAGCTTTTCATGGCGGCAAAATTATTGGTTCGGAGTGACGGTCACATTGTCGATATAGACTCGCATCTGCGGTGAAAAACCAAAGAGCCCGGGTGAACCGCTGTCATGCGCGAATTTATCGGGCACTTCCAGGGTCCATTTTTCCGGTTCAACTTCGTCGCGTTTCCACGCTTTGGCGCGGATCACGCCCGAGCCATCCGGAGCGACATCCACCCGAGATTTCAAGTGGTACCAGGTGTTGGCGCTCCATTTAAAGTTCGGTGGTTCGTCTCCCGCGGGCACGCGCAAGCGCTCGAGGTTCGAGTTTATTTCGAGCTTCTGCTCATTTCCTTTGAGCAGGATGAGATAGCGCTGATTGATCAGCCCGACATCGGACATCTTGCGCCGGTTCCCCTCGCTCATGACATCGGCTTCGATCGTATAATTCTTCGTGCCGGGATCACCAAGGAACACGGTAGCGCGTTGGAAAAAGGAGTTGTCAATCGTCTTGGCGAGGACTTTGCTGCCGTCCTTTTCGCGAATCTCGAATTTGAAGCGCGCCCCAATCCATGGCAGAGGCGGGTAGGCAAACCTCACGTTTTCAGCTTCGTTCGTTTCCGTTAACGTCGCCCACTCAAAATCCTGTTTGATGGGCAAATAGGGCAGCACGCGGCCGCGAATATAACCTTTGAGCTGCCCCAAAGTGGCCTCGAAGGCGCCCGCCGACGGCTTGGGCTCGTTAAGCGCGACAAGCTGGCCCTGTGGATTAAATTTTGCGTTCAAATTGGCCCTCACTTTCGCGGTGGGTGGAATGAACGGCACCCACTTCACTGCGCTGGTGTCTTTGAGCTCTTCCACCGTAAAGCCGTTCGCATCCAACGATCGAATTCGGAACGATGCTGTTTGGCCGGGCCGCAACAAAACTTCAGACGGAATAATTTCGAGCTGCGTTGGCGGCCCTGGCGCCGGCCACGGTTCCGCCGCCATCTCCCCGGGCAAACCTGGATTGTTTTCCTTGTTGCCGAATGCGTACAGATGCCGCGTTGTCTGCATGTAGATCTTCCCGTTGTAGACCGTCGGCGTTCCAAAACAGCGACCGTCGAGAGCCGCGTGATTGATGATCTCGCCGGCGCGTTCCCCCGGCTTGATAATGTAGAATGCGCCGGTGCTCCCGGCTTCACCACCGGCCTCGCCCTTGCTCGCCGGATCATCCAGCATCGGGACGTAAATTTTTCCGTCCGCAAAAACGGGACACGAGTTCCGCTGCTCGATTCCAATTTTCAGCTTCCAGAGGACCCGGCCGTCGTTGACATCCACACAGCAGAGGTCGCCTTTTTCGCTGACGACATAAATTCGATCGCCGACCAGGATGGGCGAACTGGTCGAGGTGGAGAGATCATTGGCCCAAAGTTCCACTTTCGAGCGCTCCACCACGACCGGCGCGTTGGTGCCGTGAGGGGTCACTTTTGGAATCTTGAACGCCACCATCTGGCCGGGCTCGTAAGGTGTGCCGTAGATCGCAATCACCCGTTCGTTGTTGTAAACGAGCACCGAGGCGTTAATGCCTGATTTGCCGAGCGGCACTCTCCATATTGGCTCACCCGTGCGGGCGTTGACGCCCACCACGCTGCCGTCGCCGCACGTCGCATAGAGCATTCGCTTGCCGTCCTGCATTCCGATATAGGGCAGAGAAAATGAATTGTCCTTCGGACGGTCACCGGGGCTGGATGCCCAAACCAATTCACCGGTCTTTTTATCGAACGCGTAGAAGCGATCGCCGGCGGGACCTTGCGCTCCCCAGTTCGCCATGATTCCGCGCGTGATTACTAAATCGCCATCGACCACCGGCGAGGCTGTGCGTCCATTCGGAAAAGTCAATCGGCCGAGCGTCTCCATCAGCGAATGCTTCCAAAGCAACTTCCCGTCAGGAGTAAACGCGGCCAAAATCCCTTGCGTGCCCTGCATGTAAACGTTGCCTGTCTCCTCATCGATGGTTGGGCTGGAGGTGGCGTAGCGCTTATAAATGATGTCACTGAGGAAATCGCTGAAGAGCTGTTGCCAGAGCGGCTTGCCGGTTTCTGCATCAAAACAAGCCACACCTTCTTGCAATTCCGGGCCTTCTCCCAGAAAGCACATGATATAAAGTTTGCCGTCGGCGATTACCGGCGTGGACGCGCCGCGGTAATTGTTCATCCAGAGCGGCTTTTTGGCTTCAATCTTGTCGGGCAGGTTTTTCTCCGTCGATGTGCCATTTTGCTGAGGCCCGCGCCAATTGAGCCATCCCCGCACGCCCGCTACCGCCGATGTGCTCGCCCCCAAATAACCTGCCGACAGAATGGCCAACCCAGCCCAAAAGCTTCGCTTGGAAAGTTTCATAGACGGACGGAATTAGTTGTTGGCGGCAGTCTTCTCTGGATAAGTTTGTAAAAATGCTTTCAACGCCGCCGCCGATGTTTTAGATGTTGCCGATACGTTTAATTAATTAATACCTATACGTATCATTTGGGCCAAACATTCAATAAAATTGTGCCTCCCGCAAGACAAAATCTCTCCCCGTCCATTCTCCCCATTGATTCTCCGGAGCGAAAGCGCCTTCCGCCCTTGCTCCGGCGCGCCTGGTATAGTCTCAATCAGGCCTTTCGCCGGCGCACCGCGCATCTGGACATTACACCCGACCAGTTCACAGTCATGCGCACCCTGCTCGAAAGTGACGGCATTACCCAGCGCGAACTCACACAAATCATGAGCAGCGACCCGAACACTGTGGCCTCGCTCATCGAGCGCATGGAAAAGGCGGGCCTGCTGGCGCGTAAATCTCATGAAAAAGACCGCCGCGCCAACCGGCTTCACCTTCGCCCGGCGGGTAAACAGAAATACGAGGATGGCCGGGAGATAGCCGTGGTGCTGCAGGAAGAGGTCCTGTCCGTTTTGCCCGAAGCGCATCGCCAATCGTTTCTCGAAGATCTCGCGCTGGTGGCTGACGCCTGCCTTAGCGCCGCGCAAAACTCGCCCCGCAAACGCGCCTGACGCGCACCCGACGATGCTGCAGCAGTTCAACGAGAAGAACCGGGATATCGTTGTCAATATCAACGGCAAGCTCGTTCATCGCGATGCAGCCGCGATCAGCCCGTTCGATTCCTCTGTGCAGGGTGGCGACGCTGTCTGGGAGGGGCTTCGTCTCTACAAAGGGAAAATCTTTCGGCTGACCGAGCACCTTGATCGCCTCAAAAGCTCTGCCGTTGCGCTGGCGTTCGCTCAAATCCCTTCTCACGAGCAGATCATTGAGGAGGTAAAGCGCACCCTGACGGCAAACAAAATGTTTGATGACGTCCACATCCGGCTCACGCTTACGCGCGGCGTCAAGATCACTTCCGGGATGGACCCGCGCCTCAATCAAGCCGGTCCGACGCTGATAATTCTGGCGGAGCATAAGCCGCCGGTCTATTCGAGGGCTGGCCTGAGCCTCATCACCAGCGCGATCCGCCGATTTCCCCCCGATTGCCTCGATCCGAAAATCCATCACAACAATCTGCTTCAATCGATCCTGGCCAAACTCCAGGCCAACGCCGCCGGGGTCGATGAGGCGCTCATGCTCGACTACCGCGGGTTCGTGGCAGAAACCAACGCGACCAACGTCTTCATCGTTCACAAAGGCGAAGTTTTCACTCCGTTTGCGGTCGCCTGCCCTGAAGGAATCACCCGCGCGGCTGTTTTCGAGCTTTGCCGGAAGCACGCGATTCCTTGCGCCGAACGCGACCTCTCCCTGGCGGAAGTCTATCGCGCCGATGAAATGCTCTGCACTGGAACGATGGGTGAGTTGGCCGGCGTAACTCAGGTCGATGGCCGCTCCATCGGCAACGGCCAGGTAGGCCCCATGACGCTGCGGCTGAGCTCCTGGTTCCGCGACCTGACCGAATCGGAGGGTGTTCTGGTCTCTTGATGCGCACACTTGCTGACGTTGGATATCCTATTCCAAAGCGCCAGAGGACTGGCGCACTCCAAAAGCTTCGCCACCCACCCCAGGTAAACCTTCCCATCGGCGACCAGCGGCGAAGCCCAGGCCTCTCCTCTTATTTCCTTGGGTGATGGTGACATTGAATTTCGATATTCGCGAATTTTCTTCGGGGAAGAATGAGTCTCTTCTCTGGTCCATTTTTGGCTTCAGCCTTTCAGGGCGAGGCCTTAGCCTCGCTTCATGCACACGATCAGATCTCGTCGCACTTTTCTCAAAAAATCGGTTGCTCTAATTGCTGCGGGCGCCGCCTTGCCAGAATTCTTCAATGGCCGCGCGGTTGAACCGTTTAAACGCCCTGGGGCTCCTCGACTGGCCTTGAGCCTGGCGGCTTATTCCTTCCGCGATTTCTTCAACGGGAAACAGGGCGCGAAGAAAATGACGCTGTTCGACTTTGTCGACTTTTGCGCCGACCAGGGATGCCAGGGAGCTGAACTGACGAGCTATTATTTCCCGACGCCCAGCACTTCTGACTTCCTCATCAAGCTCAAGCGCCATGCGTTTTTGCGCGGAATCGAGATCAGCGGGTCGGCTGTGGGAAACAATTTTGCCTTGCCGCAGAGCGAGAAGCGCGATGAGCAAATCAAGATGGTCAAGGAATGGGTCGACCACGCCGCCTTGCTTGGAGCTCCACATATCCGGGTCTTTGCAGGAGCGAAACCGAAGAACACCGAGCTGGCCGAGGCGAAAAAGCTCTGCATCGAAGGGCTCGAAGAGTGCGCCGAATATGCCGGTAGTAAGGGGATTTTTCTGGGACTGGAGAACCACGGGGGAATTGTTGCGGAACCGGACGATTTGCTCGCGATTATCCGCGCGGTGAAGAGCCCCTGGATCGGGATCAATCTCGATACCGGGAACTTCCAAACCGACGATCCCTACGCCGATCTCGCGCGCTGTGCGCCCTACGCCGTTAATGTTCAGTTGAAGGTGGAAATCCAACGACGCAATAAATCCACAGAGCCATCCGACATCGACCGGCTCGTCCGGATCCTTCGCGAGGCCAATTACCAGGGATACGTGGCACTCGAATACGAAGCCGCCGAAGATCCGTGGCAAGCCGTTCCGGTCTGGCTTAAGAAGATCAAACAAGCTCTCGGCTAAATGAGAAGACTCCGCCAGGTTTTGGAGTGCGGGAGTCCTCTGCCGCTTTCCATTTGCGGGCGTGGGTGGCGCGTGCGGAGATCGCGGGAAATGTTCGAAGCAAAAGCGGCAGAGGACTGCCGCACTCCAAAACCTGGCGGAGGCTCCGGCCCCTTCGTTTGCCCGAAAAGCGCGCTCCCACTTCAAGTTCATTGCTCTTTGTCACAGAAGCTCAGAGCGTTGCTGGCGTTGATGTGTGTTGTATTCGTTTCTTTTGGGTACGCCGCCGAGCCCACAGCGGATGCAAAAGATCTCCCCCGCGTCCCTCCCGTCGAACCTGCAAACGCCCTGCAAACTTTCAAGGTCAAAGCGGGCTTTCATCTCGAGTTGGTCGCATCGGAGCCTTTGGTCATGGACCCTGTCGCGATGTGCTTCGATGAAAACGGCCGCCTCTTTGTGGTCGAGATGCGCGACTACTCCGAGCGCCGTGACGAGCGCCTCGGCCGCATCCGCTTGCTGGTCGATACCGATGGGGATGGCCGTTTCGATAAGAGCACTATTTTCGCCGAGAACCTCCCCTGGCCGACTGCGATCTTTTGCTATGACGGGGGCATCTTCGTTGGGTGCACTCCGGACATATTTTATTTCAAAGATACCAACGGCGACGGCGTCGCCGACGAAAGCAAAGTTGTCTTCACTGGATTTGCGCATGGAAGTCGCGACGCCATTTATGGAAGCAATCGCCTCAATGTGCAGGCGTTGTTGAACAGCTTCAATTGGTCGCTCGACAACCGGGTGCACGGGGCCACTGGACCGATGGGCGGGTTCGTTCGGCCCCCGCAAGCCCCTGCGGACAAGGCGGTCGATTTGCGTGGAAAGGATTTTTCATTCGACCCCCGCGATCTTTCAAGAGTGCAGCCGGAGACTGGTGGTGGCCAGCATGGGCTCACGTTCGATGATACCGGCCGAAAATTCGTCTGCCATAACAGCTCGCATATTCGGCTGGTTATGTACGAGGAGCGTTACGCCGGACGGAATCCGTTTTACGTAATGCCTGCGGGCTTGCTCGATATCCCGGCAGACGGACCCGCTGCCGAGGTCTATCGCATCAGTCCGGAAGAACCGTGGCGCGTGCTGCGGACTGCATGGCGCGTCAGCGGCAAGGTTCCTGGACCGATCGAAGGGGGAGGGCGCTCTTCGGGGTACTTCACCTCGGCGACGGGGATCACCATTTATCGAGGGAACGCTTTTCCCAGGGAGAATGCGGGTGACGCATTCATCGCAGATGTGGGAAGCAACTTGATCCACAGGAAAAAACTCTACCCAAACGGCGTGGCCCTGATCGCGAAGCGGCCCGCCGACGAGGAGAAAGTCGAATTCATCGCTTCGAAGGACCTCTGGTTTCGACCGGTGCAGTTCGCCAACGCTCCGGACGGCACTCTCTACATGGCCGACATGTATCGAGAAGTGGTCGAGCATCCCTGGTCCATTCCCGAGTCGATCAAGAAACATCTCGACTTGAACAGTGGCAATGACCGCGGTCGCATTTATCGGATCGTCCCGGACAATTTCGAACAGCCAAAGCCGCCGCAGCTCGGCAAAGCGTCGATCGCCGAATTAGTGGCCACGCTCGCTGATCCGAACGGCTGGCGTCGGGATACTGCCGCACGGCTCATATATGAACGTCAAGATCGAACGGCCATACCGCTCCTGACGAATCTGCTAGCGCGATCAACGTCGGCATCCGGCTGCCTGCACGCACTCTATGCGCTCAAGGGTCTGCATGCGCTCTCGAGCGAGCACCTTCTGGTCGCATTTAAGAACGGTGATGAAGCAGTAAGGGCCCACGGGGTCCGCCTTTCGGAAACAGTGCTCGGTCCGACCAAACCACCCCCATCGGAAATGAGCCATGACCCTGTGCGACGCCGATTAGCAACGATGGCAGGTGATCCGTCGATGCGCGTACGCTATCAACTTGCGTTTACCGCTGGCCAAGTTGCTTTGCCTGACAGAAGGGCAGTTTTGGCCGAGATCTTCTGGCGCGATTCGCAGGATCCCTGGATTCAGGCAGCCCTGCTTAGTTCGCTTAGTTCCGGGGCTGGCGCCCTGTTCGAGGACCTTGCGAGCCAGCCACCCGCCCCGATTTACGCCGACAAATTTTTGCGCGAATTGCTAATTGTCATCGGGGCGCAAAATCAACCATCTGACCTTCAACTCGTCACCACCGTCCTGCAGAAAGAAACTGAGCTCCCGCGGCAAATCAGATTTGCCGACGCTCTGGCCAGTGGATTGGAACGCGCCGGCAAGAACGTCGTCCTCACGTCGGGATTATTTGAGCCGCTGAATGAGCGTGCCTTGGCCATCGCGCGTGACTCTGCCCATCCGGAAAAGGATCGGATTCAAGCAATTCAGTATCTTCAACACACGACTTTTGCGCGCTCGGGGCCGACGTTGCTCTCTTTGCTTGATCCAGGCCAACCACCCCAAGTCCAGGCCACAGCTCTCCAAGCTGTTGGACGATTCGCGACAGCCGAACTCGCTCCGGCTCTGATCGAGGGCTGGCCCAATTACACTCCCAAACTGCGCAGTGACGTTCTGGATGTCCTGCTTGCGCGACCAGAGCGCGCCACAAATCTTTTGGCAGGTATGCTTGCGCACAAAATCAATCCGTCGGAGCTGAGCGCATTACAAACAAAAGCTCTGCGGACACACCCCGATCAACGAGTGCGGGACGTGGCCGCCAAAACTCTCGCCGCTCCGCCGGAAACCACTCGCGAAGAAGTGATTGTCGCGTTCAGACCTGCCCTCGATTTGAATGGAGACGCGCAACGCGGCAAGGCGATTTATCTCGAGCGTTGCGCCTCCTGTCATCGCTCCGGGACCGAGGGCAACCTGGTGGGGCCCGATCTCAACAGCGTAAAGAATTCCGGGAAAGAAAAGCTGCTGGTAAACATCATCGACCCTAACCGCGAAGTTCCGGCGCAATATCTCGCCTACACGGTCGAAACCAAAGAGGGCGAAATCTTGTCCGGCCTGATCGGCACCGAAAGCACCGGCAGCGTCACCCTGGTCCAGCCAAGCGGAAAGAGCGCGGCCCTGCTCCGCTCGCAAATAAAGAGCCTGAAAAGCCAGCAGCAATCCCTGATGCCCGAAGGCCTCGAAATCGGTCTTTCGCCGCAACAAATGGCCGATCTGCTCGCCTTCGTTCTCCTCACCCCGTAAAAATCGGCCTATCGAAGAAAGCTACTACAGTTCATTACGGCGTTTCCGTGAACTCTTCACCACGGGTCTGCCGATCCTTACTTATCACAAACTGGGACCGCGCCCGGCTGGCGCGCGACTAAAAGGGCTTTACCTGGGCAGCAGGCTTTTCAGCCGGCAGTTGGCCGAACTTAAAGCCGCGGGCTGGACATCGATCGACCTCGGCGCGGCGCTGGTGGCGCT
>Ga0137394_10003251_pt1 | contig 12173 bp, 9 predicted proteins | sample czobulk116metaG_FD_108278 | JGI IMG/M metagenome (GOLD analysis project Ga0137394, IMG submission 108278) | Vadose zone soil microbial communities from Angelo Coast Range Reserve, California, USA - czobulk1.16 metaG | ecosystem: Environmental > Terrestrial > Soil > Vadose zone | place: USA... | reverse complement strand
GTCGGGCCTCGGGCAGGATGGATTGACCAGCCGCTGGACCGATTTTTGTTGCAGGCATTGGCAGCTGGAAAGCCCGAAAAGTTGCTAGGGCTGTATACTTTCGATTCCGATACTGTCCGTTCTGGAACAGGAGAGATCCGGAACTGGCTAACAGTAGCGGGAGCATGCCATGATCGGCGAGCCACAATCATTGACTACATACCGGCTTATCACGCTGTAACAGGCCTTGGCTTCGCTGCCTGGCCTCCCGTTCGATAGCGGTACGGGGAAGCAGATAGGAATTCCGGGGACACAATACTCATTTTCCCGTGACGCGATGCACCAATATCGATTGTGGCACTGGGCTATTTGCATCACGTCACCCCCAAAGAGGCATGGGCTCAATCCTTGTTCTCAGCAATCGCGAAGCCAGCAATCTAGTTGTTTGTTTTTCAATTACGCCCAACTCGATCTGAGTTGGAAGACGGGACGCCATAATTTGTCGACAAGACCGCCGAATTATTGTTGGGGGGAATCATGGCCGAGATTTTGCGGATGGGTTTCGCTGGGCTGAGCATGGACGCGACCAAAGTCTTGACCCAGGTCGCCGGCCTGCCCAACATCAAGCTTGCCGCTGCCGCGGATGCGAAGCGAACCGCCGCGCTCGATCGGTTCAGCGCCGATTTTGATGCTGAAACCTACGACAGTATTGAAAAGCTTTGCCAAAGCCCCAACGTCGATGCCGTCTATATTGCCACGCCGCCGGAACTGCACGCGCAGCATACAATGATCGCGGCGCAGCATCGCAAGCATGTCATTGTCGAAAAGCCGATGGCTTTGACTCTGGACGATGCCGAGCGGATGAACGAAGCGGCGGAAAAGCATAGCGTGAGGCTGCTTTGCGGACATACCCATAGCTTCGACGCGCCGGTGCGCAAGATGCGCGCGATCGTGCGCGGCGGCGAATTGGGCAAGCTCTGCATGATCAATACTTGGAACTATAACGAATTCATGTATCGCCGGTTCACCGATCAAGATCTGGAGGCGACTCACGGCATTGTTTTGAATCAGGTGCCGCATCAAGTGGACGTCGTGAGGCTCATCGGCGGCGGCATGGTCAAAAGCGTCCGCGCCGTCACCGGCGTGTGGGATTCGCTGCGAACTTCGGAGGGGGCGAGCGCTTGTTTTTTGCAGTTCGAAGACGGCGCCGCCGCGACGATTGTCTATAACGGCCGCGGTTATTTCGACACGGCGGAACTTTTCGGGTGGATCGGCGAGGGCGGCCAGCCGAGAGCGTCGGATACCAATCTCAACGCCCGGGCAAACTTGCGGAAGCTTGCCGGCGTCGACCGCGAGACCAAGATGGAGGATCTCAAGGAACGTGAAATGCGCTATGGCGCCAAAGGGCTGGCCGAAGTGCCGTCGCATCACGGCTGGGAGGAAAAAGTGCAGCGTCCCGCGCGCGCGGAGGTGCATCAGCCGTTCTTTGGCTTTACGTTAGTGAGTTGCGAAAGAGGGGACATCAGACAATCGCCGGACGGTCTGACTATTTACGGAGAAAACGCGAAAAGAGAAGTGGCCGTTGGGCGCGGCGTGCGCGGACGCCAAGCCGAATTCGACGAGCTCTACGAAGCGATCTTCAACAACCGGCCGCTTTTTCACGACGGCCGATGGGGCGAGGCGACCCTCGAAGTTTGTCTCGGCATCCTCGAGTCCGCGCGCAGCGGCAAGGAGCTGACCTTGTCGCATCAAGTCTCGGTGCGCGACGCCGCGATTTCGCTAATCTGATGATGAATTTGCGGAGACAGTCTTATCTTTTTGCTAGTTTAGCGGGAGGTTCCATGGGCGCTAGAAATTTGCGATCCGTTCTTTGGTTCTTGTTGGTGAATTTCTCGGCCGTGAATCTTGCGGCGTTGGATTATGACGCCGCTCTTGGGGCTGCCGCAACGCAGGCGGAGTGGGAGCAGGTCGTCGCTGCCGCGCGCAAAGAAGGGAAAGTGGTGGTGGCGATTCCTCTGGGGGAAGCGTACCCAAAAGTCATTGGCGCTTTTCAAAAAGCTTATCCCGAAATCAAGGCCGAGCCCTTCAGCACGCACACGAGAGACTTCATGGCGCGCTATCATAAGGAGCGCGAGGTCGGCCAGATTCTTTGGGATGCGCTGATCGGCGGGCCGGACTCTGATATTTATCGCGCGGCGCAACAAGGATACTGGGACCCGATCAAACCGAATCTCCTGTTGCCCGAGGTGCTCGACAACGGCAAATGGCGCGGCGGTCTCGACGGCGCGTTTTCCGACACGGGTAAAACTTTCGCGTTCAATTTTGTGAGAAGAATCACGGAAGGCTTCTTCGTCGACCGAGACTCGATTGCAGAGACGGAATTGCGCGATGTTGACGGCCTGTGGAATGCGAAATGGCAAGGTAAGATCGCCTGGCATGATCCCCGCGAAGTCGGCGCAGGAGTCAACGGCGGTTTGTTGATCATGCTCAACTACGGCGAAAAAAAACTGCGGGAGCTGTGGACGCAGCAGAAGATCGCCGTCGTGCGCGACCAAAGGCAGCTGATCGAGTGGGCCGTGCGCGGGCGTTACCCGGTCGCCGCCGGCTTAATCGAACGGGAGCTCAAGGCGACGTTTCAAGTCAACGGCGTCGGGCTCAACGTGAAGGTGCTGCCGCTGCCCGGACTGATCGCGGCCAATCCCGGCTCCAACTCGATTGTCCTCGTCAACAAAGCGCCGCACCCCAACGCAAGGAAGGTATTCTTAAATTGGTTATTATCGCAGAACGGACAGGCCGCGGTCGTTCAAGCCGTGCAAGAAAACAGCATCCGAGTCGATGTCCCGGTGCCGGAACCCGATCGGGTGCCGCCTGAAGGAAAAAAAGTCATCAATCCGCAAGGCGAAGATATGACGCCGCAACGATTGACGATCAACAAAATTGCCCGGGAAATTTTTAAGTGAAAATATGCCAGTAGGGCAAACGAAGTATGCGACCGCGAAGGACACGAAGAGCACCAGGAGTTTATGAAAACAGGAATCCGAAACCTTCGTGCGCTTCGTGGTGACTAGAAAATTTTTTCAGTTTGCTTCGACATTCCAATACCCATGCCATGATGTCTCAGCGTCCCAGCGCCTCGGTCAGCTGCTTCTGCACTTTCGGCAAGATGTTGAGCATCCAATCTTCCGAATACTGATCCATATCGTATTTCACGCCAGGACGCGGAATAACATAGTCGGGCACCATATCTTGCCGCACATCGGTGCGCAGACTCGGCTCAAGCATCTCGCGCGCATAGATCTCTTGTCCTTCCTTCGACGCAAACCAATTGACAAACACCGTCGCCGCGTTGGCATGCGGCGCCCCCCTCACCATTACGACCGTGCCGTATCCTCCTAAAAGGCTTCCAGGCGAATCCTTGGGGAAATGCCGCACGACGGGAAGTCCTTCCTTGCGAAATCTCTCGATCATCACCTGCACGGCGCCGAGGCCAATAGGGTAGATCCCGCGCGCGACCCACTCAACAAGCTGGCGCAGATCCTGCGTGAAGGTGACATTCTGTTCCTTGTATAGCTTCACTACGAACTCTTCGCCGAACCGGTACATAAGATAGCGCGCCACTGCGTTTCCCGGGCCGCCGCGACGAGGATCGTACGCTGCGAGCTTGCCTTTCCATTCCGGCTTCAAGAGATCGGCCCATACCGCGATGCGGCTGGGATCTACGCTATCTTTGTTGAGAATCAGATCCGTCATCACCCATTCCGCAGTCTGCAACACGTAGCGCTGCCCATTGTCGACCCACTTGAGCTTGCCTTTCTGCCACATCTTCGGGTTCGCCACCTCAGAGAGAATCAGCTTATCAGCCAGCGGCTCAAGTAGCCCTTTAGGCATCTCGTTGACCAGCGCAGAGCTGGCCCCGCCGATGTTCGCGTCGATGCCTACCCGGCCGGCAGCGGCTTCCCTTTCCAATCGGATCGACAACTCGCCGGACGGAAGACCTAAGTATTCCAGAGTGATTCCGAAGGTCTTACGAAGGCCGTCAATGAGCCCCTGCCGAAATCCGGGAACCGGCGGCCCGGCAACCACGACCTTGCCCTCTTTTTTCGCCTCTGCAACGACCTTATCCCAACGCTCCTGTGGCTGCGCGGCAAAAGGGAAGAGAAGCGTTACTCCCAAGCCAAGCAAAATAAGCGCGAAGTGCTTTTTCATTTGTTCGGCGTGATATCCGGCTATTCCAGCCATTCATCCATCCGCCACTTCTTCCATGCCTCTTTCCTGTGCTCCTCGCCGAAAAGATTGACCGGCGGGAACTCGCTCAGCCGGCCGTAAGGGCGGCACGCGTTAACGATCAAACGCGAAAAGGAATACGTCGGTTTGTCCTGCCTCTGCTCCAAACTGTGCATCGGATTAAAAACCCAATCGCTCTCGACCGTGTTGATCCTCGTCCCGCTCGCGGGATCTGTGCGCGTTCCCATAGCCCACAACACCTCGCGCGGGTCGTCTACATCGACGTCGTCGTCGACTACGACTAGGAGTCGCTGCTGAATGGGCAATTTTTCCAATACCGCCATTAATCGACTGACGTGGTTTTCATCCTGCTGCCGGATACTAATAACGACGCCACCGACGTTGACAAGGTCCCGAACCGCTCGAACTCCTTGGATGCCGGCCTTTTCGAGACGGCTCCAAAGTCCGGTCACCAGTCGAAATGGCAGCGGCGAAGCATAATGGCCGTGCACCGGTTTAAATGGCGGCGCGCCCAGAAGAATGGGATTGCTGCGATAGTAGATGCGATTCACCTTCACGACGGGCTGCGGCACCGTGCCGCCCATGTAGTAGCCCGTGTATTCGCCAAAGGGCCCCTCGCCTTTGCACTCGACCTCGACCGGAGGGATCACCCCTTCTAAAACGATCTCGGCGGAAGCTGGAATCGGCAAGCCGGTGAGTCCTCCCTCGACGATTTCAACGGGCTCTTTGCGGATTGCCCCGGCAAAATCGTACTCCGGAACTCCTGAAGGGCAGCCGAGACGACCGCACGACGAAAGAAAAATCACCGGCTCCTCGCCGAGCGTGATGGCAATAGGACATGACTCACCCTTGGCCCAATATTTTTGGATCATGCGCATGCCGTCATTGCTGGGGCCCTGATACATTCCGGTAGTGTTGCGGTCATGGACCATGAGACGGTAGGTCCCGACATTTATCTTACCGCTTTCGGGATCGCGTAGGATCTCCATGCAGCCGGTGCCGATGTATCGGCCGCCGTCTTTCTCGTGCCATTTCGGTACCGGGAAGCGCAGCAGATCTACGTCGGCGCCTTCAAGAACGTTCTCATGAAATGGGGCCGATCCGACTTTTATGGGTGGCACGGGTTGATACGAGCGATAGAACTCCCGCCACCGCTCCATAGCCTCGCCAATGGAAAGATCAATGGGCATATCGATCGCGAGGAGCGATCGTTTCAGCGTGCTACAAAGGTTGGTGAGCACTCGATAGTCGCGGGGATAGCCGGGAATCTCCTCGAAAAGCAGCGCCGGTCCGCCGCGCTCGAAGGACAATTCGGAAACGAGGCCGATTTCCAGGTCCCAATGCGCGCCTTGAATTGTTTTAAGCTCGCCCTGGTCTTCCAAGGCAGCGACAAAACTACGCAGATCTTTGTAGGGCATGAAGAATTACCTCACGAAGGAATCGAAAATCGCAAATCCCAAAATTTAAAATCTCACTACTCCGCCGCGGGCCGCGCGCGCTTTCGTGCGTCGGCCGTCGCCGTGACTTTGATATAGGGAAGATGCACGATCTCGGGTAAGACGCGCGTCGCCGCTTCGCCCAGCCCTGCAAAACCTATCTTGAGAACGTTCGGCATATTTCCCTTTCCCTCTATCGATTTGTGGAGAGTAGAGCTTCCAGTTTTATGGTCTTCTCCTTTATGTACTCTTTCCACGGCGTTGAAGCCGGAACCAGATCGTCGCTGGCATCAATCAGGAAGCGGTTGCGCTTGGAATCTCGCACCACGTTGGCCGGCTCTCGTCCTTCCTGGAGGTCCCGGATCGCTTTGAAAAGAACTTTACGTGCCATGATCACCGGCACGTCCATGGAGGTTAGATGCTCCTTGCTCCTATCCATTATCTGACCCATGCCCTCTGTGACGCAGAGATCCTGCACCTGGAAATTCGTTCCAATGCCGCTGTAGCTCTCTTTTCGCATTGATGCTCGATCCTGTTGGTAGCGATTCCCTTTATGACGATTCGGCCGGTAATCCCGAGTCGTATCCGCGCGCCGTCGTCTTGTCGCTTCTCTATCGATGGGACCCTTCCGACTAAAGATGAAGGTATATTTCCAGTGATGCTCGTCGTCGATCGGAACGTGCCAATTAACCGAGTAGGTGCCCTCAATCCCATATTGCTCGCCAAAGAAAGCGGTAAGATTCGGCAAGACAAACTCGGTCATATAAAGCTGGGATTGCTTAGAATCATTAAGCCGCCGGATTTTGTAGCTTCTGATGCCATACTCGGTCAACTCGGCCTCGTAGCTCTCCATCCCCGGAGCGACTCCCCTATGGTTCAAGTCCTCGCCCGGCGCACTTTCAACATGTCTATGCCGCGGGTTGTAATGCAAGAAAGAGAGGTGAGCGAGATCGAGATTGCCTTCATTTCCCTGGAGGTAGTTGCAATCGCTAAAGAGTTTGATTGTAAAGGCCCGATCTTCAGAGACGATCAAAAATTCATAGTTGGGAAAGAGCGGCGGCTCCCCGGGGCCCATATAGGCAAAGATCGTCCCGGCCCGTTCCAAACAGGGATAGGCAGGTTGACGAATCGCATCGCGTTGCGTTCTTCCGCCCAACTCGCCCGGTTGATCGAGACAACGACCGTGAATGTCGTAGAGCCAACCGTGATAGATGCACCTTAAACCGCCGTCTTCAAGGCGTCCATAGCTCAAATCCGCTCCGCGGTGTGAACAGTGGAGCCCGAGCAGTCCGGGCCTTCCCTGATCATCGCGGAAGAGCACCAACTCTTCGCCAAGAAGTTTGAGCGACAACGGCGCGCCGCCCGGTGGCAGCTCCTCGGACAGCGCCGCCGGCATCCAGTAGCGTCGCATTAGTTCGCCGCAGGGAGTTCCCGAACCTGTCCGCGTCAAGAGATCATTTTCTTCCTTATTCATTTTTTTCTATTTACGTTGGTATTCAAATTGCCGACATCCATCGTGCTACCGAATGTGAGCCCACTTTACTCCGTCACGGCCGCATGTCCGTCTTAAGGCCTTTCATCGCCAGCGCTGCTTCAAACAGGCGCCGAATTTCGGGATCTTCTTTGTCATATTCGATCTGCGTGCCTCCCTCGTCCACCGGCGTGAAGACGCCTTCGCGCGTCGCCGCGCGGCGAACGCCGAACGGATGGATTCGGCTGCCGTTACGGAACGCGAGTTGGAGAGCCGGTTCTCTGCCGGTGTTGAAATGCTGATGAAACCAACCGGTCGGAGGGCTGAAGACGCTTCCGACTTTCCAATCCACTTTGACCACCCGGTCTCCCTTGCCGTGGGTAAATGGCTGGGTTCCCAGTTCGTTCGGCCACATCAGAGTGTAGCCCTCGGAGCGAAGGATCAAGAGCACGGCGCCGCCACCATGATGATGCGCCTTGGCGTAGCGTCCCACCGGCCAATCAGCGAGGTGCGTGATGAGGCTGTTACCGCAAGGTTCGACTTGAACGATGTTGTAGCCTCGGCCATGTCCCGTTCCCGCTCCCTCGTTGGGCCGATCGCCATCGGTGCTGCCGCGGAGCCGATCCAAAGCCGTCGGCGCGTCACGAACTAAATTGACCTCCCAGAGCCCTTTTTCCACAGGGGCGTCTTTAGAGAAATAGTTCGGCTCTCCGGCATAGCGATCCGTAAACTCAAAGTCACAGCTCTGGACAAATTTCTCATTGTGGAAAAGATCGAAGACTAAAGGCGCCGTCGTCACGGCGAGGAAGAACACCGGTTCCGTCCCCGTGTTAAGGAATTTGCGTGGCGCGTTTAACGGCACGGCAAAGAGACTACCCTCCCGCCAGTCGAAAGAGTTCGCTCCCTCTCCGGGACCGAAGAGCTGAGTCGTTCCGCTTCCCTTGAGGACATAGACGACTTCTTCGTAAAGATGTTTCTCGGTTTTCGTTTCTCCTCCGACGGGGATTTCGGCCGCATACATGCCGGTAATTCCTTCCATCCCTTTCAAATGAACAAAAGCAGCGCTGCAACCCAAACTCTCCCAATGAGTTGGCGGCTGTTGTTGCAGGTCCGTGACGCCGTATCCCTGGATGACCGGGATACCTTGCTCCTGCATCCACTTTTCATACGGTGTCGGCCTCTGAGTTCGTGATACGTTCTGACCTTGCGTCATGGGTCTTCCTCCACAATAGGCGACAGCAGTGACAGGACAGGACTACGTTGGAGTCCTGGAGGGTGAGTTTCGGATTCCATCCATCACTCCATTACTCTAATCGAGTTCTTACTTTCGCCTTTTGCCTTTTTACTTCTTAATTGCCGCTAGCGCCTCTTCTATCACATCCACGATTGGTTTCATCTCAAGCTTCCCCTCAACATCCAGATCAAGATACTTCATTCCGTCCATCCTCTTGTTCTCTGCCGGCACATCGTCCTTGGGAATATCAATTCTCAGCGAGTCCGGCGCCTCGTCGGACGTTTTCGCCAAGGCGCGCTGCAAAGTGACCTGTCCTTCGCGGGAAAGAAACCAGTTGATGAAAACTTTCGCCGCGTTGGGATGAGGCGCATTGTTGGCCAAGCCGATCGTGCCGTACTGCGAGACGAGGCCCGCTCCCTCTTTCATGGCGCCAAAGGAATCGACCGGAAGACCCTGACGTCTGGCTTTCGGAATATCCGAGCAGAAAAAGCAGATGACGAACTTGCCGGCGGCCAGCCAGTCCGGTCCCTGACGGAAGTCACGAAATAGAGTAATCTCCATTTCGCTGAAAAGCCGCCGGATGAATTGCGGACCGAGCTCTGGGTTGTGGTAGAAGAAGCGTAGTGCGCCGTTCCCGGGCCCAGGCACTCTCGCGTCCCGCGCCTCAATCTTCCCTTTCCACTTCGGGTTAAGAAAGTCCCAAAAGGAGGTAAACTCCTTTGGGTTAACCTGTTGACTGTTATAGTGAGCGGCTCCCGTTTGAGGCACTCCGTTAAATCGTAAAACGTATTGACCTTCGGGATCCAGATAGCTGTGTTTGCCGCGCCACCACTTCGACTCATCGGCCACCTCGGGAAGAATCAGGGCCGGCTTGATCGGATCAAAAACTTTAGCGGCGTATAGAATATTGTAGTTGGAGTTAAAGCCTTCAATGCTCACATCTGCGAGATACTTTCCCGCCCGTCTCTCGGCCAAAATGCGCTTAGCAATATCTCCGCCCCCTCGGAGCGCTACACCGACCAGCTTGATCTCGGGAAAACGTTTTTGAAAAACACCCTCGTCGAGCACGACTCCCCAGCCGCCGATGTAGACATTAACCTGCCCCTCCTTTTTGGCCGCCGCCAGGGTTTTCCCCCACTCCTCCTGAGCCGCAGGCTTGGTCTGTGCTGGAGCGGACTGAGTGAAGGCAAAAAATATCAGCAGGCAACATGCAATACGGCTTAGGCGAGAGTATAAACATGGAGTACTGGAGTTTTGGAGTAATGGAGTAATCGAACGATCCGAAACCCACCACTCCAATACCCCAGTGCTCCAAAACCGTGCCATCTTCTCACTTTTGCCTCTTGGTTTATGCCTACTGCCTCTCTTCATTTTTTATTTCCTTGGAGCGCGTCTTCAAACAGTGTGACAATAGGCGTCCGCTCCAGCCATTCCTTGCGCGCGTCGAGATCCAAATAGTCGATTTTCGCGTTGCGCAGTTCATCCGCGGTGACGTCGTCTTTTGGAATATCGATACGCAGCGAATCGACGCCACCGAGACCCGATTTATTCAATTCCCGCTGCAATGCCAGTTGTCCTTCGCGCGAGAGAAACCAATTGATGAAAACGCGCGCGGCGTTCGGATGGGGCGCGTTGGTTGGCATAACGATCGTACCGTAGAGTGACACGAGGCCGGCGCCTTCGCTCATGGCGCCGAAGGTGTCGACCGGCAATCCCTGCGCGTTGGCCTTGCGTACTTCATCCGCGCTGCAAAAAAAGCAGATGGCGAATTTGCCGTTTGCCAGCCAGTCAACGCCCTGACGGGTATCGCGGAACAGCGCCACATCCATCTGTCCGAAGAGCCGCCTGATAAAGTCGGGGCCGATCTTCGGACTATAATAGAAAAAGCGCATGGCGCCGTTGCCCGGCCCGGGTTGTCGAATATCGCGCGCGCCGATCTTGCCTTTCAATTTCGGGTTTAAAAAGTCCCAGACGGATTTGATCTCGCCGGGCTTCACCAGATTGGTATTATAATAGATAGAGCCATATTGGGGGCTGCCGACGAATCGAAGAACATACTGCCGTTCAGGGTCGGCGTAGTGGTGTTTCCCCTGCCACCACTTCGATTCATCGAGCACTTCGGGAAGAACGAGGGCGGGCTTGATCGGGTCGAGCATCTTGTTGGCGTGAAAAACGGTCAAGTTGGGATTGATGCCCTCGACGATGACATCGGCGATGTATTTGCCGGCGCGCCGCTCGGCGGTGATCTGCTGCATGATTTGCGGCGGGCCGCCGCCCGTGCGCACGACTTTGATTTCGGGAAATGCTTTCTGAAATACACCGGCGTCGATGACCGGTCCCCACTGACCCATGTAAATCGACAGCTGGCCCTCTTTCTTGCCCGCATCGACGATCTTTTTCCAATCTCTCTCGCTTTGAGCTTGCGCTCGCGCTGGGTCCGGAGCGCTGATTGCTTGCAGAAACAAAACCACAAGAACGACGCTCGTGAACGAGAGAGCAAATTTGCCAACACGATTCGGCATCAACCCATTTCTCCCTATCAGCTGCCGGCTTTTTCGGTCCGGCGGCCAAACATGTCCTCGGTAATCGGCTTTTGGCGCTTGGCCATTTCTTCGCCGATCTTGAGATATTGTCCGTCGACGATCATATCGGCAAAGCGTTGCATCTCTTCGGTCCAGTAGCCTAACTCGTAGCCGTGCCAGGGTGGACGCATTTCCGGTTCCGGCAAGTCTTTATGCTGCTGCCAGATTTGCAAGGCTTTATCCATATACTGTTTGCGTGGCAAGGCGAGCGGCGGATAGGGATATTTCCGCGTGGCGTTGATGACCACGCGGCTGTACTGATCTCGGCTGCCCGCCGATTCCATTTTGCCTTGACCCGAACCGGTGACGGCGGCCGACGGATCCAATCCACCGAGGCCGCCGGTGAAAATCTTGAGATCTTCTCGCGGCCGCGTACGAAAACTCATCGCCCAGATAATCATCTCCGGATCATTCAATGCGATGTCATGGTCGACGATCACCATATACTTTGCTGGTCCGCTGTTTTCGAGTTCGGCAATTATATTTTGTACAGTTTCCTGGCTGACGCCGTCGTCGATGCGAATCAAGCAAAAGTCGCTGCCGCCGCCGAGCTGGGGAAATTGCACTTCGGCCACAGGTAATTGTTTTTCGTATTTCAAAATGTGGTACAGCTGCGCCGCGTGGGTGAATCCCCAGACGAGATTGGTATCGCTCGGCGGAAAACCCACGGTGACCGGAGTAAACCACGCGCCTTTGCGATGGGTGATTGCTGTCACTTTAAAAACCGGCCGCACGTTGTAATCGACGTTTAGGTAACCCGGATATTCGCCGAACGGCAGACGCGGTTCGGCAATCTCTGTAGAAACGATGCCCTCGATCACCGCTTCACAATGGGCGGGAACTTCGAGCGGAATCGTTTTGCAGCGCACCAGTTCGAGGGGCGCGCCGGCTAGGCCGCCGGCGACGCTCAATTCGTCGACGCCGTAGGGAATGTCGGCGGAGCCGACTAGCATTACCTCAGGCGTACAGCCAATCAGGATGGCGAGCGGCATCCCCTCGTTGCGCCGACGGGCCGCTTGCCAGTGGTAGCGCATGGCATCGTGTACTGAGCCGATGGCCGCGACCATCCGGTCTTTGGCGCGAAAGAACGCATTATAGGTTCCGACATTACGCACGCCGGTGGCGGGATCGCGCGTGATCATGGGCAAGCCGGTTCGAAGGATGCCACTGAAGCCGGGCTCTTCCACGGGCACCGGAAACGCGTCGAGACCGATTTGTTGCAAGGC
>Ga0137394_10003249_pt1 | contig 12179 bp, 10 predicted proteins | sample czobulk116metaG_FD_108278 | JGI IMG/M metagenome (GOLD analysis project Ga0137394, IMG submission 108278) | Vadose zone soil microbial communities from Angelo Coast Range Reserve, California, USA - czobulk1.16 metaG | ecosystem: Environmental > Terrestrial > Soil > Vadose zone | place: USA... | reverse complement strand
TCTCCGCCGCCTGCAGGACGGTCGCCCCCTTCTTCGCCACCACCGGGCGGTCGTCGATCAGGAGCGCCACCTCGTCGGGCCCGGCCTGCGGCAGGGCCGCCGCGGCCGCAGGCGCCCGGTCGACCGGCGGCGCCGGGGCCGGGGCCGGGACATTGGGCTGGTGGGGCGGCGGACTGATCTCGGACATCGCTCTCCTCAGCGGGCGGCGGCGGCTTTCCCAGGACACGCCTTGGCCCTGGCGTGCTCCTCGAACTCGTCGCGGAACACCCTGACGTACGACTCGACCGGCCAGGCGATCGCCTCGCCGAAGGGGCACACGGTGTTCCCCTCGATCTTCCCGGCGATCCCGGCCAGGAGATCCACGTCCCCGGGGTGCCCGTCGCCGCGCTCGAGGCGCGCGAGTATCTTGACCAGCCAGCCGGTCCCCTCGCGGCACGGCGTGCACTGGCCGCACGATTCGTGCGCGTAGAAGCGGGCGACGTTGTGGAGCGCCCAGACGATGCACGTGCCGCTGTCCATGACGAAGCCGCCCGCCGACCCCAGCATCGTTCCGGCGGCGGCGAGCGAGTCGAAGTCCATCAGGACGTCGCACTTCGCCGCCGGCAGGATCTTCATCGACGAGCCGCCCGGAACGGCGGCCTTCAGCGGACGCTCGGGATGCTTCATGCCGCCGGCATACTCGTTGAGGAGCTCGAGGAACGGCACGCCGAGGGGGGCCTCGAACACGCCCGGGCGCTTCACGTGCCCCGACAGGCAGAAGAGCTTCGGTCCGGTGTTCTTCGGGGGCCGGCCGATCGAGGCGAACCAGGCGGCGCCGCGCTCCGCGATGAGCGTGACGTTCGCGAGCGTTTCGACGTTATTGATGATGGTCGGGCAGCCGTACAGACCGACGATCGCCGGGAACGGCGGCTTGATGCGGGGATAGCCGCGCTTCCCCTCGAGGGATTCGAGGAGCGCGGTCTCCTCGCCGCAGATGTACGCCCCGGCCCCCCTATATATAATGATATCGAGGTCGAAGCCGCTCCCGAGGATGTTCTTCCCCAGAAACCCTTTCGCGTAGGCCTCCTGCACCGCCTTCTCGAACGTGCGGCCTCCCTGGTGGAACTCGCCACGGATGTAGAAGAACGCCAGGCTCGATTCGATGGCGTAGGCCGAGAGGATGATCCCCTCGAGCACGAGGTGCGGATCCCTCTCGATCAGGAGCCGGTCCTTGAACGTCCCGGGCTCGCTCTCGTCGGCGTTGACGCACAGGTAGCGGGGCTTGTCCTTCGTCTTCGGAAGGAAGCCCCACTTCATCCCGGTCGGGAACCCCGCGCCGCCGCGCCCCCGCAACCCGGACGCCTTCACCTCCTCGATCAGCTTGTCCGGGGTGAATTCCTTCAGCGCCCGCCTCAGCCCCTGGTAGCCCCCCGACGCCATGTAGACGTCGATCGTCTCCGAGCCCGGCTTGCGGATGTTGCGCGTCAGGATCGGCTCGAAGGGCATCGTCTCTACTCCAGCCCCTTCAGGATCTCGTCCATCTTCGTCCCGTCGACCGGCCCATGCTCCCTCTCGTTGATCTGGATGAACGGCGCGCGGTCGCACGCGCCCAGACACTCGACCGACGCGAGCGAGACCTTCCCGTCGGCGCGCTTCTCCCCGTCCCCGATCCCGAGACGCGCCTTCAGGTGAGCCATCAAGGTGTCCGAACCGCTCAGGGCGCACGGCAGCGTGCGGCAGACCTGGATGTGGTGCCGCCCGACCGGCCGCCGATGGAACATCGTGTAGAACGACACCACCCCGGCGACGAATGCCGGCGAGACGCCGATCTTGGAGGCGACGTACTCCATCGACTCGTCCGACACGTGCCCCTTCTCCTCCTGCACCAGGTACAGAGCGGGAAGAAGAGCCGAGCCCCGCATCGGGAAGCGGCTCAAGAGATCGTCAATCTTGTGATCGGTCTCGGGGCGGACGGGGATCGTCACCGGTCCACCTCCCCCATCACGGGGTCGAGGCTCGCCACCACGGCGATCAGGTCGGACAGCAGGCCTCCGACCGCCATCGTCTCGATCGCCTGAAGGTTGATGAAGGACGGGGAGCGGATGTGCAGGCGGTAGGGGGACTTGTCCCCCTCGCTCCGGATGTAGAATCCGAGCTCCCCCTTGGGCGCCTCGATGGCGTGGTACACCTCTCCCACCGGCCCCTTGATCCCCTCGGTGACGAGCATGAACTGCTCGATCAGCTCCTCCATGCTCGTGAGGACGCGTTCCTTCTTCGGGAGGGTGATCTTCGGATCGTCCACGGCGACCGGACCGTCGGGCAGCCGCCGCAGCGCCTGGTCCAGGATCCTGACGCTCTGGCGCATCTCCTCGAAACGAACCAGGTAGCGATCGTAGGCGTCCCCCTCGCTGCCGACCGGCACGTCGAACTCGTAGGTCTCGTAACCGCTGTACGGCTCGGTCTTGCGCACGTCGTACGCCACTCCGGTTCCGCGCAGGTTCGGGCCGGTCAGGCTGAGGGCGACCGCGTCCGGGGCGCTGATCCGGCCCACCCCCTGCGTGCGCTTCATCCAGATGCGATTGCGCGTCAGCAGGGAGTCGAGCTCGTCGAGGAACTTGGGGAACGTATCGACGAACGAGCGGACCTGCCCGGTCCAGCCGGCCGGCAGGTCGCGCGACAGCCCGCCGACGCGCGTGTACGACGTCGTCAGCCGCGCCCCCGTGAGCGCCTCGATGATGTTGTACAGGGTCTCACGCTCGCGGAAGGTGTGAAAGAAGACGGTGGCGGCCCCGAGGTCGAGCGCCCCGGTCCCGAGCCAGAGGAGGTGCGCCGAGATGCGCGCGATCTCGCAGCACATCACGCGGATCACCTGGGCTCGCGGCGGGACGGTGATCCCGAGGAGCTTCTCCACCGCCAGGATGTAGGCGACGTTGTTGGACAGCGGCGCCAGGTAGTCGAGCCTGTCGGTGTAGGGGACGAACTGGTTGTAGGTCATCCCCTCGGCGATCTTCTCCATGCCCCGGTGGAGATAGCCCAGGTGCGGCTGCACCGCCTTGACCACCTCGCCGTCGAGCGTCAGAACCAGCCGGAGAACACCGTGGGTGGACGGATGCGACGGTCCCATGTTGACCACCATGGACTCGCCATGCACGGCGTCCTCGCCCGCGGGCGCCTCGGGATGGAGCGACGGCGGGGACGTGACGCGCAGGTCGTCCATCTAGACGCTCTCCATGTCGCGGAAACCGGGCGAGGCGACGCGGCCCCGGGGCCGGGCATCCCGGGGCCCCCCCTCCACGTCGAAGTCCTTGCGCAGCGGATGGTCGGGGTAGTCCTCGGGCATGATGATGCGCCGCAGATCGGGATGACCGCTGAACCGCACGCCGACCAGGTCGTACACCTCGCGCTCAGGCCAGTTCGCCCCCGGCCAGATCGAAACGACGCTCGGCACCGTCTCCCCTTCGTCAAGACGCACCTTGAGGCGCAACCGGTGATTCCTGGGCAGCGAGTAGAGGTGGTACAGCACTTCGTAATCGTGGTCGCGCTCCAGGTAGTGCGTGCCGGTGACGACCGAGAGCATGTCGAACGCAGTCCCGGGGTCGTCCCGGAGGAAACGGGCGACATCGAGCAGCGCATCCTTCGCGATGACGACGGTGATCTCGCCGCGGAACTCGGCCACGTCCTCGAGAGCACCGGGGAAACGCTCCCTCAGGAGATCGACGACCTGGCGCGGAGGCAGGGGGGCGATGTAGGGACCTTCCACGTTTCGTCCTCTCTCCGCTTCAGTCCCAGTCGAGGGCGCCGCGGCGCCAGCAGTACAGGAATCCGACCAGGAGAACCCCGATGAACACCGCCATCTCGAGGAATCCGCGCATCCCCAGATCGCGGAACACGGTCGCCCAGGGATACAGGAAGGCGGCCTCGATGTCGAACAGGATGAACAGCATTCCCACCATGTAGAAGCGGACGGTGTAGCGCTTGCCGGAGGGCTCCAGCGGATCGACGCCGCACTCGTAGGGGCTCAGGTCGGTGCGGCTCGTCCGAGGATTGCCGACGAGGGTCGAGAGCCCCAGGATCGCCGCCCCCAGGAGTGCTGCGGCCACGAGCTGCAGACCGATCGGGACGTAGTCGATCACGCGGTCTCCCCCTCCGATCCGGGGTCCCGGCACATCGTGATATTTTTCACAAAGGCCGGCCCGCCATCACGCAGCGTGGCTCCAACGTAAGGAAGCCGTCATGCTAGCACCCCGGCCGTCAGGCGCGCAACCGCCCGGCCTTCGCCGCGCCCCCCCGAGGGAGCGAGGCAGGCGGAGAGGGGGTGCGGCTCATATTCGCTCGCGCGGCATAAGGCGTGCCCAACTCGCGCGCATGGCGCGGCTCAAAATCGCCTTACCCCCTCTCCGCCTGCCTCGCTCCCCGGTCCTCCACGCCGATGACGACGTCCACGATCGCGGACCAGGGTGCGGCACACGATCCGAAACGATCTCTCATTCGAGAGAGATCCGGTGCGCGGTCGTCCGCTTGTTCAACGCTGTGAAACCGCGGGAGTGAGCGCGCCGGGCCGCAGCGCGTCGCGGCGATTTTGAGCCGCGCCATGCGCGTGAGAGGGGCACACTTACCCCGCGCGAGCGAACATGAGCCGCGGCGCGCTGCGGCCCGGCGCGCCCGCGGGGACGCGGGGACGCGACTCTCAGGGGGGTGGCAGTCGGTAGGGCGGCCGCGCGGCGGGACGACGAAGCCAGGATTCGACCTGCGCCGCGAGCGCCCTGACCCGGTCGGGGCGCTCGGCGGCGAGGTCGGTCGTCTCCAGGGGATCGCGGGCCAGGTCGTAGAGCCGGTGCCGGCCATCGGAGGCCCAGTGCAGCTTCTCGGTTCCAAACCGGCAGGCAACGAGCGCCCGATCCCACGGCACGATGCGGACCTCGGGAAAGCGCTCCTGGATGATCTCGAGGAACTGGATCGGCCGTGCGAACTCGCTCACCAGCACGGGACCCTCGGCGGGGGGCGCCTCCCCCCCCCTTTCGGGCACCGACCGGAGCCCCCCGCGGCGCAGGCCGCGGATGCCGGGAAGGACGATCGACTCCCGGCGATCCCCGCCGTCCGGCGCGTTCTCGACCGGCACGCCGGCCAGCCCCAGGAGCGTCGCGTAGACATCCTGCAGCATGACCGGCTCCGCGATCCGCTGGCCGGATTCGACCGCCGCCGGGTAGCGCACGACCAGGGGGACATTCAAGAGTTCCTGGAAGACGCTCATCTTGTGGTCCAGGAACCCGTGGTCGCCGATCGCCTCGCCGTGGTCGGACGTGATGACCAGGACGGTCCGGTCCAGGAGTCCCCGCGCCCTCAGGAATGCCGCCAGCTCCCCGACCTTCTCGTCGATGTAGGAGATCTCTCCGTCGTACAGATCGGAGAGGACGTTCAGATCCCCTTCCTTGAGCCCCCCCAGGCCGAGGACGTACTTGACCTCGTCCGGATGCTTGAAGTGTCGCAGCCGTTCGACGGCCGCTCCATCCGTCCCCGGGGAGAGAAACCGGGACCTCCAGGGCTCGGGGGGGTTGTAGGGAAGATGCGGCTCGAGGTAATTGATGAAGACGAAAAAAGGCTGATCGCGGGCCGCGGGGTTGTCCTGCCGCCAGGCGAGGAAGCGCTCCACCCTCCCGTTCAGCTCGGCGGCCCCGGCGTCGTCTCTCTCCATCCTGTCCTTTTCCGTCTTCCTCCAGAACTCCTCGTACTCGTCGAACCCCTGGTCGAGTCCATACTGCCGACCGGCCCAGGGATTGGCCACGTACCCGAGGGTGCGATACCCGGCGTCATGGAGAGACTCGGCCAGGGTGCGGAACTTCTCATCCAGATGGAGATGACCGGAGTCGGCCCCGTGGGAGGAGGGAAACAGCCCCGTGAACAGGCTGGAATGGGCCGGCAGGGTCCAGGGTGCGGGTGTTATCGCCTGCCCGTAGATCGCCCCTTCCGAGGCCAGCGCGGCGATTTGGGGCGAGGTCTGGCGCGCATAGCCGTCGAAGGAGAAGCGGTCGGCCCGGGCGGTGTCGATGACCACCAGAACGATGTTCGGCCGGCTTCCCTGTCCGCAGCCGGCCGGAAGGAGGCATCCCAGGAGGATGACGGGAAGCCCTCCGGGGAGCCCTTTCATGGGGCCGAGGATCCCCCCTGGGAGGGGTCGGCCCACCCGGCGACCAGGCGTTTTCCCTCCAGCACGAACTGGTTCGGCAGCCCCCCGGCGGACGGGACGGCCCCCTCCAGTCCCGCCGACGACGTGGCCCCCGCCGGCTGGCGCTCTCCGCCGGGCGCTCCCTCGACTCTGGTCCTCGGGCGATAGGGCAGGGTCCGGCGGGAATCGTTGGCCGGCACCGCGACGTGTCTGGCCTCGAGAAGCGTCCCCTGGACCCGCTCCAGCTCCACCTGCGCCTTGTTGTAATCGACCATGGCGAGGTTCTCACGGACCTGGGCGGTGAACAGATCGTTCTGGAACTGCAGGACCTGGAAGGAGGTGCTCATGCCGTTCTCGAACTTCTTCTGCTCGGCGGACAGCTTCTCCTTCTGCAGGCGCACGTTCACCTGGGCCGCCTTGACGCGCTTCAGCGTCGTCTGGACGGCTCGCACGGCGTCGCGCACCTGGACGCGGGCCGCGAGCTCCAGCGTCTCAAGACCCTTTCCCGCCTGCGTCAGGGCGTACTCCGAGTCGGTGAAGCTGGCGATCGCCTGGCGGTTGCCGATCGGGATCCCCAGGGCCATGGTCACCTGCCAGTCTTTGTTGGCGCCGCGGCGCAGATCGTCGATGGAATTGCCATAGTTGTCGACGTCGATGCCGACCTTGCCGTACGAACCGTTCAGGTTCAGGCCCCAGCGTCTCTGGTTCCTGCGGAAGGCCAGGTCCGCCTCCTTGGACTTCAGATCCAATCGGGCCTGCTCAAGATCCGGGCGGTGCTGCAGCGCGGTCGACACGGCGCTCTCCATGTCGGGCGATTGTTCGACCAGCGGCAGCGGGTCGCTCGGAAGGAGCGGCTGCGACCACACCGGTGAGTCCTTCGGCACGTTCATGACCCGGCGCAGGCCGTCCTCGGCGGTTTTCACCTGGCTCTCGGCGATGATCACCGCCTCCTCCCGATCGGCCACCTGGGCCTCGGCCTGGGTGATCTCGATAGGGGCCAGCGTCCCGACCCGCACCTTGATCCGGTTCTGATCCAGGAAGTCCTGCGCCAGCTGCAGCGCCGCCAGGCTGGTCTTGAGATTGATCAGAGTGAAATTCAGGTCCCAGTAGGCCTTCTCGGCCGCGGACAGCGTGTCGATGACCGTCGAGCGGAACAGGGACTGGCTGATGCCGAGCGTGTTGCGGGCTTCCACGACGAAGGTCTTGCTCGCCTTCGGGCCGAAATTCCTGAGGAGAGGCTGCGTGATGCTGACCCTCCAGGAGGTATCGAATTCGGTCGTGTTCCCGCTGAACGTCGACTGCGCCGCGTTGTCGAACGCCTCGAGGTCGATCTGGTACTTGCCGCCGGTCTGGAGCGGGTCGATGAACGAGGCGATGAAATCATGCGTCTTGCTGGAGGACACGAAGGCCGTCGGCGACGGGCGCTGCGTGCTGCTGCTGGTCGCGGTGCCGTTCAGGAGCGGGTCGAAGATCGACTCTGCGACGATGACCTGGGCCTCGCTCCGGAGCGGATCGTAGGCGCGCACCACGATGTCGAGATTGTTCTCGAGCGCCGTCTTGACGGCGTCCTGCAGCGACAGGACGAAGGCCGGCGCGGCCGGGGCCTCGGGCGGCGGGGCCGCGCCCGGCGTCGCGGGGGGCGTCTCCTGCGCGAGCGGTCCGGCCCCCGCCAGGGGCGGCAGCAGGGCCAGGATCATGAGAAGGGTCAAGGTCGGGCGCGTCACGCGTCGTGTCATCAGATCACCTCGGTGTCCGTCGCTGCTCACGAAAACGGGGGAAGGAACGGACTCCTTCCCCCAGCTCGATTGCCGGTCCTCGTCCCGCTGCTTGAATCTCTATACGCTCGACCCCGCCGGGAAGTTTCATCCGCGGCGCATCGCGCCGCCCTTCCCCGGGCCACTACGCGCCGCCGGCGGGCCCCGGATGGAGGTGGCAGGCCACCAGGTGGCCCGGGCTCACCTCCACGAGGGGCGGCTCGATCCGCGGGCACGCCTCCACCGCGCTCGGACAGCGCGTGTGGAACCGGCAGCCGGGCGGCGGCTGCGACGGCGACGGAAGGTCGCCGTGCAGGACCTGCCGCTCCCTGGCCCTGGCCGGGTCGGGGATCGGAATCGCCTGCAGGAGCGCCCTAGTATAAGGGTGAAGCGGGTTTCTGAAAATCTCGTCGCGCGTCGCGACCTCGACGATCTGGCCGAGGTACATCACCGCCACCCGGTCGGCGATCCGCTCGACGACCGCCAGGTCGTGCGCGATGAACAGGTAGGCGATGCCGAAGTCTTCCTGAAGCCCGATCAGCAGGTTGATGACCTGGGCCTGCACCGAGACGTCCAGAGCCGAGACCGGCTCGTCCGCGACGATGAGCCGGGGCTTCAGGGCCAGGGCGCGCGCCACGCCGATGCGCTGTCTCTGGCCCCCCGAGAATTCGTGCGGGTAGCGGTCCCGCATGGCCGGGTCCAGCCCGACCCGCTGCAGGAGGGCCGCCACCATCTCGTCCCGCTCCTTCCGGTTCGCGCCGATCCTGTGGATGTCGAGCGGCTCGCGGACGATGGTCCTGACGCGCATGCGCGGGTTGAGGGAGGCGTAGGGGTCCTGGAACACGACCTGGATCTGGCGGCGCATGCGCCGCATGGCGCGCGGCGCCAGGGAGAGCAGGTCGACCCCGTCGAAGGTCACCGAGCCGGACGTCGGCTCCACGAGGCGCAGGATGCAGCGGCCGGTCGTCGTCTTGCCGCTCCCCGACTCCCCCACCAGCGCCAGGGTCTCGCCGGGTGCCAGGTGCAGGGACACTCCGTCCACGGCCCTCACCCATCCCGAGACACCGGAGAAGATCCCCCGCCTGATCGGGAAGTACTTCTTCAGGGAGTCCACCTGAAGCAGCGGGCGGACCGTCTCGACCGCGCTCACCGCGGGCGCCCTTCCATGTCGTGGTGCTTGTAGCAGGCCACGGTGCGTCCGGCGGCGCCGATCGGCAGAAGAGAAGGGGTCCCGACCCGGCACTCGTCCATCACGTCCGGGCAGCGCGGGTGGAAGGCGCACCCTGCCGGCAGGTGCTCCAGATCCGGCACGGTGCCGTCGATGGCGGACAGACGCTTCTTCCGGCCACCCGTCCCCGCCGCCGCCTCGCCCAGGCGCGGGATCGAACGGAGCAGACCGGCCGTGTACGGGTGCTTCGGCGAAAGGAACAGGTCGCGCGTGGTCGCCATCTCGACGATCCGGCCGGCGTACATGACCGCGACCCGGTCCGCGGTCTCGGCGATCACGCCCATGTTGTGGGTGATCAGGAGCAGCGACAGGTGGAAGTCCCGCTTGAGGGTGAGCAGGAGATCGAGGATCTCCGCCTGGATCGTCACGTCCAGTGCGGTCGTCGGCTCGTCGGCGACGAGGAGGGCCGGGCGGCATGCCAGCGCCATGGCGATCATGACCCTCTGCCGCATTCCGCCCGACATCTGGTGCGGGTACTCGGTGGCGCGGCGCGCCGCGTCCGGGATGCGCACCACCTCCATCAGACGGACCGCCTCGCGCAGGGCCTCCTTCTTCTTCATCATGCCGTGGACGATCAGCCCCTCGGCGATCTGGTAGCCGACCGTGAACACCGGGTTGAGGGCCGTGGAGGGCTCCTGGAAGACGAGGGCAATCTCGCGCCCGCGTACGCGCCGCATGCCCCGCTCCGGGAGGGACATCAGATCCTGGCCCTTGTAGACGATGCGGCCGGAGACGATGCGGCCGGGCGGGGGCACGAGACGGACGAGCGACAGCGCGGCGACGCTCTTGCCGCAGCCCGATTCCCCGACGAGCCCGAGCGTCTCCCCTTCGTCGACGTGGAACGACACCCTGTCGACGGCACGCACCTCGCCGCCGGCGCCTCGGAAGTGGGTCGACAGGTCGGAGACATCGAGCAGCCGGGGCACCGCTCAGACCCCGGCGGCGGGGCGATACAGCCCGAAGACGCCCCGCAGAGCGTCGGAGATCTCACCCAGCGTGGCTCGATCCTCGACCGCCCGCACGATGAGCGGCAGCAGGTTGGAGCCCGAGCGGGCCGCCTCGCCCACGGCCGCCAGCGCGGTCTCGACGGCCCGGGGGTCGCGGCGTCCCTTGAACGCCGCGAGGCGCGCGCGCTGCTCCTGCTCCAGGCGGGGGTCGATCTTCTGGATCGGGATCGGAGGGCCGCCCTGCTCCGCCGCCTCGTCCTTGAACCGGTTGACGCCGACGATGACGCGGGCGCCGCCGTCGACCTGGCGCTGGTGCCGGAAGGCGGCCTCCTGGATTTCCTTCTGCTGGAAGCCGGTCTCGATCGCGCGGAGCGTTCCGCCCAGGTCGTCGATTTTCTGGAGATACGCCCACACGCGCTCCTCGATGGCGGAGGTCAGGGTCTCGAGGTAGTACGAGCCGCCCAGGGGATCGACGGTGTCGGCGGCGCCGCTCTCGTGCGCCAGGATCTGCTGCGTGCGCAGGGCGACGGTCGCGGCCTTCTCCGTGGGCAGGCCGAGCGCCTCGTCCATGCCGTTCGTGTGCAGGCTCTGCGTCCCTCCCAGGACCGCCGCCAGCGCCTGCACGGCGACGCGGACGACATTGTTCTCCGGCTGCTGCGCCGTGAGCGTCGAACCGCCTGTCTGCGCGTGGAAGCGCATCTGGAGCGCGCGCGGGTCATTCACCTTGAAGCGCCGCGTCATGATGCGGGCCCAGACGCGGCGCGCCGCGCGGAACTTGGCGATCTCCTCGAAGAAATTGTTGTGCGCGTTGAAGAAGAACGAGACCTGCCCGGCGATCTCCTCGATCGGAAGCGCGGCGGCGCGCGCGGCCTCGAGATAGGCGATGCCGTTCGCGAAGGTGAAGGCGATCTCCTGCACCGCCGTCGAGCCGGCCTCGCGGATGTGGTAGCCGCTGATGCTGATCGCGTTCCAGCGCGGCAGCTCGTTCCGGCAGTAGGCGAACAGGTCGGTGGCGATGCGCAGGGAGGCCTGCGGCGGGAAGATATAGGTGCCGCGCGCGATGTACTCCTTCAGGACGTCATTCTGCACGGTCCCCGACAGCGCCCCGAGCGGGATGCTCTGCCTCCGGGCGACCGCCACATAGAGCGCCAGGAGGATCGCCGCGGTGGCGTTGATCGTCATCGAGGTGGAGACGCGGTCGAGCGGCAGCCCGGCCAGGAGGTCCTGCATGTCGTCGATCGTGTCGATCGAGACACCGGCCCGCCCGACCTCCCCCTGCGCCATCGCATGGTCGGAGTCGTATCCCATCTGGGTCGGCAGGTCGAAGGCGACCGACAGACCCGTCTGCCCCTGGCCGAGGAGGTAGCGCAGGCGCCTGTTGGTCCCGGCGGCGTCGCCGAAGCCGGCGTACTGCCGCATGGTCCAGAAGCGGCTCCGGTACAGGGTCGGCTGCACGCCGCGGGTGAACGGGTAGGCGCCCGGGAACCCGAGGTCCTCCGGGTAGTCGATCGTCCCGACATCGAGCGGCGTGTAGAGCCGTTCGACCGGGATCCCGCTGTCCGTCTCGAACTTCGGGCTGCGCTCCGGCAGGCGCGCGAGCGATTCGCGCAGCGGGCCTTCGGCCCACTCCTCGAGGAGCCCGGGCAGGGTGCGTTCCTTGCGGTCGCTCACGCGGAAACGCTACCACAGAAGCGGAGACGCCCGCCCGTTCCAGGAGCGTGTCCGCGCTACGGCGGGCAGCTCACCGTCGACACGAGGATGGTGTTGTCGCTCTTGCGGCCGAGGGCGTCCCTCCCGCCGGCGGCGTTGGCGCTGTGCCCCACGAGGTAGTAGAAGGACTGCCCGAGCCCCGGGGTCGCGGTGTCGGTGGCCAGGACGCTGCTGCCGACCGCCTGCTGCGGCAGGTCCGGGCGCAGACAGGTGAGGGTCGCGAGCGTCGTGTCGGACACGTTTCCGGTCAGGAGACCTCGGAAGAGGTCGTAGCCGTTCACCGACGACGGCTGCGGCCGCGCCTGCCAGGTGAGAGTGGCGGAGCCGGCCGGAAGGTGCGTCAGGCCGAGCGCCAGGTCCGCTCCGTCACCGGTGTAGACCCGGGCGAGCGACGAGGC
>Ga0137394_10003248_pt1 | contig 12179 bp, 18 predicted proteins | sample czobulk116metaG_FD_108278 | JGI IMG/M metagenome (GOLD analysis project Ga0137394, IMG submission 108278) | Vadose zone soil microbial communities from Angelo Coast Range Reserve, California, USA - czobulk1.16 metaG | ecosystem: Environmental > Terrestrial > Soil > Vadose zone | place: USA... | reverse complement strand
TCAGCAAAAATCAACTTTTCTTATTCCATCTTATTCCATCTTACTACATCTTATTCATCTTATTTTGGGGGTAAGAAGGGAATAAGTAGGAATAAGACAAGTTTTTTTTTACTGATGGAGCTGGTAAGGTCCACTAGGGTGGTCTGTCTCAACAGATTCATGGCCAGTTTTCCTGGATGACAACATGATGGAGGGTTGAGTTTATCAACAGCTTAATGAGAAAGGTGTCCGGAACACTCCTCCATCAGCAAAAAGAAATCCATCTTATTCCTTACTTGAACCTCTTATTTTGGGGGTAAGAAAGGAATAAGCAGGAATAAGATGAAATTATTTTTTCTGATGTCTCCATGTGGACTTCTCTGATTGTGATGAACACAACTCAAACTCAGCACTTTACGTGCGAGCTTGGGTCGACTGTGGCCACAACATCAATTCCTAGGCATCAACATCACCACCTGACTTTGGATACTGTGGGCAAGCCACTCGAAAATTTTACATCTAGCCGAGAGTTGGTGCGTGCTGTTCGCGCAGCGATTATCGGTATGAGCCTTGAAAGGTTTGCACCTGCTAGTCACTGACATATCTTCTCTAGCTCATCAAGACGCTTACCGCATGGGTTTTCTGCATTGCGACATCAGTTCTGGAAACATATTAATAACGGACGACAAATGCTATGAGGACGGCTTGCTTATTGATTGGGACCTCTGTCGATCCAAGGGCGCTCAAACGCGTGATTCTATGTGGTGTAATTCCTGGATGATACAGACGCACTCTTATGTAATGCGTACCTGGGCTCACAGGGCACATGGCAATTCCTGTCCGCAGAACTCACTGAACGTCCCGAGACTCCACACTCATTTGTCCATGACATCGAGTCCGCCCACTTCGTCCTCGTTCACCATGGTATGAAACACATGGCCCACAGTTTACCAGAAGACCGCAGAGCCAATATTTTGCGCGACATCGTGGACTCAAGGCGATACGAATCGAGAGGTGGATATCAGAAATTCCTTTTCATGCAATACCCAGGATCGATGCGCCAATTTAGCATCCCTTCCAACGAACCGTTTACAACTCTCATGCACGATCTCCATGAGACACTCAACTCCAGGTACACTGAAAAAGAGCAGCAAATTCGGGCGAAACAACCAGTCGTGCCACTACCATCTTTCGTGACCGAGACGCAGTATGAAGAATTGGCCTTCAAGCACGACGTCTTCATAAAGATCATTGAGAAGGCACTTGATTCTCCGGGCTGGCCAGCGGATGACCATGCCATTGTGCGACACATTTTACGTTCAAACTCGGACATCACTCCAGTAGAATCTGGCTCGTCATGGTAGCTCATCCATATAGTATAATGAAATGCTACAGTGTATCATAATAGTATCTAGCCTACCATGCTCGTTTTACACGTGATCCGGGCCACACACTTCCAACACCACTATGTATTGTCGATGCTTATCCTTGCGCTGCCAAGATTGTAGCTTCTTCATGTTGCTGCGACTGTTACATATCAAGGGTCGCCCGAAATAGGTCTCGGATTCTATGCTGTGTATCCCCTTCTGTAAGTTTCGTATTAGTGCGGCGAAAGTACGGAGATAAGTTGTAGTGGGGGACCGGGTTCTTTGAAAGCCACTGTCGCACATGGTTCAATCACTTTTGAGGTATATTCTCATTTTTTTCGTACGAATGGACCTACACTACAAACCCGACAGAAAACCACAAAACCCAAATGCAGGAAAGAACGAAGAAACGTACAATTGCGGACTAAGATAAATTAATTGCACAGGTGATTGCGACGATAGATCCAGAACGTTACGCCCAACCGACCACTGGGATGGCCAGTACAACGCAGAAAATAAAAATGGATGCTTGGGATACGAAAGGAGCGGCAGGGTAGGTGGGGTGCATAGGGGTTACGCTCGCAGGCTGCAAGAGCGGCGACGCTCACTGAGCATTGTCTTATGGCATTTTTCGCAAGACAATGCCGTTGCGCAGTTCGATCGTATTGGCCTCTAAAAAATAATAATCAAAACACGCGGTCAGCGAGGTCATACTTGGCGCAAGCTGATGCAGAAGCGCACCTCGTAAGAAGCCCTTTTGATGTTCGTTAGACAGCTCCTCTAGCGATCGACCGCAGGTCTCAGGAAGCAGCAGCGTGGATGCAACCCCGGATAGCATCACGAAACCGAATATCTTAAGGCTGAAGGGGAGAGAGAACTGAGAAAAATCGCCGAATGACCCTTTTCGAGAGAGGACGTACATTGTTTGAATCGAATCACTTTTGAAGTAGAAAATGGTCTGGGCGACAATAGCCCCTAGCTTGCCGCAGGCAGCTGAGAAACCATGTGCGGTAGCACGATATCGAGTAGGGAAGACCTCCCCAGGAATAACGAAAGTGGTGACATTCGGGCCAAAGTTCTGGAAAAAGTTCGCAAGGCAGAAAAGAAACATCAAAACTTTAGGTCTCCAGGCCTCTCCGGTGAACTCTTCGAATTCGAACCCTAAGCCAGTTTAATCAGTCTCATAACAACAGAGTAATCGGTGGCACGAACCCATAATAAGAAAAATGATGGTAAGTACAATGAACCCCATGAATTGGAGGGGCTTACGACCCCAAGAATCGATAACGAGAAATGCAGCCAAATAACCGGGCAAGAGGGACGTTGCCACGATGATCATGGTGTACTCGATGTTATCGTATATGTGGTAATATATACCGCTTGTCCCGGTGGTCTCGTCGGTACCCAATCCCATCGCGTAGAGAATTTGTGCCGAGAAGATTTTGGAGGAGTTTAAGCCAAGCCCGTAGAACGCAATCTAGGTGAGAATTTACGTTAGGGCTGAATTTCCTCTTCGAACCATAGACCTTGTGCGTACGTCAAGCGCAAACCAAGAGTAGGACGTGCCAAAGAGCACACGAGCGTTCTTCCATCTGCCGAAATACCGCTTGAAATCTTGGAGGCTTGCTCTTGGCGCATCTGTGCGCTCCGTGGATGCCTCGGGATCAACGCACCAGACCCCGGGGGATACACCGTTGGCGGATAACACGGCCTCGATATTTCGACAGGCTTGCTTCACATTGCGCTCAATGTCCATGGTGAAGCGTGGAGTCTCTGGAATGGTGAGTCGAAAATAGAGCGCGATGACTCCCGGTATACAGCCTGCACCGACTAAGATCCGCCAGCAGTAGTCGATGTGTTCGAGGCTTGTCGGCGAGTCTTGCAGAATAGCACTTTTAAATGCGGAGACGGTGACCAGTGCCACGATGACCGAAGCTGGGGACGGTAAGTGATACGCGTTGGGGATGGCAAGTTACCCTTACCGAGGTACCCCCAGCCTTGCGAGGCGAATACAGCCGTCATGAGGCGACCACGAGATCGCGTGGCCGCAAATTCTGATGTGATAACGGCACTTAGAGGGTAGTCTCCGCCTATGCCTATGCCCATAATGAAGCGGAGTAACGTGAGGACAGCAACGATATCGACCGCAGGCCCAGATCCGGCTATTGCCTGCGCGAATGTACTGGTGATGATGATCATCAACTCGACTCCGTCTGCAATCGTCGGTCGAAACACCTTAGTATCGGATGAAACGACCGACCGACCGGACTTACACATCCGCTTGCGTCCAACAACATCTGCGAGCCACCCGAAGAGCAATTGGCCGATTAGATTGCCAACCGGAGACGCCACTTTGAGTCCGAATTCGACGCCGCGCTCCAGAGTATTATCTAAAACGTCGGAACGTTTGAATCGCCGTTGAAGATGTATGAACTGACCACGCACCCTTGCCATAGATATATCCGAGCATAATGGCAACAATGCTGATGTTGAAGATATCATAGCTGAGGAACACTTATCAATGACAACATCGACCTCCCCGATCATTCTATGCTTACGCGTCAGTGAAGAAACCTACTCCTGCCACCAACCACACTTTGACATGAAATAGCCTAGGATCCCGGTCGTTAGTTGTGGTGTCGCCCGGAATTATGATAGGAGGACTTACGAGAATGGCGCCCTGTCCACCCTTTCAAGTGCTGCCGCACGACGTTTGTTAAGTGCGGTGGCATGGCTACTTCTACGGTCGTCGAAGCTATGGGTGGACTGGGAGCTCATCGTGGATCATGAGTAAATAAAGGGGGCAAAGAAGAAGCGTAATTCACGTTATGACGGTATCCTTATAATACTGCAATCGTATCTCATCTAGTAATGCCGTTATTAGCGAGCCTTGCTCAAAGTAGAAGCGCTCGCGCTCTACGAACGTGTGTGTACGCAGCCACGGCGTCACTAACAACACGAGGAACCAGTTACTCCTAGCCACCCGACCTAATGACGAAAAGTATCGCGTTGGGATGGCAAAGGGGAAATATCGACTAGCCAAAGGCCGTATTTGCATTCGGTCCACGAACGTGCGAGGGGGGAGATAAGGGCCCCCGACGAGCTCGGTTCTGTATCGCGGAGGCTCGTCCATCGCATTAATATTGCTCCCGCCTCGCCGAATTTCCGATCGAAGGTAAATGCATCCATTTTGGAACTCCGCTCGTGCACGCAGGAAAAGCGATAATCCAGGACTACAAGCACCGCTCATACGGTATGTGGCGTCGGAACCATTACAGGCCTGCTTCCTTGCGGTGCCTGGGGCAGTGAGACGAAGGCAAAGACGAGACACGCGGAGAGCCTGACTACTCTTTCCTATGGCGGGCAAATTCGGAACCTCAGAGCCTAGAGATCTGTAGTAACCTGTAAGGAGTCAAAACACATCAGAAAAAAAAAACTTAGTTGAGATAAAATAAGTTTTTGCACAAGAACATCAATGGAATAGCCACGAAGCAGGGTCCAGACGTAGTATCCAAGACTGCCGTACACCCTCGCCCTCAGTTACATGCTGAGACCGACTGAAACCGACTCGGAGTTGTTGGGGCCCGGGAGAAGAGAAGTGCGTGACGTGACGCGTGACTGCTTGCGCCCACGTTGCTCACCACTGGCACTGGCATGATCTCATTCGCCTTTCACTCGCCTTTCATCAGCTTCCCGAAGTCGCTAGTCATTTAACTGTATCAGGAGGTGAAACCGGATGGACGGAAAGCCACCATGAAAGCCCTCTCATGGCAGCAATTTGACCCCCAAAGTCCGAAAAATGCGGCTCAACGCATGGCTTTGATCCAGGTCAGTGTCAGTGACGTCTTCACAATTTCGAATAGTCCACTTGTGACAAGCGCACGTTTGAACCACTCCCACCGCAACCCCTCTCCGAGCGAGTGAAAAGCGCTTACGCCCATGACACGCCTCGGGATATCGTTCGATGCCTGTCATCTGTTCTACCTTGGAAAAGACTGACGCTTGAACCCCTGGTGGCGCGTGGTGAGAATCTGGACTGGGCCTATCAGACGAGGTCGCGGAGGGTCCCAAGGGCGTTTCCCATTAACTTACGATGACAGATTCCAAATAAAATCCGCAATAAAGCTTACCCATCCGGACGCCGTCTGATCGGGAAAGCGCACCAGAAGCAGATGTGCTGGGGTGTTGGTTCTTTCTTCCCAACGTCAAAGTCATGCGGTATGATTGTCGGTTCGGATATCTCCAGCACCGGTCGTATCACCTCCCTGCTCTGGGACATCTACTCTCTCTGCTATCATATTGGCCCACTAAGCAAGCTCAGGCTCTCAGGCTCTCAGTCTCGGATCGTCTGCAGTCCAGTCCAAATCCGACATACCCGCGCGCCACGCGATGTGCTTCTCGTTAGGAACATCTGGGGTCCTGTGCTCCCCAGCTGTATCTCGTGCCACCTCGTGATGGAATGGTTTTTCAAATGGAAGAATCCGGGGTGAGGGGGGAAACGTCCCTGTGCCTTTCTTGGTGGCTTCGAAAATCCGCTTCCATAACTTGACGCGTGCATGTTCCTGGACCGTATCTTGTCCCGTACTGTGAGCAAGGCAGTCGGCTCAGCGCAAACCCGGCACTCACCACTGATTTGCACGTGGGCTTCCTCGCGTTTCGACTTTCCAATCGCCAAGAACATCGCTCGGAGACGTTGAAGTTTAATCTTTCACCACTTGTCGCCACACACCACTTTCTTGCGTTGTAGCACCCCTTTCTGGATAGTAGCTGTGGCGCACGTTTGGTTTTTTCTTTTGTTCGGCGCGAATCGATCAACGGGCGCTGCCGGGGTCCAGGTGTGTAGTCAGGTGTAGCCATCCCAATTTCATTTCCTCCGATGTCCGTGACATTTCGAAACTCATCAAAATCGGTGTTTGCCTTGTTTGTCCACGACAATTTTTGTGAAGTCATCATCAAAATCGCTTAGTGCCAGCGTCAGCGTGATCGGTTCTCCATGGTCGGGCGGCAAGGCCCTGTCGTGCAGCAACAAAACCAAACCCCCGGCAACAACAGGGCGAGGGTATATATTATATCCCGGTCACCATCTGCACGCCTCTCGCGTTTACGGTAGCCTAGTATGCGGGGTCGGTCGGTGTGCGAGTGGGCCGTCTCTCTTCATCTTTCCACATCTTCTTACACGGACAAACAACATCTCCAGTGGTGAATGGACGATAATGCCCTTTGGTTTGGTCGATCATGACCCAGTTCAGCAAGATGTTTGAAATTGCTTTAGCAGCCCTGAGTTTGATGGACATGACATGGACCGTGACTCGAAAGGGGGTGGAGAAGGGAGGGGGGAGGTGGGTGCAGGCACAGAATTTCTTCCTAGTTCCTAAACTAAATTTTATCTCCATTCCGGGGTTCGTTCTCCGAAAAGCAGCTGCATGGCGAATGGGGCTACTGCACGGTACGTGCAAATCTCGCTGCTGACTGGGGGTTGGCGCTCCGAAGACTCGGAGGGGTTAGCTTGAAATGTACGTCACAGGAGTGCGGCAGCTGCGGCAGCTGCGGCTGCAGCTGCAGCTGCCCTCAAACAGGGCTGAGTCAAATAGGCCTGAACGAGGTAGGACGATTGTCCTGCTGCACACACCCACCGCGGCCAGTAAGATGTGATTGACACATTTGACGAAATCAGACCGTGACATACAGTACCACTGGCACCGCGGCTCGGCTCACTGGCAGAAGCGTGCAATAGTAGTCACGGTAGCGCCACAAACACAAACGTTTCGACGAGTGCGGGGTCCGATCGACCCGACCCGTCTAACACCGCACTGTAATGGTTTTTTATTTTATTTTATTTTATTTTATTTTATTTTCGAATCGATTAACACATATAGAGTGTTTTTTTTTTTTTCTTAATTTACAAGGTAACAAGGTGATCTGGGCCTTTACAAACTTACGTAGTGCAGGGATCATGGTGTCGCAGTATGGCTTGTTCGCGCCACTGGCAGGTGGACGGCGTACGGCATCGCTAGGCCTACAGTACCGAGCTTGACGCGACCACAGCCCAGGCTCGGCATCGCCGGGGGTGCGGGTGAGTGTGTTGAATCGAGTGGGGGTGCATGCTCTCGTCGCTCTTGCGGCTGCCTGTGTATCTGTCCTCCCGCTCGCAGTGGTTTGCTTTACTCCCTCGTTGATGCTGTTAGCATGCCAAAATAGCATTCTTCGGACGCATAGCCAGATGCGCCGAAGTAACGTTCTATTAGGCAGAAATTCAAAAGGTGGACTACAACAGACTAGCAAATAGATAAATATTTTGAGATCTGCATGTTGCATGTGTCATCAGAGGCATGAAAGGGACGACCAATAGATAACCATTTCCCCTGCGTTAAATACGTATATTCGCGAGGAGAGAAGGCTCGGCAAAGAATCACGCGTCCGTAACAATAAGACCCTCCTTGTTGAGGCGCACTTCGTTGACACCTTGGACGAATCCCTCCTGGTTCTCGTTGGACAGGTCTTCCAGACTCTTTCCCTTAGTTTCAGGGATAAGCAAGGTGGAGCCAATGCCAGTCAGCATGAAGAAAGCAAAAAGTTCCAGGCTTGTGGTGAATCGGAATCAGATCTTATTGCCAAAGTCACAGAACGATAAAAAATAAAATAACGCACATATGCTTGATGAATTTTCCTTTACCGCCGTGGTCTTTCAACCGGGCAAAACCGACTTGCGCGACGATGGCACCGAGCTTGCCGCTTGCCGCGGATATGCCGTGTGCCGTGGACCGGTAACGGGTAGGGAAGGCCTCTCCCGGAACAATGAACGTGGTGGTGTTCGGCCCAAAATTCTGGAAGAAGTTGGCGAGGCAGTAAAGGAAGACGAACCACTTGCTGGTTGCGTGGGTCTTATTCAAAGCGTCGTAGCCAAAGCCTAAACCATGGTGAGGTCCCTCAGCAAAAAAAAACAAAAAAGGTTCACAAGTGTAGGGAGACGACGCTTACCCATGATGACGAAAATAATGGTAAGCATGATAAAGCCCATTAGTTGAATGGGCTTACGTCCCCAGGAGTCGATGAATAAAAATGCGACCCAATAACCGGGGATGAGACCTCCGACGGCCAAGATGATGTTACCAACGGATACGTTATGGAGGGTCTGGTATACACCGAGCGAACCTGGCGCGGGGGATGTGCCGAAACCGATGGTGTTAAGGACGATGGATGAATTCAGACCAAGGCCATAGAAAGCGATCTAGACGGCGGATATCAGCACTACACCAAGCGATAATAGCGGGAGAACCGACATCGAGAGCAAACCAGGAATACGCTGTACCGAAGAGAACCTTGAAGTTTTCTGGCTTGCTAAAGTAGCTGAAGAAGTCACGCTTCGTGGCTTTGGGAGCTTGTACGCGCTGAATAGCTGCATCGGGGTCGACATAGAACGTGCCGGTGGAAAGAACGTTCTCGATATCTTGGGCAGCCTGTCTGACATTACGCTCGATATCCATGGTGAAACGGGGCGTTTCGGGAATAGTGAGTCGGAAGTACAGGGCGAAGCAGCCGGGAAGACAGCCGAGGCCGATGAGCAGACGCCAGCAGTAGTCGACATGCTTGAGGTTATTGAAGGGGTCGTTAATGATGTGGTTCTTGAAAGCGGCGACGATGATGAGCGAGACAAGGGCGGCAGCTGTATAGATTTCATGCGTTTAGGTGATGCTGACTAAGAACGAACGACGGGGACGAACCGAAATTGCCCCAGCCTTGGAAAGCGAAGACGGCAGTCATGAGACGGCCTCGGGACCTCGTTGCAGCGAACTCGGACGAGATGACAGCACTCAGAGGGTAATCGCCACCGATACCAACGCCCATAAAAAACCGCCATACGATGAGGGCGCCAATGATACTGACGGTGGGACCGCTACCGCTGATTGCTTGGCCGAAGGTGCCAATAATAATGATCATAAGCTCGACGCCATCTGAAGACAGTGTGGGTGAGAACGAGAATGAGCAAGCTAAAGCTCCAGGCAGGGCTACTCACACATGCGCTTACGCCCGACGACGTCGGCGAGCCAACCGAATAGGAGCTGACCAACAAAGGTGCCGACCGGAGTGGCGACCTTGATGCCAAGATCCTGGTTGGTGTTCAGGACATGACCTTTGCCATAAACAAAGCCCAACATCTGAGAGGCGATGTTGATGGCGAAAATATCATATCTAGTGACCGATTCCTGTTAGCGGGCGGTGTGACGAAGGTGAACTGGCTGTTGCACTCACGCATCGGTGAAGAAACCCGCGCCAGCGACAGCGCAAACCTTCGCGTGGAACCACCTGGGACGATGTCAGCACGAGGGAAGGAGGAGACAGTTAGGACTGACGAGAATTGAGCGTTATCGGCCTGAAGGAGGGCGGCACGTCTGTGCGCATCGAGCTCTTGAGCGGCATTGCCAAGGCCGGGACGACCGACGGAACTTTGGAGGGAACCGTCCTTTTCGTTGGTGTGCTCGATGTTGGCAGCCATCGTGGGAGTGGATACGAAGGCTTTGGTATGCCCGGTTCAAGGAAAGGCGAAGAACCAGGCATCTCGTACGGGAATAAGAAGAGATTTTATACGGCAACCTATCCATGATGGAAAATGAGAAGAAGGGGGGCTATGAGGATGTTCCTCGCACGTTCGTCATTTTTGGACCAATTGCATCGCGCCGAGTTACTGGTCCCGACCCACTTGTTGCTCCCACGCTCGCTCGACAGCCCCGGTTCGGGGGGCGAATCCCAGATCTGATAGATCCGCCTCATCTCACTCTGTTCATCGCATCGATTCGGACTGTAAACTTGCTTACCATCGAACGTGTGTGGGTTCTGTCCAATGGGGCGCCCCCGAGTCATTTGACAACTCCTGGCAACCCCTCCTTTTTCAACCACCATCCTTTGGCCCCCTTTTCTCCCACCATGGCTTCTCTAAGAAAACTGTCGCGTGCCCTGATTTCGCATAGCTGCCGACGAGTGGTTTTAGGTCTCGTCCCAATCATTTTTCCCTTTTCATTCCCAAAGTTGCCCTGACAAGGACAAAAACGAATTACCCAACAAATGACAACACATGGTCACCACCTCCTCAGCCCAAGTGATCGGGTGCATAATTGCGGAACCACGTCACATGTACTCCGTAACGGCATGCCCCAGAAAGTTCCCAGGGTGGTGTGATACACGTCTGCACATCCTAGGATCCCGTAATTGCGAAAGCTCATGTCGGACATGGGGGGGATGTGGCGTTATAGGGAATAGTAATGAAAGTTTCTGAAAGAGAATCGTTTGATACGCTGTACTCTATTGTGAGCCCACGTGAGACCGACATATGACCAAAAACGGAAGGGACTGGACACCAGCCTGTTGCCCAGTTCTCCGTGTACCTTGGCTTTGCCAGCTGTCATTCGCTCTCTCGGAGCCCCAGGTTGCACACCACACGGGTCAACCGTGAACCGCATCGCACATGTCTACAACTCGTCAGCGCGTGCTCGCGCTCTACAAGGAACTGCACCGCCTAGGCCGGGACTACCCTGATCCAAAGTAAATCGTACCACGTAAATTCTTCCTTCAGAAACTCACCTCCTGTGCGACAGCTACGACTTCAACGGTCGCATTCGCCGGATGTTTGACAGTTCGTACCAATTCTTACTCCACCCACCCCACGATAAGCGGTAGATAGCCATTTGGGAAAACACTCAAATGACATCCCCATCTCCATCATCTTCTTGGTTCTCGCAGAAAACCGTGGACTCACGGACCCTGCGGAGATTGAGCAGGCATTGCGCCTCGGAGAGTACATCAAGAACGGTACGCAGATGATCAAAGCATCACCTTCCGTATTCTTTTTGTTACTCTTTTTGTGTATTCATGGTAAAAATTGACGGTCAATAGAGACGCTGGCGTTGTTACCTCTCCGCAAGTACCGTCATCTGAAACGACGTTATTACGATTCTTCCAGCGGCAACCCCTGACTCGTAGATGATGTGGAAAAAGAATCCGCCAAGCCTTGGCTTTCCGCTCAGCGCCACATATTTTCTTTTCTGGGAGAACCCCTCTCTCTATGTAGAACTTCTCGGCGCCTGGCGCAATACCGCCAGTTCATGAAGGGCAATTTGCGAAGCCCCGTGTCGTGGCCGATCAGAGAACGAACAAATGACTGGGTTCAGATGGATAGATTGATGATAGTATGGGTGGATAGGACGGATCTATCAATTGCGGGGAACGGGAAGCGATGGATATGGGGCGCCAACCGGGCTCCCATGTGCCGGCCATACCGCTTCATTCAGACTCGCCCTTCGCACCTGCTAGTCAATTGCAGGGGAGCGTCTCTTCCCCTCCCCGCGGAGAAACGTGCGAAAAAAGGGCTGAGCGAGGATGACTACCATCGTGGGCGAGAGCACGTTTGTCGCCTACTCGGAATATAATCTAGCTTGCTCTATTCTTATCGCACGCACAAACACGTATCATAAATAGAACAGAGACAGAGGCTCTGTCTATGAAATCCACTCAGGCATCGGTTTTTGCCACCCCTTTGTGGCTTCGACTGATAAGCGATAGGTAGGGACTTTGCCGAGGCGTGGTCACGGCTTCAATACACCCGAGGGCATTAGCTCGATTAATGTCCTGTCACCTCCTGTACATGTGCATGCGCGCATACAGCTACAGCTACTGTGCAGACATCAGCTTGCCATCCAGGGAAATGCAGCTTCCAGAACGCGACAACCCGACCTGACACTTGTATGTTTCATGGGTCAGGATCAGGGATGCGCCACCTTTGCCGTCTGGCCGCCGGCACCGACGATACGGCTCCGAAGATACGGGAAACGACTGTACTTG
>Ga0137394_10003247_pt1 | contig 12181 bp, 9 predicted proteins | sample czobulk116metaG_FD_108278 | JGI IMG/M metagenome (GOLD analysis project Ga0137394, IMG submission 108278) | Vadose zone soil microbial communities from Angelo Coast Range Reserve, California, USA - czobulk1.16 metaG | ecosystem: Environmental > Terrestrial > Soil > Vadose zone | place: USA... | reverse complement strand
CAATATCCACTCGAGGCCTCGTTGGATGTGTTCATCGGGAATGTGTCCGGTGCGGCCGATCTTTACCAGCACGACTTTCGCATCTGGTGCGATGCCGCGGTAGAACTGGCCGGACAAATAACCATTTCCCGCCGCAACCACAGACGTCATCATTCCATGCCAACTCGCTACATCTGTGGTCTCGAGTGAAGTGTGATCATCCTCGGCGTCGAAGATACTATGGTATGCCACTATTCGGTTTTCCGGTTTGGTTAGATCGTCGTGCGCATAAAAACCGGAATCGAGAAAAGCAATGGTCACGCCCCGTCCGGTAAATCGTTCGTCTGCGTTCATTCGCAGCGGGGTGGGGAGAACATGATCGGTCTGTTCAAAAACGATATGGTGTGAATCGATTTGCGTCCTGGCCCGATTGAAGAGCTCGATACAATTCACGCAAATCTCGGTTAGCTCTCCCGTCTCGGCGACGTTCCCTTTCAAAAGAGATCTGATTTCGGGCCGGAGTTCGCGCAAGGGGATGCGCTGATCGTTTACACGGCCGCAGAGGCAACAACGTAAGTTGGTAGCTTCGGTGGTTTGATCGAGATTGTTAGAGAGAATCGACTCCGGCATTGTCCCAGCAGTTTACTTTATTCCGCGGTGATTTCAATCGGAGTCTATTTCGTAACGCAAACTGTTAGTTTGCGATTGGGCTGGAGAGTTGACCGCTATGCCGCCAACTAACTGTTCGAGCTACTCATTTTGAGTGGTGCCCTATTTTCATTTTTCTTAGGCAATGTTCGTTTAGAGGTGGGCACCGCCCACCGGTGGGCCGTGGGACAAAATTATACTGGTAAATAACCAACGTATGATTATCTACCTGCATTGTTTCAGCCACGTTGCGCCGGTGGGCGGTGCCCACCTCTAAACACGAACGTTTGATTATTTATAAACGAATCAAGGATCTATAGCATTTCATTTTGATTGTCCGCGAAAATCCGAAATGATCCTTGTGTGCCCTTGCGCTTGGTTGTGTGCCGACCCTGCGCCCGTGTAATGTATTCTGGTAGCAACTAACAGTTAGGCAACAAATCACATGGCCCAACAAGAAACAAGCGTGTCTGACCTGTTTCGCCGCGCCCAGGCGCTAAGACGCGAGCGGCCGAACGCGTCTTACAAAGAGATCAAGGATCTGCTGGTAAAAGAGTTTTCAGGGAAACCGTTTCCGTCGCTTCATAACCTCACAATTCCCGAGCAAGATGCGCGCGCCCCCGAGGAAGACTGGACCGCAGGACTGCCGATTGTCAGACGCGGTATCCAATTTCAGGACTGGAAAGAAATTGCCGACGGGATCATTCTTAGCCTGGAGCAAACTGAGAATTATGAACGCCAGCGCGGGCCCGAAGGCGACCGAGACGATTGGCATGATCGCACTCGCGGCATCGAAGAACCCACGAACAAAGCCGTCGGCAAGTGGATGCCGGAAGAGCTGATGAAACTGGCTGAAAGCCATACGAAGAAATGAGCTTTGTACTTTGTGCTTTGAACTTAGTACTTTGAACTTTGACCCCCCACTAGGGGCTTAGAGCAAACAAAGTACAAAGCTCAAAGCACTAAGTTCAGCTTCAATGAAGTTATGAGTTTCCTGGGAAGTCTATTTAAAGATCCGTTGTATCAGCCCGGCGACCCGCGCCAGCCTGAAGATATTTCCGACGCCGACATTATCAGTCCCAACACGCAGCTTCCGAATCGAATTCCTCCCGGCCAGACGCGCACGCGAAAGTGGCCGGTGCTTGATGCGCACGGCACCCCTGAAATAGATCTCGCGACCTGGTCGTTTGAAGTGGACGGATTAGTTGAGCACCCTCAGAAATGGTCGCTCGATGAATTCATGCAATTGCCCGCCAAAAAAGTTTATGCTGACTTTCATTGCGTCACGCGCTGGTCGCGTCTGGATAACGTTTGGGGTGGAGTGCCGACGCGTGAAGTCGCGAATATCGTCGGCATCAAGCCTGAAGCGAAGTTTGTGCTGGCGCTGGCTTACGACTCCGGTTGGACCACCAACGTTCCTATCGAATATTTTCTTAACGAAGACTCGCTATTCGCCTGGTCTCATGATGGCGCACCGATTCCACCCGAACATGGTGGTCCAGTGCGTTTGATCATCCCGCAACTCTACGCCTGGAAATCTGCCAAGTGGATTAAGGGCGTTCGTTTCCTTGAACAGGACCAGGCCGGCTACTGGGAAGAGGGTGGCTATCACATGCGCGGCAATCCGTGGGGCCCGGGCGATGGCGAGCGGTTCCGCTGGTCTTGATATGAGTTATTCCTCTGGTCGCTTTCAGAAACGATGAGCGAAACTCTTAAGAGGATTGTCAGCTAGTTGCTCGTCGAGAGGTATATGTTTCGGATCATGGCTATGATGAGAGCCGTTCTAATTACGGCTTACCGTCCTGACCCAGATCGATGGAGCGAGGATTACCTCAGGAGAAAGCAGAGTGACTAAACGCCGACACACCAAACTTATTCACGTAGGCCAATATGCTGCAGAGGTTGAAGTGCAGCTGATTGATGAAGATGGAGGATGGTCGCCCTATCTATCTCTTGAGGATGCGGAAAAGCTGGATGAAGTAAGGAAAGCCCTGGCTCAAGAAGATCTCAAACGAGCGGCCAAATTGGCGCGGGTATTTGAACTTACGCCTGTTCGCCTATGAAAGATGCAAACAGAGCTCTGTATGAAATGAAATGACCGCCCTACTAACCAGTGCAAGCCATCCCCAAAGACGCCGCCGCTGTAATTCTTCTTCGACACAACACCAATCCTCACGACCCCGAAGTGTTTCTCGTGAAGCGCAGCGAAAAGCTCGCCTTCCTTGGCGGTTACCATGCATTCCCGGGCGGCCAGTTTGATCTCGACGACGCATCCGTGTCCGTTAGCAATTGTGACGATGTGGAAACAGCGACGGCCATCAGTTGCGCTGCGCGTGAATTATTTGAAGAGACTCAGGTGTTGGCCGCTCGTGGTGGCGAGGCTTTAACCCAGGGTCAGCGCGTTTCACTCCACGACGATCTGCTATCGGGTCGCATGTCCTGGTCCACCTTACTTCAGCACTACGATCTTCATCTTGATGCCCGTGACTTCACCTTTGTTGGCCGTTGGGTCACACCGCCATTCAGCGCTCGACGCTTTGACACCTGGTTTTTTTTGGTCAACTGTCCTACCAAACAACGCCCGCATATAACCGGCGATGCGGAACTCGCGAGCGGTGAGTGGATCAAAGCGAGCGAAGCATACGCGCGCTGGGAGCGCTCAGAGATACTCGCCGTGCCCCCGGTCCTTCACGCCTTGAAGACCTTATCCGCGGGCATCACTAATGATCTGATCCAACGGTTCCTGGCCATCCCGAATGCCCATCGCGAACCCGTGCGTCGAATTGAGTTTCGTCCAAACTACATCTGCTTTCCGGTGCGCACTCCGACGAAACCTCCAGCGACGCATACGAACTGTTATTTAATCTATTCCTCGCGCGAGCTACTTATTATCGATCCCGGCTCACCTTACGAAGATGAGCAGCAGGCTTTAGCCGGCTGTATCGACGAACTGATTGCCGAAGGCAGAACCGTGCGCGAAATAGTTTTGACGCACATGCATCCCGATCACATTGGCGGTGTCAACGCGCTGCAAATGCATTTAGGTGGGTACGTCACAGTTGCGGCGCATCGTCTGACCGCCGAACCTTTGGCTGACGTGATTCGCGTGGATCGTTTCATCGAAGACGATCAGATTATCAAGCTCGACGGTTCGCCGGAGATTAGTCTGCGCGCAGTGCATACTCCGGGTCATGCGCGCGGTCATCTCTGTTTTTATGAAGAATGTACGGGCACGCTGATCTCCGGTGATAACATTGTCGGACTTGGCTCCGTGCTCATCGATCCACCCGAAGGAAACATGCGCGATTATCTGCGCTCGCTCGAACGCATGCGCGCGCAGCCAAACCTCTCCGTCATCTTCGGCGGCCACGGCCCGGCAATCGCAAATCCTTACGCGAAGATCGATGAATACATTTCGCACCGGTTAGCGCGTGAACAAAACATCCTTAAGGCCATTCGGGATGGCGCGACCACACCTAAAGATATTGTCGCCCGCGTATACACTGATGTTTCACCCAAAGCACACGCGATGGCAGAGCGATCTGTTTTAGCTCACCTTGAAAAACTCGAAGCCGACGGTTTGGTTTTGCAAGACCCCGAGGGCACGGTCCAAGAAAACGTAAGAAGCTAGCTAGATAAGCCATTTGTTGCTCTGGCTGGCTGCTGGAAAAGGCTGACTCTTACTCGTGGAGAAGAAGACGATCCACGAAAGAACACGAAATTACACGAACTGAGGATTTGTTCGTGCCGCTTCGTGTGATTTCGTGGATCGTTTTTAGTTTTTCCGGGGCTCCTTAGGGCGACGGCGGACAAGTCCGCTTTCTAAACGGATAAATAATCTGGTCCCCACCAACACCGTAAATCCTCTGCGTTCTTTGTGTTCGTACTTTGCGTTCTTTGCGGTTAAAATCCTTTACCAAACTTACAATCGACGAACTAATCATGGAACAAGCAAAAACTCTCGGTGAATTAAAAGCCAGCGGCTACCAAACCGTCTCCGTTAAGGACGAGCTTCGTGCAAACCTGATCCGGAAACTGAAAAGCGGCGAAAGACTTTTTCCGGGGATTGTGGGCTACGATGAAAGTGTTATTCCCCAGCTAATCAACGCGATCCTGGCGAAGCACAACACGATTCTTCTCGGACTCCGCGGTCAGGCCAAGAGCAGGATAATCCGGCAGCTCACTGAGTTGCTGGATGACCAGATTCCAGTCATCGCTGGTTCGGAAGTTAATGACGATCCTTTTCATCCCATCTCGGCATATGGCCGCCGCACTCTCGAACTTCATGGCGACTCAACACCGATCGATTGGGTTGGTCGCGATTCGCGTTTTGTAGAGAAACTTGCGACGCCCGACGTGACCATCGCCGACATTATCGGTGACGTTGATCCGATCAAGGCTGCCAAGGGCGGACATCTGCTGAGCGACGAGCTAACCATTCATTATGGATTGCTGCCGCGCGCCAACCGCGGGATCTTCGCCATCAACGAATTGCCGGATCTCGCCGGCAAGATTCAGGTGGGCCTCTTCAACATCATGCAGGAAGGCGATGTGCAGATTAAGGGTTATCCGGTCAGGCTGCCGCTCGATGTGATGCTTGTTTTTTCGGCCAACCCGGAGGATTACACCGCGCGCGGGAAGATCATTACGCCGTTGAAGGATCGGATCGGCACCGAAATCATGACTCACTACCCGGCCGAGTTGCAGACCGCTGTCGAGATCACGCGTCAGGAAGCATGGGTTAATCGCGACGGGCGCGATGGTTTCGATGCAAACAATCAGCACGTGCATATACCCGACTTCATTCGCGAGACAGTCGAACAAATTGCGTTTGAGGCGCGGGACGATAGTCGAATTGACAAGCATTCCGGAGTTTCGCAGCGAATGCCGATCACGGTTATCGAGTCGATGGTCTCCAACGCCGAACGGCGCGCGCTGCTAACCGGTGAAAAAGAGATTGTGCCTCGCATCTCCGACATCTATGCCGCGATTCCTTCAATGACCGGAAAGATGGAACTCGAGTATGAAGGCGAACAGATTGGCGCGAACCGAATTGCGAAGGATTTGATCAAGCGTGCGGCCGGAGAAGTTTTTGAAGGTTACTTTGTAGGAATTGACTTCGCGCAGACTGTGCAATGGTTTGATCAGGGAAACAATCTGCGGCTCGCCGACACCGCATCCGCAAAGGAATGCTCACGCCTGCTCGAAGCCGTGCCTGAGTTGATGGACACTTCGCTAATTCCATTCGATTTCAAAAAGTCCGACACTGCCCAATTGGTTGCTGCCTGCGAATTCGTACTCGAGGGCCTTTACGCTCAGAACAAGATCAGCCGCAACGAAGAAGGCGGCTACACCGCGGTGACCAAAGCAAAAAAGGATCGGCGCGGGATGATCTACGACGATCTGACTGAAACCGGAAAATACAGTTAGGCCACAGATGAACACAGATAATCACGGATTCAAGCACGGAGAAATAACGCAGAAGATCATTGGAGTCTTCTATGAAGTGTACAACGAACTGGGCCATGGCTTCCTGGAATCCGTCTACGAGAAGTCGTTAGAGGTGGCCCTGAACTCCATGGGTCTGAAGGTCTGCAGGCAGATTGAGATACCTGTTTGGTTTCGCGGGCATCAGGTTGGAGACTTTTCGGCTGACATGCTGGTTGAAAACTGCGTTCTGATTGAACTTAAGGCGGCGCGCTCTTTGGATGCTGCTCATAGTGCGCAATTACTGAATTACTTGCGCGCGACAGAAATCGAGGTTGGCCTACTTCTCAATTTTGGGCTGAAGCCGGACTTTAAGAGATTGTTATTTGATAATCCGCGTAAAGCAATCCGTGAAAATCCGTGTTTATCTGTGGCTGATCTTTTAACTCCCGACCAATGAAGTTTACCCGCTATTCAAAATTCAAAGGCCTCGACATCTCGTCGCTTAACCTCGGCGACTTGATGGAGAGTCTGTCCGACTCGTTACTCGACTCCGGCTACGACGACGATTACTACTGGACACGCCAACGCCAACCACTCGACACATCACTCGATGCTCTCCGCCGCGCACTCCTGCAAGCGTTGATGGACCAGGGCCTTTTAGATCAACGCCAGATTCAGGAGATGCTGACTGACAATGAAGGCAAGTTTAAAGGTTCGCTGCTGGAGGAAATGCTCAACCAGTTAATCGAGCGGCTGGTCGAGGAAGGGTATCTAAAACTCAGCGAAGAGCCCCCCGATCAGCGGGGGCAGCCCGGGCAGCGTCGCGGGCAGCCGGGAATGGGCCGGCCCGAAGTGTCTGAGCCTTTGCCTCGCAACGTCAAATTTGAAGTCACTGAAAAAGGTCTCGACTTTCTTGGTTACAAGACGCTCAGAAATTTGCTCGGTAGTTTGGGAAAGAGTGCCATCGGTCGTCACGATACCGCTTATCTTTCCACCGGCATTGAAGCCGCTGCGGCCAGCAAACCTTACGAGTTTGGCGACACCATCAATCTTGATGTGAACACAACTTTGCTGTCGGCCATTCAACGCGAAGGTCTTAACGTGCCACTCAATCTCGAATATGGCGATCTGCACGTGCATCAATGCGACTATCAATCATCCTGCGCCACGGTGGTGATGCTCGACTGTTCGCATTCGATGATCCTTTATGGCGAGGATCGTTTTACGCCGGCGAAGAAAGTTGCACTGGCGCTGGCACATCTGATTCGCACACAGTATCCCGGCGACTCTTTGAAGATTGTGCTCTTCCACGACAGCGCAGAGGAACTTCCGCTGGCAAAACTGGCGACTACCCAGGTTGGTCCATACCACACCAACACCGCGGAGGGCCTGCGGCTTGCGCGCCGCGTGCTGCAATCGCAGCGCAAGGAGATGAAGCAGATCGTGATGGTAACGGATGGAAAGCCCACGGCTTGTTTCGTTGAAGGTGTAGGACAGGCCCGACGCAACAGCTCCCAAGACCGTGCAGAGACCGGCAGGAATGCCGGTCCTACGCGCCGGCTTTACAAGAATTCAATGGGTGGCGACCCCTTTGTAATGGAGGCCACGTTCAAGGAGGTCCAGGCCTGCCGCAAAGCCGGTATAATGATCAATACATTTATGCTGGCGAGTGATTTTTATCTGATAGAGTTTGTAAAGCAAATGACTGCCATGACCAACGGAAAAGCCTACTTTGCAAATCCAGGCAATCTTTCGCAGTTTGTTTTGATAGATTTTTTACGACGACGGACCAGCCGTGTCAGGTAGGACAGACATTCCTGTCTGTCCGTGTCGGGGTTGAATAAACCAAAGGAAAGCCAGGATAAGATTTTCCATATTTCATTTGACATTTCTCATAATTTCTCATAGGTCATTTCAAACAGAGGCGTTGTTCTCACGTGATGAGACGCGCCAGAGATACCTACCCGTGGGACTTTAAGAACAATGACCAATGAGAAATGTCAAATGAGATATGGAAAATCTTTTCTTCGGTCATTTTAATGGAATCTCCATCATCTAAATCCGAACGCTACCAGCGTCTACGCCACCTCACGCCATACGTTGTTCTCGCGGCCGGCCTTGTTTTCACCTTCAGTGTTTCATATCGGCTGGCGAGAGTTGCCGAGGCAGAGGACCGCGCGCGCTTCCAGTCGTTGGTCCAGGAGGTGCACGCGAGCGTTGAGAGACGACTGGAAAGCTACACGGCGGTGCTGCGGGCGGGAGCGGGTCTCTTCTCTGCAAACGATTCGGTGCGTGAAACCGAGTTTAGAACCTTCGTAAAAATGCTGGGCCTTGCCGAGCATTATCCCGGCGTACAAGGCATGGGTTTTTCTTTGCGACTCAAGCCTGAAGACAGGGCCGCGCTGGTTGCCGCCAGGAAGCGCGATGGGGTGGAAAGTTTTCACCTGTGGCCTGAGTCTGAAAGAGAGGAATATCACGCGGTCATTTATCTTGAGCCCCAGGACTGGCGCAATCGAGCTTCGTTGGGCTTCGACATGTTTACAGTACCTACCCGCCGCGCGCCGATGGAACGCGCGCGCGACACTGGTATTCCAGCCGCCTCTGGACCAGTCACTCTATTTCAACAAATCGATCCGCAAGGAGTGCAGCCGGGCTTCCTGATCTATGTCCCTGTCTACCGGAAAGACCAACCATCGGCAACTGAAAGCGAACGGAGGGCCGCGCTCCTGGGTTTTGTTTTTAGTGCTTTTCGAACCGAGGATTTTTTTCGAGGAGTCGTTAGCGGGGCGTCGCACGAAAACATCGAATTCAAGATCTACGATGGATCAGATTTAACACCGGAGAATTTGCTTTATCGTTCCATCGGACCCAACGATTCGGCGCCCACCAGTTATAAACCTCGATTCGCATCTCTTACCAACATGAATGTGGGCGGCCGTCTCTGGACCATCAGTTATTCCAGTCGACCGGCGTTTGATTTGGCCTACAGCAAAAGCTGGGTGCCGTTTACTCTCGCGGCCGGGATCCTGCTCAGTTTTCTTTTCTTCGCCGTTACTCGTTCACAAACGCGAGCCCGCGCCAAGGCGGAGCGGTCTGAAGCGGAAGTTCGTGAGTCGGAAGCCAGGGTGCGAAAGATTCTTGAAGAACGCGAGCGAGCGGAAACGGCGGTCAAAGAGAGCGAGGAGCGTTATCGCGAACTCGTGGAGAATGCGAACGACATTGTTTTCGCGCTCGACCTCGAGGGTAACGTAACTTCAGTTAATAAGGCGGTCGAGTCAATAACCGGATACTCGCAAACTGAATTGATTGGCAGAAACATGTCAGATTTTCTGACTCCAACATCGGCCGAGAGCGCGCGTCTCATGACCGAACGCAAGCTAGCCGGAGAAGAACGGACTAACTATGAAGTTGATGTACGCGCGAAAGACGGCCGCACCTTTACTCTTGAAATAAGCAGCAGGTTGGCACTGCATGAGGGGAAACCGGTAGGGGTGCAGGGTGTGGCTCGTGACATCACTACCCGCCGCGAGGCTGAAGAAGCGCTGCGCCGGGCTGATCAACGGGCCTTGTCTGAGTATGAACGGCTACTGGAAAGAATTGCGGGTCTGGCCCAGACACTGGGGACCGCGCGGGATTTGGACGTAATCTTCTGGGGACTAAAAGAGTTCGCGCTCTTGTCAGTTCCATGCGACGGCCTTTTTGTTTCTCTTTACGATCCGCTTCGCGATGTGCGCACAGCCTGCTACTGCTGGGCCGATGGACAGGAGATAGATACCTCAGAGCTTCCGCCCATGCCGGTAAACTTTAGTGGTCCAAACAGCCGGGCGGTGAGAACGAACCAGGTAGTCATTACGAACAATTACATGACAGCGACCATCGGTCACCCCGCGTTGCTGGTCGGGCCGGATAACGGCTTGCGGCCACAGTCATCTCTCTCGGCCCCGATGTCTGTCATGGGCCGCTGCATTGGGACGATCGAAGTGCAAAGTTATGAACCGGCGGCCTATCGCGACGAGCACGCGACCGCCATGCGCATGGCCTCCAACCTGACCGCCGTAGCAATTGAAAATGTACGACTGCTCGAACGAGAAAGTACCGCACGCGCCAGCGCTGAGGAATCGAATCGACTGAAAGATGAATTCCTGGCAACCGTTTCGCATGAATTGCGCACGCCACTCACCGCGATACTGGGTTGGTCACGAATGCTTCAGGGCGGATCACTGGATACCGATACAGCCACGCGGGCGATTGAGACAATCAAACGGAACGCCAAAGCCCAGGCGCAAATCATTGACGACATTCTTGATGTTTCGAGAATCATAACCGGCAATCTGTATCTGGAACTCCTGCCGATCGAACTCGCGCCGGTGTTGGAATCGGCAATAAATGTCGTGCGTCCTACCGCTGACGCAAAGGGAATCCAGATTGAATTGGACTTCGAATCAGAACCTGCCGCCGTGCCTGGAGACGCCAACCGCCTGCAACAGGTCTTTTGGAATTTGCTTTCAAACGCAGTCAAGTTTACGCCCAGTGGCGGGAAAGTAACCGTCTGCCTTCGTCAAGTGGACTCGAAAGTTGAAATTGAAGTGATTGACACCGGGCAGGGAATCAAACCGGATTTTTTGCCGTTTGTGTTTGATAGATTTCGTCAAGCAGACAGCACCTCAACGCGCCAACACGGTGGGCTCGGGCTCGGTCTGGCAATCGCCAGACACCTGATTGAAATTCACGGCGGATCTATTGAAGCCAGAAGCAAGGGCGATGGGCAAGGGTCCGCATTTACAGTGCGGCTGCCACTGGTTGGGTCGATGGTAGAGGCTCCAGAAGTATCGATCACGGACGCAGCAAAACTTGAAGATGACGCGAAGCGAAGCGAGCAGTTGAAATCGCAGCAGAGTTTGTCAGGCATGCACATCTTAATCGTGGACGATGATCGAGATACCCTTGACCTGCTTAGCGCTGCCCTGACGCAGCGAAGCGCCAGAGTTACTACGGCATCGTCAGCGGCCGAGGCGATTAGGGCATTGAGGTTTTTCCGTCCCGATGTGCTCATTTCCGATATCGCCATGCCGCACGAAGACGGGTACCAATTGCTTCAACAAGTAACCGCAATGGGTGTTGTGCCGGGAATTCCGGTGATCGCAATTACTGCGTACGCGAAGGAAGAGGACAAAGAGCGGGCGCTGGCGGCCGGCTTTCAGAGATTCCTGGCCAAGCCCGTAGAACTTGGTGAATTCATTTCGGCAGTCGCAGAAGCAAGTCAGAACCACCTGCGTTAGCGGGTGGGTATTAACCGGTAGCTCGGGAGAGTAGCACGCAGCGGGTATTTTCTAACTGAATCGTTTCATCCACGTCGCAGCGGTGGGCGATGCCCACCTCTAAACGAACGCACATGATTGTGCCAGACCACAAAAAATACACTATTGAAGAACGCGTGCGCTGGGGCGATGTAGACGCCGCGCGCATCATCTTCTATGGCGCCTACATTCGTTTCTTTGAATTCGCTGAGACGGAACTATTTCGCTCGGTTGGTTTGCCATACAGCGTTATGTTTGACGAGCTGGATGTATGGCTGCCACGTGTTCATCTCGAATGCGACTTCCACCACGCGGCCCAGTTGGACGATCTGCTGGAAGTCTCAGTGTTCGTTGGCCGCTTTGGCAACAAGTCGATGCGTCTGGATTTCGAAGTCAGACGCAAAGGTGATGAATTGATAATCGCGCACGCTCACTTCGTACTTGCCGCCGTGAGGCGCGACACCTTCGAGACAGTGCCCATTCCAGATGAATTGCGCAGCCGCCTTGCGCCTTATACGAAGTCAACGAATATTAGCGATGGCTAGTTCAACGCGATTAAGACCATGGATGAAACTCAGAACCGAAATGCAGTTGAAGATCTCGACGAGAAGACAGTCGATCCCGATCCACTCAAACTCTTTCGACGCTGGTTCGACCAGGCGATCGCCTCCGGCTCGCGCCTGCCGGATGCAATGACGTTGGCGACCGCTACTAAAGATGGAAAGCCTTCGGCGCGGATGGTCTTGCTAAAGCAGCTCGATGATCAAGGCTTCGTTTTTTATACAAACTACAACAGTCGTAAGTCTCACGAGCTTGATGAGAATCCT
>Ga0137394_10003246_pt1 | contig 12181 bp, 10 predicted proteins | sample czobulk116metaG_FD_108278 | JGI IMG/M metagenome (GOLD analysis project Ga0137394, IMG submission 108278) | Vadose zone soil microbial communities from Angelo Coast Range Reserve, California, USA - czobulk1.16 metaG | ecosystem: Environmental > Terrestrial > Soil > Vadose zone | place: USA... | reverse complement strand
TCGCGGCTGGTGTGGTACCAGTGCGTGAGCCGGTCGACGACCACGTCGTACTTGCAGGGTTGGCGGAGCTCGAACGGCTCGATCGTCACCCGCTCGACCTCGAACCTGAGCGTGTCGCCCTGCCAGGGAATGCGCAGGTCCAGCCGCTTCATCATCTGCTCGAAGCAGAGGGGCCAGCAGAGGTCGGCCCCCAACGACAGCCCGATGCGACGCGTGACCTCGGCCATGGGATCCTCACTCGTAGATGAAGCTCAACGGCCCCGGGAACAGCCAGGACAAGCCTTCGCGGAGGCGGTCGCGCCAGTTCTCCCAGTTGTGCCCGTCGCGAGCCTCGACGAAGCGCACCTCCATGCCGGTGGCGGCGAGCAGAGGCACCATCGAGCGGTTCTCGTAGATGAGCGACTCGTACACGCCGCAGCTGAGGAAGACGCGCTCGCTCACGGCCTTCGGCTCGGCGCGGTAGGCGTTGACGAACTCGACCACCCGGTCGAAGAGCGGCCCGCGGCGGTTGCGCTTGCCGATGTCGGTGAAAGCGAACGAGCCGGACTGGAGCAGCAGCCGTCCCCAGTGCCCGGGATGGCGCCAGGCGGTGGAGAAGGCGGCCACCGCGCCGAAGCTCGCGCCCATCAGGCAGCGCGACTGCGGCCGGTCGAGCAGGGGAAGGCGGGCCGCGAGCTGCGGATGCAGCTCCTCGGTGAGGAAGCGCGCGTGGCGCTCGTCGTTGGCGTACTCGGTGAGCCGTTCCGGCGAGTCGGTGAAGGCGACGATCAGGTCCGGGATCTCGCGGGCGTGGATCAGGTTGTCGAGGATGGTCTTCATCCCGGCGTAGTTGAGGTAGTCGCTGCCGTCGTGGACCACCAGCAGCGGGTACTGACGGGTCTTGCGGAAGCGCGCCGGCAGGTAGAGGGACCCGCCTCTTCGCCCCAGCGACGAGCTCTCGATCGAGAGCGGCTCCAGTGTTCCAGGGCGCGCGTGTGGATCGGGGCGCGTCCAGGTTGGCGCCTCGTAGCCCTCGGTCTGCAGCACCGAGTTGGCGCCGAACGGATCGCGCGCGCGGTTGGGATTGAGCGGGTCCTCCAACCACTCGCTACCACCGCCGCGGTGGATCTCCAGCTTGTACTCCACGCGAGAGGCTGGGGGGATTTCCAGGATGAGGTACCAGAGGTCGGTTCCGGGCACGCGCGTCAGCGACGTCGACGACTCGAGCCCGTAGATCCAGTGCCGCAGGCTTACGCCGTCCGCCTGGCCCACCCAGACCACGGTGACGGAGGTGCCCTCGACCAGCGGGAAGTGGTGGCTCGCGAGGAAGCTGCCCGCCTTCAACGGATCGGCGAGCACTTCCTCGATGGCCGGCTTGCGGCTCATCGGGCCGCCTCCTGCGGCTCGAACGGAACCACCTCGCCGTCGGCGCGCAGCCACTGCACGCCGTGGCTGGACTCGAGCTGGCCGGTTCTCCATGTAATCCGCGATCGCGCCGGCAAGGCCAGGCAGTAGGACGGCGAGAAGCGGCGGGCCATCCGCGCCACCCGATCCTTGCGATCCAGGCGGAGCCGCTTCTCGGGCTCCGGAAACGGAACCACGCCGGGGCAAAGGCCGAGGCCCGCGTCGAGCACTTCGCTGGCGCCGGCTCCCTGCGGCGGATCGTCGTGGAACAGCACCACCCGCTCGCTGACGGCCATGGCGCCGGCCGACCAGGCGAACACGACACGGCCGCTGGCGAGCTCGCCGATTCCGAACAGCTTCATGCGGTTGATCAGCGTGACCACGTGGCCGCCGGCGATGGCGATGGCCGCGCAGTCGGCGACGATCCGGGCGATCTCGGCGCGGTGCCGCGCCACCGTCGGCCGCTCGCGCAGGCGCAAGCGCTCTTCGAAGGCCGCGTGCTCCCGCGCGCACTGCGCCAGGTGCCAGCGGTCCAGCTCGCGGATCGAGTCGATGGAGGCCTCGGTCTGCTCGGCGCAGATCTGCGGCGGGGCCGCGCGCTGGCGGATCACGTGGTCGGCCTCGAGCTGGTGCTCCAGGCGAATGCGATAGAAGTCCTGGCGGTGCTGGAGCGCCTCCTGCCGCTCGCGGTGAGCGGCGCGCAGCTCTGGGTCGGCGGCGAACAACTCGTCGCCGCGGGTGTGCAGCCGGAGGTTCACCGTCCGCCGGCCCAGGTGCTCCGAGAGCTCCTCGTCCTCGAGCTCCCGCTCCTGCCATCCGGCGGTGATGGTCGCGATGCGGCCGGTCACGCCCAGCTCGGCAACGGCGGCGCCCAGGCTGGGATCGAAACGCTGCGCGCCGAGGAGGACGACCGCGGAGGGTCCCTTCGGGGTCACCGGGCCCGCACCTTCGCCGTCCGGCCGACGAAGTCGAGCATGGCGCGCAGCTCGTCATAGTCCGGGTGCTTGAGGCGCATCCAGGCGTTGGCCATGTAACCGGCCTCGACCGGCTGGGTCGGCGTGCCGGGAGGAGGCAGATGCTGGTCGATGATGGAGCCGCCGAAGCGGCGGTGGACCTCGTCGATGCCCTCGTAGCCGGCGATGACGCCGTCGCGGTCGGGGCGCAGGGCGATCAGGCCCGCGGCGAAGCGGCGCGAAAGCGGCTGGCTCGGCTTCCCGTGCACGACCGCCATGGCCCACTCGCGGTACAGGTCGAGCTCGTTGGCCGCGCAATACAGGTCCCAGGTTCCCACGCCAGGCGGACGGCAGCCGATCTCGCTGAACTTGAGGCCCTTGGGCCCGGCGAACCACTCCATGTGCGTGGCGGAGGTATCGATCCCGAGCGCCGTCACCACCTTGCGGCCCATCTCCTTCAGCTCGCCGTATCCCTCGGCGCCGAGCCGATTGGTGGTCACGAACTGCGGCGAGATCCAGCGCGTCCGCATCGCCTCCAGCACCGTCGGGTAGTAGTGCGTGATGAACTCGTGCACGACGCGTCCGCCGATGGTGACGGTGTCGTAGAAGCCCTCATGGCCTTCGATGAACTCCTCCACCGCCGCGCTGCGGCCCCGGCCCACGCCAAAGGAAACCATCGCCTGCTCCAACTCGGCCGGACTGTCGACCCGCGCCGTGCCCGACGCGCCCGCCGCGTCCCGCGGCTTGATCACCAGCGGGAATCCCACGCGGGCGGCGAAGGCGCGGATCTCTTCCGGGTTTCCGGATCCGATCGACTGCGCGCAGGGGATTCCCTCCTGCCGCAGCGCCTCCTTCATCGCGGGCTTGTCGCGGCAGAGGAAGGTGGTGCGGACGCTGGTGCCGGGAATGCCGCACATCTCGCGGACGCGCGCCGCGCACATCACGTGCGCCTCGACCACCGCTTCCAGCCGGTCCACCTGGACCTTGGACTGGAGGAAGCGGACCGCGCGCTCGACCTGGCCTTCGTCGGTGACGTTTCCGACCTGCTCGTAGTGCGTGAGCCAGTGCTTCAGCTCCGCGTCGAGCCATTCCTTCGGCCGCTCGCCGATGCCCGTCACCCGCGCGCCGACGGCGTGCAGCGCGCGCACGAACTCGCGCTGATTGCGCGGAAACGAGGGCTCGAGGAAGACCACGTCTACGGGCATTGGACGAAGCCTATCAGATGGAGGTCAAGCTTGGGCCGTTCGCGCTAAGCTTTGCACGATGAAGATCCTCTTCATCTCCTCGGAGGTGGCGCCGTTCGCGAAAGCGGGCGGCCTGGCGGACGTTTCCGCTGCCCTGCCGCGCCAGCTCCACGAGAAGGGCCACGACGTTCGGCTCTTCGTGCCGATGTACGCCCGGGTCAAGGCGCCCGGACGGACATTTACCGAAGTGATTCCCGAGATGTCGTTCAACGTCGGCCCCCACCTGGTCGGGGTGTCCATCCACGCCGCGCCGCTTCCCGGATCTCGCCTGCCGGTCCACTTCGTGCGCTGCCCGCCGCTCTACGACCGGCCCTCGATCTATGGCGACGGACCCGACGAGCACCTCCGCTTTGGCGTGCTCTGCTGGGCGGCGCTCAAGGCCTGCCAGCACATGCAGTTCGCGCCGGACATCGCGCACGTGAACGACTGGCAGACGGCCCTCGTCCCCTTGCTGCTGCGCAGCGTGTTCGCCTGGGACACGCTGTTCGCGCGCACGCGGACGGTGCTCACCATCCACAACCTCGGGCACCAGGGCACCTTCGCCGCGACGGTGGTGCCCGAGACGGGGCTGCTGCCGGCCGCGGGCTTGCTCCACCAGGACGACCTGAAGGCCGGGCGGCTGAGCTTCCTCACCACCGGGATCCTCCACGCCAACGCGATCACCACCGTGAGCCCGACCTATGCGCGCGAGATCCAGACGCCCGCGCATGGCGTTGGCCTCGACGGCCTGTTGCGCAGCCGCCGCGACGTGCTGTTCGGCATCCTCAACGGCATCGACGACGGGGAGTGGAATCCGGAGTCGGACGCGCACCTGCCGCACCACTATTCGGCGGCCGATCTGTCGGGGAAGCAGAGGTGCAAGGAGGAGCTGCTCCGGGCCGTCCGCCTGCCCGGAAAGCGCGAGGTGCCGGTGATCGGGGTGGTCTCGCGGCTCGTCTGGCAGAAGGGCTTCGATCTCTGCGTCCCGGTCCTGCCGGCGCTCTTGCAGCGGCGCGCGTTCCAGTTGGTCGTGCTCGGCACCGGCGAGCCTCGCTACATGGACTTCTTCGGCAAGCTCGCGTCCGCCTTCCCGGGGCGGGTGGCCTTCCAGCCCGCCTTCGACGAGAAGCGCGCGCACTTGATCGAGGCGGGATCGGATCTGTTCCTCATGCCCTCCCGCTACGAGCCGTGCGGCTTGAACCAGATGTACAGCCTGCGCTACGGCACGCCGCCCATCGTCCACCGCACCGGAGGACTGGCGGACACGGTCGCGCAATTCGATCCGCGCTCCGGCAAGGGGAACGGCTTTTTGTTCGACCGCTTCGACGAAGAGGGCCTGGCGTGGGCGCTGAACCGCGCTCTCGACGTCTGGGGAAGCGGGGCCGGGAAGGACCGCGAGCGCTGGATGAAGCTCCAGCGCGCCGGAATGCAGGTGCCGTTCGGCTGGCAGCACCGCTTCGGGGAGTACCTGGACGTGTATCGCAAGCTCGCGCCCGAAGCTGGTTGAGTCGCTCAGGGGGCATGTCGATGCGGATCGATCTGCTGGTGTTCTCGTCAGTCGCTGCGATGTCGTGCTCCTGCCGTTCCGCCGCCATCCGCCCGTGGGTCATTCCGGAGGAGCAGACGGTTCGTCGGCCGGACGGATCGGAAATCTATTGGTCACTCGATCGCCAGCGGGCGCTTCCAACGCAGGGCGTGCTCGTGCTCGCTCAGGGATCTGGGTGCGCTCCAGCGACGGAGAACCCGAACATTGCGCGCGCCAAGGCGCTCTTGCCGGATTTCGCTGTAGTGACCGTGGAGAAGTACGGCGTCTTGCCGCACGAGCAGCCCAAGGACCCATACTTGGGTTGCTCCCGCACCTTCTACGCCCACCACACCGTGAGCCAGCGTGTCGCGGACTACAAGGCCATCCTGAAGCACCTCCGCGCGAGCGGTTCCTGGGATGGACGGCTCGTCCTGTTCGGCGGATCCGAAGGCGGCGCGGCGATGGCTCTCCTTGCGCCGGAGGTCGATCCGAGTGCGGTGGTGATCTTCTCGACCACACCCGGCCGGTCGTTTCGGCAGACGTTCAAGATGAGCGTTCCTCCGCAGGTCGCTGCAGAAGCCGATGCCGAGTTTCAGCGGATCGAGGCCGAGCCTCTCAGCGCCAGACTCTGGGGTGGCAATTCGTACCGGTGGTGGGCCGACATCCTTGACCGTGACCTCACGGCCGCCCTGCTGACCGTACGAGCGCCGATCCTCCTCGTCTACGGCGAACGCGATGGACCCGTACAAGTCACGCGAGTTGTTCGGGACGACTTCGTCCGCGCCGGGCACTGCAATCTCACCTGCTTCGAGATGGCCGGACTCGATCATGAAATGCGCGATGTCTCTGGCGTTTCACATCTCGACGAGGTCCTGGAGCGCATTTCCGCGTGGCTGTCGGTCAGGGTGATGCCCTCGTTCGCGAACCCGGTGATGTGCAGTTCAACCGGTTGAACCAACTGGTCAGCATCGAACTCGTCCCGGGGGTCCCGGGGCGAGTTCCTCAGGCGTAGTGCACCTCGACGGTCTCGATGATCCGCTTCAGCGCCTGCTGCACCGCTTCGGTGCTCTCGTCGCGGACGATCACATAGCCGTCGCCCTCGTACCCGTCGCTCTTCGTCGCGCCGACGCCAGGTAGCTTTGCCTCCGCCACCAGCTTTCCGACCGCCTGGTGGACCTCGTGCACTCCCGCGACGTGGGCGACGCGGCCGTGTCCCATCCCGCGCAGGAAGGCGCAACCGACCGCGAACTTCCGCTCCCACCTCCCGTCCAGCTCGCCATCGACCACCGCGCGGACCCAGGCCCGGAAGGGATCCACTCCGTGTGCCAGGCCCGTCATGGTGGTGATGTTAGCGCCCGGAGGGCGCTGCGCGATCTCGCCGATCACCAGGCTGCCGTCGGGGCGCTGGAACCACTCCATGTGCGTCATTCCGTCCGTCAGGCCCAGCGCCGCGATCGCGCCGCGCGCCATCTTCCTCGCGCCTTCGTATTCGGGACCGGAGATGTCGCGGGGAAGCAGGCAGCACCACTTGATCCAGGGGTTCTCCAGCACTTCCAGGCACGTCGGCAGGTAGTGCGAGATCGACTCGACGCGAGGGACGCCGCTGAGCGTGACGGTCTCGAAGCTGAACTCCCGCCCGCGCAGGAACTCCTCCGCCAGCACCGGCCGCGAATCGCTCGCGCCCATCCCCTCCGTGCCGCGCAAGAGCTCGTCCAGCGAATTGACCCGCCAGGTGGACTTGGCGCCCATGCCGGCCGGCGGTTTGAGGACCAGTGGAAACCCCACCTCCTCGGCGAAGCTGCGCGCATCCTGAGGGCCCCGGATCAACCGGCTCCTCGCAACCGGAAGGCCCGCCTCCCGCAGCGCCGCCTTCATCCGCGCCTTGTCGCGAAACAGCTCGGCTACCTTGGGCTGCGTTCCCGGAACCCCGAAGTGCGCCCGGGTCTGCGCGAGCTGCACCATCATGGCCTCGAGGATCCCGATGATCCGGTCCGGATGCCCGTGCCGCCGCCGCAGGATGTCGGTGGCCTCGATCAGGTCCTGCGTGGAGAGCGGGTCGGTGACGCGGACCAGGTCGCGGTAGACGCCCGCGTCCTCGCCCTGGGGAGGCGTGTGGACGATCCCCAGCAGCCGCACGTCGGGCAGCCGTGCGGCGGCGCGGACGAAACGCATGGTGATGTCGGTGGGGAAGGGCGCCGCGAAGACCACGTTGCGAGGCATGGCGGCGGGAGAATGGCGATCCCGCGCGGCCCCGTCAAACCGCGGCGGATGATAAGCTTCAATGGAATGCGCGTCGTCTTTCTCTCGCCCGGGTATCCCCCCGAGATGATCCAGTACACGCGCGGACTCTCGGAGGTGGGCGCGGAGGTTCTGGGGATCGGCGACACGCCGCGCGGCGCGCTGCCTGCCGAGGTGCGTCCCCACCTGAGCGACTATCTCGAGGTGCCGCGCATCCTCGACGAGGACGACGTGATCACGCGCGCGTCCGTTTGGCTACGGGGCAAGCCCGTCGACCGGGTGCTCGCCAACTGGGAGGTGCTGGTGATGCTGGCCGCCCGGCTGCGCGAGCGCTGGGGCCTGATCGGCATGAGCCCGGAAACGGTCCGCGGCTTCCGCGACAAGGAAGTGATGAAGGAGCGGGTGCGCGCCGCCGGACTACGGGTGCCTCGGTCGCGGCGCGTCCACGTCCGGCGCGAAGTCTACGAAGCAGCCGAGGCCATCGGGTTTCCGCTCATCCTCAAGCCGATCGCCGGCGCCGGCAGCGCCGACACGTACGCGGTGCGGAGCAAGGCCGAGCTGGAGAAGGCCCTCGAAGCCATCCGCAACGTGCCCGAGGCGAGCTGCGAAGAGTACGTGGAGGGCGAGGAGTTCACCTTCGACACCGTCTGCATCGACGGCAAGCCGGCGTTCGAGAACGTCGCATCCTATCTCCCCAAGCCGCTCGAGGCGCGCTCGCAGGAGTGGGTGAGCCCGGTGATCATCACCGTGCGCGACCTGCGGCAGAAGCGGCTGGCCCCCGGCATCGAGCTGGGCCGCAAGGTGCTGGGCGCGCTCGGGATGGGCGATGGCTTCACGCACATGGAGTGGTTCCTCACGCCGAAGGGCGAGGCGATCTTCGGCGAGATCGGCTGCCGTCCGGGGGGCGCACACCTGGTCGACCAGATGAACTACACCTGCGACATCGACCTGTTCCGGGAATGGGCGAGCGTAGCCACCTGGAAGAAGTTCGAAGCGCCCACCGCGCGCAAGTACAACGTCGCCATCGTCTTCAAGCGCGCCGCCGGCCGCGGCCGCGTCACGCGGATCGAGGGGCTCAACGAATGGCTGCGCGAGGCCGGCGGCTGGGTGGTGGAGGAGCGGCTCCTGCGCCCGGGCACTCCTCGCCGGAACTGGAAGCAGACGCTGCTCTCCGATGGCCACGTGATCGTGCGCCACCCGGATTGGGCGGAGGCGCACCGGCTGGCTTTCGCAGCGGCGACGGGAATCCGGATGCACGCGGAGTGAAAGCCCTGCATCCGCCGGCGCCGATGAGCGGTTGCATGCTCCCGTTTCAACGACCGGAGTCCGATTGCCATCTGATCTCCCGCCTCGCCCTTCATCTTCCGCAGCGCCGCCACCGGGTCGCTCTTCACCAGCTTCGTGTTGCTCCAGTCCGCCTTCTCCATGGACTTCGAGAACACGATCTTCGGCAGGCGGTTCATCTGCTTCGCCACTTCGGGAAATTGCTTCGCCGCCACCGGCGTCGGCCAGAACCCGGCCATCATCTCGTACGTCTTCCGGCCGAAGACCAACACGCCGCCGCCGCGCGCATTCTCCGCGGTGAACTCCCTGACCTCGGGGTCGTCGCCCTGCTCGTGCGCCCAGCTCATGGCACCGCTCGGCGTCGTGAAGTATCCGTCCAACGAGACCTGATTGAACACGGTCAGCTTGCGCATGCTCCCTCTCGCCAGTCTCCGGGGACCGTGCAAACCATTCGTCAGAAACTTGAAAGTCGACCCAGAATTACGTAGGCGCCAAAGTCATCGTGTCACTGTAAATGCGACCCGCGGCTGAATTGACGGACCGCTTTTGCGGCGTCAAGATCTCAGCCGGAGAGGAAGCACCGAGGAGCGCGGTAGCAGTACACCCTGCGCAAGCCCCTGCGATCGGTCCAACGGACCACCGGCCACGCTTCGGAGAGGGGGTGATCCAGAACCAGCGCTCGTTCGCTGCGCCGCCGGCGCCCGGCGTCGCGCGCACCGTCAGCAGGAAACGCAACACAGGAAGGGGAACCGACCATGTTCGCCGTTTCGCGGTTGTGCCGCGAGCCGTTCGCGCTCGCGGCTTTTGTCTTCAGCCTCCAGGCCATGCCCGCATCTGCGCAGATGCGCGTCAACCCGAACTGCCCCGCCAACACCGCCTTCTTCAACCCGGACCAGGGCCAGGACATCGCCCTTCCCAAGGGCTACCGGGCGTCGGTGTTCGCGAAGGGCCTCAACCAACCAACGGGAATCGCGTTCAGGGGCAGCAAGAACAACTTCCAGGTCCTGGTGATCGAATCCGGTAAAGGCTTGCCCGGCAATTGCAACAACAACGATTCCGCCGGCGCCATGGCCGGGGGACCGGCCAACAATCCGTTCACGCCGGACCTGACCATCTTCGACAACCGGGGAAACTGCCTTGCCGGCCGGCCGAACTTCGAGGGTGGATGCCGCAGCGGGCCGATCGGCAAGCCGAACACGGGGGCCAGGGGAAGCTTCCAGGTGGACGGACCCGCCATCGGCCTTGCCTTCGAGCGCGGGTTCGGCGGCGGGACCCTGTTCGGCACCGATTCCAACCAGGGCGCCCGCGGCGCGCCGTCCGGCGGAGGGAACAACACCTCCCGCGTCATTACCATCGATCTCGATCGGAACGCGGTGACCACGCTGATCGGCGGCCTTCCCACCGGGGACCACCCGACCGAATTGATCATCGTCAAGGACGGCTTTCTCTACTGGTCGCAGGGCTCCGCCACCAACTCGGGCGTGACCGGCCATGACAACGGCGGCGGCGGCAACCAGCACGACATCGCCTGCCAGAGGATCCAGCTCAGCCAGAACCTCTTCGACTCCGGCGACGGGCATTTCACCAGCGGCTACTCCAACCACAACGTGCGGCGCCCAGGGCAGTTGATCGACGCCTTCGAAGATGCCACCGACCGCGGCATGTGCACGGGCGCCATTCTCCGCGCGCCGATCAGCGGCAACCCGCAGAAGCATGTGGAGCCCGTCTCCTGGGGGTACCGCAATCCCTTCGGCCTCCGCTTCGCTCCGGAGAACCATGCGCTGCAAGGCGGCCTGTTCGTGACCGAGAACGGCGAGGACGAGCGCGGCGCCCGGCCGGCCAACAACGCTCCGGACCGGCTCGCATTGGCCCGGCAGAATCGGGATGGATCGCCGGACTTCCACGGCTGGCCAGATCGCTTCGGATTCCTCGACTCCACGCAAGCGGTCTTCAATCCGGTCGGCGGGCCCGGTGACGACCTGCAACCGGCGGCGCGCGTGATCGCCGAGGACACGCCGGTGCGTCGCGTGCTCGACCACTTCCCTCAGCCGCCCACGGCGCCGCTCGCCCTCGAGCCAGCCGACGTTGCGGTAGTCGGTCCCGACTTCGCGCCCGACTCCTTCACCGGAGGGGTGGTGAACAGGGGAGCGGCCCTGGTGGCCCGCGAGGGTGACTTCGGCTTCTCCAAGGGGAACGGCGAGCCGGAAGCGGGGCATGACATCGAGCTGGTGAATTTCAGCAAGCCCGGGGAGCCGCTGCAGCTCTCGCTGTCGCGCTTCGCCTTCAACTGCCGCAAGCAGGACCAGACGCACGATCCGGACGGCACTCCCAGGTGCGTCAACCAGATGACCGGGGAAGACGCATCCGCCGATCAGGCCTTCGTCAGCCGGCTGCGCGGGATCAACCGACCCCTCCAGGTGCAGTTCGGACCCGACGGAGCGCTCTACCTCGTCGACTACGGCGCGGTCCGCGACTTCGGCCAGTCCGATCCTGACAGCCGATTCGTTGGGGGCCCCGCCGACGGGCCGCTGATCGAGATCCCGAAGACCGGGGTGATCTGGAAGATCACGCGCGACGACGACTGACCGGCTCGGGACTCGCCCGCTGCCGAGCATCCGTTGCTCGGCAGCGGCATCGTTCATGGAGGAGGCCCCGAGACTCTCCATGAACGGCCATCTGGTCGTCCTTGCGCTCGTAGCCGTCGGCATGCCGGCGGCGCATCTGGCTCCCGTCGCGGGCGGCGAGACCGTGTACTTTGGCGAGTTCTTCCCGCTGAAGACGCCCGCGGCGGAGCCCACCTTCATCGATGAGCGCACCGTGGAGGAGCGCGGCGACGTGCTCGTGTCGACCCACCTCACACGCGATCGCACCGGCGCCACCGTCATCCACGAATCGGCGACGCACTCCGCCGACTACGCCCTCATCGAATACACCCTGTACGCCAACCAGCTCGGCCAGACCGGCACCATCCGTGTGGAGGGCGATCAGGTGTCGTTCGAGCGCGTCGAGGGCACGGAGCGGCACACCGGGACCGAACGGGTAGAGGGCCCCGTGCTCGTCGGACCCACCCTGGTCGGCTACATCGCCCGTCACCTCGAATGGCTGCAGGCCGGCGCAGAGCTCGGCGTGCGGATCGCCGTCCTCGACCGGCTCGAGACGTACGGCTTCAAGCTGCAGGCGGTCGAGGCTCCGTCCGGACAGATCCGGATCCGCATGAAGCCTTCCAGCTTCTTCATCGCAATGCTCGTCGACGCCCTGTACTTCACGTTCGAGACGGAGACGAGAAAGCCCATCCGGCTGGAGGGCCGCGTGTCACCCAAGGTCCGGGACGAAGAGGGCTGGCACGACTTCGACGCGCGCGTCGAATACCGGCTGATCGCGGGCGCCTACCGGTAGGCTTCAGTCCCGGGCAGGGATCTCCATGGTGAGCGTGTCTCGCGGTCGCTTGAGGGCCATCCAGATGCCGAGGAAGGACAGGAGCGCGCCGAAGCCGCAGACGAGAAGGGGGATCAGCTTGTTCCACCTGCCGCGGTCGATGCGGGCGTCCGCCGGCCGGGCAGGATCGTACAGGACGG
>Ga0137394_10003245_pt1 | contig 12182 bp, 11 predicted proteins | sample czobulk116metaG_FD_108278 | JGI IMG/M metagenome (GOLD analysis project Ga0137394, IMG submission 108278) | Vadose zone soil microbial communities from Angelo Coast Range Reserve, California, USA - czobulk1.16 metaG | ecosystem: Environmental > Terrestrial > Soil > Vadose zone | place: USA... | reverse complement strand
AGTTAGGGAGCGGTCCGAGAGAAGCCGGTCTCCCTAGATCATGGACAGTTCAGGGAGAGACTGTAATGACGCAATTAGATTCACATGCAGCAACGAAGTTGCAGCAGTGGCTGACAGCCAGACAGAATCTATTAAGCCCGGAGATCAAACTTCTGCTCCAACAACTGCACCAATTCGCGTGGCAGATTCACCGCGAAGGTGCTAACTCGATCTTCAAAAAAAAGATCAACATCGCCGGAGAAGGTACCCCGTCTGTAGAGTTGTTCGAATTGATCGCGGACTTGACGTGTCCCGCGATCGGCACCAGCGAACGCGCCATCGCCATGAAATCGCTGCAGGAAACCCTGCATGTTTGCACGGAGGTTGCGCCGGACCTGTCGCCATCCCAGCTTGGAAAACGACTTGAAAACTACCTGGAGTTACGCGGGAGCAGAGGATTGATCCGAGTCTTTTTGAGCCTGCACCTCTCAAACCTGATCTTGATGGATCTGCATGATTCCTTGCAGGCAGCGGCGCCGGAGATGTTCCGGACCCGGATCGAAGCAATCGAGGGACTTTGTCAAACGGTAGCCGGACTTTCGGTGCGCTCATGGGCAAAGTGGCCCAAGCTCACGCATAACTCAATAGGGTCATCGGCCCAGATAGCCAGTGAGGAGATGAGAAAAGCCATCAACTTGAAGAGGCGTGTGGTACGACGAAGGTTCTGAATCCACGGCAGACTGTGAAAGGCTCCACTTTCCTGTCGGTCGCTCCGCAGTTCAATAGAACGACGAATCAGGCTCCATGCTGCAACGAAACCCGGTTGCTCAACATCCTGGCCATCTCGGCCTTCAGATCCAGGAGTAAAGTAGCCATCGAAATCTGGTCGGGTTCCAACCAGTCGTTTACTGACCTGACTGCAGCGGCCGCCGCTTCCTGGCAAATTCGCTCAATAGCTTCCATCTGCCCGCAAAACTCTTCCGGCGTCGATGCCTGCATGGAATCATGTAAATCCGTTAAGATCAGGTTGGAGAGGTGCAGGCTCAAAAAGATTCGAATCAATCCTTTGCTGCCGCTCAATGCCAGGAAACTTTCAAATCGTTTTCCAAATTCGTGCACCAATAACTCGGGCGCTATTCCTGTACAGTAATACAATGTCTCCTGTAACGACTTTCTTTTAATGGAGTTGCCGGTTCGACATAAGCTGTCTGCAATCAATTCCGTCAAATCGACGGTCCTCGAAGAACCGGTAACATCGCTCGCGAGATTTTGCACGGCGGGAGCGAAGCCTCCTCGTTGAATCTGCCGTGCGAACTCGTGCATCTGTTCGAGTAGCCGCTGCACCTCGGGCTCCAGCAGACCTGGCGTTGCACTCATCCATTGGCGCAAGTTCATCTCCAGAACTGAATCCAGATCTTTCACACTGTCTTTGTAATTCCGATTTTTCGATACTCGACTCATATTCCTCTCTTCAAAAAAATCGTGTTCCTTCCGCGGATACGTTCGAGGTCTGAGGCAGAACTTGAAGCCAAGAACAGGTACAGCCGGAATAAGTACGCTCGCGTGAAGAATGAAGCCGCTGGTTCGTGCTGTGCATCGCATCCTGCGAAATTGCGTCAGTAATTTGCCTTATACCACCGTACACTGAATTCAACAATCTAATCTCTCTTTTGTGAAAAAGCGGCTTTCCTGAAAAATTGCCTCTTACTCTTGTGCCTTCAGTGAAAAAGTGGGTAAAGAGGGCAAAAAAATACATCAGATCGTCGTTTCCTTTGAATTGCTGCCCGGCCGGCGGGCTTTAGTGGTTCCCACACATACCTGACCTAGCGGTAGAGATTTCCACAGGTTGCCGCACAGAATATTCACAAATTTTCCACTGATTTCCTTTGACAATGACCTGCAACAGGACTTAAAACGTCCCATCCTAGCTATACGTCTGCGGAGCGGGCATGCGAAAGCGGGAAGGAGTCGTAAGATGAACCAAGGGCATCTTGCGTGGTATGGACTTTATGTGCGCCCTCGATTCGAAAACGTCGTCACTTCTACTCTATCGAGAAAAGGGGTCGACGTGTTTATGCCGACCTATAAGACTCGATCTATACCAAACGAGCACAGGCGCATCGAGGTGCCCCTGTTTCCCAGTTATGTATTCTGTCGAACACAAGCTGCTGAAGTCCGATCGTTGCTTATGACGCCAGGCGTTGTTCATATCGCCGGGAACGGAGCTGGCGTGACGCCGATCGACGAAGTTGAAATGGCAGCCATAAAACTGGTCGTGCAAGCGGGGATACGATGCCAACCCTGCCAATTCCTGGAGACTGGCCGTTGGGTTCGGGTGGCCGACGGAGTGCTGCGCAATTTGAAAGGAATTCTTGCAGACAGTGGACATGGGACCAGGATTGTCGTTGGCGTCTCGCTTTTGCAACGTGCGGTCCTGGTGGAGCTCGGGGAGGGTACCCGGGTTGTTCCTGTCTCGCATACGGGCGCTGCCTCGAATACGGGCATTATAGGGTTAGTTTCGGACAGTTCGTGAATTCTCGCCTTTGAATTCAGGCACTTGCACTTTATATTTATATTCCCACTCGCAATCCGATGGAAAGTTGTTGTATTGTTTGCCGTTGCTGCCGCATACAACAGATTACGTAATTGTCTGTAACTTCAAACAACAACGATAGATACTGGCGGCCTGCTGGCGAATTCTAATAATTTCTTGTTCTTCTGGGAGAGAATCTCGTTTGAACGATATCCTGGCTACGATACCAAAGGCCTACGATGGCCGGTGCAATGAATACGATTTGGTTCAGGCCTCGCCTGAACCCATACGCGAAGCGCTGTTGGCGTTGATTGGACATGAGTTAAGCGGACAAATTTTAGAAGCGGGCTCGGGACGTGGAGAATGGATCAAATCGCTTAAACAGCTTACAGACATCAAACGCATTGTAAGCGTGGACATTGTCGATCCCGGCGTAAGTAAAATGCCCGGTGTTGAATTTTACCTCTGCGATCTATCGTATGATCCGCTGCCTTTTGAGACGGGAGAATTGGACTGGATCTTTGCGATTGAACTGCTGGAGCACCTTGCCAATCCGAGGCATATCATCATGGAAGCATCGCGATGTCTTAGAAAAGGAGGTAGATTGGTGGTGACTACCCCCTGTAATGATGCTCTTACCTCGAGGCTCTCATTCTTATTCAGAGGATACTTTCCTGGATTTTGCGATCAGGTTTACAAATACTCGGGGCACATTACGCCGCTTTCCGAGCTTGATGTAACCAGAATGTCAACTGAAGCCAAATTCAGCAGGGTTAATTTTCACTATCCAATTCCAGGGAGGATTCCCAAGACCAACATTCCCTGGCAGAAGTTTTTCCCCTTTTTGCATGGAAAATTGTGGAGTGACAATTTGATTGCGATCCTCACCAAATGAATTCTTGCTAAAGGATTTGGCAGAAAAAATATGAGTATTAGTTCTCTTTATTCGGCGGGCGCGGTATTGCGAAATTCCTTGAAAATGGAAGAAGCGCACTTTCGCAACGATCTCTCGGCTGAAGAAGCCCGTCAGCTTTTCCAACACCACGTTGAATTAATCGAGGTGGAAACAACATCTTACTGCAACCGCACATGCTCATTTTGTCCCAACAGTTTTATCGATCGGCGCAGCGAAAAACTGGTAATGCCGGAAGCAACCTGGGAGGCCATCATTGCCGGCCTACAAGACTGTGCCTATGATCAAACTTTTATCTGGTCGCGTTATTCTGAGCCTCTTTCAGAAAAACGTATTATCGATCGCATCAAACAGGTACGCAAGGCTGCGCCAAACTGTCGCATTGCAATAAATACCAACGGCGATTTTCTCGATAAATACTTTCTCGAAGAATTGCTCCACGCTGGTTTAAACCGTTTGATGGTTGATATTTATATGCCCGATGATGAGGAATATAGTGATGCGGTGGCGCGAGAATGTCTCGATCGTTTTCTCAAACGCATCGACTGTTCCGCTACCGTGACCAGCACTTATCCAGAACTCGCCGCACAAGTAGCTCATCCGCTGGACATTTCAACAAATGTGCGAAATCTGGCCTCACTGCGCAGAAGCAGTCTGGTGGATCGCGGTGGATTGATTGAGCTGGCGCCCAAAAGCCCGCGCCTTTCGCCATGTTATACGCCCTACAAACATCTGGTAATTGATTGGGATGGATCCGTGGTGGTCTGCTGTCAGGTTCGCAGTGACAGCACCAAACACAAAAATACGGTCGTTGGCCAAATTGGCGTCAATGGCCTTGGATTAGCATCAGCTTATAGCAAGCTTGCCGAGTGGCGGCTTTCGCTAAAAACCTATGGGCCCAAGAGCGGGCCGTGCACTTCCTGCGAGTTTGGTTCATATCCATCGACCCTCGTCACCAGGACATTGGCAACATCCCTTTCCGATGTGACATCGCCGCTTCACCGTCTGTTAAAAGTCGCATTGAGGCCGGTGCTCGGAAAAAAGTCGAGGTGGTGATTCGGTAGGAACCCGGCGCTTCGCATCTTTTTGCCCCGAATCAGGTCGGATGCGTCTGATTCGCGTTGATCGCGCTCAACCCGCGTAGATGCGTGGTCCTTTTTAGTGTTGCCTTGACCACCAGGCGCCGAGACGTCGCACCATGCGGCGTAGAGTTCGCCCGCTTGCCGATATTGGCGCGCGCCACCGGCACGCGATACTTTGTCCTCGGTGGTCACCCAAAACCAGCCATTAGGGTCGCCACCGACCCGAGCCCAAACCGGCCAGGACACCTAAGGTAGTTTCTGTCTCGAAACTAGCCTGACTTTCGCTGCCATTCCCTGCATGCGGTGACCTCGCCGCATGCAAGATCTGCCATTGTGGAAACTGATTTCAGATCGGAGTAATTCTGCTTACCCAACGGTGGGCTGCCTGCTTCTTTTGAATACACTCCGCGCAACCTGAACAGAGCCTGCTGTACCAAGTCATTGCCGCAGAACTGGAATCACTCCCTATGGTCGCTTGCAAACAGGTGACTTCGTCCTGTAGCAGTATCAGTTGGAAAAGTGAGGACCGTCAGGACGGGATATCCGAAGCAGCTGTGAGCGGCAGCGAGGACCGAACCCGCGAGGTCCGGCTTGGATGCGCGGGATCAAGACGAGCATGTTTTAGGGGACAGCCATTTCACTTGCGAGTTCTTCCGATGCCCGATTCCGAACCAGGCAGCCGACAAGGGTTTTGAACGCTGGCCGCTTGAACGTCCGACACAAGAATGTCAAAATCCTTTGGGTGGTACCTGCCTATCCGGAAGCCGTCGAGGGCCTACTGAGCGAGTTTGTCTGGAATGACTGGTTCATTCGGTCCTACTGGCCCGAAAATGAACCGCGCGTAAGGCTAATGGTCAAAATCGCCGCTGAACGACTTCCACAACCTGGACGTCTCTTGGAGGTTGGATGCGCCAATGGCTATTTGGCATACATATTCCAGAGGCTGGGCTACGATGTTTGGGCAACAGACGCCAGTGAGGATGATCGGCGGAATGACCTGTTCCAAAGAGCAGGAATCCGCTACCGGTACGGCAATCTTAACGATGTTATTCCACTCCAAGAGTATTCGGATTGTTCTTTCGACGTTGTACTCATGGGTGAAGTCTTTGAGCATGTTCTGAACCATCCCGCCGGGCTCTTAAAGAATGTATACCGCCTGCTTGACAGGGGGGGTCTGCTGATCCTAACAACCCCTAATCCCTCCACGCTGGCAAATGCTGTGCGAGTACTCCGGGATAAATATCTGTTGTGGGGAACGCACGAATTTCTGCATGAACCAAAGCTCAATGGCAGCCGAGTCATTGATAAAGGTGAGATCCATTATCGGGAGTATCCGCCCTGGATTCTGCGAGATTTGCTAAATGAAATCGGTTTCGTCTTCGGCCAAATCCAGTATATTCACAGTGGAATCGCTCCGGCACAGGGCGTGGCGAAGCGGATAATTAAACAATTCATTGGAATGGTTGGGCTTGCCGACACACGGATATTTGCAACGGGTTATGTGATTTGGGCGAAGAAGGTCGGAGAACGAGAGATAGACAAACGGTGAGCGAAGGACTCCTTCCCAGCGGCCAACCGACCAACCTAACATCCTTGGATCAGCGTCCTGTGGAAAGCAGGAGGGATGGCTCGCGGACCATAGCTGGGCTTGTTGGCGTCGAATCGCTTCGTCACTGTCAATTCTCGTACGTCATTTATCTCTTGTAGTTCCTTTGTACCAGTACTATACTGCGCGCGGTTGGGCCGGGATAGGATACGGGATAAACATGATTAAAGAGTTCTTGGGAAATCTTGGGTTCGCTACGATCAGAGCGGCAGGAAATATCCCTGGGCGCACTCATCTCGATAAATACTCGCATTGGATTTGCCTCAAGAACCTGCTCGACCAATTACGAATAAACTGCGTGATTGATGTCGGCGCCAATAAGGGTCAGTTTGCGGTTAACGTCAGAAGAGCTGGATATTACGGTTCCCTCCTGTCTTTTGAGCCTAATCCGGAGGATTTCGCGGAACTCTCGTGCTCATCGGAAAACGATAAGCTGTGGCAGACATTTAACATCGCCCTCGGAAAGGAAGATGGGGAGAAACAATTCCATGTAATGAAGAACCGATTATTTAGTTCTTTCCTCGATCCCAGGGGAACAAGCTCTTCGTTTTCACATCCTGGAATGCAGGTTCTCCGGACGGAAACAGTTAAAGTCAGGCGGCTGGATTCCATCATTGAGGAAGTATTACAACCTGACGGCGACACTAGAATCCTGCTTAAGCTGGACACGCAGGGATTTGACCTGGAAGTGTTCACCGGCTCCGAAAGATGCTTGGAGAACATTCTCGCATTGCAGTCTGAGTTATCTGTCTCTCCGATTTATGAACACATGCCTCATTACCTGGAGGCGCTCCGTTATTATGAATCCTTTGGTTTCTCTCTAATGAATCTGTCCGTCGTAAGCCGCACCCGACAGCAGTCCATATTGGAATACGACTGTCTTATGGCGCGTCTGGACGAACTGGACCTTTTATTCATGTAGTCCGGTTGCTTTGCAAAATCGGAAGAACGTCTTTGAAGGCCCCTTCACTCCAGACTCCGCACGCGGGACGGCGTCCTTTAATCAAAAGGATCGCCCTGAAAACGCACCCCGCCAGGATCATTGGGATTGTAACTAGTAATCACAACGCTGAATCGCGGTGGCGACATTGGCGTACTACACTATCAATCTGCCGATGTCATTTCTGCGCATCTGAGGCGGAGCACTTTCCGCCTTCGCACCGGTTGTTCTCCTCACAGACTTGCTCGTAAAGCTTCCATGTCGGATGAAGTTTCATCTGCCAGTTCGTGGTCCAGGGCTTGGTGAAAATTTCCGGGTCGTCATAGGTAAGTTGATAAGCAATCGTGCCGGGACCCGTGGGCGTGAACCGTTCGATGACGTGCAGCGCGTCGCTGTGATAGAGCACCACGTTCCGGCGCCCGGGTTCATCCGCCGCAAGCGGCCATTCCTTCAAGCCGATGGTGTCAACGACCAGCGTGTCGCCCTCCCATTTGCCGACGGCATCTCCCATCCAGGTCAGCTCGACATCTTTGGGATGAGGACGCCCATCGGTCGGGATGATTCGAAAGAAATGATTGTATTCATAGAAGATCGCCACATTCCCCGGAGTTTGGAGGATCTGCTGGGCATAGGGAGACAATGCGATTCGGGGAAATCCGACTGGCAGACAGAGCGATTGAGGATCGTCATGAGCCAGACTCCCGGTCCACGGTTGATAGAAAAGTTCCTTGCCACCCGGCCGGAACAGATCAGAGTAGAGTTTTGGGTCATATCGTGTGATCCCAGGCGTATCGGTATCGCCCGGACCGGCCTGGTGCCGGAATGCAGCCCCCGCCCATACTCCGGAAAAATCCGGTTTCCCATCGGGCGCGCGACGGATGGCACCCGATTGGGCAGCAACGGGTGACGGTAACAAGGTAAGCGCGGAAAGCAGAATCAATGCATTGATAAGCGACCTCAGAAAACGATTCCTCACGGTGAACTCCTTCGCAGATGACATTTTGAAATGTCTTCGGTCCCTTCGTCGAAACGCAGTGCCGGAATGCTGCCATACGCCATACCGGCAGAACAACTTTAAAAGCGATATTTCAAACGCTCGATTCTAATTCGTTCACAGCTTCTTGCGCCCTGGGCTAATGTCTAACGCCGCTTCGCGGCTTTGAGCGACGCAATGGGCTGACGGCGCCTGGCGGCGTGTTACAAAAAACACGAACCTTGAAATCGCATCTTGGATATCCTGTCTCGAAATGAATTCCTGACGGAGGTGAGCAATGATTCGCCTGGATCACACCATCGTGCCGGCGAAAGACAAGATTGCCTCAGCCGAGTTCTTCGCTGAAATTTTCGGATTAACCGTCAAGCGGGGCCACTTCGCTGAGGTGCGAGTGAACGAACATCTGACCCTGGCCTTCGCCGACGAACCGGAAGTATGGGGAGGATTGGATTTCAATCCCAGGGCCGGCTATCACCACTACGCCTTCCATGTCAGCGACGCGGAATTTGAGGCAATATTCAATCGGGTGAAGAGTAAGAAACTACCCTACGGAAGCGGGCCTTTCAATCACACGGACGGGAAAATTAACAGGCGTCGTGGCGGCCGTGGCTTTTACTTCGAAGATCCCAATGGTCACCTGCTGGAACTGATGACAGTGCCCGAAACGGGGAGCGGTCATTAGCCAATTCTCACTTGTCATTTCGTGGCGGATCCTGAGGCACGATCCAGCTCCATAACGATTTCGGGTGTTCCCGGCCCATTTTCGAGACCCTCATAGCGGACCCAGAAATGGGGCGGCGCGACGGTGAACCAGAACAAAGTCTTGGGAAAGAAATAACGCGCCACGTTCAGCAGACCCAGGTGCGGAACGACCTCCACCTTGTAGCAGTCGAACTCGCCGGCCGGAGTTTTGACGTGCTCTTTTCCCCGGAGCTCGAACGCGACGCTGTACAGACGAGGCTCGTTGGTCAGCAGATGCGCCGGAAATGGCCCGGTGCGGTCGAAGGTGAGGAACCGCAGGATACCGGCGATACCTTCGACGATGAGGGTATCCGGCGGTGTCTTGAGCGATTTCATTTCCGGGCGTCCGTTCGAACGCTGACGCTCAAAACGCACCATGCCCGCCGCCCAATCGAACTGCTTTCGTTCGGTCTGGAGCCGCTCACCTGTGGGTGTGGTGATGGTCTTTTCGGAATCGAGAGGCTGAAGGCCGGTTTCCGCCGACCACACCGATTCAAGTGACCATCGGACCTCTTCGGAAAAAGGACTGACATGTCCCTGACCTCGCTCTGTAAATCGAATGGCCTTTTTCCCATTCCGCTCGATAGGTTCCATCGTCCAGTTCGCCGTCCAGCGGCGGCCCCCGCTCTTGCCTGAAACAACAACCGCACCGCGATCTGCAGGGACAGTGGCCGGCGCCTTGATCAGATCTGCGCCAAATAGAAGAAGAACGCAAACTGCTTTCAACATAAGAAGCCGCTCTAGTAAATTCTATCAGCGTATCGGCGGTACCGAAGTTCGAAGACGAGCAAATGACAAATCCTGAACCAGGGAAGAGAGTATGATTCTTCCGTGAAGATCCTTCTACTTTCAATGCCGGATTCTTTTGAGCACATGCCCGAAGTTGTCGTCCGCATGCCAAATGGCGCGCTGAGCTCACTCGCGGGCAACGTTGATCCTCATCATGAGGTTCAGATTGCAGATCTGATCCTTGTGCAACGGCGCGTGCGTGAGACAGTCGAGCGGATCGTGGGCGAAATGAAACCCGACGTTGTGGGTTTATCCATAATGACGTTCCAGCGCGAGACGGCGCGAAAGATCATTGCCCTGATCCGAAACCTGCACCCTCCGGTACAGATCGTTGTAGGCGGCTACGATCCCACACTGGCGCCTGAGGCACATAGCGATCACTCATGCGCGCCCGTAGACTTCATCGTGCGTGGTGAAGGCGAGATCACGTTCCGCGAACTCCTGCGAGCAATGGAAAGCGGCGCCGGATACGACAGCATCGCGGGACTATCGTATCGGCGCGACGGACAATTCTTTCATAATCCGGAACGCCACGTAAGCAGCCTTCAAAGCGCTGATATAAGGTTGCCCAATCGCAAAGTGCGTGTCTTGAGCGGGTACACGCTGCTCGGGAAGCAAGTCGATGTGGTCGAGACTTCGCGAGGCTGCACGTTCGACTGTAGCTTCTGTTCGATCATCGAAATGCGTGGTCGGAATTTTTACACGTACTCCTTCGATCGCGTACTGGCGGACATCCGCGACGCCCGCGATCATGGCGCTCGAGCGATTTTTATCATCGATGACAACATCACTTTGAATGTGCCGCGACTGGAAGCCCTTTGCAAAGCAATTATCGATGCCGGGCTGCACTCGATGGATTACATCGTGCAGGGAATGACTTCGGCGATTGCGAATCATGGCGAGACCCTTGCGCCCTTAATGCGCAAAGCCGGTTTTCGGTATGTCTTCCTGGGTATCGAAAACATTCTTGAACACGATCTGGCATTCCTGCGCGCCGCCGCCAAGAACACAAAACGTGAAGCCGGCCGGAAGAGCAATGCCACGATTACGGCTATCGATTACATCCACCGGAACAAGATGTACGTCGTCGGCGGTTTGATCGTCGGGAACCCGGACGACACGCGGGAATCCATCGAAGCCAACCTGGAATTTGCCCGGCGTTATGTGGACTGGCCATACATTCAGCATCCGACTCCCTATCCACGCACTCCGATGACCAAGGACTTCCGGGAGCGCAGCTTGATCACCAACGAGAACCTTCAGGAATATGACGGCACTACCGCGGTCGTACGTACCGAGCACATGTCCGCCGAGGAAATTGAATTCATGCGGTGGAAGGCCGAGCGCTGGATGAAACTGCGCCACATGCCTTTCGAGTTTCTACACGGCCCCTGGTTCATGCTACGCAATAGCGGGCGCATACTGGGTCACACGTTCCGCGGCAGTACTCTCAAGTCTTTGCTGGGACTCGAAGATGAACGTCTCGCCTTCAAACGCTATCGCTCAATCCGCCGGGCGGAGCGCGCCTACGTTTGATCGGGGACAGGGATTAGCCACAAAAAGGCACGAAATTTGTGCCTTTTTGTGGCTAATCCCTGTCCCCGATTTCTAGGACACGCCGACTATTGCGCCAGTGGCTCGACACGGACGAGTGTGTTGCCATGCTGGTCCCCAAGCCACATGCTGGAGAACGCTCCGGACTTTTGAACCTCCACGTGGCGAACGTTGGTTTCATGGGGCAGAAGGTACTCGGTGAATTCCCCGGTCTGGGTATTCATGCGCACAGCAAGATCGTTGTCCATTCCGGCCGCCCAGACATACGTTTTGTCATCGAACTGCGCGTCATAAGGACGCGTCCAGGGCGTGGGAACCTTCCATTCTGTAACTTTCTTCGTCTGCGGATCGAACATCGCTAACGCATTGCCGTGAAAGACGCCACACCACACACGGTCCTGGGAATCGATGTGTCCCCGGCGGCAGCCGGCGCCTTTGATGGGGAAGTCATACCAATCGGTTTTCAGAGTCTTGCCGTCGGTCACCCAAATCTTGTCGTTATTCATCTGCATGCCGACCATGTTGTTCTTCGAGTCCGCGACAACATCGTAGGCAAGAGCGAGCGGACTGCCGGGCGGATAAGTCATGCGAGTCCACGTATTGCTCGCCAGATCGACATGCCACGTGCCGCCGGCCTCACCGGTAGCGAAGGCGACATTCATCCATAGCTTCCCGTCCACATGCTGGAACGCGGGATCAATCATCGTCAGATGGCCATCTCCCAGTTCAGTCTCCGACACCGGAGGCTTGAAGGTTTCCATCTTTTCTGTCCTGGGATCGAATCGAACGATCTGCATCTGCGACATGTTGCCGTAGTAAATGCGGCCTTCCTTATCAACATCGATCTGCAGGCCGCCCTGAGCGATCTGGCCCAGGCGGTTTTGTGGAACGCGGTACTCCACAACCTTGCCGGTTTTGGGATCGAGCTTCCCGAAAAACTGGGAATTGAAATCGGAGTACCAGACATTCCCTTGCGCATCAAACACCTCGTCATGCGGCGAGGCATCCGGTCGCGGCAGGTCGTACATCGTATAGATGACTTGAGTCGCCT
>Ga0137394_10003244_pt1 | contig 12182 bp, 9 predicted proteins | sample czobulk116metaG_FD_108278 | JGI IMG/M metagenome (GOLD analysis project Ga0137394, IMG submission 108278) | Vadose zone soil microbial communities from Angelo Coast Range Reserve, California, USA - czobulk1.16 metaG | ecosystem: Environmental > Terrestrial > Soil > Vadose zone | place: USA... | reverse complement strand
CGATTGCGGCCTTGTCGAAAAGGTCAACGAAGTTCGTGGCTCATCGCTCACCCGTGATCAATTCATCCAAAATTGCAAGACCCGCTCTCGTCTTCCGGAAGTCTTCGAGCAGGAATACATGTGCAATCCTTGCGGCGGCACTAGCGGCATCGTCAACTGGTCCGTCCTCGACCGTTGCCGCGTCGATTACGAAATCGAGCGTGTCCACCTCGAACAAAACCACGTTGTCGATCTCTTCGGCGAATACCGCGTCCAGTTCCAATACGACCGCGAATCGCGTATCCGTTCCTTCATCCTCCAATCCTTTAAAAACCTGCTCACGGAAAACAACTCCGACCAATATCGACTTGGTTTTGACGTCGCCGCCTCCGGCCGCGGTAACCTCACCGTCATCTACATCGATCGCCTGATCGGTAACACATTTCAACTGGCCGCCCTTTTCACCTGTCGCACCGATGACTGGCACCTCATCAAATACGTTCTCTTCACCTTCATGCGCAATCTCCGCTCCGTTCAGGGTTGTGGAGATGAAACCGGCCTGGGCCGGCAAATCTGCTGGGAAGCCTCCCAACAATTCGGCAGCGCCTTTCAGGGCATCAACTTCGGCTCCGAGAAATCAGACATCGGATTCCTCCTCATGAACCAGCTTGCAGTCGGCGAAAAACAAATCCCGCGCGACCCCGCTCACGACGACATCGCCTCCGACTTCCTGGCTCTCCGCATGCACAACGCCGGTAACCGCTGGATTTTCACCGAAAGCCCAAACCCCTTCAACCCGGCATCCCACTGCGACATCGCCTGGGCCGCCGGTCTCGCCTCAAAGGCTCAGCGTGTCCACCGGGACGTCGGCGCCGCTGTCGTCTATGACACGCCGAACCCAGGCAACACCGTCAGCACCTATGACGCTCTCCAAACCATTCTCGGCAGAAGGTAGCGTGTTCTCGAAATCACACCGCGACCAGTGCCACCACTTCCCTCTCCCTTCACAGGGAGAGGGCTGGGTGAGGGATGGTGTTTCGCTTCGCTCAATCGTGCTCGTCCTTTGTCCTCGTAAGGGGAGCAGGATCGAGCACGAAGACGATCACGAAGGACGAGCACGACTGACGGCTGCGAGCGTTTTCCAATTATGTCCGGCGGTGGTCAAACTTGACGAGGGGCGGGGCGGTCAACATGCTAGCCCGCCTATGTTGATTGAAGGGGTTGTGAACCCCCAGGTTTTATCGCTGCTGGCGCGGGTTCGACACACCAATATGCTTGTGGTGGCGGACGCGGCGTTCCCATTTTGGCCGCAGATTGAAACCGTCGATATTTCGCTGGTGAAGGGAGTGCCGACAGTTCTGCAAGTGATCGAGCCAATCCTGGCTAATTGGAAATGCGGGGAGGTATTCATGGCTTCGGAGTTCAAGACCCATAATAATGCAAAGCATCAGGCTGCGTTCGCCCGAGCGTGCAAAGGGATCAAAATGACGTTTGAACCGCACCTTAAATTTAAGAAACGTGTTCCACTGGCTATTGGCCTGATTCGCACTGGGGATACGACCGCTTACGGCAATATGATTCTGGTTTCTGTATAAAGGGCAATCCATGATGCGATCGAGTGTAACAATTTCTTTGGTTCCGGAGGCAGCCGGCGGGCCATTCGTTTTTTGGGGAGATGATATTGCCAGTCATTGCGCGGAGGCAGCGCAACTGGGGTTCGACGCTGTGGAAATATTCGCGCCGTCGGCGGCAGCTCTTGCTCATAAGGGCGTGAAGGAGCAGTTGGCCAAAAATAAACTTTCGCTGGCTGCGGCCGGCACGGGCGCGGGCTGGGTGCTGCATCGGCTTAGATTGACCGATCCTGATCCGAAAACGCGGGCGAAAGCGCGGCAATTCATCGGGGAAATCATTGACGCGGCGGGCAGCCTCGGCGCGCCGGCAATCGTGGGCTCGATGCAAGGGCGCATCGACGGATCGGTCACGCGCGAGCAGGCGCTGGAGTGGCTGGCAGAGGGGTTGTCGGAGTTGGGGGAAAGGGCGGCGGTTCACCATGTGCCACTGCTGTTCGAGCCGCTGAACCGTTACGAAAGCAATGTGATCAATTCGGTGGAAGATGGCGTGGTGCTGTTAAACCGGCTGCAAAGCCGCAATGTGAAACTGCTGGCCGATTTGTTCCACATGAACATCGAGGAAAAGGGCGTGCCGGAAGCCATTCGCTTTGGCGCTTCGATCATCGGGCATGTCCATTTTGTCGATAGCAACCGCCGTGCAGCGGGCAGGGGGCATATCGATTTTGCGGCGGTGGTGACTGCTTTGCACGATATCGGGTACCGGGGGTATTTGTCGGCCGAAGCGCTCCCTTTCCCCGACTCGAAGACGGCTGCCGCGCAAACGATTGAGACGTTCCGGCAATTCGTGGGCCGATTCAATCCGCCTCCTGGCATTGGGACGTAATGATCGTTTGAGCTATGGAGAAACGTGCACTTGGGAAAACAGGACTGAATCTCTCGGTCATCAGCTTCGGAGCTTCGTCGCTGGGCCAGGAGTTTCGCAAGGTCGATTTGACTGAAGCGCTTCGGACGGTTCACGTTGCGCTGGATGCGGGCATGAACTTCATCGACACATCGCCGTTTTATGGGCGGGGAATGTCCGAAGTGCTGCTCGGCTTCGCTTTGCGGGACATTCCGCGGGAGCGGTACATCCTCGGGAGCAAACTGGGCCGCTATGACCTGGGACACTTCGATTTTTCGGCTAAACGGGTGGTCGAGAGTGTCGATGTCAGCCTGCATCGCATGGGAGTTGAGTACCTGGATATCTGCCTCTGTCACGACATCGAATTCGTGGAGATGGCGCAGATCGTGGAGGAAACGATCCCTGCGTTGCGCAAAGTGCAGAAGCAGGGGAAGGTCAGGTTCATCGGCATCTCCGGTTACCCGCTGAAGATCTTCAAATACGTTCTCGACCGGACGGAGCTGGACGTCGTCCTTTCCTACAATCAATACACGCTGCAAAACACGCGGCTGGCGGAGTTGATTCCGTATCTCAAGTCAAAGGGAACGGCAGTTATGAATGCGGGGCCATTTGCGGCGAGGTTGCTGACGAACGCGCCGTTGCCCAAATGGCACAAGGAACCGGACAATGTAAAAGCGGCCTGCCGGCGCGCGGCCGAGCGCTGTCAGGCCAAAGGCGTGGATATTGCGAAGGTCGCGCTTCAATTTTCGACTGAAAACGCGGAGATTACGACGACCATCGCCGGGTCGGCCAATCCTGAGAACGTCCGTAAGTGGGCGCAATGGATACAGAAACCAATAGATCGGCAGTTGTTGAAGGAGGTCCTGGAAATTCTGGCGCCCGTAAGGAACATCGGCCACACCGAAGGACTCCCGCAAAACAATTGATCCGGTGAGGACGATCGGAACGCTAAACGACCGGGCCCTTCAGACTGGCTTAACTTTTGTTGTTATCGGCGGTCACGCAGTCGCAGCACACGGATTTGCGCGCGGGACTGAAGACTTTGATCTGCTTACGTCGAAGGAACAGCGCGACCGGTGGAAGCGCCTCCTGGAGGACCTTGGATATTCTCAATTTCACGACGGTGTCACCTTTCTCCAGTTTAAGGCGCCATCGGAGAAGGTCTGGGACGTGGATGTTATGTTCACAAACGAGACGACATTCGCCAAAATAATTGCTGGATCAAAGCTCGTGTCCATCGCGGGAGTGGAAGCACGGATTCCGGCTTTGGAGCACCTGCTTGCTTTGAAAATCCATGCGCTGGCCCATACGACGACGCGCCGCTTCTTGAAAGATTTCGATGATGTGGTTAATCTGGTTTTAGCGAATAAAATCGATGTCCGCTCCGATGAATTTAGACGATTGGTTGAAAACTCTGGATCTGCTGATCTCTACGAAAAAATCGTGCGATTCACACAGCAGTGAAACGGAACCCCGCCGAAGCGGGGATTCTTCGCCTGATCTTGAGTTTCCCGACTGGTCCGGACATCTCCCAGTCCCCTATTGGTCTGAAACTGTTGATCAAATGGATCTACGTTGCGAAGCGCTCCTGCCTATGATTAAGGCGCACCCGGGGTACTGCGAGCGGCGACTTGCGGAGAAGATCGACGTGCCGTTCAGCCTTTGACGTGAAGTAGCCTTAGACCAGCCGCATCCCTGGCTCGACCTCCATGTCGAGTGCTACCGGCTGTGGCCTCTTGAGCAATTTGCGCTCTGCCAGGATGGCGATCATCGCTGCGTTGTCCGTGCAGAACTTGCGTTCGGCAAGGCGCAAAGTGAATCCGCTTTTTCGACAGGCATTTTCCAAGTCCTGGCGCAATCGGCGGTTAGAGGTGACGCCGCCTGAGGCGGTGATGCAACGAACACGCAAGCGCTCGGCGGCGCGCATTGTTTTTGTCACCAGCACTTCCACAATGGCGGCTTGCACGCTGGCGCAGACGTCGCGAATGTTTTGACGATCATTCAAAAGCTCCGGACGTTTTTGCAAAAAATAGCGGACGGAAGTTTTGAGCCCGGCAAAGCTGAAATCGTCGGTTTGATCGCGCAGCAGCGGGCGTGGAAAATCGTAGGCGAAGGGATTTCCTTCGACGGCCAGCCGATCGAGCTCAGGGCCGCCGGGGTAGGGGAGGCCGATCAACTTGCCCACCTTGTCAAAACATTCGCCTGCGGCATCGTCGAGGGTCGAGCCAATGACTTCGTGATCAAGTTCGGCGCGCACATGGGCCAGGATCGTGTGGCCGCCGCTGACGATCAGGGAGACGTTCGGTTCGAAGGCGCTGAAATCAGCAGTGTCTCCACGAATCCATGGCGAGTAGAGATGCGCCTCATGATGGTTGATGCCGAGGCACGGTTTACCGAGCGCATAAGCCAGGGCCTGGGCTGCTTTGAATCCAACCAGCAGCGCATTGGGCAGGCCGGGACCTTGCGTAGCGGCTACTGCCCCGATGTCGCGGGGTTCAATTTTTGCTTCTGCCAGGGCTGAATGGGCCACAGGAAGGAAGTTGCGCAAGTGTTCGCGTGTCGCCAATTCGGGAACTACGCCGCCGTATTCCGAGTGGAGAGATACTTGGGAGGAAACGACATTCGACAGAATACGGCCATCGCGAACGATGGCGACGCTGGTTTCGTCACAGGAAGTTTCGATAGCGAGGATGGTCATGGCGCAGATTTCCCGTAGACAAGAGAAACAGAGCGCACATCCCGTAGGGATGAAACCTCTATAGTCTCGCTACGGCCCAATGTTTTTCTTTTTTGATTCAGCGGGGCTACAGGGTTATCCAGGGTACTAAAAAAAGCGTTCCCGAGATTCGGCGATCGCGGTGCGTCGCCCCGCTGAATCAAAAAAGAAAAGGGGTTAATTGGATCGGTAACTATAAAGGTTTCATCCCTACGGGATGCCTCGACCACCCGCGCTCCGTTAGCGGGCGGCGGCTACCTTGTCCGATTTGACGTGCTTTTTTTCAGGCGGAGGCAGGCGCTTGCTGTAGAGGGAGATGCCCTTAAGCAAATCCATGGCGCGATCCAGTTGGACATCCCGAGCGCTTAAGGCGCGTTCCTGTTCCTTCGGGTCGAGTGTCTCGATCCCGCCAATGGTGCGCTTGATGAAGGCGTAGCGCTCTTCATCATCGCTCATGGGAACGATGATGTCCGGTGTGATGCCGTGCTCATGGATGACCTTGTGGCTGGGGGTGTAATACTTCGCGGTGGTGAGTCTGAGCGCTGAGCCATCCTGGAGAGGGAGGATGCTTTGGACGGAGCCCTTGCCGAAGGTCTGTTCGCCGACAATGATCGCTTTGCAGACACCGCGTTCGGTTGTGTCCTGCAAACAGCCGGCCACAATTTCTGAGGCGCTGGCGCTGCCATTGTTTACCAAAACGACCATTGGCAGACTGGGATGCTTATCGCGGCCAGTTGCTTTGTATTCGGATTTTTGGCGGGCATCGCGGCCTTCAGTGGATACGACCAGTTGGCCGCGAGGCAGAAATTTTTCGCACACCTTAACAGCCTGATCCAGCAAACCGCCGGGGTTGCCGCGCAGGTCCAGAACGAGCGACTCGGCCCCTTTGGCCTCGAGTTTGCGCAGGCCATCTTCGAGATCGGCGGCGGTATGCTCCCCGAATTGGACGAGGCGAATGTAGCCAACGTTGTTATCGCTCAATGGGAACTCGCGCTTGCCGTTGATGTCTTTGACGGTGTCCACCTTGATCTGGGCCCGGGTGAGTTTGTATTCCTTGACCTTGCCTGTTGATGGACGCTGGAGGGTCACCGAAACCTCGCTGCCCGGTTCGCCGCGCAGTCGTTTGACGGCATCCTGCAAGGTCAGTTTTTCGGTGCTGTGGCCATCAATCTTGACGATGCGATCGCCCGAAACGATGCCCGCTTTGTAGCCGGGCGTATCTTCCATCGGAGCAACGACCGTCAGAAAATTGTCCTTCATCGAGATCACAATGCCGACGCCGCCAAACTCGCCCTGGGTATCCTTCTTGAGATCATCATATTTGATCGGTTCCATGAACTCGCTATGCGGGTCGAGTGTGCCGAGCATGCCTTTGAGGGCCGCGTAGATGAGTTCCTGGTAGGTGAGTTTGCCCCCATCGACGTATTCGTTGCGGACGCGGTCGAGAACGAGGGAGAACAGCTTAAGGTTTGGGTAGGCTTCATCCTTTTCGGCGGCGCCGACGGAGCTGACGTAAATCCGGATTCCAACCAGGAGATTCAGGCCCAGGACCAGCAGTAACGCACCATACAGCAGACGTCGTTTCATAAAAGTCTTTGGCTAGTGTAGCGCACCGGAGCGCGCCTGCAACAGAAGAGCGACGGACTTTGCACTTTTCACAAAGCTGTAGTCTCTCTGGTGAGCAGCAAGTGGATATACTGTAAATCGGAGGGCAAAGTGACCTTGGGATTGGGGGTAAGGCTTTCAACCAGCCGAACGGCTTGACCGATCAGTTCGCAAGCCGCCGTGTCATCGGTGACCACCATTCCTCCCTGCCGCACAGCCGTTAGCGCGCGCCGGATCACCTCCACGCGAAAGGTTTGTGGAGTCTGTACGGCCCAAAGGAGGTGTCGATGGAGATGGCCCGAAATGGTGGCGCCATCCTCGGATTGCTTGATGGTGTCGGTGACCCGTTGAGCCGCAACCGCTGCTCCCATTTCGCGCGCGGCGGCTATGGTTTTGGAGATTAAGTCAGCGGAAGTGCAGGGGCGGGCCCCGTCTTGAATGGCCACAATTTCGGACTCAGGGGAGAGTGCTTGCAGGCCGTTCCAGACCGAGTCCTGGCGTTCTTTACCTCCCGGGACAGCGCGAAATGGTTTTTTCAAACGAAATCGTTTCGCTAGCGCGGTAAATTCACCTTCAAGACCGGGGCGCACCACCAAAACGATGTCATCGATGCAGTCTGTGGCGTCAAAGCGTTGCCAGGTATGCACAATGAGCGGTTTGCCAGCCACTTGCAGGAAAAGCTTGTCGACGCCGGGACCCATCCGTGTTCCCTTTCCGGCGGCAACTATGAGCGCGGTGTTCATCACATTTGCGCCGCGGGACGCCAGTCCAGCACCTTGAGTTGCACCGAGGAGGTTCCAAGATAGTGATTGGTTTGGGGGGCAAAAGCCAAATCAAAGCGGCCTTCAGGCAGCGGCGCTTCTCCCGCATTCCACCAGACGCTTTCGCGGATCCCTTTGCCATCGGTCACCCAAAATTTCGCATGCTGATTGTCCTGACCCATGCGTTGAGGAGGACGATGAAAAGTGGCGTTGCTGATATAAAGGTGCACGGGCGGATTGCCAATGCCAGTCTGCTGGAGTTTGCCTAACTCGGCGACGCGCTCGACGGTGAGGTCATCCAAGTCGGCCTGGGCATCGAGGCGAAGGGCTGGTTGGAGTTGCTCTGGAGTTAAAGCCCGGCGCGCGATCTCGTTGATGCGCGTCCGAAACAACTCGAGCTTATCAGGATGAATGGAGAGGCCCGCCGCCATGGCATGTCCGCCATGGCCAAGGAGCAGTTCGTTGCATTCCCGCAGTGCCTGGGCCAGGTCAAATCCTTCGATGCTGCGGCCCGAACCGCGCCACTTTTCTCCATCGCCACCAAAGATGATGGTGGGTCGATAAAATTCCTGCAGAAGTCGCGAAGCCACGATGCCGACCACGCCGATGTGCCACGGAGTGTGGCCATCGACGATGACAAAGTCATCCGCGGTATCAATTCTCGCCCGGGTTCGCGCGAGCGCCTCCTCGAGAATGCCTCGTTCGATCCGCTGCCGCTGGCGATTCTGGTCATCGAGACGTTTGGCGATGGCGCGCGCTTGATTGATGTCCTGGGAGAGGAGCAGGTTGAGCGCTTCCTGCGCGTTCTCCAGCCGACCGGCCGCATTTAGACGGGGCGCCAACTGGAAACCGGTTTCATAGCCAGTGATGGCTGTGGTGATCTGGGCAATTTCCATCAACGCGAGCAGTCCCGGCCTGGTGGTTTCATTCAGTCGGGCCAAGCCCGCCGAGACCAGAATGCGATTTTCGCCGATCAGAGGCACCACATCGGCAATCGTGGCCAGCGCTACCAAATCCAATAATCCGCGCAGGTCATACTCCGAGGCTTGCGGCAATCCGACTTTGCGGCCGCGCTTCATCAAGGCATGGGCGAGCTTGAAGGCGAGGCCGGCGGAGCATAGCTCGCGGAATGATGGCTGCCCGGCGCCAGCCAATTGTGGATTGACCAGCGCGACAGGGGCGGGAGCGGGAGTTGAAACCTGGTGATGATCGACGACGACAACGTCGCATCCCTTGGCTTGGAGCCATGCGATGCTGGCGGCGGAAGTAGAGCCGCAATCGACCGCCAGGATCAGCTTCCGTCCATGCCGTTCAAAGCAGTTCTCGACGGCCACCTGGCTCAGGCCATATCCCTCGTCCAGCCGGTTTGGCAGATAGGTGTCGACCTTGCATCCGAGCACCGCGAGCACTTCGACCAGGATCGCGCTCGCGCTTACTCCGTCGACGTCATAATCGCCAAAGATCACGATTGGCTCGGAGCTTTGGCGCGCATCAAAAAGCCGGTCTACGGCTCGTTCCATTCCCGGGATGAGAAAGGGATCAGCCAGATGTTTGAGGCGCGGGTCGATGAAGCGGCCGATCCTCTCAACGTTGTCGAAACCTCGATTGAGCAAACACTGAGCGAACAATGGGGAGAGGTTGAGGCTGGCCGCCAATTGCGCCGCCACCGACTTGTTGGATTCAGCGCATGACCAGCGAAATTTCATTACCGGTCTACGCTGGCCGCCACAAAAATGTGCTTATTCGGATTTCTTTTCCTGTCGATGCAGCCCGCCATGACGGGCAGCAATAGCCGAAGCGACGATAGAGAGCAAAATAATTCCGCCGACGATCATAAGGGAGATCGGAGTCGAGATGTGATAGGAAGTTTTGGCCAACAGCATTTTCGCCCCGATAAATACGAGCACCACGGCCAGGCCGGGCTTGAGAAAGCGAAAATAATCGATGGCGCCGGCCAGCACGAAATAAAGTGAACGCAATCCGAGGATAGCAAAAACGTTCGAGGTGAAGACAATAAACGGGTCGATGGTGACGGCAAAGATGGCCGGGATGGAATCGAGGGCAAAAATGAGGTCTGTTGTTTCCACCATCAGCAACACCAACGCCAGCGGGGTGAGCGTTCGCCTGCCGTCGATGGTCGTCACGAAATGCTGGCCGGCGAACTCGGTTGAGACGGGGAAGAATTTGCGGGCGGCGCGAATAGCCAGATTCTTCTCCGGTTGGACCCCTTCCTGCCGGACGAAGAGCATTTTAATGCCGGTGTAGACGAGAAAGACGCCAAGGAGATAAAAAATCCACTTCACCCGCTGAATCAGCTCCACCCCAGCCCAAATCATGATACCGCGCATGACCAGCGCGCCCAGAATGCCCCAGAAGAGGACCCGGTGCTGTTGCTGCTGCGGCAAGCGAAAGTAGAGAAAGATCAGGGCGATCACGAAGACGTTGTCCATCGAAAGGGATAATTCGATGATATAGCCGGTGATGAATTCGAGTGTTTGTGGCCGATGCCAATCGTCTAACGCCGCGGGCGCAATCAATAGCCCGAACGCCATGGCAATGACAAACCAGATAGCCGTCCAGAGCAATGCTTCGCGCACGCCGACGACGTGCGCTTTGCGATGAAAAACCCCAAGATCCAGTGTGAGGAAGATCAGGATGGCAACGACGAAAACAATCCAGTGAGTCGCTCCAATGTCAGCCGCCCCCAGCATGGCTGGAGCTTAGGCCCGAACTGGAGCGGGAGCAGTTGTGTTGTTGCTCTCCATGATCACGCGGGAGGCAGTTGGCGGTCGGTCGCCTCCATGCCACCAGAGCACCAGGGCGCTCGCGATATAGATGCTGGAGTAGGTTCCGGTAATCACACCCACCAGGAACGTGAAGGCGAAGTCGTTGATGGCGCCACCGCCAAAGATGAAGAGCGACAGGGTAGCCAGGAAGACCGTGCCCGACGTAATAATCGTGCGGCTCAACGTTTGATTGAGCGCCTGGTTGATGACGTCTCGGAAAGACCCGCGCACACCCATTTTCAGATCTTCGCGGATTCGGTCGAAGATGACGATCGTATCGTTGATGGAAAAACCAATGATTGTCAGGACCGCAGCTACAAACGTTGCGTTCATTTCCCGCCCGGCCAAACAATAACAGCCAATGGTCATCAATACGTCATGGATGACGGCAACTACTGCGCCCACGGCGAAGGAGAATTCGTAACGGAAGGCTACGTAAACCAGGATGCCGAAAAGTGAGAGCAAGCTAGCCACGATGGCGGTCTTTTGAATCTCTTTGCCGATGGTCGGCCCGACGTTATCCAGCGCTTTGCGGTCGAATTGGGCCTGCGGAAATTCCTTTTTGAGAATTTGCTCTGCTTTGTCGCCTGTCTTAAAGGCGGAGGTTATTTCGAGCGTTTCCTTCGAGGTGCTGATGTCCTTTTGGTATTGTGGGAGGGCATCGTTAATGCCGCCTTTGGCCAGCGCTGCGCGGAGTTGGCCGACATCCATTTTTTGGGTGAAGCTCAAAGTCAGCTTGTCACCGCCCGCGAAATCAACGCCCAGCATGCTGTGCCCGCGCACGAAAATGCCGTAACCCAGGCCGATCAAAATGATGGTCCACGAAAGGGCGAAAGCGGGCTTGGCCAGCTTCATGAAGTCGAGCTTCGTCGCCCGGATCATGTGCAGCATCGGCAGCGATTTGAGCCAGTTCTTCGCCAGGAGGAAATCGAAAATCAGGCGGGTAACGACGAGTGCCGTAAACAAGCTGGCGGCCACACCGATGGTCAGCGCGACACCGAAGCCTTTGATGGGACCGGTGCCCATGAAAATCAAAATGACGGATGAAATGAGCGTTGTGACATGCGAGTCAAAAATGGTTCCAAACGCTCGGCTGTAACCGGCGGACAGCGCGCCCTTCAGCGATTTGCCTTTGCCCAGTTCTTCCCGAATACGCTCGAAGATGAGCACGTTGGCATCGACGGCCATACCTGCCGTTAAGACGATACCGGCGATACCGGGGAGGGTGAGGGTGGTCCCTATCGAGCACATCACACCCAGGAGAATGACGATGTTGAGGAGCAGGGCGATATTGGCGATCACTCCGGCCAACAAGTAATAGATGGCCATGAAAACAGCGACCGCAGCGGTCCCGACAATGGCGGCGGTGATACCGCTGCGAATGGCGTCTTTGCCCAGAGAAGGATCGACCGAGCGGGTCTCGACGACTTTAACAGGGGCTTCGAGCGGGTTCTCGAGGACGTTCGCCAGGGTCTGAGCTTCTTTGAAATCGAAATTGCCGGTAATTTGGCCGCGACCGCCAGGGATCGGCCCCATGATGCGCGGGGCCGAATAAAGCTGGCCATCCAGAACGATTGCCAGGTGATAGTACTTATTTCCCTTGGGGCTATATTCGCGCGTGATTTCCTCGAAAATCTTTGCCCCTTCGCTGTCTAGTTCGAAAGCGATTTCAGGTTCATTGCTGACCTGGTGCCGAGTGACCATGGCTTTGGTCACGTGTTTTCCAGTCAAGTTCCTCTCGGGCTTCTTGTTAACCAGATAGGGGACAACCGCTTTGGCGCCATCCGTTTTCTTCCGTTCCTCACGTATGATTTCATAGCCTGGATCGATGATTCCCTTGTCGATGAGCTCGTCGCTGTTCGG
>Ga0137394_10003243_pt1 | contig 12182 bp, 13 predicted proteins | sample czobulk116metaG_FD_108278 | JGI IMG/M metagenome (GOLD analysis project Ga0137394, IMG submission 108278) | Vadose zone soil microbial communities from Angelo Coast Range Reserve, California, USA - czobulk1.16 metaG | ecosystem: Environmental > Terrestrial > Soil > Vadose zone | place: USA... | reverse complement strand
TCCACCTCAGCCGGGGAAACGACGAAGCATCGGGAGGCCGGTTCGTCTGGTATCGTCCAAGCCAGTCCGAGCATGCGAAGAAGTCCCCACAGTGTCGGCAAAATAATCGAGGGTTGTTGGACTTTACCGACGCATGTCGATTCCCACCACTACGAAGCCAAATATGTCATGTAATTCTTTTTCAAAAATAATCGTACATCGCTTTATGAGATCGTCAAAACATCACGGATTCCCCAGAGGTTTCATTCGTTTTGCAAGTGGGATAAGCGTCCATGTATTAGGCGAGTTATCCCAAGATGTGGATGTCGAAGGACGAAATCCCGACCTCGTCCGCTTCGCTAGTCTGTAAAAGATATGGGAATTCAAAATAAGCAATGTTTGATTGCAACGGCGACGAAACAAAGACCTGGCGCGTACCTTCAAACCCAAGATCCTTTCCTCATCGACGAGAACACCTTCGTAGCGATACTCAGCCTGAGTCACAACCTCGACGTACGGCAACGACGACCGCACGTCCTCTTCGAACACGGAGCCCGCAAGAAGCACGCTCTCCTCCACCTTGAGCGTCATCCGATTCCCATTCGGCAGCTGCTCGCTCCAATTGCACCCCCGCGACTGGCCACTCGCGGCCGCCCGCCCGCGCGCGGAGCGCACCGTATACGGATTAAAGTCCCGCACTATGATTGGCGTCGGAGTTCCCTCCTCCGTCGTGACGGCGCGCTGGCCGGACGTCGTCGTTATCCAACGTATCGACGCGTGGTCGCTCTCGAACCACCGCGTCACAGCGGGACCCCACGCGGCCCAGGGTACCTCCTGCGCCGCGGGAGCGGGCTCGGGCTCGAGCTCGGGGGCGGAGTAGTAGAAGGGCGGACATGCGCGCTGCGCTGCGGGGATGTGCGCGAGGAGCGCGCCGCGGTGCACGACGAACGTGAACGGTCGCGTCTCGGGGAAGTGGAACAGTTCGGCGTCCAGGTTCGCGTCTTCGATCAACACGTTGAACAGGATGATCGCGTCCTCCACCTTGTCGCGGAAGGGCCGGTTCGACGGGGCCGGGATCGCGAGAGGACCGGAACCGATGGGGTTTGGTTCGGCGCGGCAAGCGAGACGGACGATCGAGGCGCGTCCGGTGAGGGTAGGGAGGCGGAGCACGCATAGAGGCACGAGGCGCGGCTTGTTGTCGTGATCGATCACAATCTTGGCTATTTCCAGCGTATTTTGAATCAAGTTGGGAATCACGAGGGTGTCTTGCGAGAGGAAACTGAAATATGCGTAGGTTCCCCATTCGGAGGACCGAAGCTGAAAATACAATATATATATAAGCTGTGGCGGAGGGAGGAGGGGGTGGTATGTGCCATGATCTCGAGATACTACTCACACAATGAATCTCACCCTTTTTCCATCGCACCAGAAAGAACATGTCCTCGTTTTCATTCCGCACCCATGGAAATGTGATTAGGAGAGCGAGGAAATCCCCGACGATTTCAATCAGGACGTTGCAGTGGCCGAGAAGCAGACTCTTCGTGGTGATGAAGATGATGGGTTGCTCGGCAAGTGGATGTGGCTGGCCCGTCGAAAAGCTCAACAACCGTAGTTCCAAAGTCATATTCCTGTCCGATGGATGACCCGCATCCGTTTTGCTTCTCCCAAAAAGTCAAAACTCGGGACGCACAAGAAGACGAGGAAAGGAAAACGCGCACGCCGTCAGAGCCGCAATCAGATCATGCTCCTGCACCGCGAGTCCAACGTCCAAAATCTGGATTCCGAGGCTGAGGCCCTTCCACTCCAACTTTTGATCCTGCGCATCCGAGAGCGATGGGAGAGAGAGGTAGGAGTACCCGACCGTGGGACGGCGACTTGCGCTGTAGAGTCTCGTGCCGAGCAGGAACGCCCCGCCGGTGAAGTCGTAGATGCCGGTCGACTCGAACGGCACGGAGACCTGCACGGACCTTCGAATATCGAGCACTTCCCATGCTTCTTCCCGCTTTTCGAGGACGCCAAGACGATCGGGATAACATAAGCCGGGGCGGATGTCGTCGATTACTGCGGAGCGTTCCATCTGGACGAGATAGCGCCAGTGGGAGTCGCTGCATAGGTCGTACAGTGTGCGACAGGTGCGCCGGCATGATAAGATATCATGGACGGAGAGGTATAGCAGGATGCTGCTTATGAGCTCTGGAGGAATGTGGAGTAAAGAAGTGGGAGCCATCGGCGACGAGAGCTACGCCGTGGGCCGTGCGGTGACGAGGCGACGCATCCAATTTCGGTGTTGCTCGACCAGCGCTAGTTGCACGCTATTCTACGTCTCTTAGTTCGGCTTATCCATCATCGTGCGCTTTACCTCTGGTCTTTCGCTGTCCACAACTGAGAAAGCGATAGTTCGTATGAAGGGCATCGCGGGGTGAGATTGCACACGGTCGGTCTCAAATCATGTCGGCTCGAGCAAAACAAATTCCCTCTTGAAATTTTGGTATTAGAGACAGAATGTCCGAGGTCAGGGTCCGTGGATTATAAATGGCAGGTTCCAGAAAACAACAACATAATGAAACTATTCTCCTTGTAGATGTCCATTCAGAATTCCATATAATGTCCGTTCTGAACCCGTAAGAAATACGCGGAGATATGGGAGGGGGAATAAACAATCATGTGTGACCGGTAGAACTGACGTATGCATTGTATGTAGGACAGAGGTCTTCCCAGGCAGCTAGTCCATCGTTCGCTTCAGTTACCGCACACGCATAGAAAAGGTCCTACGTACTATCTGTAACTTCCTCGCCCTGTACGTCAGGAACGTCTTCGGCGAAAACGACAGCGAGACCCCTGAAGCGTAGTAGCGATACTCAGCACCCGGAATTCGCTGAAAACAAAATACGACATACGCATTCAAGTGCCAGTCGATGTGACAGTGAAGGAACCATGGGCCAGGGTTGTCGGTCAAGAACCGAATCGTTACGAGGTCAGAAGTGTCAGTGCCAGTGCTCACGACGTCGCGAACGACAGGGTTATCAAAGTTGTAGGACGTATTTCCAGCGCTACGGACCACGTGGAACGAATGCTAGCGAGAAAGCGAAAGCACATCAGCAAGCAAGCACGTGGCTAGGTACATATAACGACTTACCCCGTGCAGGTGAATAGGGTGCTGATGTTGCCAGAGGGTAAATAAGTGTGACGAAAAAGTTCGAACGAGAAATGCGCGTCCTTACCGGTCCACCGACAGCAAGAGCAGGGATGGTAAGCTCTACACTCTTGTTCGCATCGAGGCCATACATGCTGCCCGACGGGAGGAGATCCGACGCATTCTTCGCACCACTCAGGATTTGGAGCAACACCGGCACTGAGGGAGGATCGAACGAGACGCCGTTGACGGTGAAATTCCCGCCATTCTGAAGTTTGGACGATAGCAAGCAGGCTTCAAACTACGGGGGGAGGCCTTCACTCACAAATCCAAGGGCCAGGTTGATGTTGATATCAGCACCGCCAGGAGTAGCATCGCCAGGCTACACCGTATGAGTTAGCGGACAAGACAAGGAAATGTACTTTAACACGACGTACCACACCAGTGGGGGTAAGGGGCTAGAAAAACGTTCAGTCGCATGGCCAGATGACATACGAAGCCGAAGGTTACGTACGTGAAGATCGGTCTCAACAAGGGGCGACGAACTAGTTGGAATACTCGTTGTCGGGTCAACCGTGGGGTTTGCATTGGCCGCGGCGTCGTAGTGAAGAACGGCCAAATTGAGAAGGTCAACGTAACTGCCACCCGTGGGCAAAGCGCGGATCCCTGTCCATGCTCAATAAAATACATGATTTCTGGAGACAAAGGGCTCACAATAGTTGTCAGCAGTTTGGTTGGCATTGAGCTAAACGAAGTAATGTGGGTCACACAGCGTTGGTGAAATACAGGATATTCAACCTACGACAAAGGAGTAGCGCTGGCCTTGTTCAACGATAAGTGTTAGTAGAGTACGGGGGCAGCCCGGTAATTACTTACCCGCGAAAATCTGAATTGAATCAACAACGAGAGGTTCAACATTGTTGCCGTCGACCTCAATGATGGTCATGTTATGGCCGTCGATGGAAAACGTGAAGTTGGGATCACAAGAAATAGACACTAAGCGGAATCGGTAACTGACAGCACGCAGGATCTCAGTTCTTTCTGGCGGGTCGGTGAGCCGAAGCTGAACGTGACTGACCGCTTGCCCGCGGTGACGTTGACAACGGCAAGGTCAATATCTGTAGAACCGCCAGTATAACGACCCTTTCCATTGATCAGAGTGGCGCTAAAGTCTCTGAAGGGATTTCAATAATGAGGCCATGAAAACGATATCGACACTCACGGGACAGCGGGTGCATCCGTGGAGACATAGTGGTACCTAACCATGGGTGGCATCAACGATCCACATTAAGGTTTGCTAATTTGCTTACCAGTCCGCCAGTGTAATGACAGTAGACTCTGCCGGGAGGGGGATCTGTAAGCACAGTGCGTGTTACTCCTTCATCTCTCTCTCTCACCGTCGTCGACGTCATAAAGGTCGCCTTGGGGATCATTTGGGTCATAGACAACCAGGGCACCACGCAAGCCATCGCAATACTGATTTTGGAAGTGACTGTGGTACCAGTACGTCCCCTGCGAAATACAACAGATCAGATTGACGGAAATGTTACCGCGCCCGAAATGCATTACCGCCTGGTCTAGCGCCTGAAAGTTGTAAAGAAAGGCGTTTCCTGGAACGAGAGGACACTGGGTGACGAATGCAGGGCCATCGACATAGTTGGTGTGCTGTTGAAAAAGACCGTGCCAGTGCTGTAGACAGAGCATCAGTGGCGCAGGGTGCATAGAGAAAAGAAAGCACTACGATGGAAGTCGCCACATTCATGGACGTGTCCGTTAACGAGTCAATAACGTTGATGGAGAACCCCACATCCTAGAAAGCCTGGTGCTTAGACAACCAGCGACACCCCTTTGAGGTTACCCTACCTTCGTCCCTGTTATCAATGGCCCTGGGAAGGTACCTCCAGCGAGTACAGTGCTAAGATTATTAGTGACAACTTGAGGTCAAAAAAAAAGCATTGAAAACGCACGAGCGGTTGAACCCATCGGGAGAGATATACGCGTTAACGATCTCAAGGTCAGCACTGGGTCCAATGGCAGCAGAGACACGCCATGCGGTAGCAACAAGAAATAAAAGGAGAGACAAAGGTCGATTCATAGTAATGAACGGAATGGGTAAAGAGAGTGACGAAACGGTAGGGGAGGGAGAAACTGGGGAGTGAGCACGCCGCCACCCGAGACATCTTATATGTCACGGTGGCGGCTGACGCTAAGAAATATTCATCGGTATACGTACGACACTGGGTTAAATAAATTCCCTGAGTAGCTGAGCTCTGAAAAGGCATATGAATTTCCTAATGAGCGGTGTGTCGGATCATAATATCATTTTCGATTGTAACCGATCCAAGTTGAGGTCTGGGTGGGGAATTGCAGCCGTAGAATGCCCCACCAATTGGGTTGGCGCCGTCGGTTGACAGAGATTCACGGATGAGAGCTGGTACTGCGGCGTTAGGGGAATAACGAGACTTCAGGATCTCCCGGTACCACTCGGAGATTCTTTGCTCTTGGGGTAGACAAAGATGAATCCATGTCCATGGGCCGCAGGCCAAAGGCAGACCCAATGGCCCGTAGGGGATAAAGACGGATACAGGCGAAGAAAGGGCGTATTACATAATAGAAACGTCACAGCTTGAGCCGCGGATTCTCCCATCTCGGCGTTTCCCGCCCGGAGATTTTGGATTTGCGCCGAACCCTTGACCTTGTGGTTTCTCCTCCCTTCAGATTCTATTACATCCACGCCATGGGATCATAGTATATGTGCTGGATCGTAAATAAAACCGAAGGAAAAACCCGTACAAATGGGGCATGTGTGATGGTTAATATACCTCTTAAAATCTGCTCCGGACCTCACGAGGGCTCTCCTATAGGCAGGAGACTGGTGTTCAATTCTTCCGGCCTCCTCCCATGCGTCGTCTCCTTTTATTCGTTGCTCTCTCACGGGTACGAGTATTTTTCGGGCACCGGAGAAGCACTTGTGCTGGCATGGTATCCATGCCATTCATTCATTTCATACCTCTCTTATACGCCGATGCGAGAGTCGTGGGAGTCTTGACATTAGACTTCCTGGTGCTTGCTGCTGTCCTGCTGTGTTCCTCCACCCAGTCACCAAGTACACCGTAGCTATATCGAAGCGAGACAGAAAGCCTACGCTTGTGAGAACGTAAGGCAGATGAGAAATGAGGAGGCGAGGACTTATCCGACAAGCCACTAGGAGACAAGGTGAGATGAGATGGAAGTGTTGATGGGGGATCTTCGCAGCGGGCCTCATGTCAGAAAATCGGGAAAGGCATTAAGATCGACTGGCAAAATCGTTATTATTACAGTACTCAACTTTCGCGTCTGCCACATTCTGAGGACGTATTTGCTCTTGCGTTTTTCCCTCTCTTCTCGGAGAGAGACGCTGCTCGCTCATATGTAGCACGCCGCGGTCGTACACCGCATAGCTCAGCCCACCGGCTACCCGCATAATGTATTTTCAGGTAACCATCCTATGAAGGTGCGCAGTCCCGCCATCCTTTCGCCGCTGCACAATACCTCTAACGCGATCATCTCGGTTAACGTCATCCCAGCTTTCGCAGCAGCTGCGGAAAAGACTGCGGAAACCTGACACAGGAACAGCCACGCCCACCAAGCCTCCGAACGGGGTTAATCGCACCCAATTGTCAAAGGACGATGCACTCATCCTCGCGCAGACTTCGCGCCGGTGTCCCACAAATTTCTCATAGCCATTGCGACCGTTCTGGCGCCTTCACGTGGCTAAATGCATTTTCTGGGCGGTGCCAACATGGCTACGCATCCCGCCTCTATCCCGAGTCAATGGAATGAAGACGCAAGACGTTTACCTGTTACGCCTTTTCGCCTGCTCCCCCACCTGGGTCATATAAATAGGCCATCTGTAAGCCAACACCGATGCGCTTTCATACCCTGTCTGTCGCAATGCTGGTGATTTTGGGCTTGTGTCCGCAAGTAACATCGCACTGCTTGCTAATGGCTCTAATGCTTTGTCACGGACTGTAGGCCATTGACGGCCTGCGCTTGAGCTGGCTTTCTGAGCCTGCCATTTTGTTCTCTCCTTGATGACTTAGCGTAGTGCTCCAGACCGCACACCGACCACTATGAGCCCGAATTCCTTCTGGGGCCTTCCAACCTGCTCCGCGCCAAGGCAGGATAACGAAGAACTTGTTCCATGCACGCGACAGAGGCAGAACGGTTGAGTGCGCACCCAGAAATTTGGTGATATAGTACGAAGCCAAGGGTAAGGCGAGTATTTCAGAAGGGTACAAAGGCGTTCCCGAGAATGACAAGAGGGGGACATCCGCATTGCAGGAAGGCCAAGTGGGTCTTCGATACACAGGGAACACCGTGGCTACGCTACGAGTGGACGTTCTAACCTAAAGTAGTGAATAAAGGATTAGTAAATAGACTTTCAAGGATGATGCTAGCGCCCAATGAACAAGGAGTCCCAGCAGTGGGGCCGAGGTCATATTATGGTAAGGGTGGATAGAAGTCAAAGGGAACAAGCGAAGAAACCCCAGAGGATGGGGAAAGTGCGCAGCGAATCGTATGGCACAACAGTAGCACCGGAACGAAGCACTAAGGCAAGTAGTACAGGAGCCCCTGGCACGTGTACGGGGAGGCAGCGTGTCACGTGGGCGATGCGGGGGTTTGGATTTGATCATGATCATGAGGTGGTGTACTTTGACTCGGAGGTGTTGTGATGGCCTTCAACGCTCTGTCCCGGAGTAACGCCTTGTCCCAGAGAGCCTGATCCTCCCCGGGATTAAAGGCTCGAAGTTCTTGCACCGCATCGTCGATATGCGTGCGTAAGCCTCCATACCCGTCGACCATCTTACGCACAAGTTCCAAGAGCTCGTCCACGATGTATGTCGGATAGGTAATGTCAGAAAAGACACCACGACCTTGGATAACGAGATCGCAAACGAGATCGAGGAGAATTGCCTGCGTCCCAAACGAGTGTTTGCTATCCACCCAACCGGATGTGATAACTTTGAACGTGCCAACATAGAGTATCTCCTTCGACTCTGGTGTCAACGACACGGATGAAAGTTGTCTGAGTGCGAGGAAGAAGAGTTCTATGGTGAAACCGAGACCGCCGCCATCACGTAAGTCTTGCAGACGCCTTAGTTGCCGTTTCATCAGGTGATTAAGTCGGCGCAGGGGCATGGGGATGTTACCAATGGACGCCAGGCTTTCGAAGATCTCCTTGTTGCGGCCATCGAGGATATTTCCCTCAAGGATATTTCGCAATCCTCGGCCCAGTGCGAATAAACCTTGAAGTTGCTGTTCGGGGAATATGAATGGTGGCGTGATGGGGGTACTCCCAATAAGAGGGAAATCGAAGGCTTTTCTAATCGGGATAGGTTCGGATTGCTGTAACTGGTCAAATAACACGCCTGGGAGCCGTCGCGCCAACTCGCCAGTGGCCCCGTCCATCGCATCCTGGAGAAGGGAGATTCGCCAGTCGATAACATCAATGCCGTTGGCCTCGTTTTCGATACGTTCCAGCTCCGTAATCTGTAATGCACAAACGTCCAGGATACCTTTGATCTCTTCTTCGGTCCTACTCATTCCCTGGGGCTCGAAAGCTTGATGTAGGTACTCGACATGCTCCCATGCCGTCTTCAGATATCCATCGATCCTCTCCGCGCCATTGAATGCGGCTACGTCCGGGGCACCATAGTCCAATTGGAATCGCGCAATTCCGCTCACAGCGAAACCAGCAAGCTCCCGTATCCTATTGCCTGGAGCCATCACCATCTGCCGAATGGCCACGAGCGAGAGACATGTCCAGCGTGCGGCGAATGGTGGATTTGATCTGATTGTCAATGGCTTGTTGACCCGCTCATTGTGGCCTACTTCGCTAAGTACCTTGCCCACCTCTCCGATATCTCCGAACCAACCTGATGGGACATCCGCACAGAATACAAGGCAGGCCACAGTTTCGACGCAACCCTGCATTTGCTTACATGCCGCGTCGTTCAGGGAATCCTTTTCGTTATTGTAAGTCTCAAACATTTGCCGTACGCGTGCGCAGAAAACTAAAACAGGGCTCCCTTCTCGTGGATGTGGCATACCAGGGCTGAGGTTGACTTGAACGTCTGCAGGGGCCGTCGACTGGGCTTCTCCGACGACCGCTTTCCAAACGTTTCGGCTCCATTCCTGGTCAAAAGTGGCGGGGATTGCCAATACGAGGGTCTCCACCTTATTGCCCCTGTTGATTCTGTCGAGCAACCAACGAAGCGCACGCACGTCCTGAGGCCTACTCTCTGTAGTCAGTTCCGTGGAAGGCGGTCCCAGGCCTGCTTCTAATTTCCCAGGCCAGATAGCTCTTCCGCGGGCCATGATGTTGTGGAGAATGAGACGCGGATTTCGGATATGACGCAACATGCAATTTGAGAGCCAGTTTTGGTAGGGCCAACGAGGATTTGTTATTGAAGCAATGACGCCGTAGATGTAGTAGAAGCCACAGATGAAAATAGGAGCAATGGTAACAAGAGCAACAAATGGGTTGATAATCATGATGGCGTGGACTAGGCCCAAGAAGAAAAGTATGAGGGAGAGGTGGATTAGACGGGGCACGACGCCCGCTACCACTTGCAAGCGGCCGACGCCTTCCGACAGTACGATTTGGATCCACAGAGTCTTCAAAAGGCTGTCCTGCCTCTGGAATGGACGCAAATGGGCCCTAGCCCATTGCTGAACGAGCGTCGCCGCGAGTGCGGCACAGAGACTGAACACGAGGCTCATAAGCCAGCAAACGGCGACTAGGCAGTTCGATGACGACGAGTGAAAGGTAGGGTAAGGCGATGGGTGTGTGAGATTAGATAAGATCTGGGTGTGATTCGACGCGAGTTGTTGTGATATTTGAGCGAGAATCTGAACGGATTGTTGCAGGTAGTAAACTGATTGGTCCGCGGGGTCTACTTTCAGATCCTGTATCTTTGGGACGATGAACGCGGTGATGACAGCGGAGAATAAGCCAGCCTGATATGGGAAGGAGGTAAAACCGAGCTGACCACCAGGGTGAGATGATAAATACGTACGAATAGCAGGACCCCGTCCATGTCATCTTTCAAGGCTTCGATCCGAACTTTATCACGACTCTTAACTGCTTTCTCGTACTGCGACCATAGGGCATTGTCACTATCGTTGACTTCGTTGTTCTCGTCCTGGGACTCTTCAGGGGAGTACCTTGGGTCATCATTCCGCGACGAGTGGCTCGTTCCTGCACTTCCATTGGCTCGTTGAACGCTCGTTTTTACGAAACACGCACCATTTTCCTCGTGTCGTTCCTGGGCAATTACCTCTGGCGGCGCGGTTGCCTCAAGCTCAACTACTGACAGGCCATCAGAAGTTGGAATCGCTAAAATGAAATATCCCAATACTTGCCATCAGGTCCTCGTTCGACATCAGGCTGATTTTCAGTCCTGGACATCGCAATCACAATGATAAGGCGTGCAGATATAAAGGGAAGAAAATTCCACTTGCCTCGTTGCATGCGCGTGTTCTTTCTGGGGCGCAGTACCCAAAATGTCGCAAGCGGATTTCGAGGGAGGTCTTGGATGACAAAGCGACAACATCTTATCAGGCTTGTGGTTTATCTTATCTCTTATCTATTCATTAATTCCATGATACGCTTCGTTCCTCGTCGTCACACCCCTCGCTCCCTGCCATGCCATCGTCGACACCTCCCTGCTGCCTTGTGGCCTCGTGCCATTTTTCGCCTGCCTTACACGTCGCCTGTCTCCTTCTCATGCCCGCGCATGCTCCCATCCGACCTTAGTTATCTTTACAAGACAAACCTCAGCCTCAACGGCATCACCGCCCAGTGAGCGCTGCTTAGCCATCTAGCTGTATTCAACCACACAAATGGTGTCAGATCCCCCTCTGGCCTAATTAAGAGGCCGCGTGTGGTAAGCGACGATCTGTGTCGGCATAAATTGGCTTTTCATTCCGAAGGGCATCGTAGGAGGCATCTCATACCCGTGCGGAAGGGTTTGAGTGACTCCTTGAGCAGCCAGTTGTAATGCAACGTCAAGCTCTCTCGATTTGGCAGCTCAGGCGAGCTTCGTGGATCGACGCAAGGTCGGGAGATCAAGACGAGAAATCTCAGAAGGGTACGTAGACGTTGTCGAGAAGGGCAAGGGGAGATATCTTTATACTGCAGTGAGACCTAAGCGGGACTTTTATTTTATACATGGGGGTACACTGGGGCTACGAGTGGACGTTCTAAACCAAAAGTAACGAACAAGGACCTGAATAGACCTTTAGAAATGATGGTCGAACACGAAGTCCATGGGAGTGCTGCCAGTAGTTAGTTGGCGACTCGGTCATATTATAATCTGGGTGGATCGAGGCTACATGGGAATGGGGATGAAATCTGGGCGAGTGGGAAATATGTACGGCAAATTGAATATAGTACTGGAGCGAGGCTCAGCGTGGGGCTTTGGGGCAACGCGAACCAAAGACCACTGGCACATGCACGGCGGCAGCGCGAGATGTCACGTGGTCAATGCGACGTTTTCAGCGGTGGTATGATGGCCTCCAACGCTCTGTCCAGGAGAGCCAAACCCCAAACCGTGCTCTCCCCGGGATAAAAGTTCCGAAGTTCCTCCACCGCATCGTTGATATGCGCGTGTAAGCCTCCATGCCCGTCGACCATCTTGCGCACAAGTTCCAAGAGCTCGTCCACGATGAACGTCGGGTAGGCAATGTCAGAAAAGACACCACGACCTTGGATAACGAGATCGCAAACGAGATCGAGGAGAATTGCCTGCGTCCCAAATGAGTGTTTGCTATCCACCCAACCGGATGTGATAGCTTTGAACGTGCCAACATAGAGTATCTCCTTCGACTCTGGTGTCAATGACACGGATGAAAGTTGTCTGAGTGCGAGGAAGAAGAGTTCTATGGTGAAACCGCGACCGCCGCCATCACGTAAGTCTTGCAGACGCCTTCGTTGCCGTTTCATCAGGTGATTCAGTCGGCTCAGGGGCATGGGGATGTTACCAATGGACGCCAGGCTTTCGAAGATCTCCTTGTTGCGGCCATC
>Ga0137394_10003242_pt1 | contig 12187 bp, 10 predicted proteins | sample czobulk116metaG_FD_108278 | JGI IMG/M metagenome (GOLD analysis project Ga0137394, IMG submission 108278) | Vadose zone soil microbial communities from Angelo Coast Range Reserve, California, USA - czobulk1.16 metaG | ecosystem: Environmental > Terrestrial > Soil > Vadose zone | place: USA... | reverse complement strand
GGCGTCCCCGGCGCCGCCTCGGGTCGACACCGCAAGCAAGGGCGGAACCCGGCGCGCTCGGCCGCGGCGGCGGTGGGGAAGAACACGACGTTTCGCGACTTGGCGGGCTTCACCGGGCACGTGGGGCGGCAATAGATCCGGGTGGTCAACACGCCCGTGAAGAATGCGCCGTCGAACCGCGGGTCGCGGGCGATCCGGGCGCGATCGCAGGTGCTCCGGTCGAGAGCGGGGCCGGCCCTCATGATAGCGCGAGCCTAGCACGCGACCCGGTCGTGGCAGGGCGCCTCGGGCGATCACGTCCGAAAACGGCGAGACAGCGGATGGCCCAGCCGGTAGCGTCGAGGCCGAGCATGAGCGCGCGATACTTTTACGGCTGGAACGTCGTGGGCGCCACCTTCGTCATGGCGCTCTTCAGCTTCGGCCTCGGCTTCTACGGGCTCACCGTCTACGTCGCGACGCTCCAGCAGCTGCACGGATGGTCGGCCTCGGCGGTGTCGGCGCCGGTCACCATGTACTATGTCGCCGGAGCGCTCCTGACGGCGGCGATCGGCGACCTCTACGAGCGTCTCGGGCCACGCACCGTCGTGGCGAGCGGCGCCGCCGCCATGGCCGCCGGCCTTGCGGCGCTCGGAATCGTCACCCACCCGTGGCAGCTCTATCCGGCCTTCCTGGTGATGTCGGTGGGCTGGGGCGCGATGAGCGGTGCCGCGATCAACATCATCCTGGCCCCGTGGTTCCAGCGAAGGCGAGGCCTGGTCGTCAGCCTCGCGTTCAACGGGGCGACGCTCGGCGGTGTGCTCGTCACGCCTGCGCTGATCCTGCTCATCGGCCTGATCGGCTTCACGCGCGCCCTCACGACCGCCGCGCTCGTGTTCCTCGGCGTGCTGCTCGCGGTCGCCGCGGGCGTCATGCGGCGGGGGCCCGAGGCGCTCGGGATCGGTCCCGACGGCGATCCGCCTCGTTCCACACCCGCCGGACCGTTCACCGGCGGCGAGCGACGCTGGCGCAGGGGCGCCCTGCGCACGTGGCGTTTCTGGAGCGTGTCGGCGCCCTTCGCCCTCGGCCTCGCGGCGCAGGTCGGCGTGCTCACGCATCTGGTCGCGCTCGTGACGCCGGCGCTCGGAGCGGGCGGCGCCGCGCGGGCGGTGAGCGCGACGACGGCGGCAGCGCTGGTCGGGCGTCTGGCGACGGGCTTCGTGGTCGATCGCCTGAACCGACGCCTCGTCGCGAGCGCGACGCTCGTCATCCAGCTCATCGGCCTGGCCCTGCTGGCGCGCGGGCCGTCGGCGATGGGCGTCTACGCGGGGTGCGCGCTCTTCGGGCTAGGGGTCGGAAATCTGACGACGTTGCCCGGCCTGATTCTCGCCGTCGAGTGGCCGCGCGAGCGCTTCAGCGCGCTCGTCGGCCTCGTGGTCGGGATCAATCAGTTCACGTTCGCCTTCGGTCCGTCGCTCGTCGGCGTCCTGCGCGATTGGGCCGGCACCTACGGACCGGCGCTCGGGGCCTGCGCGGCTCTTCAGGCGGTCAGTGCCGCCCTGATCCTGCTCGGGCCGGGGCCGGGACCGTCGACGCGCGGAGGGTGACCCTCACCATAGCGCTCGAGAAGCGAGGCGCGCGCCTTCGACCAGCGCCTGGAGCTTGTGCCACACGATGTTGGTGTCGACCTGGACTCTCCCGGCGAAGGTCCCGAATCCGCAGTCGACGCCCGCGATGACGTTCTCCCGGCCGACCACGCCGGCGTACCGCGCGATCCGCTCCGCGACCAGCTCCGGGTGCTGCGCTCACGGCGACTTGTGCAGGTGGCCGTCCTTCATGATCACGAGCAGAGCGTCCCGGTCTTGCAGCCGCTTGATATCGGTGAGCGGGTCGCCGTCGACCAGGAGCAGATCGGCGAGGAAGCCCGGCTTGACCTGGCCGAGCTCGTCCGGACGGCCCATGATCTCGCCGCCCAGCCGGGTGGCCGCGACGAGCGTCTCCATCGGCGTGAAGCCAAGCACGTCGACGAAGAGCAGGAGATCGCGCGCGTACGTGCCGTGCGGGTTCCACGCGAAGCCGTAGTCGCCGCCGGGCAGGACCCGGATGCCGCGCTTGCGCATCCGCCCCATGGTGTCGACGGAGGCTTCCAGCTGGCGAACGAGGCCGCGCTCGCGGACCCGCTCGGGCGTGAATCCCCAGTCGCTGGCCGCGTAGCAGGCCTGGTACGTGAGGCCCAGCGCCGGGACGACGAAGCACCAGTCGCGGTTGGCTTCGAGCAGATCGAGGGCCTCCTCGTCGGCGAAGTTGGCGTGGTAGATGATGCCGAGGCCGTGGCGCACGCACATCTTCACGGAGTCCGCGCTGCGGGCGTGGGCGCACACGCGCACCCCGGCGGCCCGGGCGATCTCCATGGCCGCCGCCACCTCGGCGTCGGTCATCACCGCGCGGTCGGCGCGGCTGTCGGGCGGCCCCGTGTGGCCCGACACGTTGAGCTTCAGCAGATCGGTACCCTCGCGGACGAGCAGGCGGCAGATCTTCCGCACCTCGTCGGGCCCGTCGGCGACCCACGCGAACGTCGGCGTCTCCAGATGGGGCAGGTGCAGCTCGTTCTCGTCGCCGAGCCCGCCGGTGACGGTGATCTCCGGGCCGTTGGCGAGATAGCGCGGACCGGGGATACGGCCGGCGTTGATCTCGTTCCGGATCACGATGTCGAGCCGGGGCTTGGCCGAGGCGCCCGACAGCACGCTCGTGTAGCCGCAATCCAGCATCGTCTTGGCGTTGCGCACGGTGATCAGGACGTGCTCTTCCGGCGGCAGGCTCGTGAAGGCTGAGTTCGAGGGCGCGTCGGGGTAGCTCACGTGGCCGTGCGGCTCGATGAGCCCGGGCATCAGCGTCGCGCCGGCGCCGTCGATGACTCGCGCGTCGCCGCGCGGCAGCCCCCCGCCTCGCTGCACCGCGACGATGCGCTGGCCTTCGACCAGCACGTCGCCGGAAAACGGCGCGGCCCCGCTACCGTCGAGAATCGTGGTGCTGGCGATCAGCGTTCGGTCCATGGCGTCCTCCGCGAGGCCCCACGATAGCACGCAGGGCGCGTGGCCGGCGCTCGGCGTGCCTGTGTTCGAGAAACGGCAGCAACCGGGCATGCGGACGGCGGCCGCCTGCCCGATCGCTTCGGGCAGAACGCCGTGGCGGGGGCCCCCAGGAGCGCTGCCCCGGCTGCCCCACGCAACGGCTAAGTGCGCCAGCTCGAACGCGCAGCCCGCGTTCGATCACTTGGCACCAGGTGAGCATTGCACGAGCGCGGACCGACTCGAACCCTGTGGAGGTGATGAGCAGCACCGAGCGAGATCGAACCGGAACAGTGGTCTGTTTCAACCGTGTCCTGGCCGAGTAAGGAGGATCGCGCCGATGATGAAGGGCTTTCTGATTCTGTGTCTGAGTGTTGCCTCGCTGAACCTGCCGGCCGCCGCCAACGAGGTGGTTCAGTGGAACGAGACGACGGTGAAGGCCATCGAAGCGAACGGGCAGAGCAACGTCGTGGCGACGCGCACGCTGGCCATGGTGCAGGTGGCGGTGCACGACGCGCTGAACGCGATCAGTCGCCGCTACGACGCCTACTACTTCGAGGGGCCCGCAGACCCAGCCGCGTCGCCCGATGCCGCGACCGCGGCAGCCGCTCACACGGTGCTCGTCGGAGTGGTCGGGAGCTTCGGCACGCCCGCTCAGAAGGGTGCGACGCTCGCCCTGGTCGACCAGGCTTACGCCACGTCGATCGCCAGCGTCACCGACGGGCCGGCCCGAAACAAAGGCGTGGCGGTCGGCCGCGCTGCCGGCGCGGCGATCCTGGCGCTTCGCAAGGACGACGGGGCCACCCGCGACGCGCCGTACACGCCCGGTATGGGGCCCGGAAAGTGGCGCCCTCATCCGAATCCCGTCCCGGCCAACCCGCCCATCGCCAACGCGGACCTGGCTCGCGGCTACCTGCCCTCGGCGGTGCCGGGCTGGGGGAACGTCACGCCGTTCACCTTGCTTTCGGCCTCACAGTTCTGGCTTCCCGGGCCGCCGGCGTTGACGAGCGCGACCTATGCACGCGACTACAACGAGGTGAAGGGTATCGGCGGCAAGGTCAGCACGGTCCGCACCGACGAGCAGACTCAGATCGCGCGCTTCTGGTTCGAGGGGCCGGGCGCCTGGAACACGATCGCGCGCACGGTGGCCACGACGCGCGGTCTCGACACCAGGGATAGCGCCCGGGTTCTGGCCCTGATGAACATGGCGATGGCGGACGCCTACATCGCGGGCTGGAAGATCCGCTACGTGTACGATTCCTGGCGCCCCGTCACCGCCATTCGCGAGGGTGACAACGACGGCAACGACGCGACCGTCGGCGACCTGACCTGGGACAGTCATCAGAACACCCCCGCCGTCTCGGACTATCCGTCGACTCAAAGCACCTTCAGCGCGGCGGCCGCCGTGGCCCTCGCGAGTGCCCTGGGCGGCGACCAGGCCAACTTCACGGTCACGAGCGGCAAGCCCTTCGAAGGGATCACCCGGTCGTTCACGAGCTTCTCTCAGGCGGCGCGGGAGAGCGCCGATTCCCGTGTCTACGCCGGGATCCATTTCCGCAGCGCCTGCGAGGACGGGCTCAGCCTCGGGCGAAAGGTCGGCCAGCGGGCGGCAACGCTCTACCTCCAGCCTGTCCGGAAGTGAGAGCCGCGGGCGCCGACGGGCGACTCGGCAACGCGCCGCTCGTCGGCGCCCGCGGCTCTTCGACTCGTGGGACCGCCTCGTCGACCTCCGCGACGCTGCCGGTGAACCGATATGGGAGTTCATCGAGCGGGGCGGCAGCGACGGCGCGCCTCTCAGCGAGCGGGCGGGACGATGACGACTCGCGTGCGGCGGACTTCGAGGCCTTCGGTGGGGCCCTGGTCGGGCCGCGCGACGACCAGTCGCAGCCGCCGGCGCGCCGTGACGATGACGGGCTCGATGTGTTCGGACAACACGAGCCAGGCGCGGTCGCCCGGCCTGAGCCGGCGGCTCACGGACAGCGACACGAGCGCGCTGACCGGCCGCCAGCGCCGCCGCACCGGGTGCGCGAGCGCGGCGAGGCCGACCAGTGCCAGCGCGGCGACGGGCAGCGCGACGGGCGTCGCGTCCAACCAGAGCGCCAGGAACAGCCAGACCACGAGCCAGGCGACCAGCGCGTCGAGCCACCGGAGCCATCGCGCGCGCGAGATCCAGCGCTCGACTGTCGGAGGGAGGGATCTGAGAGGCGTCCGCATCGACTCTCACGGTACCACTTACCGGGCAGCCTCCAGCGCCACCTCGCCGAGCCCGTCGATGGCAAACCGCACGCGATCGCCCGGCTCCGGAAACTTGGTGGTGATGCTGCTTCCGGTCATCACGATCATGCCGCGCTCGAGCCGGCCACCCCGACCGTTGAGCAGATTCGCTAGCCACGCCACGGCGTCGAAAGGATGACCCATGGCGTCGCCGGTCTTGCCCTGGCCTCCGGGTTGATCGTTGACCCAGCAGCGTGTCACCGCGCGCTCGAGGTCGACGCCGCGCCACTCCGTGACCGCCGGCCCGAGGACTACCCCGCCGTTCCACGTGTTCTGCGCGATGAGCGTGAAGGCGTCGAGCGTCTTGTAGTCGGCGCCCCCGTCCTCGACCAGCTCGAAGGACGGCAAGCACGCGGCGACCCGGCCGGCCACCGACGCGCGTATCCACGGCACGCCGGTCGCCGGCAAATCGTCGCCGAGCCGCACTGCCACCTCGAACTCCACACCCAGGTGATGATAGGAGGCCAGATCGACGCGCGCCGGCGAAGCGTGAACGACCTTCGAGAAGATGGCGCCGGCGGCAGGCTGGTCGACCCCGGTCATCTGCTGCATCGCCTTGGACGTGAGCGCGATCTTCCAGCCGGCGATCTCGCCTCGCCCGGCCTCGGCCATCAGCCGATGCAGCGCGTCCTGGATGCGATAGGCGTCGTCGAGCGGCGCTGCCCGAAGCGTGGCGTCGAGCGGCCGGTAGCGGGCGCGCGTTCGGTAGGCGTCGAAGCTGGCGCGGGCGGCCACGGCGATGGTCTCAGGTGTCAGCATCAAGGAATCCTCCTGTTCATCTTGTTGGATCGCGGCGCCTTGTTGGATCGCGCCGTCCCGAGCGATTCCCGCAAGCGTGGCGGCGCCACCTCCCGATACGCTCGCTCGACCAGGGTCGCCACCTGCGCCCAGTTGGCCGGTGGTCGATGCGCACGCCCACCCAGCCTCGCGGCCCCACGTAGGGGGGCCGGAAGAATCGCGCCGGATCCGTGAAGATCATCGCCTCCTGCTCCCCGAGCGGCGCGGGTAGCCACACGGCGGTCGGCCCCGTGATGGTGATCGTCGAGCTGAGCGCGGACCTTCGGCGATGCCTTCGCGGTCGCGATGCCATTCCCGAGGATTCTAGCCGAGAGAGAGAAGGTGGCGGCTCTTGCTCGGAGAGCCGGTCACTCGTACATCGGCCGGTGGTCGAGCAGGCGGAGCCAGCCGCTCGCCACGCGGTAGACGAACCACAGGCCGACCACGCCGAGAGGCAACCAGGCGATGAGCAGACCGATCCCGAGCGTGGCCACGACGAACAGCAGGCAGAGCGTCACCCACAGTAACCCCCACCAGAACGTGCGGATCTGCCAGCGGAAATGCGACTCGAGCCAGGTTCCGCGCGCCTCGCTCCGCTTCACGTAGTTCAGGATGACGGCGATGATCGAAGGCCAGCCGGTGAGAAAGGCACCGACCACGGTGGCGGCGCCGATGATTCCCGTGATCAGGCTGAAGGCGTGCAGACCGTAGATGACGTGCGTCACCGTAATCAGGGACGGGCTTGGCTCGGCGCGGGCGCCCGGCGAGATGCTCACGCTCGGAGTATAGGGCGATCCGGGTGACGAGCGCTGGCGGCCTCGACCGATGGACGCTGTCATGCTATAAGACCGCATCCCGTCCCAACCGAGGAGAACGATGTCGATTCCGCGCTTCGTCACCCGCCGCCGTCTGTTTCCGGCACTCGTCCTCGTCCTGAGCCTGGCCGGGGGAGCGGCCGCGGTCCGAGCAGCCGCGCAGAGCCAGCCGATGCCCAAGTCGGTCACGGTCGGCACCAATCCGGCCGGGACGGTCTACTTCGCGCTGGCGAGCGGCATCGCCAAGGTGGTGAGCGGCGGGGCCGGCTATCAGATGGTCGTCCAGCCTCACGCCGGGACAAGCACCATGCTGCCGCTCATCAACACCGGTGAGATGGAGTTCGGCATCCAGAACGGCGTGGACCTGTGGCTGGCGTACCGCGGACCCTCCCACCAGATCGGCGGCCGCAACCCGTTCGCGCACACGCCGAACGTACGGCTGGTGATGCGCGGCGCGCCCCTGATGGTCGGGCTCCTCGTGCGGAAGGACTCGCCGATCAAGAGCATCCACGACGTGAAGGGCAAGCGCTTCACCGGCGAGTACCGCGCGCACCTGGCCGTCTGGTACAACATGTTCGGCCATCTCTCGAGCGCGGGCCTGGCCTGGAGCGACGTCAGGGTGATCCCGGTCAACACCGTCAACGACGGCGTCGACGCGCTCGTCCAGGGCCGCGCCGACGTCACGCAGCACGCGCTCAACTCGGCGAAGGTCAAGGAGGCCGACGCCGCCGTCGGCGTGCGTCACGTCTCGGACGACTGCACGCCCCAGGGCGAGGCGCGCCTGCGGAAGGCGGTGCCCGGCTACTACCCGCGCGTCGTGAAGTCCGGCGCGGTGACGGGCGTCGCCGAGGATACCTGCGTCCTCGCGTACGACACGTACTTCTTCGTCGGTAAAACCGTGCCCGATCACGTCGTCGAGGCGGCGCTGAAGGCCGTGTGGGAGGGCAACGACCAGCTCGTGCCGATCCATCCGATGTTCAAAGAGTGGACGCAGGACCGCGCGGTGGATCCGGACGTCGCGATCCCGTACCATCCGGGCGCGATCCGCTTCTACAAGGAGCGCACCGTCTGGAAGCCCGGGATGGACCAGGTGCAGCAGAAGCTGCTCGCGGTGAATCCGTAGCCGACGCCGGCCGCCCGCGCCGTCGTCTCCGATGACCGAAGTCCTCCCGAAGTTCCGTGGCCTCGGCGGCACGGCGCGCGTCGTCGAGCGGCTCGTGCTCATCGGCGTCACCGTGGCGGGCGCGTTCTGGGCGCTCGGCCTCCAGTATCACCTGCCCGTCGCGCTGTTCAACGAGCAGTACCTGGGCCTCTTTCTGGGTCTCGGCCTTGCCGGCGTGTTCATCGTGGTGAAGGCGCACCCGGCCGCGCCGCACGACCGCGTGCCCTGGTACGACTGGGCCGCGGCGGCGGCCGCGCTCGGCGTGGGGCTCTACATCACCATCCTCTACCCGTCGCTCTCGTACTCGCTCGCCAGCCTGTCGTGGGACCGGCTCGTGCCGGCGACGCTCGCGCTCGCGCTGATCCTCGAGGCGACGCGCCGGATCGCGGGTTGGGCGCTCATGTGGATCGCGGTCGGCTGCGTTCTCTACGCGAAGTTCGGCTGGCTCCTGCCGGGGTTGCTCTACGCGAAGGGCTCGAGCTGGGGCCGGATCGCGGTCTACCTCTACCTCGACTCGAGCGGAATCCTCGGGATCCCGCTCGGCGTCACCGCGAGCATCGTGGTCGCGTACATCTTCTTCGGCCAGGCGCTGACCGCGGTGCGCGGCGACGCGTTCCTCACCGGCTTCGCGCTGGCGCTGATGGGCCGATACCGCGGCGGGTCCGCGAAGATGGCCGTCGTGTCGTCGAGTCTCTACGGCACGGTGTCGGGCAGCGCCGTGGCCAACGTCGTCGTCGACGGCGCGGTGACGATTCCCATGATGAAACGCTCCGGGTACCCGCCCCATCTCGCGGCCGCGATCGAGGCGGTGTCCTCGAACGGCGGCCAGATCATGCCGCCGGTCATGGGCGCCGCGGCCTTCCTCATCGCGGAGTACCTGTCGATCCCCTACGGCCAGGTTGCGCTCGCCGCCGCGCTGCCGGCCGTCCTCTACTATCTGGCGCTGTTCGTCCAGATCGATCTCGAAGCGGCGAAGCTCGGGCTCACCGGTCTGCCGCGCGCCGAGCTACCGCGGCTGCGCGACGTCATGCGCCAGGGTTGGGTGTTCCTGGTCCCGCTGGGCGTGCTGCTCTACACGCTCATGATCGGCGACTGGGAAGCCGGAAAGGCCGGCATGCTCGCGGTGGGCGTCACGCTGCTCGTCGGCTGCCTGCAGAAGGCGACGCGGCCGAGCTGGCGCGACGTCATGGACGCGATCGAGGGCACGGGGCGGACGATGCTGGACCTCATCGCGATCACGACCCTCGCCGGCATCGTGATCGGCGCGTTCCAGCTCTCCGGGCTGACGTCGAAGCTGCCGATCGTGCTGACGAGCGCCGCGGGCGGCAACGTCGTGCTCCTGCTCGTCCTCACCGCGGTGGTCTCCATCATCCTCGGCATGTCGCTGCCGACCACCGTGGTCTACGTCACGCTCGCGGTCCTGATCGGGCCGGCGCTCACGCAGCTCGGTATCGTGCCGCTGGCCGCGCACCTCTTCCTGTTCTATTTCGGGATGCTCTCGCTGATCACGCCGCCGGACTGTCTGGCCACGTACGCCGCCGCCGCGATCGCCAAGGCCGACTTCTGGAAGACGGGCTGGGCGGGGATGCGGCTCGGCGTCGTCGCCTACGTCGTGCCGTTCGTCTTCGTGTTCCATCCGGCGCTGATCGGCCTCGGCACGCCCGCGGAGATCCTGGTCACGATGCTCACCGCGTCGATCGGCGTGGTGCTGCTCGGCGTCGGGTGCGCGGGCTACCTCTTCCGTCCGCTGTCATGGACGAAGCGCTTGTGGGCGTGGGCGGCGGCCGCGCTGCTGATGATGCCGCCGCTGGTCTGGCTGCCGCAGGTGGTGGCCGACGTCGCGGGGCTCGCGATCGGTCTCGCCTTGGTGGTGTGGGAGCGTCGCGCGCGCACGATCGGCACCGCCGCTCGCGACGTCGCGGCGTCACCGACCCCGCACCGCTGACGGCCATCCCCCCAAGGAGGGTTGCGATGCGACACGTTCGTCTCGGCGGCACGGGGCTGCGCGTCTCCCAGCTCTGCCTCGGCACCATGACCTTCGGCCTGCAGTGCGACGAGGCAAGCTCGGCGGCCATTCTCGATCGGGCTGCCGCCGGCGGCATCACGTTCCTCGACACCTCCGACGTGTACCCCATCGGCGGCAACCTCGGCACCGTCGGCCGCACCGAGGAGATTCTCGGTCGATGGCTCGAGGGACGCCGTCACGACTTCGTGGTCGCCACCAAGTGCTTCGGCGCCATGAGCGCGCGGCCCTGGGACCAGGGGCTCTCGCGCAAGCACATCCTCGACGCGATCGAGGGCTCGCTGCGCCGGCTCCGCACCGACTACGTGGACGTCTACCAGCTCCACCATCCCGATCCGTCGACACCGATCGACGAGAGCCTGCGCGCGCTCGACGACGTGGTGCGGGCGGGCAAGGCGCGCTACATCGGCTGCTCGAACTACTTCGCGTACCAGGTGGCGCGCGCGCTGGGACGGAGCGAGCACCTCGGGCTGGCCCGCTTCGACTGCGTGCAGCCCCGCTACAACCTCCTCTTCCGCCAGGTCGAGCGCGAGCTGTTCCCGCTCTGCGAGGATGAGGGCCTGGGAGTGATCGCGTACAACCCGATCGCGGGTGGCCTGCTCTCCGGCAAGCACCGGCGCGAGGGCGGCCCGCTGCCGGGCACGCGCTTCACGCACCCGACGGCCGGCGCGCGCTACCGGGAGCGGTACTGGCACGAGCGCGAGCTCGAGACCGTGGAGGCGCTCCGCCCGCTGGCCGCGGAGGCCGGCACGTCGATGGTCCAGATGGCCGTCGCCTGGGTGCTGGAGAATCCGGTCATCACGGCGCCGATCGTCGGCGCCAGCCGCCCCGAGCAGCTCGACGACGCGCTCGCCGCCGTCGACAAGGGCCTCGACGAGGGCCTCAAGGCGCGCCTGGACGAGCTCACGCGCGAGTATCGCTGGGGCGACGACATCCGCTGATCCCGTCGCCCCACTCAACCATCAGAAAGGAGCCGACCATGGCCCGTGTCGCGATCCTGGACGACTATCAAGGGGTAGCCCGTCGCATGGCCGACTGGGCGAGCCTCCCCGCGGGGACCGAGCTGGTGGTCTTCGCCGATCACCTGAGCGACGCCGCCGCGGTGGCCGCGCGACTCGCCGACTTCGACGCGGTGGTGGCCATGCGTGAGCGCACGCCGTTTCCCCGGGCGCTCCTCGAGCGGCTGCCGAGGCTCAAGCTCCTGGTGACGACCGGAATGCGCAACGCGTCCATCGACGTGGGCGCGGCCGTGGAGCGCAAGATCGTGGTCTGCGGGACCGCGGGCCTGCCCTATCCGACGGCCGAGCTGACGTGGGGGCTCATCCTCGCCCTCGCTCGTCGCATCCCGGTCGAGGATCGCGCGACCCGGGAGGGCCGGTGGCAGGTGAGCTGCGGGCTCGGGCTGAACGGCAAGACGCTCGGCGTCGTCGGGCTCGGCGGGTTGGGCTCGCGCGTCGCCAAGGTCGGCCGCGCGTTCGAGATGGAAGTGATCGCGTGGAGCCAGAATCTCACGGCCGCGCGCGCGGCCGAGGTCGGCGCCACGCTCGTGGGCAAGGACGAGCTGCTGGCTCGCGCCGACGTGGTGAGCATTCACCTCGTGCTGAGCGACCGCACGCGGGGGCTCTTCGGAGCCGGCGAGCTGTCCCGGATGAAACCGACGGCCTACCTGGTCAACACCTCGCGCGGTCCCATCGTCGACGAAGCCGCGCTCGTCGCCGCGGTCCGTCGGGGAACGATCGCCGGCGCGGGCCTCGACGTCTACGACGAGGAGCCCCTCCCCCTCGACCACCCCCTGCGCAATCTTCCGAACACGGTGATCACGCCGCATCTCGGATACGTGACCGAGGAGGGCTACCGGATTTTCTACGGACAGGCCATGGAGGACGTGAAGGCCTGGCTGGCCGGCCAGCCGGTGCGAGTGCTGCGCCCGTAACGGGCACTCCCGAGGAGTAAGCCTCCCCTCTTCAGCCGACCGGCTTCGCCACGTAGCCGTAGCGGCGATTGGTCCGCCCCGGCCCCTCACGCTCGTAGTCCGCCTTCGAGAGCGCGATGCGGTCAGTCGTGAGCTCCGCGCGGCGCTTGACGTCGTACT